>WNFC01009332.1_pt1 | contig 10867 bp, 11 predicted proteins | sample 5400541 | NCBI WGS metagenome assembly WNFC01 (sample SAMN13153342, study PRJNA577476) | soil metagenome | isolation source: 120 cm saprolite under Douglas fir tree site 2 hole 2 replicate 1 | place: USA:California | collected 2015-04-18
ATAACTCTCGACTATAAACCCTCTTTCGTGTATAATGGCTCCAATAGATCAACAAAGTAGGTCCAGCCTCTAATATCGTGAAAACTGAAGCGAAACAATCTATTTTGTAGGGAAGTTAGAAGTTCTACGGATAGGTGTAGCTAACAAATATCAAATCAAAGAATAAGCCCGAAAAGCCTGAAATATTTTAAGAGGTCTGCCGGGCGGGGAGTGTGAAACATTGGCTAAAAAGACAGCGCAAACGCGTAGAACAGCACAGCGCAACAAACCAAAAACGCAGAAGAGTGTTGAACTTGTGCATCAGACCTCAACAGAGAAGGAAATTGAGGTTGATATTGATAGTAGCCCGGAACAGGCGAGCAATGGAGTAGATACATCGACAGCTAGAACTACAGCTTCAGAGATTGAGAACGAGGGTACAAAATCTGTTGCCGCTACTGCTACGGCGCCTAAAACGAGCGCTTCAGCCCGCCTCGCTGCTCGTCGTCAAGCATCGCAGAAAACGCAGCGTTCAGCCGCAACTCTCATTACTGCAGAACACTATCGTTATGTGCGTAATGATCTGATTTATATTGCGATCCTGGCAGCTATTATGTTCTCGATACTGATTGTGTTGTTTTTTGTATTGCGATAGGCAGGTAGAGTTTCAAAAAGAAAGAAGCGCTGATCAGATCTTTTAGATTCAGCGCTTCTTTTATGCATATTGACGAGTGGCTTTCGTAGAGATCGATGTAACCTCCAAGCCAGATGCGAAGCCAGGGTTAGTGTATTAAGGGGCCGGTGCCCAAACCTGCAGGAATACCATGTCGATATACTGCTGGAATAGTCACGCCCAATACTCGCTGCATTGCCATAGTATGGCTGCAATCGCCCCAGTCATGGAAGAATCGACAGGTACAGTTCCATTCACCGTTGTCAAAGTTTGTGGTATGGACATCATTCTCGCCCCGGAACGTCGCCTCGAAGCGAGTAAACTGAATGCGTTCAGGTTCTTCCGCGTAACGCTTAGCTTTTGCGATCTTATTGATCATACTTGAATTCACTGTCGGTACTCTCCTTAAAATCTAGCAACCACTCCGCGGCCACTTTTCGTTTCTATATACGCATGCTGGTGCGTAGCTTACACATAATCACGCACCATTAAGATTAAGTGTGAATGCGCCGTTAGCTCGTTAGAGACTCTTCTTTCCTCCTTTCGTAAAATTGCTGCTCGCTCGTATCCGACAAGCGCTCAGAGAGTTGGCCCAAAGAATGAAGAAAAAATCGATGAGCCCGGCACCTTTGTGCGTATAAATAAAGGTAAAAAGGATAAAAAAAAACCAGGGCAAACTGTCCCTAGTATTTCTGTTTACGTCACACCTCGAACTATCACTGACTCTTTCAGCGATACACCTCGTGATGTTGATGATAGCGAGTCCATAGCAACTAACCTCGTCAGTTAACATCTCGTTTTTCGTGTTAGAATGGATTGATTATACCATAAGCAAGGGTGAATGTCCACCCTTTTAGCAAATTTGGAACAACAAATCTGACCTGTTTTGAGAGTGCGAAACTGTGTGAGCAGTTTGTGATATTTCCTGTATAATACATGGCAAAGGCACCTTGTGTTCTGCCCTTAAAGTGCCACCAGTTGCTTAGCATCCTCGTTTATCACATCTTCGTACATATCTTGCACCTTGCTGGCAACATTTTTCCAACTAAATTGGAGCACTGATGGGCGTGCAGCCTTGCTCATCTGTTTGAGCAACACAGGATTTTGCAGGAGCGAATCCAGTCTCTCTGCAAAAAAACCAGGACCACGTGGAACCAGGAATCCTGTCTCGTTGTTTTGAACTACTGTCGTAAGTCCACCCGCGCGTGTCGCCACTACGGGGGTGCAACAAGCTAATGACTCAACAGCGGCAAGCCCGAAGCTCTCATGATACGAGGGAATTACTGTCACATCTGCAGCACTATAAATCACCGGAAGTTCGTATTGTGGTCGTGCGCCTATAAAATGCACTCGTTTGCTTATCTTCAATTGCGCTGCCAGTTCTTTAAGTTGCGTCATATCTTTATCGTTAGAGGATTTTCCTCCCACAATCACGATTTGAGCCTTTTCTTCCATCATTGCAGCAGTGCGTAACAGCAGATCAGGTCCCTTAAATGGATCAAGCCGACCCACAAATAACAGCACAGGCTGATGGCGCCTTAAGCCAAGTTTTTCACGCGCCTGCTGTTGATCTTGAGGTTTAAATAGCTTGAGATCAATACCACAAGGAATTACTCGTACTTGCCCAGGAGTAGCTCCATAATGGCGTATGATTTGTATGCGCTCATCGTTGGTAGATGCGATGATGCTATCAGCTTGTTGAATCAAGCGGCGCTCCATCTCCAATCGTATTGAAGGTTCTGTCTTGTTAGGACTTGCCAGTTGCTTAAAATGGGCAAGCGTATGAAACATAGTAATGTGTGGAATAGCCCAACGTTGCGTAAGATGCATAGCGGCAACGCCCGATAGCCAGTAATGGCTATGTAATACATCGTAACGTATCTTTTCATTGCGCCGAAATTCGTCAATATGTTGTGCAAAATCAGCCAAATACTGATGGAGCTCATTTTTTTGAATGGGAACTGACGGTCCGGCCTGGATATGGATTACCCGCACTTGAGGTGTAAGTTGAACGACTTTGGGGGTATATTCGCTAGTTCGTCGGGTGAAGATATCGATTGAATTTTGATATTGACCTAATTCTCGTGCTAGTTGGTTGATGTATACGTTCATGCCGCCAGCATCACGGGTTCTTCCGGGCATATCCAGTGGAGAAGTGTGGATGCTGAGCATGGCAACAGAATAACTCATGACAAGGATTCTCCTCTATATCGATTGTTTTTAACGTTCATTGCAGATGCGTGGCCAGCGTCCTTCGCTCACCAGTTTGATGTATTTGAGCATGGGCTGTCTCCTTTCTTCTTTATCCTATTTGGTGTAACAACTATTGTGATAAATTAATTCTAATCATGGTGAAGACTTTTTAGCGCGCTTCCGTAGTTTGTCGATGGCGTTGTACATCTCAAGCATATCGGTACCATTTCCCTGTGATAGCTTCTCCAGGCAGTCTATACGCTGCTGAAGAGCCGCTGTAAACTCAGCGGGTGTAATACCGGCCCAGTTTGCTAATTCGTTAAGGATGGGCTGCTTTGCATGTTCAAATGTGTCATCGAATTCGTTCCACAGAGAGAGTGGAAGCGGGATGACGGCATCAGGACATTTGGGATCAGCCTGAGTTTGCAGAAAGTATGTAGTCAGCCAGCGGCGACGTACTGGATAGACGCGTCCCGCCAGTCCAATGTTTACAACGAGTCCCAATCGACGCACATCTTCCACGCTTACTCGCAGGTCGTGTTGGTACATATGAATTACATCGTCGATGGTGTCGGCATGTACGCTTGTTGCTATATGGTATCCACTGGTTGGCAGAGTCAAATAGCGTCGTGCTACGCGTCCCCACATATATATGGGTAGATGGTCGCTTACCTCGTTGCACAAAGCGTAGGTACTTTCAGGATCAATATCGGGTAATTGGGTGAATGCAAAATCCTCATACATACCGGACATGTAGGCTAAGGCTGTTCCTACCGGCAAAAACTGGAGGAGGGCATTGAGCGTAGTTGTTTTACCAATCCCGGGTTGTGGATCGGTCGGACCTGCAACGGTGAGTGATGCTCCATGTTCCAGCAACAACCAGACCATAGCGACAGTCTTCGCGTCGACACTACCCAGGGCAATAATTTGAGCCGTAGAGAGTTGCCGTCTCGAATCATAGTGCCACCAGTAGCGTTCATACGGATCACGTGGATCAAACATGCTTTATTTCCCTTCGACGTGGTGAAATGTCTGTCTATGCCTTCTGTTCCCCAGCAGCCTGGCTTTCTGCTTCCGGTTTCTCTGCTTCAGGAATGGGTATCTTGAGCCAACCTGGCTGTGGATTCCAGCCAATAGCGAGAACTCTTGGACTACGTTCGGGATCCAATTCCACAAGACTCACAGATGCATTATCGATCATGAATGATCCAGCCCGTCTTGCTTCCAGACCTGTATAGTGGGCAATTAGCAATTTAACAACATCTGCATGAGCTACAAAGGCTGGATATGCACCGATTGACTCAAGCTTACGCCAGCGTTCGACTGCAGCAACTGCCCGTTCCTGTACCTGGGGAAATGTTTCAACATCAGCAGGGCCAATTGTTGGGTCTTTCACAAATGATTTCCAGGCGGAATCATTTTTGGAGAGTTCAAGATAGCTTTGTCCTGTCCAGTGCCCTAACTCAATGTCCATCAGGTCAGGTTCAAATTGAATCTCAAGCTCGTGCGGCTGTGCTATGATCCTGGCAGTATCGCGTGCTCTTTCAAGTGGGCTGCTGATGATTGCGCTTATTGGAATGATAGTAAGCGCGTCCGCCAGGCGAGCAGCCTGCTGTCTACCTGTTTCATTTAGTTCAACTCCTGGTATCTGTCCAGGGAGACGTTGTTCTACATTCCATGAAGTTTGCCCATGCCGAATCAAAAGCAGGGTTTGTTTCATACCTGTATGAGTTCTTTCCACCATGTGTGATTTACGGAAGTAGAGCTGTATTCGCCATTGACAAAAGTGCCAGCACACCTTCAGGTAAATCCACTGTACAACAATCCAACCGCATATAACGCTGGTTAGTCTTCTCAAACGACCTCTTTTAACATCAATCAGGTCTCGTAGTTTTCATTGACCCAAGAAACACATATCATAGCATATAGTATCCCACGGAAATCCTCAAAGGGACATCCAGCCAACCAGTGTGTTTTTATTGTATCAGGGAGGACATTAAGCATGCAAGCTGATGTGCTTGCTGTCTGTATTGTATTCCATAGGCCACTCGTGGCGATATCTGCGAAAAAAAAACCTGAGGAAAGCACCAGGTCCCCTTTCACCGTAGAGACCTGGTGCTTATATTTATGAACTATTCGCCTGTTTCAGGGGAATAATGGGTTACTTTGCTAATTGAGAAGCTTGCTGTTCGTCTTCCTGCTTTGCTTCCGCTTCTCGGATCATGTCGCGTAAAGCGAACAACATGTAACCCAGGATTCCGAGTAGCGAGACGACCATTATGATTGCACCAACAGAGACATTATTGATGGTCGGGGCTATCCAGTGCGATCCGGATGGTTGGGTTGTCATAGCAAATGGCGAGATAGTCAACCAGATACCAACCAGGAAGAATAGAAACAACACGAAGCTTCCTGGCGGAATAAGCCGCCTCATTGCATCTCTTGTCCTCATTGTCCTTCACTCCTATTCACAATCGATCTGTTCTGGTCGCTTTGTTGATCGCTACCCGTCTGGCGACGCGAGTTAAGATCAGCAGCGAGGGCTGCTGCCAACGTTGCCAGCGTCTTGTCAAGATCGCTTTGATTCGTTGCTGAGGCTTGAGGCGTGGTTGCTTGTGCCTGGTATGGTGCGGCAGCCTGTGCCACTTCTTTGGTGGGGGCAGTGATCACTCCAGTGGCGCGTAAGGAGCCGAGTAGTGACATGAAAAAGAGGACGAAAGCTACCAGGGCAACCACGGCGACGCAGATGCCAATCACAAAGCTGTTCGTTGTCTGGCTTACCCAGTCAGCGCCATAGTGTTGGTACCCGAGTGCGAATGGTGCCAGGATCAGCCATCCTCCTGCCAGGAAGATGATGAGGCTTGCCGCCATTCCACAGATGTATTTGCCAATGGATGGTCGCGTTGTTTGCATGCGTTAAACCTCGATGTTTCCAGGAGCATATGCTAAATATGCGTATGCTCATTATCCAATAAAGCCACCTGTTGATAGCATGTCATTTGTATCAGGAGTGGTTTCCTCCGTGGTTCCCGGTGTTGCTCCGTTGGTATGTTCTCTTCCATTGCCGATTGAGGAGGTTATGAGAGAAATGGACAGTGGTTCGATGATGTCTTGAGCCACTGCTCTGCCTCGTTGCTCGTCACTCCACTCATGTGGGTATTGACCATTCATAGAATTGGAAAGTGTCTCCAGGATCTGTGGGTTCGCGTCGGGCTTCTGTGCTTCACGAGCGACAAGCGCCAGGGTCAGGCCAAGCAAGGCACGGCTGCGATTTATACCCTCCGATGTGGGTGCCTCAGCTACTGGAGCAGTATTGCTTTTACGCAGTGGAATCTCGCGCAGGAAGAGCACCGAGAACAAACCCAGCAGCATGATGATACAACCAAGGAAGAAGACGTTGGTGATGGCCGTTGACAGGCTCAACCGGATGGTATTTATAAGTTGGTTGTAGAGCATCATACCTTGTGTACCGAAAGACGCAAAGCCATGCTGAATCTTCGCCAGCGCACCTGGAGCCAGGAGTATCTGGGGATTCTGTAACTGAGCCAGGCGGCCCGGTGATACCAGTCGCTTCAGCGTCTGCGGCAGGTTGCTCTGGAACGCACTCTGAAAGCCGTTGATCAAGATCGTGCCCATCACGGCTACACCGATCGTCGAGCCGATTGAGCGGAAGAAGGTAAGACTGGCTGTGACTTCCCCAAGCTGCCTGTACGGGAAGGCATTCTGGACAACGATCGTAAAGAGGCTCATCATCACTCCAATGCCCAGGCCGGTAATAAACATGTTGCGAACAACCACTCCCTCGACAGTAGTAGCAGACATGCGCGAGAGCAGGAACATGCCCACTGCTGCGACAATAAAGCCGCCGATTGCCAGGATCTTGTAGCGACCGGTTCGGGAGAGGAGCTGTCCTCCCACAATGCTACTAACCATGAACCCGATCATCAACGGTGTCAGCACGAGACCAGAATTCGTGGCGCTATCGCCCAGCACACCCTGGACGAAGAGTGGCAGGAACACGATTGCTCCGAACATCCCGGCGCTGACCAGGAACATCGCGATGACTGAAACCAGAAAGATGCTGTTTTTGAATAGCCTTGGACTGATGATCGGCTCGGCTGCACGCATCTCAATCAAGACAAAGATAGCCAACATTACCGCTGAGAAAGCGAAGAGGCCGGTGATTTGCCAGGAGCCCCAGCCGTATTGCGTGCCGGCCCATGAGAAAGCCAGCAGCAAGGGGACTGTGCCTGCGACCAGGGTGACGGCGCCAAGGTAATCAATAATATGCTTGCGTTTATTGACAAACTTTGGCAAGACGAGTCCTGCCGTCAGGATAGCGATAATGCCCACAGGCATGTTCACATAGAAGACCCAGCGCCAGCCCCAGTTATCGGTGATCCAGCCACCCAGGGTCGGTCCAATAATCGAGGCAAGACCGAAGACGGCCACGATGAGGCCTTGCCATTTACCGCGCTCGGCCGGTGGAAAGATATCACCAATAATGGCCATGGCGATCGGCATCATCCCTCCGGCTCCCAATCCCTGGATGGCACGATAGATGATTAATTGGGTCATATTCTGGCTGGTGCCCGCCAGGGCCGAGCCAGCTAAGAAGATGACCATGCCGAGGATGAAGAATGTCCGCCGACCATAGATGTCGGAAAGCTTGCCATAGATCGGAATCGAGACCGTCGAGGCGAGCAAGTAGGCAGTAACGACCCAGGCATAATGATTAAAGCCGCCCAGATCGGTGACGATGCGGGGTAAGGCAGTGCCGACGATCGTCTGGTCGAGCGCAGCGAGCAGCATGCCAAGAATCACACCGGTGAGAATCGCTATGAGCCGTCCACGACTGAGGGTTTCACTCAGTGCTTGAGGCTCTTGGTTGGATGCCGCTACTGCCGACCCAGTTTGTGTTTGAGCCATGTGATTATGTTCCTCTTCTGTCTAAGTATTTCAACTTTTTTAGAGTAATGTTCATATCAAGCGATCTGCTTTAGACTCAGGGTCTACTAACTGGTTGAGTGCCTGCAGGCCTTGCAAAAGTGCTGCCAGATCCGCGTCGTCCAACTTCTGAATCAAGGTTTGCATTTGCAGTGAATGATTAAGTAGTCGTGCGTACAGGTCTTCGCCCTTGGGAGTAAGCCGTGCGAGTGTTCGACGCCGATCTTCGGCATCCTCTGTGCGTTCTGCCAGGTTAGAATGCACTAGCCGATCGACAAGATGTCCTCCTGTAGATAAACCGATACCCAGCCTCTGAGCGATTTGTCCGATGACGAGTGGACCCTCTTCGGCAAGTACAAGTAGTGTTCGGAGTTGAGCTATGGTGAGGTCAATTTCCATCCATGCCGTTCCTGAGGCAGCTTTCAAAGCACGCCCCAGCGCCTGGTACTGTGTCACTACCTCACGCTCGAGTTCTTCTCGTATTTGGAGCACGGTCTATCTCCTGTGTTGATGAGCAATTTCTTCAGTTGGTAAGCAAAGTCTAGCATATTACTACGATGATGTCAATATATTTGATAGCGTAGTTTAATCTCATGAGATGAGAGTGAAAGAGAATAGGAATCTATGACCAATATCTCCTTGTTATACATCCATTTGGTACGAAAGGATGTATCATATAAGCATGACTCAAATCTGATAGTGGAGATATCAGAACACATGGTACTTGGGAGATAAAATGCGTTTTTATGCTTTGGTTGAGGATTGGCCTGCTGAGAGCATGGCTTTTTTCAGAGAGTTACCTGGATGTTTCTCCTCCGCACCAACCTACGAAGAGGCGGTGAAGGTCGCTCCCGAGGCAATCTCAGCCTTCTTGAAGTGGTCAAAAGAAAATGATCTTGTACTTGTTGAAGAGTATGATGGTGAGATTGAAGTCGTCGTGAAAGAGCAACTTCCTGCTGCAATTGACGAGATAGGACCATTGTTCAAAGCAGACTTGCCGCCACCAGACGATACAGAGATTGAGCATGCCTTGAATGTCGCTGCTGTAGCCCGTGCCGCTCTACTTGAGTTATACGATGAAGTACCTGAGGAATTGCGGAAGCGCTCGACTTCACCTGATGCATGGTCGCTTACTCAGCATCTACATCATATTCTAGAAGCCGAAGCATGGTATATGTCTCGTTTGACAGAATATCCTACGGCGACCTTTGGTAATGCGCTACCACCTGATGTATCCATGGCAATGTTCGAAAATGCCATGGATTATGAACTCATCTTGCGCGGATTGACACCAGAAGTACGCGAACGCGTATTCACGCATGATGGTGAACATTGGACTGCTGCCAAAGTTCTACGTCGTATGAACGGGCATTTGAGAGAGCATTATCCCAGGATGGTTGAGATTGCACGAGATTTAGGTGCAAGTTGAAAAGCAATCAAGTCGCTATTAGCACGCGCAGGTCAAGTCCAGCGCAGAATCGTAGGTCTCTTCCTGGAGAACATCAGTCTCATTGTTAAAAGCTTCGGGGTTATCCAATGCGGCATGAATGATTCGCTCTACATCTGCCAGGGAGTTTATGCGTACCAGGTCATTGCGGATTTGTTTGGCCCCTGGAAAGTGTCCGAGGTACCAACCCATGTGTTTGCGCATCTCGACATAATGATCCTCGCTTTTTAGTTTTGCATGCACGTGGGCGTGTTCGAGTGCCATCAATAAGCGCTCTTCGCGGCTCGGCATTATGTCAGGTAAATCTTCGGTTGTTGGATTGATATTTACATCAAGTAGTATCTTCAATTGGTCACGATTGCGGAATATCCAGGGATTGCCAAAACTGGCACGACCTATCAAAACACCATTCACACCTGTTGTACGAATACGTTGTGCTGCCTCGTACAGGCTGTGTATATCACCATTACCCAGAATAAGTGTATCAGTTTTGCGCACAATCATGGCAGCGGCAGCAATGGCGTCCCAGTTGGCCTCACCCTTGTAGTGTTGGGCCAGGGTACGCCCATGAATTGAAATGACGGCTGGCTCAAGTTCCAGGAGTTCTTGCACCCAATCGGTAATCACAATCGAGTCGTAGCCCAGGCGAGTCTTCACAGAGACTGGCAACAAGCGGCGTTCGGTCTGGACATGATCACCCCAGACGTTCACACGTTCCTCGTTCATCTGGCGAATGCGTTCGATACGCTGCGGGTCCATTTCCAGGTCTTCCAGCGTCTGGCCGTTTGCCCAGTCCCGTACACCCTGTTGCGCGGCTCGGATGATTTCTTTGGCTGTCTCAGGTATGCGGATCAGTCCCGCGCCACCACCTTTGTTCGCCACTGTTTTGGCCGGACAGCCCATATTGATATCGAGGCCGTCAAAGCCCAGTTCGCAGACGACATGTGCTGCACGGTAAAAGTATTCTGGTCGGCAGCCGAATATCTGAGCTACAACGGGCCGTTCTGCTGGGGTATAGAGAAAATCGCGGAAAATGCGATCACTACCACGCCAAAGGCCCTCAACATTCGTGAATTCGGTTATGACTACGTCTGGTCGTCCGTAGAGGCCGTGCATGGTGCGACATGGTGCATCTGTAACGCCGTCCATGGGCGCAAGACCGATTATTGGTTTTTGTAGGGTGTCCCAGAATGATGGATATTTCATAGCGTGTTTATGATAGAACGAAATAGACTTGTTCGTCAATACCACATTTTGTGTCATGTGACGGAATCACCGTTCCATCATTCCCATTTTTACATCATACAGGTATATCGCTTCTATGAGATGCTATGTAGCTAATCGTAGTAGATTTCGTAGCGGCCTCATTTGTGAAATTGTATTAGAAACTCAAATTACGACAAATTTGGGTGCAAAAAAATAACAGTTCTGACGTATAGATGTATGATACTGTATTTTGTGCTGTATCCTCGTCCGCTGTAGCCTTAGAGTTCACATGAGTATCTCGTAAAAACTATACAGTATTGTACACATCGTTTCAATTTAGGCTTCACTTACTCACAAAATAACCGCTTCTATGTTCAAATAGGGGAGGTAAGCATGGCGGACAGTACAACAAGACGACTTTG
>WNFC01029330.1_pt1 | contig 10867 bp, 12 predicted proteins | sample 5400541 | NCBI WGS metagenome assembly WNFC01 (sample SAMN13153342, study PRJNA577476) | soil metagenome | isolation source: 120 cm saprolite under Douglas fir tree site 2 hole 2 replicate 1 | place: USA:California | collected 2015-04-18
GAGGCTGTCCAACTTCAGGTAACGACCTGGTGGAGATACCTGCATGAAGAAATCAACATCCGGCCCTCCCAAGGACATAAACGAATACCTCGCAGGCGTCCCGGAACCCGCTCGCAGCACCTTGAACCGGGTTCGTGCCATGATTCGCTCCGCTGCGCCAGCGGAGGCTACCGAGGCCATCAGCTATGGGATGCCCGCGTTCAAGTACAAAGATCCACTAGTGGCGTTCGCCGCGTTTTCGAACCATTGCAGTTTGTTCCCCATGAATTCGTCTCTGATAAAGACGTTCAAGAAGGAACTCGAAGGCTTCCAAACATCCAAAGGTACTATCCGCTTTCCTTCGGACAAGGCTCTTTCGGCCGCTCTTTTGAAAAAACTGGTGAAGGCGCGGGTCGCGGAGAATGAACACAGGGAGAAGGCCCGGGAGAAAAAGCACTGATCGAGCTGCCGGAGGGTTCCTGTTCTGTCAGCCGGTGTTCCCTTATGGGGTCATGCGCCAAGAAGCTCTTCCCTTCGTGCCAAAGCCCGCAGGCCGCGTTGACTTGCCCCCGCTGTCCGCCTAAGATGACGGCTCCACGGTTGCTTCTCCGTCCATGATCGGCCAGACCATCTCGCACTATCGCATCGTTGAAAAGCTGGGTGGTGGTGGAATGGGCGTTGTATACAAGGCCTTCCGATCACGTGGTTGCCGTGAGTTTTCCGGACGCTGCCCCTGTTTCCCGGTAGCGGCGCAAAGACAGGGCTAAAGGCCTCGTCAATTCTTGAGCAGCTTACGCGGTGCTAAAGCGTCTTCCACGTGCTTGCAAGCGATTGGGCGCTAGGTGTCTCAGGCGTAAATTCCGCGCTGCCGCAAGGTGTAGGCGACCCGATCGATGGCCAGCATATAGGCGGCGATGCGGTTGCTGACGGTGTGATTCGCGGCGTACTGCAAAACCTCGGCGAAGGAAGTTCGCAGCGTGTTCTCCAGTTGGTCGTTCACCATCGGCTCCGACCAGAAGTAGCCCTGGCGGTCTTGCACCCACTCGAAATAAGAGACCGTGACCCCGCCCGAGTTGGCGAGGATGTCGGGGATAACGAACACTCGCTTGTCGGCGAGAATGTCGTCGGCCTCGGCGGTGGTGGGGCCGTTCGCGCCCTCGCAAAGGATCTTCGCTTTGACGCGGTCGGCATTGCGGGTGGTGATCTGATTCTCGATCGCGGCCGGAATCAGAATCTCGCAGTCCGCGACCAATAGCTCGGCTGAATTGCTCTCATCCGCGCCAGGAAAACCCGCCAGCGTGCGGTGCTCCTGGTGGTAGCGGGACAGCGCGTCCACGTCGATGCCATTGTGGTTGTACACGCCACTTGTGCTCGTGGAAACGCCGACGATCATGTATCCCCGCCGCTGCATGAGGCGGGCCGCATTCGAACCAACACTACCGAAACCCTGGATCACGACTCGCGTCTGGTCCCGGTTCCTTTCGAGTCGCTTGAGGGCCTCGTCGCAAAAGATCATCAAGCCACGGCCGGTGGCTTCAATGCGCCCATGCGAACCGCCCAGCTCGAGCGGCTTGCCGGTGACCACCGCTGTTTCCGTATGGCGCACGTGCATGGAGTAGGTATCCATGATCCACGCCATAATCTGCTCATCGGTATTGATGTCGGGGCCGAGGACGTCTTTTTCCGGGCCCAGCACCTCGGTCAGCGCGGCCGTGTAGCGCCGGGTCAGGCGCTCAAGTTCGCGCTTGGACATCTTGTCGCGATCACAAATCACGCCGCCGGCCGCGCCACCGAACGGAATGTTTACCACCGCGCATTTCCACGTCATCCAGCTGGCGAGTGCGCGCGTCTCGTCCAGAGTTACGTTGGGACTGTAACGGACGCCGCCCTTGGCGGGCCCGCGATCAATGGAATGTTGCACCCTGAATCCGGTGAAGGTCTCCAAACGTCCATCGTCCATCTGCACCGGGATATGCACGATGATTTCGCGGTTGGGCTCGCGCAGTATCTTCCACAGTCCGTCGTCGAGGTTCAGCTTCTGTGCGGCCAGGTCGGAGCGGGCAACCTGTGCTTCCCACGGATTCACTTCTTCCAGATATGCGGTTGGCATCAATCCCTATTTCTACACAACAACGCGCAGGCTCTCGCCCGAAGAATACGTTCCAATAAAAGTGTATCTCACTTCGACAGATGCAAACGAAAGCAATCAGCTACGCCCGACGTTCGCATAGCAGCCAAACATGACAGCTCATGTGCATACGTCCGGGCTCGAAGCCCGCAAGCACAGTTTTGTTGACCTTAAAGCCGTTACTGAGCAGAACCTCTTGCCACTCGGTCACTGTCTTGAACTCAAAAGGCATGTTCATTTCGGGAAGGCCCTGGGCAATGGCGTTGCTGAAAAAATCAATCAACACCAGAACCTGGTACTGCACTGCCAGCGGCATGGCGACGAATCTACTGAGCAAGGGTTGCGTCTTCAGAATCTCGGTCAGCCCGTCCAGTTGATCGGGCAGGCCATAGGTGTCTTCCTTAATCAGTGCGTATTTCGCAATCTTGCCGAGGCGCCGCAGGACAAGTGGCAGATCATCGGGATCGATGTGGTGGAGCACGGCCTGGACCAGGGCCACGTCTACGCTGTCGTCCGCGTATGGAATGTCGGTAGGCGACGCCATCTGCACGAACGGCAAACGCCGCGCCTCTTCGTACCGGTAGTCCAGCACGTCGGCAGTGAATACCTCATACCCTCCCTTGGTCAGTCGCGCGGCGAGGTATCCGCTGCCACAACCGTAATCGAGCACTCTTCGTCCCGGGAGCAGCTTCTGCAGTTGTTGAAAATCAGTTTCCGGTTTGATTTGGCTCTTGTACTGGTGATAAACCTGATTGAACCAGAATGAGGGGTCCGCCTTCCGGAACGTGCGCTCCAGCAGCTCCGAAGTCACGTCGACCAGTTGTCCTGCGTTACCTCCGTCCTGCTGGCTGTGAGCAAGCTTTTCGAAAGCGCTGTCCACCATCGCGCAGACTTGGTCGTTCGCCGCCTCGAAGAATTCGCGGTATCCGGCTCCGACTGTGGCGCTCACGAATTCCACGACTGTCGGGTTTCGTAGAGCATCGGCGACGGTTCGGAGTGCCTGGTCCTGGGTCATGAAAGCTCGATCACGGAAGCTCGATCCACGGGAGCACTTAATAATATCGGATTCACAAACAGAGGAATGCAGCGTGCCACGGAGCCGATCTCCAGAACCGGGAGAGATACCGTTCGGCGCGCTGCCATTCGGTATAATGCCGCGACTGTGAACGCGCTTCTCAGGTGCTGCCAGGAGGGCCGTGCCGCTTTCACTGAACACACGCGGGGTCGGGGAGGTTACCATCGTCCGTTGCAGCGGGCGCATCGTGACCGGTGAAACCGAAGTCTTGCACAACCATGTTCGCGAGCTCTTGCTTGATCGTAGCGATATTGTGCTGCATCTGGGCGAGATTGTTTTTATTGACAGCAGCGGACTGGGAATGCTGGTACGGCTGCTGAGTAGCACGCGTAGCGCCCGTGGCGATTTGAAGTTGTGCCAGGTCCCAGAGGGCGTTCGCAAAGTCTTGAAGATGACCAACCTGATCACACTGTTTGAAACCTACGAATCTGAGGAAGAAGCGGTTCTCGCTTTTTACCGGCGACGGACAGCACCGGCACGGCCTGTGCCGGCCGGCCTCACCGTCTTGTGCATTGACCAATCCGCGAATGTGCTGGCTTACCTGCGGGAGGTGCTAAGCCGCGCCGGCTACAACGTCCTTACCAATAACAACCTGCGTGATTCCTTGATCTTGCTGAGGGCCACCCGGCCCGCTCTGACGATCATTGGGCCTAACCTGAAAGCAGCGCCCGGCACCGAACAAGCCTTCCGGGCCGCTTGCGTGGCATGTCCGGTGCTGGAACTGGGAGATGAATTTTCCACGATGGAGGCAAGCCAGGCTACATCCGACCTTCTGGAAAGAATCCGGGTGTTAGGCGGCCCGAGCCCACCCCAGCCTCCGTCCTAACCGGGCTCACTTCTTAATCAGGTTGGTGTGACTGGCCACGCACTGCCACTTGTTGTTCTGATAGAGCCAGGTATCGGTGAAGCGTCCATAGTGCTCGAAAGGTTGGCGCTTGTAAGTTCCCTTGGTATGGTAGGTCCCGACCACAATGGCAACATTAGGATACGAGATCACTCTGGCGTCCTCATTGGCAATCAGGCTGGCACGATAGTCGGGATCCTTCATGTCGGCGAGAAACTGCGCCTTGTTCATGACGGTCCCGTCGTAATCGGTGTACACAAAGGCGTCGGAAACCAGACTATTCAACGCCTTTGCGTCATGGTGAAGTTGCGCCTGGTTCCAGGCGTTTTCGAGGGCGATAAGTTTGCTGGCGTCGGCTGAGCTGTCATCTGCCGGATTCCGCGCCATCAGCAAGCCGCTCAGCAATGTCAGGCACAATGTGACCCTTATCTTCATGACATTTCCCTTTTGCCCGTCGCGTTATCTGTCAAAGATTGACGACTGCACACTTGGCTCGTTAGGGACGGACTTTGATCTCAGTCAAAGATCCTCCAGCTGAATAATACTATTCGTGCCAAGGTGCTCTACTGAACATTCAAGGTGAAGGTTGCCGTGTGAGCAAGCGTTCCGCTGGTCTCGGTCACGGTCGAGGGCCGGTCAAATGTAGGCGCGAGCGTTCCGCTCGTGCGGGAGCGGCAATGGCTCGCCGGGGCCGCTTCGGCTTCGCCCGGGACAAAAAGCGGCTGGTCGATCAAGGTGGAGATTCCAGCACAGGCGGGATGCCCGCGCACACATTTGATGTTGCAGATAAAAGCATCCCCAAATAAGAAGCGTCCCATAACTCTCCATATGCTCATATGCCCAGGATGACGAGTTGGTTACTCCCGTAATCGGCGCGGAGGGGATTGCCGTTGACCCTGGCAGCGTCTGTACTTACATTCGCGACAGGGGGTTGTAAATGAAGGATATTCACGAGGTTTTACGCCGTAAGCAAGCCAAATACGCCCAGCTCTCCAAGCAGATTGAGGCTCTGCAACAGGCAGCCGAAAAGCTGCGTGAAGTCGCCCCTCTGCTGGCCGAGAACGAAGACGAAGAAAGCTCGGTTTTAGCGGACGTCGAGGAGCAGGGCAACAGCGTGGCTGCGGGGGCCGGATCGGCATCTTCCAGCGCTGCGACGCCAGCTGCCAAGCCAGCAGCACGCGCTCCGCGCTGGCCTTAATCCAGCCAGATTGCACGGTGTACGAGGCCCACTTATGACATTTCAGTCTCTTCTAGTTTGCAAAGACGAACAGGCGACGGATGTTCTCACGTCTGTACTGGCGGGCTTCGGCCTGGGCGTGCAGTGCTGCGGGTATCCGGACGCGCTGTGCCGGCTGACGGAGCAGAAGTTCGACGCTGTCATTGTCGACTACGACGACCCGCACAGTGCTGCCCTGGTTCTGCAGAATGCCTACCAAGCGGCGGGCAACAACACGGTGACCGTGGCGCTGCTCGATGACAAGACCAAAGTGCGCCACGTTTTTGGCGCTGGCGCAAATTTCGTCCTTTATAAACCAGTTTCGCAGCAGCAGGCGGAGGCCAGCCTACGTGCCGCCATCGCTCTGATCAAGCGTGAACGACGCACGTCCTTCCGGGTTCCCGTGCAACTGCCGGTGAAACTGCGAGTGGAGAACGGCGCGGAGATGGAAGGCATCCTGCTCGACCTTAGCGAGGACGGCCTGGATGTACTCGCGGCCCAGCCGTTGTGCCCTGCGGCCACCGTCAACGCGCGTTTCATACTTCCGGATCAGGATACCGAGATTGATGTTCGCGGCGAAGTTGCCTGGGCAAATCCCAATGGCGAATCGGGGGTTCGTTACACCGATCTCCCAGACAACGTTCGCCGGACTCTTCAGGAATGGGTAGTTGCCAACGCGGCGGAAATTCTTCCTGAAGATCCCGAGCCGGTTTCGGTCTGCAGATTGAGCGACCTCAGCCTGGGCGGCTGTTACGTCGAGACCGAGTCGCCTTTTCCTGAGCGCTCCGGCATTGTGCTTTGCCTGAAAGCGGCGGGTATGGAAGTACAGGCAGAAGGCCTGGTACGAGTCATGCATCCCGAATCTGGCATGGGGATTGAGTTTGCCTCGGGCACGGCCGAACAACGCGAGCAGGTTGGCAACTTTATCGGTTTTCTCACCAGCCGTCCTGGAACCGTGCCTCAATTGCTCATCACACCGAAGGCCCTGGCCGCGAGCAACGGCACTGACTACCCTAGCAGCAAGGGTTCCGCGGAACCAGAGGACCTCTTGCTTGATCTGCTCAATCGCGCCGATTCGCTCAGCCAGGAAGCGTTTCTCCAGGAGCTCCGGCAACAACGTAATTCCGAGGAAGTCGCTTCCTCCTAGCGCACACACCGTTCTTCACGTGACTTCGTTAGCTCCAAAGCTAAAAGGCCTGCATGTGTATCGCATGTAGGCCTTTTAGTGCCCTCTCGGGCTTGCTCCACCCTATGCATCGCAGTCTATCGCTGCCCTTTCGGGAAAATGTCTCCAGCAAGTTAATTTGTAGTTAAAATCCAGTTGTCAGTTGTTTCAGTTGTCAGTTGTTAATGGTCAGTGACCAATTGTTGGTGGTTTGCCCATTTTCGTCCATTAAGCAACAATCTTCGGTGACGCGGACGCCTCGCCCCGTCCATCCGCTCAGGAGCGAAAATATTTCGTGCCGACGAAGCCTCTGCCTGAAACTCTGATCACAGCAACCCCACCGGATGGCTCCCCAGGCGGCCCGCTGGCCGCATCCCCGATCCTGGTCATCATGCTCGCGGCTTTCGCCGTGCTCCTGCCCACGTTCTTTCTCGGAATCCCTTCGGGCCACGATTTCGAATTTCACGTCAACTCCTGGATCGAAGCGCTCAACCAGTGGAAGCTGGGAGTCCTCTATCCGCGATGGGCCGCGCTAGCCCATTACGGATTCGGCGAGCCGCGCTTCGTTTTTTATCCGCCCGTTTCGTGGATGCTGGGAGCAACGCTGGGATCGTTCCTGCCCTGGAAAATAGTCCCCGGAGTGTACGAGTGGATCGCGCTCACATTTTCTGGGTGTTCCATGTTCCTGCTCGGCCGCCGGTTCCTGGAGCGCCGCGACGCCATTTTTGCCGCGGCCCTGTACGCTGCCAACCCGTATCACATCGTGATCGTTTACTGGCGAAGCGCCTTTGCTGAATTGCTTGCTGGAGCGCTCCTGCCCTTGCTCTTGCTTTACGTATTGCGTTCGGAGGAGGAAGGCTCGAAAACGGTTTTGCCTTTGGGCCTGATCGTCGCCGCCTCTTGGCTGACCAATGTGCCATCCGCGGTGATGCTGACCTACTCGCTAGCGTTCCTGGCGGTCGTTGTCGCGATCCTGCGCCGCTCGCCGCGAATCCTTGTGATCGCTTCCGGTGCCCTGGTTTTGGGCTTCGCGCTGTCTTCGTTTTATCTTGTGCCCGCCGCTTACGAACAGAAGTGGGTTGAAATCGCGCAGGTGTTGTCACCGGGCGTGCGTCCACAAGATAACTTCCTGTTCACCTTCATCGACAACGCGGATCACAATCGCTTCAACCTGCTGATCTCTCTTGTGGCGACGGCCCAGATCATTCTGCTGGCTGTGGCAAGTTTCCTGTCGCGCCGCTGGCGAAGTCGCGCCCCGCAAGTCTGGTGGACTCTCATCGGTTGGGGGATGGCGTCGGCAGCCGTCATGTCTTCGTTTAGCTTTCTGCTCTATCGCGTTCTCCCCGAAATACGTTTCGTGCAGCTCCCCTTGCGCTGGTTGCTTTGCCTGAATGTGGCTTTCGCCCTGCTGCTCACCATGGCGCTCCGGCCCTGGCTACTGCGTGCCCTGGTGTGCGTCGCGATGCTGGCCATGCTGGTGTGGGTGTGGCATCGGGTTCAGCCCCCGTGGTGGGACACTGCCGCCGACGTTGCGGAAATGGAGGACAATCAGCAATCCGGTTCTGGCTACGAGGGGACCGATGAGTACGTTCCTACTGGCGCCGACGCTTACGAGATCAACAAAGATGCGCACCAGGTGACCTTCGAGGGAGATGGCAGCTCACGAATCCACATCAGGCGGTGGGCACCAGAATCCAGGTCTTTCTCGGTGAGCATTACGCACCCCGGCAAGCTAGCGCTGAAGTTGTTTAACTATCCGACGTGGGACGTCGAGGTAAACCGCCGCCCGGTAAAAACGGGAACGGTTGAGGCCACGGGCCAGATGACAATTCCAGTCGAGGCAGGGGAAAATCAGATTCAAATCACCTTTGCGCGGACGCCAGATAGAACAATCGGTGGGCTCATCTCTTTCGGAACTGGCATCTTGCTATTAGGATGGACGCTTTTCAGCAGACGTATTCGCAGTCTTGCTGAACAGCGCTAAAGCCATGCGCCGCATTCTCATTGCCACGTCGAACCCGGGCAAGCTTCGCGATTTTGCTGGAGCGGCTTCCACCCAGGAAATCGCGGTTGAGTCTGTTCCGAATTTTTCTTCTCTCCCACCCGTGGTCGAAGACGGCTCCACCTTCGAGGCCAACGCACGCAAGAAGGCGGAGAGTTACAGCCGCTATGTCCCCGGCGAAATTGTACTGGCGGACGATTCCGGGCTGGAAGTGGATGCGCTGGGCGGCGCTCCAGGAGTGCACTCCGCCCGTTACGCCGCCGACCAACCCCATCTGGTGGATAACAACACCGACGACCACGACAACAACGCCCGGCTCATTCGAGAGCTTAGAAAAGTCCCTACGGAAAAACGTACCGGGCGTTTCGTGTGTGTTATCGCCGCGGCTCGGGATGGGAAAACTCTCGCTGTTTTTCGCGGCGAGGCCGAAGGCGTTCTCCTGGACAGACCACGCGGATCGAACGGGTTCGGCTACGACCCGCTCTTCTACTTCCCGCCGATCCAGAAGACTTTTGCGGAATTGACGCCCGAAGAAAAAGCTCAGTACAGCCACCGCGGAACAGCGTTCCGTGGATTCCTGGGATGGATCTCATTCGCTCGCTGACGGGCTGGCCCAAGAATAGACCAGCAGCTTCAGCGTTCTATCGGTTCGCCCATCGCCGGAGAGTCGGGATGTCCTTGGTAAATGATTTAGCCAGGAAGCCAGGGGTATGCATTTCTTTCATCTTGGCTCGGACCTTTTCGGTCATTTGGACCGCAGTGATTTCCGTTCCGTGAATCTCCCTCCGACATAGCAATGGCTGCAGTATTCGGTGGATTTTCCGTCGGCTTCGGCGCCGCCGCTCTTGTCATCTTTTGAGAGAGGCATCCCGCAGCTCTGACAGCACGGCCCTTTCGGTTTGAACAGGAGCGTTTCCTCCTCAAGCCGCCGCTTATTTTATGCCGCCGCAGCTAGTCGCGGCCACTCTCGCGGGGCGGTTACCCCCGCGCGGTATCACACCGAAGATTCATAGCGATCCGTCATCTTGCGACAGCCACTGACCGAAACTACAATCGCTTTCGTGAACTCGCGGATCCTCCATATTCTTTTTCTCGGTTGCTTCGTTCTCACGGCGTATGCGGGTCGACTTTGGGCGCAGGCGAATGCGTCAAACTCGCAGGTTCGCAGGGTAATCCTTCAGAGCCGGCATCTCGGCGCGCATGGAATGGGTTACAACGACCGGTCCATGAGCGAACTCTCGCGGAGACTTTCGCCGGTGGACATACCCAAGCTGATCGCGCTCCTGACAGACCGAACCGTCAGGGTCGGAGCCCAGTTTGCACTGGCTTCGCAGTGCGAAGCCAGCATCCTGCCGGTTCGGGAAGCATCGAAGCAGCACCAAATGGACTTTCTCGAGGCATCGGACGTGATGGACCTGATCTCAGGCTTTGCCGGTTGCCCACCCATGGCAAGAGAGGAAGCGCGCGCCATGCGCGGCGAGATCGATCAGTTGCGTAAGGACGAGCAAGCAAGAATCGCCGAGGAAGCAAAGCGAAAGGCCGAGAACGATGCGCGCATCCAGGAAAATTCCATCAAGATGATGGATCCGAGCCGTGCCAAGGAATTGACTCGCGAGGAAAGAGAAGAGGTCTACCAGCGCTCGCTGAAGGCCTTGGGGCTGAATGAAAAGGGTCCGCTAACGCGCGCCCAAAAACAAATGGTTGACCGAATGTACCGTACGATGGTTCTGGGCGAGGGCAGCGCCCCGCCTCATCAGTAGAAGACATTTCCCTCAAGAAGGTACCTGGGTATGAGCTCGCCGATAGTCGCTCCGCCGCTTTCTGGAAACGTTCTTGGCTCGATCAGCAATGCTTTTGTTGTTGCCGAATGGCAGGATGCCGGTGGCCCGACGGGACCGCCGCGTCTCATAGCACCAAGGCATCTCCACCACAACGATGACGAGGCCTGGTACGTACTCGAGGGCGCCTTGCGCGTTCAGGTTGGCGAAGACGAGGTCGAGGTCCCTACAGGCTCCGGCGTGTTCGTGCCACGAGGGACGCCACACACCTATTGGAATCCGGGTCCTGGCCGAGTTCGATATCTGCTCGTGATGACCTCGAACATTTTTCGCATGATCCAAGAGATCCATGCCATGGCGGAGCGAACCCCCTCTTCCCTGCAAGCCGTGTTTAGAAAATACGATTCTGAGCTTCTCGGTGATGGTAGCGGAGGATAGTCTCGAGCATGGGAGTACCTCCGAATCAGGGAGTGGTAGAGATGCAGTTTGACGGGGCTTGTCCGGGGGTGCCGTTGACAAGTCTCGGGGTAATCGGTAAGGTTCACAGGTTCGGAACTGGTGGTAAAATCGTGGTGACTTCATACCAACCAAGGGTTTATCGGCATTCATCTAAATCAGTCCAACAGTTTGGGGTGACGGGTCGGAATTGAACCGACAAATGCGTGGTTTTCAAGACCACT
>WNFC01009333.1_pt1 | contig 10866 bp, 7 predicted proteins | sample 5400541 | NCBI WGS metagenome assembly WNFC01 (sample SAMN13153342, study PRJNA577476) | soil metagenome | isolation source: 120 cm saprolite under Douglas fir tree site 2 hole 2 replicate 1 | place: USA:California | collected 2015-04-18
TCAAACAGTGGTGACGCGGAACCTGCGCGATTTTGAGCGGCTCGGGGTGCCGGCCTTCAACCCCTTCGGGTGAGCGGGGCAATGTCTTCCGCCCGCCGTCTCGCCGCGATCCTCGCCGCCGATGTGGAGGGGTATTCGCGGCTGATGTGGGCGGACGAGGAGGGAACGCTCGAACGCCTCAAGGCGCCGCGCCGCGAGCTCATTGGTTAGACGCATCGGAGCCTGATCTCGTCACCCTGCCGCCCGATGCCACCATCGCGTCGCCATCGAAGCTACTGTTCCAGGTGAAGCGATATACTTCCGCCTCGGTCCGCGTGGCGCGGCAGAGCGGCTCGTCGACATCGCGAAACAGCGGGAACCCGGCGTGGACGCGCACAGCGCATGATCATTCGGGGGCGTCCTGTGAAGGGTGCCCGCGGCGGCTTTGTCGAGTAGGGGTCGGCAGGTAGCTTCTTCATCGGGGACCTCCGAAATCGAGCCCCTCTACCCTATGCGCGCTATCGACGCCGGCGGGGGCATCGCCGACGGCACTTCGGCGGTTCGTGTGGACCGCCGCCAACGCTGTGTAACGCGATCCGAGTCCACCACTGCCGTGATTGCGGGGTTGGGTGGTCTGCGGCTTTGTCATGAACACCGGCCTCGTCAAGACGGTGTTCAGCGGCTCGGCTCGGCTTCGAGCGGTTGGCACACGAATTGCTGCAGTGCAGCAATACGTCATTGTCGACGCCAGGATCGATGTCGCAGGACCCAGGCTTTACCGAAGTCCAGAAGCAGTATCTCGAAGGCTTTATCGCTGGCATTGCCAAAAAGCACGGCATCGCCGTGCCCAACGGGCCGGCAGTGCTGGCGCCTGCCGATGCGCCGGACGCCTCCGACCCGACCGCGCTCCATATTGCCGCGCAGGATCGCGCGGCCGCGGCCGGCGGCAAGCTGGTGCCGGAAGAGCTGGCGAAACGCGAGAAGAACCCGTTCGACATGTGGGACGAAATGGCCGCCAACGCGGCGGCCGGCCGCTTCCCCAAGGGTCTCGACGTCTTCCGCCACAAATTCCACGGCCTGTTCTACGCCGCGCCGAACCAGGATGCGTTCATGCTCCGCCTGCGCCTGCCGGGCGGCATCGTGTCGTCCTATCAGGCAAGAGGGCTGGCCGATGTCGCCGAGCGTTTCGGCGGCGGCACGATCGACGTCACGACCCGGGCCAATCTGCAGATCCGCGAGATCGGCGCCGCCTATCCGATCGAGGTGTTGACCGCGATCGACGAATTGGGTCTCTCTTCGCGCGGCTCCGGCGCCGACAATATCCGCAACCTGACCGGCAGCCCCACGGCGGGCATCGACCCGCAGGAGCTGATCGACACAAGACCGCTCACCCGCGCGCTCTACCATCACATTCTGAACCACCGCGAGCTCTACGGCCTGCCGCGCAAGTTCAACATCTCGTTCGACGGCGGCGGCCGCATCGCGATGCTCGAAGACACCGCCGATATCGGCTTTGCCGCCGTCAGGGTCGGGCCGGGCAAGCCGGTCGGCGAAGGCATCTATTTCCGCATGCTGCTCGGCGGGCTGACCGGCGACAGAAGCTTTGGCCGCGACGCCGGGGTGTTGGTCGAGCCGCACGAGGTGGTTGCCGCGGCGGCGGCGATCCTGCGCGTCTTCATCGACCACGGCGACCGCACCGACCGCAGGCGGGCACGGCTCAACCACCTGATCGAGCGCTGGGGGATCGAGAAGGTGGTGAGCGAAGCGGCATCGCACCTGCCGTTCCCCTGGCGCTTCGCGGCGGCCGATCTGTGCGAGCCGCGCGGCCCCGTCGATCGCCACGGGCATGTCGGCGTGCATGCGCAGGCGCAGCCCGGGCTTTCTTATGTCGGGGTGGTGCTGCCGGCCTCGCGCCTGACCGCGCCTCGGTTGCGGGGCCTGGCCGACATCGCCGAGCGCCACGGCACCGGTACCTTGCGGTTGACGGTCTGGCAGAACCTGCTGATCTCCGATATTCCCGAGACGCAGATCCCGGCCGCGGTCGGCGAGATCGAAGCGCTCGGCCTGGCAACGAATGCAAGCGCGGTCCGCGCCGGTCTAATCGCCTGCACCGGCAATGCCGGATGCAAATTCTCGCTCAGCGATACGAAGCGCCATGCGCTGGAGATCGCCGATTATCTCGATGCGCGGATCGACCTCGACCAGCCGCTCAACATCCACCTGACCGGCTGCCCCAATTCCTGCGCACAGCATTATGTCGGCGACATCGGGCTGCTCGCCACCAAGGTCGACATGGGCGGCGACGCCGAGGCGGAGGGCTACCACCTGATCGTCGGCGGCGGCAGCGGCGCCGAACCGGTGCTCGGCCGCGAGATCTGCCGCGACATCCCGGCGGACGAGCTGCCCCGGCGGCTCGAAACCGGGCTTGGCGCCTATCTCGCCCAGCGCGATTGCGGCGAGACGTTCCACGCCTTCGCCAAGCGCCGCAGCGACGCGGAATTGTCCGCGCTGTTCGGTGGCAACGCAGCGGGAAAAGAGGCCCTCTCCGCCCTTCAGGGGGGAGAGGGAGGGGACCCATCGCAAAGCGATGGGGAGGTTGAGGTGGGTATCGGCGAGCGCTCTGGCATCCCCCACCTCACCCCGACCCTCTCCGCCCCCGGCGGCGGAGAGGGAGTTGCCAGGGGCCGCCAATGAGCTTCATCGCCCCCTGCCTTCCGGAGACCGCGCCGTTTTCGCCGTCGCAGCGCGCCTGGCTCGACGGGTTTATCGGCGGGCTGCTCGGCGATTCCGGCAATGACCCTGACGCCACCAGTCCGCACTCAAGCGAACCCGAGGATTTTCCCTGGCACGACCCTGGCCTGCCGCTCGATGAACGCATCGCGCTCGCCGCCGGCCGCCGCCCCGAGCGCGTCCTGATGGCGGCGATGGCCCAGACCGATTGCGGCCAGTGCGGCTATTCCTGCCAAGCCTATGCCGAGGCGATCGCCAGCGGCGCCGACGGCAACATCGGCCGCTGCACCCCAGGCGGCAAGGCGACCTCGCGCAAGCTCAAGGAGCTGCTGGCCGAGTTGGCGGCGCCCGCGGCAGCGGCGGTCGCCGCGACGCCGACGATAACCACCTCCCCCGCCACCGGGCCGGCGTACGCGCCACGCTTCCCCGCCAGGCTGAGTCAGGTACAGCGCCTCAATCGCGGCGGCTCGGAGAAGGACACGCGGCTGGTCGTGCTCGAAACCGACACCGCTCGCGAGCGCTTCCAGGTCGGCGACAGCCTCGGCGTCGTCGCGCGCAATTGCCCGGAGCTGGTGGCCGCGATCGTCGCGCGCCTGGGAGTGACTCCCGAAACCCCGGTCACCTCCCCCGATGGGATCGAGCGGCCGCTCGGCGAGGCGCTCTCGCAAGCGTGCGAGATCCGCCGCCCGTCCGACCAGGCGATCGAGGTGCTGTCCTCGCGGGCCCACGACCTCGACGAGTCGCGGATGCTGCAGGCGATGGCCGAAGGCTATCCCGGGGCCGGCCCGGACGACGCCGATCTGTTGGACCTGCTCGACAGCTTCCCCTCGGCGCGGCCGCCGCTCTCCGAGCTGATCTCGGCTCTCGATCCGCTACAGCCCCGGCTCTACTCGATCGCGTCTTCGCCGAAACACGCCGAGGGCGAGGTCCATCTGACCGTCGCCGCGGTGCGCTACAACAAGCGGGCGCGGCGGCGCACCGGCGTCGCCTCGACGTTCCTCTGCGACCGGGTCGCCCCCGGCGCCGAGGTCACGGTCTATGTCCATCCCGCCGAGGGGTTTCGCCTGGCGGCCCCCGATCGCCGGGTGATCATGATCGGACCGGGCACCGGGATCGCGCCGTTCCGCGCCTTTCTCCAGGAGCGGCAGGCGACTGGCGCGCGCGGGCAAAACTGGCTGCTCTTCGGCAACCCGCACCGGGAGACCGATTTCCTCTTCGAGGACGAGCTGGCCGCCTGGCATCAGGGCGGGCTGTTGACCCGGCTCGACACCGCGTTTTCGCGCGACCAGGAGCACAAGATCTACGTCCAGCACCGGCTCTTGGAGAACGCCGCCGAGCTCTGGGCGTGGCTCGAAGACGGCGCGCATCTCTACGTCTGCGGCGATGCCGAGCGGATGGCGAGCGACGTCGATCGCGGGCTCGCCTACATCGTCGCCAAAGAGGGCCGCATGGCGCCGGCGGCGGCCAAGGCCTATCTCGCCCGGCTGGCCGGCGAGGGCCGCTATCAGAGGGACATCTACTGACGCGCGGCCGAGGCCGCCGCAGAGCCCGCGATGCTGTTTGAACCTAGCTAAATCGGAAGGAGACAACTCCCATGAGCCAGCAAAACTCCACTTGGATCTCCGAGTGGAACCCAGAGGATGAGCAGTTCTGGGAGTCAAAGGGCAAGGTCGTCGCCCGACGCAATCTGATCTGGTCCATCCTGGCCGAGCACCTCGGCTTCTCGATCTGGCTGGTCTGGAGCATCGTGGCGACCAAGCTGCCGCAGGCCGGCTTTCACTACACGACCGATCAGCTCTTCCAGCTGGTGGCCCTGCCGGGACTGATCGGCTCGCTGATCCGCTTTCCGTACACCTTTGCGGTAACGACGTTTGGCGGTCGCAACTGGACGATCTTCAGCGCGTTGGTGCTGTTCATCCCGACGATCGCGCTCGCCTATTTCGTCACCCAGCCCGACACGCCGTTCTGGCTGATGATGCTGGTGGCCGCCACGGCCGGTCTTGGCGGCGGCAATTTTGCGTCGAGCATGGCCAACATTTCGTTCTTCTACCCGAGCCGGATGAAGGGCTGGGCGCTCGGCCTCAACGCGGCCGGCGGCAATATCGGGGTCAGCGGCGTCCAGTTGCTGACGCCGATCATGATGGGGTTCGGCTTTGTCAGCCTCAACCTGGCGACCCCGACCTCCGCAGGCCTCTACCTGCAGAACGCCGGGCTGATGTGGCTGCTGCCGCTGACCGTCGCCGTGGTCGGCGCCTTTCTCTTCATGAACAACCTGACCGACGCGCGCTCGACGTTCAAGGACCAGCTCCTCATCGTCAAGCGGAAGCATACCTGGGTGATGTCCTACCTCTACATCGGGACGTTCGGGTCGTTTATCGGCTATTCGGGGGCGTTCCCGCTGCTGATCAAGACCCAGTTCCCGGCGATTACCGTGACCGTCGCCTTCCTCGGACCGCTCGTCGGATCGCTGTCGCGCCCGCTCGGCGGCCTGCTTGCCGACAAGATCGGCGGCGCGCGCGTGACGTTCTGGAATTTCGTTGCGATGGGCGCCGCCACCATCGGCGTCATGTACTTCGTCGAGACCAAGAGCTTTCCCGGTTTCCTGACGATGTTCCTGATCCTTTTCGTCACGACCGGGATCGGCAACGGTTCGACCTATCGGATGATCCCCGCGATCTTCCGTGAGGAGAAACTCCGGACGGCGGGCCCGATCAGCGAGAAGGCGTCCGTGATCAAGCTGGCCGGCATCGAGGGCGCCGCCGCGCTCGGCTTCATCGGGGCGATCGGCGCCTGCGGCGGCTACCTGATCCCGCGCGGCTTCGGCGCTTCGATTGCCGCCACTGGCGGGCCTTACCTCGCGCTCGAAGTCTTCCTCGGGTTCTACGCGACCTGCGTAGCGCTGACCTGGTGGTACTACATGCGCAAGAGCTTTCTTGCGCAGCAAATCCCAAGCAGCCTCGCGGCAGCCCGCGTGTGAGCCGGCGCCGCGGCCGGGAGCGGCTCGTCGTTGTCGGCAACGGCATGGCGGGCCTGCGCACGGTCGAGGAATTGCTCGCCCAGGCGCCGGACCGCTACGACATCGCGATCGTCGGCGCCGAGCCGCACCTCAGCTACAACCGCCTGTTGCTGTCCGCCGTGCTCGCCGGCGAGAGAACGGTCGCCGACATCATCGCGCATCCGCGGTCCTGGTACGACGAGCGGGGCATCGCGCTGATCGCCGGTGACCCGGTGGCGGCGATCGATCGCGCCGCCAAGACGATCCGCTCGGCCGGCGGCATCGCCCTCGCCTATGACAAGCTGCTGCTCGCCACCGGCTCTAAGCCGCTGGCAATACCCATACCCGGCCTCGAGCTGCCGGGCGTCGGTGCGTTCCGCGACATCGCCGATGTCGAGACGATGATCGCCGCCGCGCGGACGCACCAACGGGCGGTGGTCATCGGCGGCGGCCTCCTCGGTCTGGAGGCGGCGTGGGGGCTGCAGCGACGCGGCATGTCGGTGACGGTTGTTCATCTGATGCCGATCCTGATGGAGCGCCAGCTCGATGCCGCCGCCGCCGAGTTGCTGCGGCGCGATTTGGTGAGCCGCGGCATCGATTTCGTGCTGAACGGCGAGACCGAAGAAATCATCGGCAGCGATCACGCCGCCGGAATCCGCCTCGCCGATGGCCGCGAGATCGCCGGCGATCTTGTCCTGCTGGCGATCGGCACACGACCCAATATCGACCTGGCGCGAGCGGCGGGGCTCGCCCTCAATCGCGGCATTGCCGTCGGCGATGATCTCGGCACCAGCGACCCGGCAATCTACGCCGTCGGCGAATGTGTCGAGCACAATGGCCAGACCTTCGGGTTGGTTGCGCCGATCTGGGAACAGGCCAAAATCTGCGCCGCACGCCTGGCCGGCGACCCTGATGCCGCCTACCAGCCGCCGCCGGTCTTCACCAGCCTCAAGATCACCGGCATCGATGTCTTTTCCGCGGGAATGCTGACCGCGGCCGATGATGCCGACGACACGATCACCCTCTCCGATGCGGCGGCCGGCGTTTACAAAAAGCTGCTGCTGCGCGAGGACCGGTTGGTCGGCTGCGTGCTCTACGGCGATGTCGCCGACGGCCCGTGGTATGTCGAGCTGATCCAGGCCAAACGGGACGTTTCCGGGTTGCGCGACGGTCTCGTTTTTGGCCGCGACGCAGCCGAAGAGCCGATCGTCTTGGCGCCGCAATCGGTCGCGGCATGAGCGAGATCGCCGCGGCTGCGATCCGCACGACCTGCCCCTATTGCGGGGTCGGCTGCGGCCTTTTGGTCGAAAGCGACGGCTCGGTTGCGGGCGACCCGGATCACCCGGCAAATCGCGGCAAGCTTTGCTCCAAGGGCGCCGCGCTCGGCGAGAGCCTGGCGCTCGCGGATCGGCTGCTGCGGCCGGAGATCGACGGCCGACCGGCGAGCTGGGACGACGCGCTCGACCATATCGCCGCCAGCTTTCTCCGCACCATCGCCGAACACGGGCCCGACGCGGTGGCACTCTACGTCTCCGGCCAATTCCTCACCGAGGATTACTACGTCGCCAACAAATTGATGAAGGGCTTCATCGGCAGCGGCAACATCGATACCAATTCGCGCCTCTGCATGGCCTCTTCGGTAGCCGGCCATATCCGCGCTTTCGGCGAGGACATCGTCCCCGGATGCTATGACGATATCGATCAGGCCGACCTCGTCGTGCTGGTCGGCAGCAACGCCGCCTGGTGCCATCCCGTGCTCTACCAGCGCCTTGCGGCGGCCAAGGCGGCGCGGGGAACCCGTGTCGTCGTGATCGATCCGCGGCGCACGTCCAGCTGCGATATCGCCGATCTGCATCTGGCGGTCCGGCCCGGCGCCGATGTCGTGGTCTTCGCCGGCCTATTGGCGCATCTCGCCGCCTGCGGGGCCTGCGATCCCGAATGGATCGAGGAATGTGCCACTGGCTTCGCGGCGGCGCTCGGCGCGGCGCGGCTGACGGCGCCCACGATTGCCGCCGCCGCTACCAGCGCCGATCTGCCGCTCGCGGATCTCGTCCGCTTCTACGATTGGTTTGCCGCGACCGATCGCGTGGTGACGCTCTATTCGCAAGGGGTGAACCAGTCGTCTGCCGGCACCGACAAGGTCAACGCGATCATCAATTGCCATCTTGCGACGGGTCGCCTCGGACGGCCCGGCATGGGGCCGTTTTCGTTGACCGGGCAGCCGAATGCGATGGGCGGCCGCGAGGTCGGCGGTCTGGCCAACCAGCTCGCCGCCCATATGAGCTTTGCCGAGCCCGCCCATCTCGATCGCGTCCGCCGCTTCTGGAGCGCCCCGAGCCTCGCGTCCCGGCCCGGACTGAAGGCCGTCGATCTGTTTGATGCCGTGCTCGATGGCCGCATCAAGGCGCTGTGGATCCTTGGGACCAATCCGGCCGCGAGCATGCCGCAGGCGCGCCGTATCCGCACGGCGCTGGCCGGCTGCCCGTTCGTCGCGGTCAGCGATTGCTGGCCGTCGGACACGACGCGGTTTGCACATGTCGTGCTGCCGGCTGCCGGCTGGGGCGAGAAGGACGGCACGGTCACCAATTCCGAGCGATGCATCTCGCGGCAACGGGGGTTCCGCGCACCGCCCGGCGAGGCGCGGCCGGATTGGTGGATGCTGAGCGAGGTGGCGCGCCGCATGGGCTGGCCGGCCGCGTTCCCCTATCGCCGTCCCGCCGAGATATTTCGCGAGCATGCCGCGCTTTCCGGCTTCGAGAATAACGGCCCGGCAGCGCGCCTCTTCGATATCGGCGGGCTCGCCGAGATCGGCGACGCCGAATATGAGTCGATGGCGCCGGCGCAGTGGCCGATGCCGCTTGGCGGCTCGCGCGAAGCGGACGACAAACGGCTGTTCGGCGCCGGCCGCGGTTTCCCCACCCCGGACGGTCGCGCGCGTTTCGTGGCGACACCGTTCCGCCCGCCGGCCGAGTCGCCCGATGACGAGCGCTGGCCGCTATTGCTGAATACCGGCCGGGTGCGCGACCAGTGGCACACGATGACGCGCACCGGCCGGGTGCTCCGGCTGATGGCGCATGTGAAAGAGCCGCTGCTCGATGTCAATCCGCAAGATGCCGCGCGCCTCGGGTTGGCCGAGGGCGAACTCGCCCGCGTCGAAAGCCGGCACGGCACCGCTGTGTTGCGGGTCCGCCTGTCGGCGGACCAGCGCTGCGGCGATGTCTTCGCGCCGATGCATTGGACCGACCAGTTTTCCTCGGCCGGGCCGATCGACGGGCTCGTCGGCGGCGCACCCGACCCGGTCTCGGGCCAGCCTGAGCTGAAGGCGACAGCGGTCCGCGTGGTGCCGCTGGCGGCGTGCTGGCGGGGCTTCCTGCTGCGCCGAGCCGATTTTGCGCCGGTCGGTGATTTTCATTGGGCGCGGGTTCCGTTGGCGGGCGGCCATGCCTTCGATCTCGCCGGCTGGGAGGCGCTGCCCAGCGGCGATGCGTTGGAGCCATGGGTCCTGGCGTTGCTGGGCGCATCCGCGATGTCCGAGCTGATCGTTTACGCCGACACCGGCCGGGGCGCCTTCCGCTTTGCCTATGTTCACAACGGCCGGCTCGAAGCCTGTCTTTTTCTTGCCCGGGACGGCGCCTTGCTACCGGCGCGCGACAGCGTCGCGGAGAGGCTTGGTGCCGCCATTGAGCCGGGCGTCCGAATCACCCTTGTTGGTGGGATGGCGGCAGGTGCCGCCGGGCCCGATCCGGGGCCGATCGTCTGCGCCTGCTTCGCGATCGGCCTCAGCACATTGCAGCGTGCGGTCGTCGATCGCCAGCTGACCAGCCTTGCCGACATCGCCAGGGTGCTGCGCGCTGGTGCGAATTGCGGTTCGTGCCTTCCAGAGCTGCGGGCCATCCTGGTCGGCACCCGCACCGGCGGGGCGCAGTCGAACGAGCCTAGCCCGTAAGCCCCTCGCCGATCGCGTATTCGATCTTTGTGAGGCCGGTATCGGGCTGAAAGCCCTTTACCGCCGTCTCGTCGCCGCCGGCAAAAAGCCAAAGCTCGCCATCGTCGCCGTCATGCGCAAGATGATCGGCGTCCTCAACGCCATGCTCCGCGATGCAACAGACCGGGTCGACCACCCCACCGGCCGGCACACCGTGCCGGCCACATGACGAGCACCGCGCCTATCGGGCGGGCCGGGTCAAGGCGAGTAACCTCTTTAGACGACGCTATCGAAAAATACGCCGTCGACTACGCCGATCAGATCAGGTCGCTGACTCATTGGCGGAGGAAAAGGGATTCGAACCCTCGGTCCCTCTCGCGAGGGTGTCGCTTGATTCTCGGGGAGAAGAAGGGGGCCGGAGGTCGATCAGGATGGGTCTCGAAAGACGCCGTTCCTTTTCACGGGGGGACCAGAGGTTCGAATCCCTCTTCCTCCGCCACCTGAGAGAGAATTATCTATAAAATACAATGACTTAGTATTTAGCTGTGAGTAGTCACCCACAAGCCAACCCGCAGCGATTTTGTAGATGCAGGTGGATCTCTATAGAGCATCTTGGACGCTTCGCCCCGCGTTTATCGCCGACGGTCGGCGGTAGCGGTTGAACAGGCTCCGACGCTCAGGCGTCGAGCCGATAGTGCTTGATCGCGTCCTCTTCCCACTCAATCAGGCGTCTGCCTCGATTTCGAAAAACATCGTATCAGCGCCCCCTGTGGCTGTCGCGGCATTTTCGACCCGCTTTTTCGCACTCCGCCGCGCGGGCATCGGGGGATCCCATTTTTGCCACAGCGGTCGTGGGGAACGGTAAAGCCGCGTTCCCGTTTTCCTTGCAAGGATTACGTGTGTGCGAACGATGGCCATAAACGAAATAAAGTTAGTACATCGTCGGCGGGTTGGTCCCACTCCGGCAAAACCCATTCCCCAGAAGTCGCACCGACTCGTGCTTGCCGCAGAACGCCAAGTTCGCCCTCGCAAGCGCGAGATCACCTCGGGGCCATCGCGATCCGACCGATCGGCGCGCGCGGGCGCGCTTATCGTGGTCTTGCTGTCGTCGCTCGGGCTGTGGGCGGCAATCTGGGGCGGTGTCGCTTCATTGGCTTCGGCTGTGCTGGGATAACCGAGCCCTCCGGCGAGGAGTTCACGGTCGCAGTCCGTGGGGTGCCTTCGACGATGTCTAGGA
>WNFC01011566.1_pt1 | contig 10866 bp, 9 predicted proteins | sample 5400541 | NCBI WGS metagenome assembly WNFC01 (sample SAMN13153342, study PRJNA577476) | soil metagenome | isolation source: 120 cm saprolite under Douglas fir tree site 2 hole 2 replicate 1 | place: USA:California | collected 2015-04-18
GGAGAGCTTTTTCGCCCTTCCGTCGGCGTCCTCGAAGGCCAGGTCCGGGAGCTGCAACGGGGTCGTGGCCATGGTGAGCGCTGCGACTTCGCCATGCGCCAATGGCGCGATCCGTTGCGCGGTATCGACTGCCGCGCGGCAGGCGGGATCGCCGGTGGATGTGTGTTTCAACCCGCCGATCCCGTAGATTCCGGCAAATCCGATGGCTCCCCCGACCAGTACCGCCCCAATGGCCAAGGGGATCCGGCGCGTCGGTGCCGGGACGGATGAGGATTCGGGCATATCGTTTGTCATTCTGGTCCAGATACGGCTATGCAGGGGCCCACGTTACGGCCGAAGCGCACGTGGATTCCGCTGGCTTCGACGACGAATGGCACACCATGAGCGGCAAGTCATGAGCAACAAGTCATGAGCAATAAGATGTGGGGCGGACGGTTCTCGGAACGCCCCGATGCGATCATGGAGGAAATCAACGTCTCCATCGATGTCGATCGTCACATGTATGCCCAGGATATCGCAGCCTCCAAGGCGCACGCAGCAATGCTCGCCGCCCAAGGCATCATCACCGCGAACGATGCGAAAAGTATCGGCAAGGGTCTAGACACAATCCTGTCAGAGATCGGCAAGGGCACGTTCGAATTCAAGCGCGCGCTCGAGGACATTCACATGAATGTCGAAGCAAGGCTTGGCGAACTGGTCGGCCCCGCCGCGGGCAGGCTGCACACCGCGCGCTCGCGCAACGACCAGGTGGCGACCGATTTCCGGCTTTACGTCCGCGACACGATCGACGAGGTGGACGCGGCGCTGGCCGCGTTCCAGCGCGCGCTGGTGGAACGGGCGACCGAACATGCCGGCACCGTGATGCCGGGATTTACCCACCTGCAGACCGCCCAGCCGGTGACGTTCGGGCATCACCTTCTGGCCTATGTCGAGATGGCTTCGCGCGATCGCGGCCGCTTCGCCGACGCGCGCAAGCGGCTCAACGAATCGCCGCTCGGGGCGGCCGCGCTTGCCGGCACGTCGTTCCCGATCGACCGGGAAGCAACCGCCAAGGCGCTCGGTTTCGACCGGCCGATGGCCAATTCGCTCGACGCGGTCTCCGACCGCGATTTCGTGCTTGAGACGCTGTCGGCGGCGGCGATCTGCGCGGTGCATTTGTCGCGATTCGCCGAGGAGATCGTGGTCTGGACCTCCCCGCTGGTGGGCCTGGTGCGGCTGAGCGACAAGTTCACCACCGGCTCATCCATCATGCCGCAGAAGCGTAACCCGGACGCGGCGGAACTGGTCCGCGCCAAGACCGGGCGGGTGGTCGGCGCGCTGACCGCGCTCCTGATCGTGATGAAGGGGCTGCCTTTGGCCTATCAAAAGGACATGCAGGAGGACAAGGAGGGCGCGATGGAGGCGTTTTCCGCCCTGTCCCTGGCCGTGCGGGCGATGACCGGAATGGTGATGGACCTCGTTCCGGACCAGGCGCGGATGAAGCAGGCGGCCGGCGACGGCTATGCCACCGCGACGGATCTGGCCGACTGGCTGGTGCGGACGCTGAAAATGCCGTTCCGCGACGCCCATCATGTCACCGGGCGAATCGTTGCCAAGGCGGCCAAGGAGGGCGTGGCGCTGCACGAGCTGCCGCTTGCGGCCATGCAGGAGGTCGAGCGAAGGATCACCGCGGAGGCGCTGCGGGTTCTGTCCGTGGAAGCTTCGGTCAAGAGCCGGACCAGTTTCGGCGGGACGGCGCCAAAGAATGTGGCCTCGCAGGCAAAGGCGTGGGCGAGGCGGCTCGAAAAACAGCAAAAATTGGGCTGAAGGTTCGAATTTCGCTGTAATTGCGTGGTTTTCCGGCACTCGCCAGAGCAAGGCAATCTTTGTATGGTGCGGCCCGAATTGGGGACTCCGTCGTGAATCGTAACTTGTGCCCGAAATCCTCGGGATGGGCCGTTATCCTCCTGGGCATGGCCGTGCTCACGCTCGCCGGCTGCGGTCGCAAGGGTCCGCTGGATCTGCCGCCAACTGCCAGTTCGCCGACGGCCTCGGCGGCCCCGACGTCGTCCGACACCGAACGAGAGGCTGCGAGCAGGCCGAGCCTGTTCAATCCGTCCTACGGGGCGGATGCGGCGCCGACCGCCCCGCGCGGCAACAAGAAGCCGTTTGTCCTCGACCCGCTCCTGGGTAATTGATAGCTCTCGGCCATGAACCATTTCGACTATCGCAACGGCGTGCTGCATGCCGAGGCGGTCAATCTTTTTGAGCTCGCGGCAGCCGTCGGCACGCCCTTCTATTGCTATTCGACGGCGACGCTGGAGCGGCATTACCGGGTGTTCAGCGAGGCCTTTGCCGGCGAGAGGGTCATGGTGTGCTACGCCATGAAGGCCAACTCGAATCAGTCCGTGCTGCGGACGCTGGCCAAGCTTGGAGCTGGCGCCGACGTGGTCTCCGGCGGCGAATTGAAGCGCGCGCTGGCCGCCGGCATTCCACCTGGCAAGATATTGTTCTCCGGCGTCGGCAAGACCGAGGCCGAGCTGCGCGCCGCGCTTGCGGCCGATATTCTCTGCATCAATGTCGAATCCGAGCCTGAGCTCGAATTGCTCTCCCGGCTCGCTTCCGAGACGGGCCGGACCGCGCGGATTTCGGTTCGGGTCAATCCCGACGTCGACGCCGGCACGCATGCCAAGATCTCAACGGGCAAATCCAAGAACAAGTTCGGGATTCCGCTGGCGCGGGCGCGCGAGGTCTATGCGCGTGCGGCGAAACTGCCGGGCATCGAGGTGACCGGCACGGACGTGCATATCGGCAGCCAGATCACTGATATGAGCCGCATGGAGACGGCGTTTCGGATTCTATCCGAATTCGTGCAGACCCTGCGCGCCGACGGCCACACCATCTCGCATGTCGATTTCGGCGGCGGCCTCGGCATCCCCTATTACATGGACCGCGAGGCGCCGCCGGCGCCCGACGCCTATGCCGCGATGGTCAAGCGCGTAGCGCATAATCTCGGCTGCACGCTGATGTTCGAGCCGGGCCGCATGATCGTCGGCAATGCCGGCGTCCTCGTCGCCCGCGTGATCTATGTGAAGCACGGCGACGCCAAGAACTTCGTCATCATCGACGCCGCGATGAACGACCTGATCCGCCCGACCTTGTACGAGGCCCATCACGACATCCTTCTGGTGACGCAGGCCGGCAAAGACGCGCGCACCATCCTCGCCGACGTGGTCGGCCCGGTCTGCGAAAGCGGCGACTATCTCGCGCTCGACCGCAGGCTCGCCGAGCCCAGGGCCGGCGATCTCCTGGCGATCATGACCGCCGGCGCCTATGGCGCGGTGCAGTCGGGCACCTACAACACCCGCCCGCTGGTGCCGGAGGTGCTGGTCAAGGGCGATCAATATGCGGTGGTGCGCCCCCGCATCGACGTCGACGCGCTGATCGCGATGGACAAGCCCGCGCCTTGGTTGTGAGGTCGTTGGTTGCGATGTTTCACAACGGTGGTCGTCCCTGCGAAAGCAGGGACCCATAACCACCGTGGTTTGTGGTTGCGCTAAGCGGGGGCTCCATCTCCTGTATCCACCAACGCCTGTGGCGATGGGTCCCGGCTCAAGGCCGGGACGACGAGGCGAGAGGCTTGTGAGCGGCCTCACTTCGCCGCGTGGCTGCCGCTTGTGCCGCCCACGACAACGCCCGCGGCTTTTTCGATCGGCTTGATCGCCGACGTGAAGTCCGACTCCGCGCCCATGTCGCGGATCACGACCTCCCACAGACGTCCGACCGCCTCCGCGACCTCCATCTTCAGCCCCAGCGACTTCATCTCGTCGAGGCACAGCCGCACATCCTTCACCATCAGCCCGGTGGCAAAGCCGAAGTCGAAGCTGCGCGGCAGCACCGCGCGCGGAAACTTGTCGCGGCTCGCGGTGTTGAGACCCGATCCGGAATTGATGACGTCGATCATCACGTTCGGATCGAGGCCGGACTTGACGCCCATCACAACGGCTTCCGAGGTCGCGACCATCGCGGTCGCCGACAGGAAATTATTGGCGAGCTTCATGGTCTGCGCCGCGCCCGGCTTTTCGCCGATGAAGAACACCTTGCCGATCACCTCGAGTGCGGGCTTCGCTGCTTCGAAATCGGCCTTCGGGCCCGACACCATCACCGCCAGCGTTCCTTTCTCGGCGCCGCCGACGCCGCCGCTCACGGGGCTGTCGAGCTGCACGATGTTGCGTTCGGCCAGGATGCCGTGAATTCGTACCGCCATCTGCGAGCCCACGGTGGAGAGGTCCACGAAGCGTTTGACCCGCTTGCCTTCGATCACGCCGCCGGCGCCGGTTGCCACCTCCAGCGAGACCTGCAGCGAAGGCAGGCTTGCCATGACAGTCTCGACGCGATCGGCGACGTCCTTTGGCGACGAGGCGGCTTGCGCGCCTATCGCGACCAGCCCGTCGACGACCTCCTTGCGGGTATCGAACACGACGAGCTGGTGCTTGGCCTCGATCAGGCGGCGGGCCATGGGAAAGCCCATGTTCCCAAGGCCAATGAATCCGATGTCCATGATGCTTGGTCCTAACCCTTGTCCATTTCGGCGAACAGCTCGCGCGCGATGCGGAAGCTGTCGACGGCAGCCGGCATGCCGCCATAGATCGCGACCTGCATCAGGATCTCGCGGATTTCCTCGCGCGTGACGCCATTGGTCAGGGCGCCCTTGAGATGCGCGCGCAATTCATGCGGCCGGTTGAGGATCGAGATCATCGCGATATTGAGCATGCTGCGGGTCTTGCGTGGGAGTTCCTCACGGCCCCAGACCGTGCCCCAGCAATACTCGTTGAGCAGATCCTGGAAGGGCTGGTTGAAACTGTCGACGTTTTTCAGGGCGTTGTTGACATAGGCCTCGCCGAGCACGGCTTTGCGAATTTCCAGGCCCTTGTCGTGCATTTTCTGGTCCATGACGTCTCCTCTGCGGCTTGGCCGGGGAATTTACGGGGTTGCCGCCGCATAGTCACGCCTTCGTGTTATGCGCGATTTGAGTGGGATACCGCGAGGGAACGGGTGCCTCACTGCCGCCAATGTGCTAAGGTAACACTCTGTCAACCCGGAGAGTTTTTTGATCGGCGCTACCCCCGAACCGTCAAAGCCGGCGCGCGATGAAGATGCCGTTGCGCGGCTGAAGCTGGCGCAGGCCCTGCAGCGGGCGAAATACGCGATCGCGTGGGAGCGCGCTTGGCCGCTCGGCGCGCGGCTGCTGACTGTTGTCGGGCTGTTTCTGGTGCTGTCTTGGGCCGGTCTGTGGCTGGCGCTGCCGTTCCTGGCGCGGGCCATCGGACTTGGCCTGTTCGTGGTGGTCCTGGTCGTGGCGATGTGGCCGCTGGTCTGGTTTCGCTGGCCGAGCCGCGAGCAGGCCCTGAGCCGACTCGATCGCGGCTCGGGCATCCGCCATCGTCCGGCAACCGAGCTGACGGACACGCTGGCGACACAGGATCCCGTGGCGCTGGCGTTGTGGCAGGCGCAACGCGAGCGCACCCTGGCCTCGATCAGGCGCATTCGCGCCGGCCTGCCGTCACCGCGGCTCGCGATCCACGATCCCTGGGCGCTGCGCGCGCTAGTCCTGGTGATGCTGGTGGCCACCTATTTCGCGGCCGGCGACGAGCGGGCGATGCGCGTGGCGTCGGCGTTCGACTGGAACGGCGTGCTGACGCCGGTCAACATCCGGGTCGACGCCTGGGTCACCCCGCCGCTCTATACCGCCAAGCCGCCGATCATCCTGTCGGCGGCCAACAAGGAAGGCGCCGCGCTGCCCCAGACGGGACCGCTGCCGGTTCCCGCCGGCAGCACGCTGATCGTACGTTCGAGCGGCGGCACGCTCGATGTCGTGCCGGCCGGCGGCGTCACCGAAGCGGCCACGGCCGAGCAGGCGCCGAAAGGCACCAACGAACGGCGCTTCACGATCGCGGGTGACGGCACGGTGCATGTCCGCGCACCCTCCGGCCAGCCGCAATGGAGGTTCACCGCCACCCCCGATCGCGCGCCGACCATCGCGCTCGCCAAGGATCCGGAACGGCAGGCTCGCGGCTCGCTGCAGATGTCCTACAAGATCGAGGACGATTACGGCGTCACCGAAGCGCAGGCGCGTTTCGCAGCCCGCACGCCTGATGCCCCGCAAGGACCTCAGCAAGGACCTCAGCAAGGATCGCAACAAGGATCGCAACAAGGCGCGCAGGCCGCACGGCCACTATTCGAGCCGCCGCAATTTCCGCTGGTGCTGCCGAATGCGCGGACCCGCAACGGCGTCGGCCAGACCGTGAAGGATCTGAGCGAAGACCCTTATGCCGGCGCCGACGTGACGTTGACGCTCACCGCCAAGGACGAGGCCGGCAACGAGGGCAAGAGCGAACCCTTCAACATGCGCCTGCCCGAGCGGCTGTTCACAAAGCCGCTGGCGCGCGCGCTGATCGAGCAGCGCCGCATCCTGGCGCTCGACGCCAGCAAGAACGCGCAGGTCTATGAAGCCCTCGACGCGCTGATGATCGCGCCCGAATTGTTCATGCCTGACGAGACCGGGCATTACCTCGGGCTCTACAGCGCGGCGCGGGAATTGGAAGCCGCCCGCACCGACGCCGCCTTGCGCGAGGTGGTCGGAAGCCTCTGGGCGCTCGCCGTCAGCATCGAAGACGGCAACATCACCGACGTCGACAAGGCCCTGCGCGCGGCGCAGGACGCGCTCAAGCAGGCGCTGGAGCGCGGCGCCAGCGATGAAGAAATCAAGAAGCTGACCCAGGATCTGCGCGCGGCGCTGGATAATTTCATGCGCCAGCTCGCCGATCAGATGCGCAACAATCCGCAGCAATTGGCGCGGCCGCTCGATCCCAACACCAAGATGCTGCGCCAGCAGGATCTCAACAACATGATCGAGCGCATGGAGCGGCTGTCGCGCTCCGGCGACAAGGAAGCCGCCAAGCAGCTCCTCGATCAGTTGCAGCAGATGCTGGAAAACCTGCAGATGGCGCAGCCGGGCCAGTATGGCGACAGCGAAATGGAGCAGGCGCTCAACGAGCTCGGCGACATGATCCGCAAGCAGCAGCAACTGCGCGACAAGACGTTCAAGCAGGGCCAGGATTCCCGGCGCGACCGCATGCGCGGCAAGCAGGGCGGCGATCAGAGCATGGGCGACCTGCAGCAGGACCAGCAGGGCCTCCGTGACCGGCTCAAGAAGCTGCAGGACCAACTTGCCAAGCGCGGCATGGGACCGGGCCAGCGCGGCGAGAAGGGCGATCGCGGGCAAAAGGGCGAGCAAGGCCAGCAGGGACAGCAAGGCCAGCAAGGTGATCAGAGCGGTGACCAGCCAGGCGACGGTGACGACGGCCTCGGCGAGGCCGATAGCGCGATGGGCGACGCCGGCGGCAGGCTAGGCGAAGGCAACGCCGACGCGGCCGTCGATTCGCAGGGCAAGGCGCTGGATGCCCTGCGCAAGGGCGCCCAGAGCCTCGCGGAGGCGATGCAGCAGGGCGACGGTGATGGCCAGGGCGACGGTCCGGGCGATCGCATGGGCCGTCAGCAGGCCGGCGCAAACGGCACCGATCCCCTGGGGCGGCCGTTGCGCTCGCACGAGCTCGGCGACGAGCTCTCCAAGATGGTTCCCGGCGAGATCGACGTTCAGCGCGTCCGCCGGATTCTCGAAGAGCTGCGCCGCCGCCTTGCCGACCCGGCGCGGCCACAGATCGAGCTCGATTATATCGAGCGCCTCTTGAAGGATTATTGATCTCGCCGTCATTGCAAGCCGGTGGACGTGCCAGCGCGGCCGATGACAGGCTCTTTAAAGAAATTCGTAGAGCACCCAAAATTCGTAGAGCACCCGGGGAGGCCGCATCGCTTTGCCGCTTTGCGCTTTTCGATGATGGAAATTGAGAACGCGACTTCATGGCCGCTAGCGCGCGATGCGTTCAGGATGAATCGTCATCGCGCTCTAGCCTATTGTTTGCGCATGATCTCCGCGCAAACGCTTCGCGTTTGTCGCGAGGGAAAACCGGCGTCCACCCATCGGGTCGCAGCCCGAGGGCATGCTTTTCCGGATCATGCTCTAAACCGTCCTCCGCGTCGCCAGCGCGTCGGCGACCGCGGTGCGGATATCGGCCACCGAAAACGGCTTGGTGATCACGTCATGCGCGATCGCGTTGAGATTGGAGGCGCGTTCGCGCTGATCGGCGAAGCCGGTCATCAACAGGATGGTCAGGCCCGGAAAATCGCGCGCCGCCGACAGAGCCAGCGCGATCCCGTCCATGATCGGCATCTGGATGTCGGTGAGCAGGAGATCGAAGGCGCCCTGCTCGCGGGTCAGGATCTCCAGTGCTTCGGCGCCGTCCTCCGCGGTGACGACGTCGTGCCCGTCCATGGCGATGGCGCGCGCGACCAGCGAGCGCATCGAGGCTTCATCGTCGGCGATCAGGACACGCGGCATCGGACGCAATCTTTCGAGGGCAGGCAATCTTTCGAGGGCAGGCAATCTTTCGAGGGTAGGCAATCTTTCGAGGGTGGAAAGGCGAGGGCGGCGTCATGCGCTGCCGCCCGCGATATCGTGCTTGTTGAAGAAACGGATGTCGAGGCTGCGGCCTTCGGCCGGCGGCGACGCCAGGCGCGACTTGAACCGGGTGCGATCGCCCGGCTTCAGCACGGTCTGTTCCAGCACCGTATTCCAGGCGTAGATTTCGGCGCCTTGCCCGTCACGGACGCTGAAGCGAAGCCGCGGCACCTCGGCGGGCTTGCGGGTTTCACTGACGATCACGCCCTCGATCACCAGCACCGGCTTTCCTTCCACGGTCTCGGTCGTGACCTTCACGTCCTTGAACAAGAGGCCGCGCAGATTCACCTCCATGCCGACCATCTTGTAGAAATTCGCGGTCTGCGGCAACAGCCTCACGATGTCGGCGCGCCAGACGATCAGCGCCGCGACCAGCGCGCCCATGGCGGCGCAGGCGGTCGGAAGACTGACGAGGCTTTTCCCCGGCGCGCCGCTCCGCTCGGGCCGTTTCAGCAGTTTGCGCAACCAGCCCGTGCGCCCGCCCCCGGAATGCGCCTCGTCGTCCTGGGCCATCGCCGTCCAGTCGGCGTCCTCAGATGACCCGTCATCCTGCCAGTCGCCTGCGATCGGCGGGCTGTCGACGACGGGGGTCCGTTGGCCGGCCTCTTCTTCGCGGGCCATCGCGTCCCATTCGGCGGCCGGATCGGGATTTCCGCCCGATTGGCCCGCCTCCGCCATCGCCGGGCTGGCTGCGACCGCGTCTTCCGGCCGCGCCAGCCAGATCTCCTTGCAGCGGGAGCAACGCACGGTGCGGCCGGCCGCGCCGAGCGCGGCCATATCGATGGCATAAGAAGTTGTACAATGGGGGCAAACGATGCGCACGGAGCCGATTCTCCACCAAAACGTCGTGGGAATGCTACAAGGCGACCGTTAACGAACCGGAAACCATAACTGGAGGAAAACCGGCTTATGACGAGCCGCGCGCCTTCGGGGTTCTGCTTTCCGGCCGGGCCACACATCGAACGGAGCTGAGCTTGGTTCGGTTCGAAAATGTCGGACTGCGATACGGACTAGGGCCGGAGATTTTGCGCGACCTCAATTTCCTGGTCCCAGCGCATTCCTTCCAGTTCCTCACCGGGCCGTCGGGCGCCGGCAAGACGTCGCTGTTGAAGTTGCTGTTCCTGTCGCTGCGGCCGACCCGCGGCCTGGTCAACCTGTTCGGCCATGACGTGTCGCTGCTCGGCAAGGACGACATCGCCAATCTGCGCAAGCGGATCGGCATCGTGCTGCAGGATTTCCGCCTGCTCGACCATATGACGACGCAAGGAGGTCATCGATCTTCTGAAATGGGTGGGTCTTGGCGAGCGGATGGACTCGCTGCCGCCGATCCTGTCGGGCGGCGAGAAGCAGCGCGCGGCGATTGCGCGCGCGGTGATCTCGCGGCCGCAATTGCTGCTGGCGGACGAGCCGACCGGCAATGTCGATCCGACCCTGGGGCGGCGATTGCTGCGGCTGTTTATCGAGCTGAACAAGTCCGGGACCGCGGTGATCATCGCGACCCATGACGTGACGCTGATGGACCAGTACGACGCGCGGCGCTTGGTGCTGCATCAGGGACGGTTGCACATCTATGAGTAGGGCCGACGAACATGTCCCGATGGTGGACCTCGCGGGCGAGCGGCTGCTTCCGGCGCGGGCGCGCAACCTGTCGCCGATCGTGCCGCGGGCCTCGATCGCCACCCGCGCGCTGGTCGCGGTCGTCGCCATCATGACCTTCCTCGCATCGATCACGACCGGCATGGTGCTGCTGGTGAGTTCGTCGGCGGCCGAATGGCAGTCGGAGGTCGGAAGCGAAATCACCATCCAGGTGCGCCCTCAGGCGGGACGCGATCTCGAAATCGACGCGGCCGCAGCGGCCGGCGCGATGCGCGCGCAGGCCGGCGTCGTCGAGGTCAAGCCCTTCACCAAGGAGGAATCGGCCAAACTGCTGGAGCCATGGCTCGGCAGCGGGCTTTCGTTCGACGATTTGCCGGTGCCCCGCGTCATCGTCGCGCGGGTGACGCCGGGCACCGCGCTCGATCTGACGGAGCTGCGCAAACGGGTCGCCCAGGTGGCGCCGAATGCCAGCGTCGACGATCACCGCGCCTGGATCGAACGGATGCGATCGATGTCCGGCGCCACTTTGCTCGCCGGCGTCGGCATCCTCATCCTGGTCATCGCTGCGACCATCATCTCGGTCTCGTTCGCGACCCGCGGCGCGATGGCCGCGAATCGGCCGATCGTCGAAGTCCTGCATTTCGTCGGCGCCGGCGATCGCTTCATCGCCGACCGGTTCTTCAAGCATTTTCTGCTGCTGGGTCTGGAGGGCG
>WNFC01010651.1_pt1 | contig 10864 bp, 10 predicted proteins | sample 5400541 | NCBI WGS metagenome assembly WNFC01 (sample SAMN13153342, study PRJNA577476) | soil metagenome | isolation source: 120 cm saprolite under Douglas fir tree site 2 hole 2 replicate 1 | place: USA:California | collected 2015-04-18
GCCGCGCCCAAAGCGGTACACGCGCATCCCACATGTAGTCCGTCCCGCCGACCAGAAAGCGGCCCGTCAACAGCCTCCAGCCAATATCCATGGACCACAAAACGCCCGCAGCCAGCGTGCTCACGGCTTGGCTGGAAATCAACAAGGAACTTCCCCACCACAAGCCCGCGCATCCGAGAATCACGGCGACGTCGCACAAGTGCACGAGGTTGGCCAAGCCCCAATATCGTATGTAGGCCGGCAGCCACACCACCGTCCACAGCAAACCCACCCACCGGAGAACTGGAACCGCGTTTGTTCCCACCGACATGCGTCCCTCTTCCGTCCAAATGCTAGGCAGCGTACCATTGTTCGTCGCCGGGAATATAGCAACGGAAGATGGGGATTCCGGGAACCATTTCGATGAGGACTGCATTCCTGCTCGTGTGTGCTTTTCCATTCGCGCTGATGGGATGTTCTGGAGAGGACGCGGCGAGTTCGCATCCCCCCAAATCCCGGTCTCTGCCGGTCGTGGTGACCGCGGCTGAAACCTACACCTACCCCCTCAAGGTATCGGGAAACAGCAGATATCTGGTCGATCAGAATAACAAGGCCTTCCGGATTCAGGGCGACTCAGCACAGTCTCTGATCGCCAATCTCACGCTTGCGGAAGCAGAGATGTACTTTGCAGACCGGCAAGCAAAAGGATTCGACTCCATAAATATAAACTTGTTCGAGCACAAATTCGCCGTTGGGTACCCGGCCAATCGGCGCGGAGACGTGCCTTTCACCACGCCGGGGGATTTCTCGACTCCCAATGAATCGTATCTTGCGTTCGCTGACTCGATTCTGGACTTGGTAACCAAGGAGGAGACGAAGGCTGGTGGACGACGCTGACAGGTTCCGCCAACACTCCTGACGTCTGCTACAAATTCGGTTTGTATGTGGGGAATCGCTTAAAGAAGCACAAAAACATCCTCTGGGTTATCGGCGGGGACTATTTGCCTCCTGCGGGCTCAGAAGGAGAGACGAGGCTGCATAAATTCATGGAAGGAATCAAGGCGGCGGCCGGGCCCGCGCAACTGTGGGCCGGTGACTGGAACGCTCCGGGCCTCTCCACCGATGAGCGTGCTTTTGCTGCCTCGATGGACGTCAACGCCGTGTATACCGCGGGTGACGCACAACACACGGGAACGACCTACGTGGAAGCGGGGGTTGCCTACAATTATTCGCCGCCGCGCCCCGCCTACCTGAAAGAAACCGGCTACGAAAACGAGAACTGGGCGCCCGGAGACCGAGCGTCGGTACGCAGCTATGAATACTGGGCCGTCTTGGGAGGATCGACGGCAGGGGGCTTCTTTGGCAATCGTGACATCTGGGAGTTTTCGACCGAGAGCTGGTGGTCGGGTTATTCCTTCGGGCATGGTCCGTGGCAAAAGGCGCTTGATTCGCCCGGTTCTCTCGACATGATGCACCTGGGACAACTGCTCGACGCAGTCCCCTGGTACGACCTGATTCCTTCTGGCGCCGGCGGGATGAAGAAGTTGGTGACGAGCGGAGAAGGAACCTTCGGAAAAACCGACTACGTCGCTGCGGCGGCCACCGCGAACGGAAGAGCGCTGCTCGCTTATGTTCCGCCCGGGAGAAAAGCTTCCAGGACGATCAGCGTCGATATGACGGCACTGAGCGGCCTGGCATTTGCGCAGTGGTTCGACCCAACTGCTGGAATCCTTCTCGATGTACCGGGGAACCGATTCCCAAATCACGGTGAGATGAGCTTTACAAGCCCGGGCCGAAACTCCGCGGGCGCGACCGACTGGGTCCTGGTTCTTCAAGCGGATCAAAAGCCTCAATAATCTCGACACCCGACCTACTCTGGCCGCGCATTGACACTCTCTTGCGAACACCAAAATGGTGCTTGGCGTCATCGCGCTAGATTCTTAGCATGATGACATATGGCCAAGAGAGCGCGAGCAGCCACGGCAGAACTCAGCCACCTGGTGGAATGGCTGCAACAGCATGAGGACGAGATGGCGGCGCTGTTGGCCGAGCTTGTGGCCATACCCACGGAGAATCCGCCAGGGAGGAATTATCGCGCCTGCGCCGATCTGCTCGAGAATCGACTGCGGCGAGAGGGCCTCGAATGCGAGCGATTCGAAACGGGCAAGCAGACAGAGAGAGCTGCCGACAGTCCCATCTGTTTGATTGGCAACTATGGACGGGGAGAACGGGTTCTGTACTTTCACGGGCACTACGATGTTGTTCCGGCACAGTCCAAGCAGCAATTTCACCCACTTAGGAAAGAGCATTTCTTGTTTGGCCGCGGTTCCTGCGACATGAAAGGCGGAATTGTGGCCATGCTCTTCGCGATCCTTGCGCTGAAAGAATGTACCGCCGAACTCGATGGCAGAATCGCGTTGACGCTGGTACCCAATGAAGAAACCGGTGGTGAAGGGGGCTCGGCGTGGCTGGCGGCACAAGGAAAATTGGGCCGCGACGGCATTGGTATGCTGCTGGCCGAGCCGACAAGCGGGGGCGTCTGGAACGCGAACCGCGGCGCCATTTCGCTGCGCGTCCAAGTCCTCGGAAAATCCGCGCACGTTGGTTTGCAACATCAGGGCGAAAATGCGTTCGAACGCATGCACCGCGTCGTGCACCGCCTTGAGGAGTTGAAGCAAGAAGTGAAGCAGCGTCTCACCAGCCACGACATTGGAGCGGAGCAAGCGCGCAATTCCATTCTAATGCTCGGGGGACAAAGCGGCGGCGGAGCGAACTTCAACGTGGTGCCAGAGGAATGCTGGTTCACGATCGACCGGCGGATCAATCCCGAGGAGAATCTAGAGGAGGAGAAGGCCAGGTTGATCGCGGTCCTGGAGAGGTGCAAGGGCGAAGGGATTCCACTCGAATGGGAGGTATTGCAGGAAGCCCATTCTTCCGGGTGTCGTCGGGATGATGCGCTCGGCGAGTCGCTGGCTCGCAGCATTCGGGCCGTTACCGGCGAAGCACCGCATTTTGAGATGTGTCCTGGATTGCTCGAGAATCGCTTTTACGCTTCGCAGGGCATATCAGCGTACGCGTACGGCCCAGGGCTACTCTCCGTAGCGCACGGACCGAACGAATACGTTGACCTGCGAAGACTTGTGGATTGCGCCGCGATCTACGCGTTGACGGCAAAAGAGGTGCTAGGGTGACATTTGACGAGGTCGCGAATCGGAATCCGAGGGAAGCCATAACTTTCCGACAAGCCGCATAGAATCAATCACTTCCAGTTGAAAACGGTTCCCTTTCCCACTTGGTCACCTTCTGGGGCGACTTGCCCTAAAGTACTATTCACCTCTGAAAATCAAATAGCGATGATTCTCACGTATGCCAAACCTTTATTTTTGCCAACCCCACGCAAAAAACCAAGGTATGCTGCGCGCCGTTCTGTCTGTCAAGGAGTGTGATCGCGTCGTCAGCCAACATCCCGCAACTTATGTCGGCGAGCAGTTCCCGAAGCTGATGAACGGAGTGGAGACGGCAAACGACTTCGCGATTCTGAGTTTCCGCCCCGAAGAGACTACTTCCAAATGGCGCTCTGGCTACTACCGAGTCGATTCAGACCTGACAGAACTCAACGAAGTGTTGCTGGCAATTTCACGGTAATTCCCAGGTGAATTCCAAAGAATTCTAAGGCCGTCGAATGGTCTTCCCACGGAGTTATTTCCATCCGCCGGAGGAGGCGAGCAATTGCAGTCCGATGGCGAACGAACCAGTTCCGAGGGGGACGCAATAGGCTACCCGGGCCCGAGCCCTGAAATCGCTTGGCACCGACCACAAGTTCAGCCGATCATTCCGCTTCCAAGGTTTGCTTGAAACGACACGCGCACCATGAGCGCTCACGTTTTCTGTAACACCCTCCTGGGAACGAAGGCGGACATCAAGGCTGCAAAGATCCACCCTTACAGTAAGTGGAAGACGTTCTTCAAGCCGACGTGCAATCGCTTGCATGAGACACCCCTGTGTCTTGGGTGAAACGGAGAGGATGGGTGTCGGGGTGGGACGACACAGCTATCATACGCAGGCCAGGGCGGAAAAGCGGAAATAATCGGGGGGAAAAAAAGTGGCGCCGGGAAGCCCCTGCGATCACAAGGAAGGCGTTTGCACTGCCGTTATTGAGCTAAGGACTTGCCGTCCTCGCTTCGCGACCGGGAAGCCAGTTCTGAAGGACATTCTGAGAATGCGGCGGAACCTCTCCGAACATCAGTCCCATGCCAAGATGTGGATGTGAATAGACGACTGTCGCCGGCGCCTCGAAGACCTGTGCTTCGGTGCTAATCTTCAAGCGAACAGACGTGCCGCCCAGCAAAGGATTGATGGTGTCCACATAACACCCAGTGGCACTAATGTCGCTGATGCGCGCGGCCAGCCGCGTGCTCGCATCTACTGTTAGGACTTCAGCCGCCGCGATAAGGGTAAATCTTGGCGCCAGCCGCCGATCGTGCTCCATAACGTGGCCTTTCGGCTAAATGAGGAAGCATCTTATCCCAAATGCGACCTTGGCGGCTCGAAATTCTGCGTTCTTGATCGACGCTTGATTCTCTACTTCTGTACCGAGCAAAGGCCGGCTCTGTAAGCGTGTCGCGCACTTGCCGAGCGCGAAAAGAACGGCGCCGACAAAAATCAATGACTTGGGCTAAGAAATCCAAGTAACATCTTGCCGGTTCCTAGGAAATCTCAGCGTGAGGTGAGAATGCCTTCAGAAGGCGTGCGCCGCAGCAGCCGAATTCCGAAAGAGATCGCCATTCTGTTAGTCGGCAGCGACATGGAAGGCAAGGTCTTTTCTGAACGAGCCAAGACTGTACTGCTGAGTCGCCATGGTGCAGGCATCGTTTCGAAAAACGTCCTCTCCGCGGAACAGGAGCTGATTTTGCGCAGGCTGGATACCAACAAAGAGGCCGAGGTGCGGGTTGTTGGCCAGCTCGGCGCTCATGGTGAAAGCCATACCTATGGCGTGGCCTTCCTGAACCCGGAAGTCGACCTCTGGGAGATTCAGTTCCCTCCGATGACAGAAAGCGAGAGGAAGGAAAGCCGTGTGCTGTTACAGTGCAGCGGCTGCAAAAACTGCGAGACAGTCCAGCATAGCGACCTGGAATCGGACGTATACCTCGTCAACGAAGGGATTGTCCGATTTTGCGAGAGCTGCGGAACCTCGACGTTTTGGAAACGTCCTACCGAGGAAATTGACAGGGCGCCTGCGCCTCCAGAATTCGAACCCCTTGAAGCTGGGCAGAGTTGGGAACCCGAAGTAACCGATGCGCCAACCCCGGCGTCAACGCCCGCGCCACCGGAGCCGGTGCCAGAGCCCGAGCTCGTGCCGGAGCTCGGACCCAAACCCGCAGCGCGCGCGGAAAACAAGCGAAAGCACGTTCGAGCCAAAGCGAATTTCAAGGCGTGCATACGGAGCTTTATGTTTGGAGAAGATATCGTTACCTGCGAAGATGTCTCGCGCGGTGGGCTGTGTTTCAGGAGCCGGAAGCAATACCTTGTTCTAAGCGAGATCGAAGTGGCGGTTCCCTACTCTCCGGGCGCACACGCCATTTTCGTCTCCGGGCAAATCGTCCGCGTCGAGGAATTGAAACAGGAAAGACGGTTCCGCTGCGGCGTCCGCTACGGCAAGAGCTGAGCGTTCACAACGCACAACGAATGGAAACTTCACATTCTTCTCGAATTCCATTTTCCAGTTTCTATAAATGCGAGGAATCGAAAGGTTTGGGAAAGAGTTCGCGCATCTGGATGACTTCCGTCTTGCCCTTGAGATTGGCCATGACCACGGGAACGTCGCCGCAAAATTCCCAGATCAACTGGCGGCAAGCGCCGCAGGGAGGGGTTAGGGTGTCGGTGTCCGTCACCACGGAAATAGCGTTGAAGCCGCGCTCGCCTTCGCTGATGGCTTTGAAAATGGCGATGCGTTCGGCGCACACGGTGAGGCCGTAGGTCGCATTCTCGACATTGCAGCCGCCAAAAATTCGTCCGGAAGCGGCGCGCAGCGCGGCGCCCACGCGAAAATTCGAGTACGGGGCATGCGCGTTTTCCCTTGCTTGCCTTGCGGCCGAAATCAAGGATTCGTGTTCGCTCACACAATGGCCTCCGCAATTCGGGGGATGACGGCCTTCAGCAAGCCGATGAATTGCCCTTTCACGCGCTCCGCGGTTTCCAGTACTTCGATGTGGTTGAGCGGCTGATCCAGGATTCCCGCCGCTGCATTCGTCACGCAGGAAATGCCGAGTACGCGAATGCCACTGTGCCGCGCGGCAATCACTTCCATAACCGTGGACATGCCCACCAGGTCGGCCCCCGCCGTGCGCAAGAAGCGTATTTCCGCGGGCGTCTCATAGCTCGGCCCGAGGAGTCCCGCATACACGCCCTCGTACATCTCGATGCCCATGCGGTTGCCTTCACCGACAGCCATTTCGCGAAACCCGCGGTCGTACGCCGCGGTCATATCGTGGAAGCGCAGGCCGAAGCGTTCGTCGTTTGGTCCGGTGAGCGGGTTGACGCCCTGGAGATTGATGTGATCGCTTATGACCACCAGGCGGCCCTGGGTGAACTCACGCTTGATGCCGCCGGCGGCGTTGGTCAAGATCACGGCCTTTACACCCATGCGCGCAAAAACGCGGATGGGAAACGCCACTTCCTTCGCGGAATAGCCTTCGTAGAGATGGACGCGGCCCTGCATTCCAGCGACTTCCACACTATCGACTTTTCCGGTGACCAGGTTTCCCGCGTGGCCAATGGCCGTGGATCGTGGAAAGTGCGGAATTTGCGCGTATGGGATTTTCGTGGCTCCGGTGAATTCGTCGGCAAAGGCGCCCAGGCCGGAACCTAGGACGAGGGCAATCCGAGGTCGCAGCTTCGTTTGAGAAAAAATGAAGTCAGCGGCTTCTCCGGCGCGTTCGAACTCGCGGTCCGGCGAAGCCGTTTTTTTCGGCCTGCTCGTTTTGGTGCGTTTTCTTGCGCTCACGAAAGAATCCCCACGATCGAAGCGGACATCAAGTTCGCCATGGTGCCGGCAAGCATGGCGCGGATGCCGAATTTTGCGAGTTGGGCGCGCTGCTCCGGTGCAAGCGCACCGATGCCGCCGATCTGAATGCCGATGGAGCTGAAGTTGGCGAAGCCGCAGAGCGCGAAGGTCGCGATAGCAAACGTGCGCGGATCGAGCGAGCCCTTCATGGGACCAAGCTGGCCGAAGGCCACGAATTCATTAATCACCATGCGCGTTCCGAGCAGGTTGCCAATTTTCGCCGCGTCATGCCACGGCACGCCAATCAGCCACGCGACGGGCGCGAAGATCCAGCCAAAAACGGTCTGCAGGCTCTCCGGGAACCAGGCCATGTGCGGCCAATTGTGAACTCCGCCCATGATAGCGTTGAGCAGCGCCAGCAAAGCGATGAACGTAATCAACATCGCGCCGACATTGAGCGCGAGATGCAAGCCGTCACTGGTCCCCCGGGCGATGGCGCCAAGAAGATTGGTTTCTTTTTCCATCGGCGGCATTTCCACGCGGCCGGCAGTAAGCGGCTGCTCGGTTTCCGGGACCAGCATCTTGGCCATGAGCAGCGTTCCTGGCGCCGTCATGATCACCGCGGTCAACAGGTTTTTGGGATCGGCGCCCCCCACCTGGATATATCCGGCCATCATGCCGCCGGAGATGTGCGCCATGCCGCTAGTCATGACCACCATCAGTTCAGATTTGGTGAGTTTGGGAAGGAAAGGCCGGATGGTGAGCGGGGCTTCGGTCTGGCCCATGAAGATGCTGGCGGCGACGTTCAGAGACTCCGCACCGCTGGCGCCCATCACGCGAGTCATGATCCACGCCGCCGCGCGAATGATTAGCTGCATGACACCGAGGTGGTACAGAACAGCGAAGAACGCGGCAATAAAAATGATCGTGGGCAGGACCTGGAAGGCAAAGGAGAATCCCAGTCGGGAGAGTTCCTTTGGCAGACCGAGGTCGCCGAAAACGAACGTAGACCCCGCGTAGGAAAAGCTCAACAGTCTATTTGCGCCAGCGCCAAGGAAACCAAACACCGAGCTGCCCACACCGGAACGCAGAACGAAAAAGCCAAGCGCCAACTGAAGCCCCAGTCCCCAGGCGATGGTCTTGAGCTTGATCGAGCGGCGGTTGGTGGAGAACAGCCACGCCAGGCCCAGTATCACCGCCATCCCGAGTACTCCGGTAAAGCGTCCCATGAACACCCCTCTCCACACGACGGATTTAAGCGCCAATCAGACGGCGCACCAGAGCATGCTTTTCGCGCGGAGCTTCCTGGCCAATGTGATAACTGTCCGCGATGCGCTTCTTTGCTTCGGCAAGTTTGGCGTCGCTATTGTAATGAATCGTGGCCAGCGGTTCTCCCTTTTCCACGCGATCGCCGATGCGTTTGTGGAATTCGAGCCCGACGGCGTGATCGATGTGGTCTTCTTTCTTTTCGCGGCCTCCGCCGAGCATGGCGAGAGCGATTCCAAATTGCTCGCAGTTGGTGCTCGCTACGAAACCGCTGGCGGAACTCAAGACCTGGGCGTGCAGGCGTGCTGTTGGCAGGCGTTCGGGCTCATCAATGACGCGCTCGTCTCCACCTTGCAACTGAATTCCTTGCCGGAATTTTTCGAGCGCCTGGCCAGTGGCAATCATGGTTTCGGCCAGATGGCGGCCTTCTTCCACGCTCTTCGTTCTTTCGCCGAGAAAAAACATCCAGGCGGAAAGGTCCAGGCTCAGGTCACGCAGATCGCCGGGGCCGCCGCCCTTAAGGACTTCGATAGATTCGACAACCTCATTCGAATGGCCCGCCATGCGCCCCAGCGGCTGATCCATGCCGGTGATCAGCGCGACCACTTTCTTCCCCATGCTCTTGCCCGTTTCGACCATGACTTCGGCAAGGCGAATCGCGTCTTCCTCTTTCTTCATAAATGCGCCGGAGCCTGTCTTCACGTCCAAGACCAGGGCGTCAATGCCTTCGGCAAGTTTTTTGCTCATGATGGAAGCGCAGATCAAGCCGATGTTCTCGACAGTCGAAGTAACGTCGCGAAGCGCGTAGATTTTCTTGTCAGCAGGCGCGACTTCCGCGGTCTGTCCAATCAAGGCCATGCCGCACTTGCGCAGGACGCGGCGAAATTCTTCGAGAGACAAATTCACGTTGAAACCAGGAATGGCTTCCAGTTTGTCGAGCGTGCCGCCGGTATGACCCAGGCCGCGCCCGCTGATCATTGGAACAGTCAGGCCGCCCGCCGCAACGATGGGAGCAAGAATGAGCGAAGTCTTGTCTCCAATTCCTCCGGTGGAGTGTTTATCCACCTTCTTGCCGGGAATTTCTGAGTGATTGACAACCTCTCCCGAGTGCAGCATGACTTCGGTCAGTGCCGCAATCTCGGCGCGATTCAGGCCGCGGATCCACGCGGCCATGAGCCACGCGGCCATCTGGTAATCGGGTATTTCGCCGCGGGTGTAGCCGGAAACGAGAAAATTGATTTCTTCGCGGGAGAGTTCCCCGGAATCACGTTTTTTGCGGATCAGGTCGACGGCGCGCATGCGTTTCGAAAGCGAACGGCAGCGTAACACCCGCTTCAAGGGGCGTCAAACGCGATGCACGGACTGACTTCGACAATTGTTATAGCGGCTGCTGCACGTCCGGAGGCAAGTTAGTTGTTTGCGAGGAGACGACATGCCAGCCATTGGGCGTGTTGATGTAAACGCGCATGGCGCGGATTTGGCTGCTGAAATGTTGACCATTGACAATGAAGCGCGATGACCAGAGGCAGGTTGCCACTGCGGTATCCCGAAAGATGCGCACTTTGATGTCGGAGATGTTGAATGATTCGCGCTTGACCAAAGGAGATTCGACTGCCGCAATCCACTGCAGCTTATTGATCTGCTGCCCATGAGAAAGCGTGCCGGCAAAATCATCACTGTAAATACGGTAAAAGAAAGTGCCGCTGTTTAACTGGATGGCGCGCGCGGCTTCCCTCTCGAGGCTGACGATCTCCTGCCTTTCTAGTTCAGGGTCCTGCGCCTGGGGTTGTGTCCTGCAGCGCTCGATGCAGGCTTCTCGCGCGGTCTCTTGTCCCTGCCCTTCCCCGAACGGCGTGAGTGCCAGCCCGATTGCCAATGCCGCCAAGCCCACAATTCTAATCATGTTGAAAACACTCCTTCACCAAATGGCTTAGTTTCACAGAAGTATATTTCAGAAAGGGGCGGCCCCAAAACAGTTGTTGACTCAGGTTTGCTAGAATAAAGCATGCTCGGAAGCCCTCATCCAATGGAGACTCTCATAGTAAGGGGAAACCATGATCGACTTTACTGGCAAAAGACGCGAAGCGGCCGTTAACGGAAGTGGCCGACAGGCACAGAGCTCGCTGCCATTTTCGCGCCGAAGCTTTCTCATCAAGACATCCTGCTTCGGAGCGTTCTACGCAGTAGCAAAGCTGATTCCCTTACCGGCGCTGGCTGCAGAGTTAGCAGGCGATTCGCGGGTCTCGCAAACGCCGCTTGTAGACAAAGGCTTTGCCCTGGTGCGAAAGATCGGGAACGGGCTTTACGCCACCATCTCCGATCCGTCGAAGGGCAACGCGACCCTTTGCAACGGCGGCTTCCTCGCTGGAAAAGACGGCGCCCTGCTGATCGAAGGATTCACGACGCCCGCGGGCGCGGCATTCCAAATGGATGCGTTGCGCATGGTCAGCCAGGTGCCGGTGAAGGGCGCCCTGGACACGCACTACCACTTCGACCATTCCATGGGAAATTCGTTTTACGGCGCGAACGGCGTGCCGCTCTGGGCGCACGCAACGACAGCCAAGCGCATGGTGGATAGTTACGCGCCGCTGCAAGCCGCGGATAAAGAGGCAGTGC
>WNFC01012199.1_pt1 | contig 10864 bp, 9 predicted proteins | sample 5400541 | NCBI WGS metagenome assembly WNFC01 (sample SAMN13153342, study PRJNA577476) | soil metagenome | isolation source: 120 cm saprolite under Douglas fir tree site 2 hole 2 replicate 1 | place: USA:California | collected 2015-04-18
CGCTGTTAGAGGCCGGCATCGAGCCGTGGGTCTGCCTCTACCACTGGGACCTGCCCCAGGCGCTGCAGGATCGCGGCGGCTGGACAGAGCGCGCGATCGCCGATTGGTATGCCGATTACGCCGGGCTCGTCGCGCGCCGGCTCGGCGATCGCGCGACGCGCTGGATCACGTTCAACGAGCCGATGGTGCATGGCCTTGCCGAGCATGCCCCGGGGTTGCGCGGCCGCGAACCGATGTTTGCGGCATTCCATCACCAGAACCTGGCGCATGGCCGCGGGGTCGCGAGCCTTCGGGCGATCGGCGGGACGCGCTTCCAGATCGGCACGGTGCTGAACCTGCAACCGGTGCGGCCGGCCGAAGGTCTCGCCGAGAATGTCCCGGCCGCGGAGATGTGGGATGCCGTGTGGAACAGGGCCGCGCTCGACCCGGTGCTTGCCGGGCGTTATCCGAAGTTGCTGGAGCGAGCTTTCGAGCCGTTGCAACAGGCCGGAGATCTCACCGAGATCAAGCAGCCGATCGACTTCATCGGCCTCAACTATTACGGCCCGATGTACCAAAAGACGGATCCCAAAGGGCTGGTCGGCACCAATTGGGGAGCGATGCCGCCGGATATGCCTCCAAACGCGCTGGGCTGGCCGATCGACGCGAATGGCCTCGTCGAGACCCTCGCGGATCTGCGCGACAATTATGGCAACCCGCCGGTCTTTGTGACCGAAAACGGCGCTTGCGTTGCCGACACGACCGGCCCGACCGGCAGCATCGACGACCACGGCCGGATCGCCTACCTGCGCGACCACATCACCGCCTGTCACCGCGCGATCGGCCAGAACGCCAATCTGCACGGCTATTTTGTCTGGACCATCATCGACAATTTCGAATGGTCGCGCGGGTATGGCGCGCCATTCGGTCTGGTCAAGGTCGACCGCGCCACCCTCCAGCGCACGCCCAAAGCCTCATACGATTGGTTTGCCCGGGTGGCGCAGACCGGCGTCGTTTAGCCCGGTATTTGATCGGATTGAAATCGTCATTCCCGCGCAAGCGGGAATCCAGGGCGACCGACATGCCGCTTGCTGGGTTCCGGGTTCGCAGCCTTCGGTCGCGCCCCGGAATGACCGGACTTTCTGTCAGTAAAGCCCGCCGGTGCCGCCGCTCGGTCGCGCCCGGGTGGGCACCGGATACTGCCCCATCTGCGGCACCGCATATCCCGGCGGTGCCGCGGCATAGCCGTAGCTGGGCGCCGGATAGCCATAGCTTGGCGCGGGATAGCCCGCGATGCGCGGCGCGGTGTAGCTCGGTGTTCCATAGCTCGGCGCCCCGTAGCTCGGCGCCGCGTAGCTCGACGTCCCGTAGTTCGGCGCCCAGGGCGGCGGGGGCGGCGCATTTACGGGCACCGGGGCGGCGGTATAGCCACGCGCGCGGGGGCTCGCGTAACCCGGCCAATTCGGCGGCGCATCGTCGGGGGTCGCCGGTGTCGCACCGCCGGCGCGCTCTGATCGACAATCGGGTGGTCCTCGTCGCGGTTTGCCACAGCGCCCGCGCCGTATGAGGCGCTGGACGATACGCTTGCCACCAGCGGAGCCGCGCCGGACGGCACCGGGAACGGTTTGGCCGGCACGTCCTTGAGCGCCTGTGCCATGAAATCACGGAAGATCGGCGCGGCGACATGGCCGCCGACCTCGCCGTTGCCGAGCGTGCGCGGGTCGTCAAAGCCGACAAACACCCCGGCGGCCAGATCGGGCGAAAACCCGACGAACCAAGCATCGAACCAATCGCTCGTTGTCCCGGTCTTGCCGGCAAGCGGCTTGCCGACTGCCGCGACCGCAGTGCCGGTGCCGCGCTGGACGACGCCCTGCATCATCGAGAGGATCTGGTAATCCGCCTCCTGGCTGACCAGCGGGTCGCGCCTGGTCGGCTTATAGAGCACTGCATTCTCGGCGAATGTCGCGCCCGGCGACGAGACCGCGGCGGGATCGGCCGGGCCGCTCGCGCGATAGGACGGGCCGGGGTCGGCACCGCTGTGCGGGCCTGCATCGACATAGCACGCAGCGCAGTCCTTGACGCCCTTTTGGTAGACGACGCGCCCGTTGCGGTCCTGTACGACATCAATGACCGACGGCAGCAGCCAATGCCCGCCATTGTCGAGCATCGCGTACGCGGTGGTCAGACGCAGCAGCGTCGTCTCGCCGGCGCCCAGCGACATCGAGTAGTAGAGTGGCATCTTGTCCATGACGTCGAAGTTCTGCACGGTCTCCGCAAGGGCCGGCAGCCCGATCATCGTCGCCAGGCGCGCGGTCACCAGGTTGCGCGAATGGATCAGCGCGTCTTCCAGCGTGGTCGGCCCGACATAGCCGCCTTCGTAATTGACCGGCTGCCAGGCCGGCTTCCCGGGACCTTGGGACAGCTCGATCGGTGCATCATCGACGACGCTCGACGGGGTGAACCCGTTTTCCAGCGCGGTGAGGTAGACGAATGGCTTGAATGCCGAGCCCGGCTGGCGCTTGGCCTGCGTCGCCCGGTCGAACTGGCTCTGCTGGAACGACCAGCCGCCGACCAGGGCGAATACCCGCCCGGTCTTCGGATCCATCGCAACGACCCCGCCGCCGACATCCGGGATCTGGCGCAGCGCGTATTTCGGGACGGCATTGGGCGGCGCAGGCCGACCCTTTGCCGGCGCGGCGGTCGCGACCGGCTCGACCAGCACGATGTCGCCGGGATTGACGACATCGCGGGTCTGGCGCACGCCCGCTCCGACCTGCTGGTCGTCGAGCGTGCGGCGGGCCCAGCGCAGCTCGTCGAGTGGGAGGCGCCCGCTGCCGCCACTTTTGAGCGCCAGCGTCGCGCCGGCGGCATCGATCGCGGTTACCGCGGCGAGCTGCCAGTTGCCGAGACCGGGCGGGTCGGCCGTGCCGGCAAGGGCGCCCTGTGCCGCCGCGCCACTCGCCAGATGGGCGAGCGGCCCGCGCCAGCCATGGCGTCGGTCGTAGTCGACAAGGCCCTTGCGAAACGCGGTATCTGCCATCTCCTGATAGATCGGGTGATAGCTCGTGCGCACCGTCAAGCCACCCTCATAGACCGCCTTCTCGCCAAACCGGCCGATCAGCTCACGCCGCACCTCCTCGGTGAAATACCCGTTCGGCGCGCCGGCCTGGTCCGCCGGGGAATCGCTGTGCATATGCACGACGAGCGGCTCGGCGATCGCCGCCTTGGCCTGCTTTTCGCTGATCCAGCCGAGCTCGGCCATCCCGCCCAGCACCCAGTCGCGCCGCGCCCGCGCTGCCGCTGCGCGATGGATCGGGTTGTAGTTATTGGGCGCCTTCGGCAAGGCCGCGAGAAAAGCAACTTCGGCGAGGCTCAACCGGTCGAGCGGCTTTTGGAAATAGGTATCGGCGGCGGCGGCGACGCCATAGGCGCCGGCGCCGAGATAGATCTCGTTGAGATAGATTTCGAGGATGCGGTCCTTGCTCAGTGAGCGTTCGATGCGGTAGGCGAGCATGGCCTCCTTGATCTTGCGCGACACGGACAGCTCGTTGGTCAGCAGGAAATGGCGGACCACCTGCTGGGTGATCGTCGACGCGCCGATCGGCCGCTGACCGTTGCGAAAGCGCACGACATCGGCCATCGCCGCGCGGAAGATGGCGCCAGGATTGACCCCGTTATGACTGTAGAAGTCGCGATCCTCGGCGGCGAGAAAGGCCTCGATCACCACCCGCGGGACTTTTCCGATCGCCACGGGACTGCGGTGCTCGCTCTCGAATTCGGCCATGAAGCTGCCATCGCCGGCATAGACCTTGGAGCCGGTCGCCGGCTGGTAATTGCCGAGCTGCTGATAATCCGGCAGCTCGCGCCCGAAATGCGCCAGGGTGACGCCGACAAAGCCGCCGATCCCGAGCGCGGCGAGCACGAATAGGATGAAGGCGGCGCGCGGGATCCCGCGCAAAACCCGGAGCATCAGCGGGGCACGGCTACGGCGGTGAGTGGGTTGGACTGTCGCCGGGCGCGGATCATCCGCTGCCGTATCAGTGCCGGTTCAGACACAGCTCTCTCCCACCCGATGCCTGCTTCTGCGAGCACCCTATGAACAGCGGCGGAGGCGAAATGGTGCCGGAGATTTTTGGCAAACCGAGCGATGCCGAGGCAGCATCGGTGGCCACCGCCGGCCAAGCGGCCTCCTACACCCACGGCCCGGGCGGACGCCGCCCGGCTTCGGGCACGCTGCCGCGGTGAAAGGTCTGACGGCCGGCGAGATCGCCCGGCGCCACGGTCGCCCAAATCGGGGTCTTCTGCGCCTGCAGCAAGATGACCCGGCGCGGCCGCAAAAAGAGGAACAGGATGATGCCGGCGGCAAAACCGCCGACATGCGCCCAGAACGCCACGCCCGGGGCGGCCGGGCCGGCCGCCAGCCCGCTCACGAGCTGCATCGCGAACCACAGGCCGAGCAGGATCCAGGCCGGGACCGTGACGATCCAGAAGAAGATCACGATCCAGACCAGACAATGCACGTTGGCGCGCGGATAGGTCATCAGATAGGCGCCGAGCACCCCGGCGATCGCGCCGCTGGCGCCGATCATCGGCACCTGCGAGTGCGTGGCTGCCAGGGCCTGGATCAGTGCCGCCGCAACCCCGCTGCCGAGATAAAGCGCGACGAAGCGCGCGCGCCCGAGCAGGTCCTCGACGTTATTACCGAAAATCCACAGAAACAGCAGGTTGCCGCCGAGATGCCCCCACCCGCCATGCAGGAACATGCTGGTGAAGAGCGTCGCCCAGGGCGCGATGATGCCGAGTTCGGGCGGCAGCGCGCGATAGCCGAACAGCACCGCCGGCACCATGCCGAATTGATAGGCGACGATTTCCGCATCCTGGCCGAGCTGCCACAGAAAGGCGCCGATGCACATGCCAATGAGCGTGTAGGTGACGACCGGCGGATGCTGGATCGGGTTGTCGTCGTATAGCGGCAGGGCGAAGATCACCGGATCCTCTCCGCCCGGGCTTTCGGACCGCGGCCGTCCCGTGGGCCTTCAGCCCACGGACTTGATCCGTGGGCGCACGCGGGCCGGCGGCCCGCGGTCCCAGGAGGGTATTTACTCCCGGACCGACCCTTGGCGGTTCGCCCGGTCCTGATCGGCAGAGGGTAGCCTAACCATCGAGATTGCTTCGCTTCGCTCGCAATGACGGCAGAATCTCCTGTCATTGCGAGCGAAGCGAAGCAATCTCGCGACGCAGCAATCTCGGCGGGTCAGGAGCCGACGAGGCCGAGCTGCGGGCTCGACGGCTCGGCGAAGCTGCGCTCGGGGATGCGCCCGGCGAGCCGCGCCAGACGCCCGGCCTCGACCGCCGCGCGCATCGCCGCCGCCATCCGGCGCGGGTCGTGCGATTTGGCGATCGCGGTGTTGACCAGCACGGCATCGCACCCGAGCTCCAACGCGTAGGCCGCATCCGACGCGGTGCCAATCCCGGCATCGAGCACCACCGGGACCGGGCTGCGCGCACAGATCAGCTCGATCGCGGCCGGGTTGGCGATCCCCATGCCAGAGCCGATCAGCGAGCCCAGCGGCATCACCGCGGCGCAGCCGACATCGGCGAGCTTCTGGCAGGCGACCGGGTCCTCGTTGCAGTAGGGCAGCACGATAAAGCCCTTGCGCACCAGCTCGTCGGCAGCACGAACAAGCTGCTCGACATCGGGATAGAGCGTCTCGCGGTCGCCGATCAGCTCGAGCTTGACCCAATCGGTCTCCAGCGCCTCGCGCGCCAGCTCGGCGGTCAGGACCGCGTCGCGCGCAGTGACGCAGCCCGATGTGTTGGGCAGAATGCGGTAGCGGCTGCCGAGCAGGTCGATGAGGCTTTCGGCATAGCCTTCTAGGCTGATCCGTCGGATCGATGCCGTGACGATCTCGGCCCCGCTCGCCTCGATCGAATCGAGCAGGATCTGCTGGTTCGGGTAGCCGGCGGTGCCGACGAACAGCCGTGAGCTGAGCTTGGTGCCGGCGATGATCAGCGGGTCGGTCATGGGCATGTTCCTGCTCGGATTAAATGTCAGCCGTGGTTAAGTGCTAGCCCCCCTGGAGCGGGCGCACGATCTCGACGTCGTCGCCGGGAGAGAGCCCCGCCTGCGGCCACTCAGCGCGGCGGACGACAGCGCCGTTGACGGCGACGGCGAGAAAGCGGGCCGCGGGATCGATGCCGCGCTCGGCGAGCAGCTCGGCGATCGTCGTCACCGCCACCTCCGCCTCGACTCCATTGATGCGCAGCCGCGTCATCCCGCCTCCACGGCGCTGGCCGGATGCCCGACCCGCGCCTCGCCGGCGGCGAAGCGCTCGGGCGAGAACGGTCGGGCGATCTCGGGCAGCATTCCGGTGAGTATATAGGTGCTGACCACCGCGGCGCTGACCGGGGTCAGCAGAATGCCGTTGCGATGATGGCCGGTGGCGATGACGAGCCGGTCAATGCCGCTCGGTCCGAGCATCGGCGCATCGTCGCGCGAGCCTGGCCGGAACCCCACCCACATCTCGGCGATCGGCAACTCCTCGATCGCCGGGAGCGCGCGCCAGGCGCCTTCGATCAGCGCGAACAGCCCGCCCGCGGTGAGCCGCGCATCGAACCCGCGCTCCTCGACCGTGGCGCCGATCACCAGGCGGCCGTCGCGACGCGGCACCAGATAGCCGCGCGGCAGCCACAGCACATGGCGCAGCAGCGGCGCCGCCGGGTCCATCTGCACGGCCAGCATCTGGCCCTTGATCGGGCGCACCGGCGGCAGATGGGCCGGCGGAATGCCGCCGATCTCGCGCGACCACGCGCCGGCGGCCAACACGACGATGTCGGCCGGATCGCGACCACGCTCGGTGACAACGCCGGTGACTCGGTCGGCGGCACAGGTGATCTCGCGGACCGGGCAATGCTCGACGAGCTCGACCCCGGCGCCGCGGGCGGCCAATGCCAGCGCGCGGCCCAGCTGACGGTTCTCGACCTGATGGTCGCGCGGGCTCCATACGGCGGCGGCAATGCCGGGTTTCAGATGCGGCTCCTTCTGGCGCGCCTCGGCCGCCGAGAGCCATTGGAGGTCGAGACCGAGCGATTTCTGGAATTCGTAGGAATGGCGCAGCTGAGCGGCATCATCGCGATTGAGCGCGACGACGATCGTCCCCTCGTCGCGATATTCGACCGAGATGCCCGAGGCGATCTCCAGCTCGCGCGCAAAATCCGGCCACAGACGCTGGCTTTCGAGCGCCAGCGGCAAGAGCGGCTCCTCGCCGGGCTCGGTCTCGACCGCGGCCGCGAGCATGCCGGCGGCCGCCCAGCTCGCGCCGTGCCCGGCCTCACCGCGGTCGTACACCGTCACCGCGCAGCCGGCCTGAACCAGCCGCCAGGCGATGCCCAGGCCGATGACGCCGGCGCCGACGACGATTGTCTTCGGACGCTGCGATGGGACAACAACGGACGCGCTAATAACGGACTCCCTTCACCGGGCATGCCCGGCCAGGTTCAGTGGGTCTGATCTCAGCCGCCGGCTCCACAACGCGCGTGCCGGCCAGCACCCCAGCCTCCCGTCAATTTCAGGCCGAGCCCCGCGGCGATGCAAGGATTTTTTGCGAGGCCGGCGGTAGCCCCGCGGACCGCTCCCGTGCGGCGCTCCCGCGGCCCCACAGGCTTAACGTTTTGGTGAGGGTCGTCGCATAGACTGTCGACACGCGCGGTTGATTGCGCGTCGCCCTTACGGGCATCCTCCCTCAGCCTTGGGGCCGCCAACCGGCGGCCCCTTTTTTCGGTTCAGATTCGCCGCATCGGCGATGCAGCGCAAATTGACAGCCGCCCCGCGCCGGCACTATCACCGGGCCTGACTGCGCAGGAGCGGCTGATGGCGAACAAGGTCTATCCCGATGCCGAGACGGCGCTCGCCGGCCTCTTGCATGACGGAATGATGATCATGGCCGGCGGGTTCGGCCTGTGCGGCATTCCGGAAAAGCTGATCCTGGCGCTGCGGGATTCGGGGGCGAAGGGCCTCACCGTCGTGTCGAACAACGCCGGGATCGACGGCGCCGGTCTCGGCCTGCTGCTCGAAACCCGGCAGATCCGCAAGATGATATCGTCCTATGTCGGCGAGAACCGCCTCTTCGCGGACCTCTACCTCAAGGGCGAGCTCGAGCTCGAATTCAACCCGCAGGGCACGCTGGCCGAGCGGATTCGCGCCGGCGGCGCCGGCATCCCCGCGTTTTTCACCAAGACCGGGGTCGGGACCCTGGTCGCCGAGGGCAAGGAGCTGCGCGAGTTCGCCGGCGAGACCTATCTGATGGAACAGGGCCTCATTGCCGATCTCGCGATCGTTCACGCCTGGAAAGGCGACCGCGAAGGCAACCTCGTCTATCGCAAGACCGCGCGCAATTTCAATCCCGTCATGGCGACCGCGGGCAAGGTGACCGTCGCGGAGGTCGAGCATCTGGTCGAACCCGGCGAGATCGACCCCGACCAGATCCACACGCCGGGCATTTTCGTGCAGCGCATCGTGCACCACCCATCCTATGAAAAGCGCATCGAGCAGCGCACGGTCCGCAAGCGCGGGAGCTGAAAAGTTGGACCACCGCGGATTTCTCCGTCGTCATTCCCGCGAAAGCGGGCATGACGAGATAGAATGCGGCCATTAGAGGAGCATAACGATGCCCTGGTCACGCGACGACATGGCGCGGCGCGCTGCCGCCGAGCTGAAGGACGGCTTCTACGTCAATCTCGGGATCGGGATTCCGACGCTCGTCTCGAACTTCATCCCGCCCGGCATCACGGTGCAGCTGCAAAGCGAAAACGGCATGATGGGGATGGGCCCCTTCCCATTCGAAGGCGAGGAGGACCCCGATCTGATCAATGCCGGGAAACAAACTGTTACAGAGCTGCCGACCACAAGCTTTTTCGACAGTGCCCAATCCTTCGGCATGATCCGCGGCGGGCATATCGACCTGTCGATCCTCGGGGCGATGCAGGTCGCCGAGAACGGCGATCTGGCCAATTGGATGATCCCCGGGCGCATGGTCAAGGGCATGGGCGGAGCGATGGATCTGGTCGCCGGGGTGAAGCGGGTCGTCGTCTTGATGGAGCACACCGCCAAAGGCGAAGCGAAGCTGTTGCACCGCTGCACCCTGCCGCTGACCGGCGCCGCGGTCGTCGACGTCGTGATCACCGATCTCGCCGTGTTCACGATCGACAAGAAGGGCGGCGGGATGGAGCTGATCGAGATCGCACCCGACGTGACACTCGACGATGTCAAGCGCCAGACAGAGGCCGCGTTCCGGGTGCGGCAGGGAGTGGGGTGAACCGATCGGCTGGGAACCGCCGTCCCAAAACGCTACGAGCCGGCAGGAGCCGGCTCGTTCGCTAAGGGAAATGTGCCTAAACAAAGGTGCTTGGGCAAATCGCTCCAGAAGGTGCTGCGGGGACGCGGTAAAAAGTTCTTGCCTGCCACGGAGCGTTACAATGCGTTACAGAGTGTCACAGACTGTCGGAAATGGCAAGAGCTGAATCGATGCGCGTCCGCGATGCGATCCGCGATCTTCCGGCCTCCCGCATCGCGGAGATCTCCGCGCTCGGGATGGGCGACCCGGCGGTCATCCCGCTGTGGTACGGCGAGGGCGATCTGCCGACGCCCGGTTTCATCGGCGCGGCGGCGACGGCGGCGCTCGAGGCCGGGCATACGTTTTATACCTACAAGGCAGGGCTGCCGGAGCTGCGCTCGGCGATCGCCGACTACCTGACCGAGTTGTATGCGCGCCCGACCGGGGCCGAGCGGATCGTCGTGTCGAGTTCAGGCATGACGGCGTTGATGCTGGTCGCCGAGGCGCTGATCGACCCGGGCGACAACCTCGTCATCATCGCCCCGGTCTGGCCCAACATCGCCGCTTCAGTGTCGATCATGGGGGGCGAGCCGCGCCTTGTCGCGCTCGACCCCATGCCCGGGGGCGGCTGGCGCCTCGATGCCGAGCGGCTCTTTGCCGCGTGCGATGCGCGCACTCGCGGGATCTTCGTCAATTCGCCGTCGAACCCGACCGGCTGGGTGATCTCGGCGGCGGAGATCGCGGAACTGCTGGCCTTCGCCCGGCACCGCGGGCTGTGGCTGATCGCCGACGAGGTTTACGGCCGGATCGTCTATGGCAACCGCCCGGCGCCATCCTTTCTCGACCAGGGCGCGCCGGAGGACCGGCTGATCGTTATTAACAGTTTTTCGAAAAACTGGGCGATGACGGGCTGGCGGCTCGGCTGGATGACGATACCGCCCGATCTGCTGCCGGTGATGGAGAAACTTGTCGAGTTCAACACCAGCGGCTCGCCGACCTTTCTGCAGCACGCCGGCATTGTCGCGATCCGCGAGGGGGAACCGTTCATCGCCGGGTTTGTCGCGCGCTGCCGCGCCGCGCGCGATGTGGCGATCGACGGCCTCCAGGCCTGCCGGAGGGTCGCGGTCGCGCGCCCCGAGGGGGCGTTCTACGCGTTTTTCCGAATCGACGGGATCACCGACAGCCTCGCCTTCGCCAAGGAGGCGCTCAGCCGAACCAAGGTCGGTCTCGCGCCGGGCAGCGCCTTCGGGCCGATGGGCGAGGGTCATCTGCGCCTCTGTTTTGCCCGCGACCCGCAGCAGATCGCCGAGGCGGTCGACCGCCTGCGCCCGCTGCTCGATTGAAGGCGCACTAACCGACGCCGACGGCGCCCTTTTTCAATTCCAGCAGATCGACCAGAAACCGGTCGCGCTCGGCCGCCAGCGTCGCGATGTCGCGCCCGCCCGCCTCGGCGACGACGCCCTCGGCGAGCGCGGCGCGCACCTCGGGCGTCAGAAGGGGGCTGCCGAGGTCGTTCCACCAGCTTTCCAGCGGCGGCCCGAGCTGCTCGAGAA
>WNFC01015817.1_pt1 | contig 10864 bp, 14 predicted proteins | sample 5400541 | NCBI WGS metagenome assembly WNFC01 (sample SAMN13153342, study PRJNA577476) | soil metagenome | isolation source: 120 cm saprolite under Douglas fir tree site 2 hole 2 replicate 1 | place: USA:California | collected 2015-04-18
GCACCGGACTGTGGCTCCGGGGGTTAGCGGTTCAAGCCCGCTTGGTCGCCCTGATTCGTTCGCGCCCGTAGCTCAACTGGATAGAGCGTCGGACTTCGAATCCGAAGGTCGGGGGTTCGACTCCCTCCGGGCGCGCTCGTGTAAACCTCGAGAGACGTGGGGTTTTGCTCGGTAGCGCGGCATCGCGGGAGGGGTCGGTTTTGCGCTCTTGGACCACGGTTGGACCACGAGGACCAAGATTCGCGACGATCTTCGCTTGCATGCTGATCGGCTCAGCCGGCGCGGGACTCACACCGAACTTCAGCCGATCGACCTCCGCGCGGAGGTACTCCGGTGCAAGGTGTCCGTAGATTTCAGTCGTGATGCGCGGGTCGCTGTGCCGCAGGATGCGTTGGACCGCAGCGGGGTTTGCCCCCGACATCATGAGCAGGCTGGCGGTCGTGTGGCGCAGGTCCTGGAAGCGGATTGGCCTGACCAGCGGCTTCGGCCAGAGCTTTCGGCCATCGATTGGGCACCGTCGTAATCCGGAATCAGCGGCTGGCTCCGAATGCGCGCAGCCCTTGCGCCGACAGACGTGCTCGTATCCCGTGACGATGCCGGCTCGTCCGAGCGCCCGGCGTAGGACGTGCTCCAACCCGATCTGCTCACTCATCATCGAGCCGTCCGGCGCGGGGAAGACCAACGTCGAGGGCGACTGGGCCAACGCACGTTCCAGGTACGGCACTAGCTCGGCCGCGATGGGAATCACGTCGGCGTGTCCGCCCTTCGTTGTGTCGCGATCGTACGAGCGAGAAACGGTAAGGAGTCTAGACCGGAGATCAACGTCCGATTTGCGAAGTCCGAGCAACTCTCCCTTCCGAAGCCCCGTGTAGATGGCGGTCGCGAAGAGCGGCTGCCAGCGCGGTGCGAGTACACTGAGCACTGGCCCAACCTCGCCAGCCTTCAGGTAGTCGGGTGTTCGGCGCGGTACCTTCCGTCGCCTCACGCCCGCTGCCGGGTTCGGGCCCTCAAATTGGCCAGCGCGCTTTGCCGCTGTGAACGCGGCGCTCACAAACGCCCGCAGGTGGTTAATCGTGTTCGGACCGATCTCGGAGCTTTTTGCCTGTAGGAATGCCTCCAGCTGCCCTGAGTTAAGCGCAGCTGCCGGGATTTTCGCCAGCGACGACGGGACAAGGTGTCGACGCACCGAGCTGGTGTTGCGGCGATGAGAGGGAGTGCCCGAGGAATACGTCTCAAGCCACCAGCTCAACAACTCGCCGAAAGTCTCGCCACCGCCGTCGACCGGGAGTGCCTCAAGCCCATGTCGTGCCCGCTCCGCCTTACGTTCAAGGTCCTCAGCAAACCGACGGGCCTCGGTTTTAGTTTTCGCCGTGGACGCCCTGCGCTGCCAACGACCATGGGCGTCCTTCCACTTCACATAGAACTTTCGTCCACGCTGAATGACCGATCCCACGGGTTATCCCTTCTTCCGGCGGGTGGGCGGCACCTTAGGTTCGGACTTGAGGTAGCCGCGCTCGGTTAACCACTCGCGAAAGACGCGGACCGCCATGCCGGACGCGCTGCGGCCGTGATCATCTTCTGCGGCTCGAAGAAGCGCGTCCTTCACTTCCATTGGCAACCTAAGATTTAAAACAGCGTCCCGTTGCATGCCACTGTTTGTAACACAAACCGTGCAACCCATCAATCGCCTCGTCGAGTTAGTGGTAAGAGACGCCCGTTGGCAATCGGTTCGCGGGCAAAGGCACGTATCGCCCCAGGATGGAAGCGGAGCAGTCCAAAGATTCGGACCGAGGGTATGACACCTGCCTCGGCCTTCTGGTAAACCCAAGAGCGGCTTGCTTTGAGGTAGTGCGCCACGTCGTTCGCGTCCCAAAGGGTGTCCAGTCCCACACCGTTGTTGACTTCACAGAGAGGCATCAGCTGTTCCCCTGTCCAAAATTCGCTTCCCGTTGAAAGCGCACGCCACTCCAGCATCGGCGACAGACCCTTGAGTCATCGTCCAAAACCACGGAAACCCCGACGTCGGTTCGCCCGCACTCAGCGCAGTGCGCATTCGACTCGGTTCTGGCCTCCGCCTGCTCCTCGGTCTCGCCCGACATCACGTCGATGATCGGCAGCTGGCGCCCTGAGTTGACCTTGAATGTGCCGTTGGCTGTCTGTTCCAGATCAGCAGCGCCATTGCCGTTTCGCCCGACCGCCCGACTTTGTCCGACTTCGGCCTCGGTCTGGGTAACTTGACCGAAATCATTACCGAAATCGGTTTGTCCGACTGTCCGACCGGGATCTGCGGGGGGTTGTTGATCACCGGCGACTAGGGGATCCGTATTAGTTCCACTCGCATCCTCCGCAAAGTCGGTCGGACAGTCGGGCTCGGTTGTTTGCCCAGTAATTTCCGAGGAGTTTGTCCGACTTAGCTCAGAGTCGGGCTCGGTCGGACAGTCGGGCTCGCCTCCGCCGACCAGCTTCCAGGTGGCCGGCCTGTTGCCCTTCGATTGCTGCGCCACTTCGACCAGCTCTGTGGCTTCCATTTCGCGCAGGACCCGGCGGGTGGCGTCCGTTTTCGCCAAAGAGGCCCTCGCAAAGCTTCCGTGCTGCAGCCACGTCCTGCATCTCCACCACCACCCGGCCATCGAGGTTACGTTTCCTCTGCCGCTGATGCAGAAGCGCGTGTGCGGCGGTCAGATCGAGAAGTCGCGGGAAGTCCCGTCGAGCGCGGACTTGAGAGGTCGGAAAGTTGGCGGCGAGATTGCGCCCGAATGGATTGACGATTTCCGTCCCATCCAATAACCCGAGTGCACATCGCCAAACGTCACGATCTTCTGCCGCTTGTTGTTCATCCTGCAAGCTGGGTGGTTGCTCTGCGCGAATGGCGTGGGCGTCAATGATCCGCCTCGTCTGTTCAGGACTTTCATCCAGAAGTACCTCCAGAACCCGCGTTTCATTTTCATCGTGGAGGCGGCTGCGCGTGGTGGTGGTGATAAAGCAGGCTGGCCCTTCCACCTTATGCTCCCGCGTTTCAATTCGGGAGCCATCACCGTTGTCAACCCTCTCGGCAACGAGAATAGTTAGATTGCCCTCGGACATTGCGGTCCGGACTGGGTATTCCGCGCGGGCGGCTCCTTCATTCTCCGCGATTACCAAGACCTTGCCCTTGATCGCGGTCGGCAGATATTGGAGAGCGTGGGCGGACATGTCGCTGATCTGAATTACGTCTTGCTCAGGCAATCGAGAGACCACCGCGTTTGTAAGGAAGTTTTTGCCGCTCGCCGAGGCCGCCTTCACCACCAGGTGAACAGGCCGCTTGGTTTTGCGGGTCACGACTGCCAGCAGGATCGTGGTCGCAGCCTTGCGCTCACCGACAACTCCCTCTAGGGCGAGACTGGCGTGAAAGCGATCGAGGAGCTTGGGATCGCGCAGTAATTCTTCCGCCTTTTTAATCAACTCGGGTGGATGTGGTGCAGGAGGGATTGACCCCTTCGGATCACTCGGGGGTCGAAGCTGGTGGGTAAACTTCTCGATCGCCTCCTCCAGCGCAGCCTTGGTGATCTTCACCAACCTGTGCAGCTCGGCGGCGACCAGATCGAAGGTGGTGCGGTCTGCCTCTCGAAGCGCGGCTGCAAAGCTCATATCCTTGAGCAGCTGCTGCGCTGCCAGGATCTTGTCTGACCTTCCATCCAGTGCTTGAACGCGAAGAATCGGATCGGCTATAATCGCGTCCGCGATTAGCTTCTCAAGTTGTTCGGCTGGCGCTGCCAACCCTGCGAGATAGTCGTCTAACCCGATCTTGGGACCACCAGGCTCGAAAGGAATGCGGAGCAGGTGGACGGCCGCCCCCTCATCTCGGAGCATTTTCGCCAGAACAGCTTCAGCGGCAATCACCGGCGCGTTGTTGGTGGTGTCACCACCATCGAACGCGATGAAAACCGGGCGCCCATCGAGCGGGACTCCTTCGAAATCCGTGTGCAATCCCCACTTGCCAGTCTGTTCTTTGTGCTTGACGTTGTGCCAGGCCCAGACTCCCTGCGCGCTGATCACCGCGGCGGCACCGGACTGAATGGCCGCCAGCGCCTTTTTGACACCCTCAACCAATAGCAGCGGCTCGCTCGGGTCACTCCATGCGGGTGGAGCCAGCGCGGCCGGCGGGAAGTACAAGCGTGGCTCGCTCCCAATCGGAGATTCATACTTGATTACCCCGCCGTCTTTTTCCCGCGGTCGATCCGGCCGGAGATACGTGATGTTCACCATTCCGTCCGAACCAAAGTTTGGGAAGGCAATCGCCGGGGCAGGACCGTCGCCCTTCCAGTTCAGGAGGTGGCCAGCTTCGGATTGATCCGTGATGCTGTGGATCCGAGCCGCAGCGACCGTGCCGGCAGTCAATCCGCTGGTTCGCAGGTGGTCGCGGTGATGCGAAAGTAACGCTCTTTCGCTGTCGTTTTTTTGTGGTATTGTAGACATGTAGTCTCGACGGTCCGCGACTGTCGGTCTGGCAGCCAGGTCGCGGACTTCTCCTCTTCGACTAGTTCTCGGGACGCTTCACCGGCTGGGCGGCTTTACCGATCGCGTGAGCCGCAGGCGCAGCACCATCATCTGGCACGGGAGTGAGCAGCGCGACCGGACGCCCAAATCGGGTAATCGTGAACTGCTCGCGGTTGAGTCGAACGCGCGCAATCAGATCACCGAATCCTCGCACCGCGTCGCGCTGTGGAACCTTCGTCTCTTCAGACACCGTCGCACCTCCTGAAAGTCGGACTCTGTAATCAATACGCGAGCTGGTTCTGGTTTGCGCTTAAGTGCCGTGGGACAAGTGGTGTCCCACTAGGGCCGTCCAGCAGGGCGCCGGCGCTGCCACAGTTTCCTGGCATTCGTCGCGCTCGTTCGGATTCCAGCGGCACGCAGCGCCTCACCAGTAGCATCCCAGCGTCTCCTGCCGCCTCGTCCCCGCCAGGCCTCGACGGCCCTCTGAAACGCCAAACCACCGTCGTTGCAGACGTAAGCGGGCCAGTTCCGCTCGAACCACTCGCGTGCGCCCGTCACGGCGTCGTCCGCAGGGTAGCCTGCGCGGATCCAGGCCGCCGCCGTGTGGATTGCGCTGATCAGTTCGGCCTGCGCGAGCGTCCTGGATTCGACGTGCTCCAGGGATACGGAGGCCTCGTCGATCATTACCAAGGCCTTCTTCACCTCGGCAACCGGCGAGCGTGGATCTGCTAACACCAAGGATGCGTCGAGCATCGATTTCGCCACTTTTTGCGCTCGCTCGATCCCGACCTTTCGCTCTGCCGTGGCATCGGGATCCCGCTGGCGAAACGCCAAGGAGAGCAGCGCTGCGCGTCCATCGGCTGAATGGTCCCGCCAAAGATTCCTGTACCGGTCGACGAGGCTCCTTTCGAAGCCGGCCGAGGTTGGCTTCCGATCAGTGCGCTGCGAGAGTTCTTCCCAGACAGCCTCAAGCACGCGAGGCGGAAGCGCATAGACTTCGCTGGGGGTGCTTGCTCGCCGGACATCGGAGTCTTGTGACTCTCGTGATACGGTCTTGCGCACGGTCGCGGCCCTCCACGCCGCTGCCGATTTACGAGGGCGGTCCGCCTTGCGAGCGGTCCCGCCCTCTTTTTATTTCAGCGTTTGTAGCACTGTTTCGTTCCCAAAATCAGGCCTGGTAGACCGTGGAATAGGCGAGACCATCTACTCAACCGGTGCTATGCCGCCAAAGTGGCGCAGTCCGGATTCGACTGTACGCCTAATTCCTGGGGAGGGAATCCAAGATGAGCTTGCAAAAAATTAGCAATAGGGCGCTTGTGTTTTCAGCCGCATTTTTCACTTTCTTTCCGCTTTTGTCTTCAAGGGCTCAAGAGACCACGTCCAGGGTCATCCCCTTTACGCTCCCTACTTCGCTTCCACCGATGACAATTCAGAATGTGACGGTCGAGCTTTGGGATGCGGCGAGCGGCGGGAACCTGATTTTCGTCGAGGATTATATCGGCCCGAATGCCTTGCCTGTCGACAACAACGGCGCGATCAGCTTTTGGTTCGGCAACCTGCACCAGCCCACAGGATTGAATCCGGACGATTTCCCCACCGGTTCGTCGAGGTACTTGGACGTCACACAACTAGGGATAAGCGTCTTATCAAATCGGCTCCCGTTAACGGCGACTGCGTTTGCGATTTCGCCCGGACCCGCGGGCCCCCAGGGACCGATGGGGCCCGCCGGACCACAAGGGCCAATTGGGCCGAGTGGCCCGCAAGGACCTCAGGGAATCCCAGGGCCACAGGGCCCAACTGGGCCACAAGGGCCGACTGGTCTGCCCGGACCACAGGGCCCGACTGGATCGCAGGGACCTCAAGGAGTGCCCGGGCCAACGGGACCGCAAGGGCCGCCGGGACCGAATGACATCACGGGCAATCTCACGATGGTGGATTCCACCGCGACGTCGGGCAACATTCTCAAGGGTGGCCAGCCTTTCCTTCACAACTTCGGCGTGAACAACACCTTCCTCGGCAGCAGCGCGGGCAATCTGACGATGGGCGGCAACAACAACACTGCCAGCGGGTTCCAGGCGCTCGCCCATAACACCACCGGCAGCCATAACACCGCCAGGGGTGTCCAGGCGCTCTATTGGAACACCACCGGCAGCGAACACACCGCCAGCGGGTTGCAGGCGCTGTTTAACAACACCACAGGCAACTTCAATACTGCCAGCGGCGAGGGTGCGCTCTTTAACAACACCACCGGAGACAACAACACCGCCAGCGGGTTGCTGGCGCTCAGAGGTAACGTTACCGGCAGCCAAAACACCGCCGTTGGGGCCGGCGCCGATGTTGGCACGGGCAATTTGTCCAATGCCACGGCCCTCGGCTACCAAGCCATCGTCAATGCCAGCAATAAGATCCGGTTTGGCAATACCGCTGTCACAGTCATCGAAGGTAACGTGCCGTACACATACACATCCGACCGCAACCAAAAAGAGAATTTCCAACCGGTGGAAGCGGAGCAGGTGCTCGCCAAAATTCGAGGGATGCGCCTCACCAGCTGGAATCATATCGGCCAAGACGCCACGCAATTCCGCCACTACGGCCCGATGGCCCAGGACTTCTTTGCTGCCTTTGGCCGCGATGCCGTCGGAACCATTGGAACGCCCACCACCATCACCTCCGGCGACCTCGATGGAATCCTGATGATCGCAGTCCAGGCGCTGGAGAAGCGGACAGTGGAACAGGAGGCGCAGATTGCACGCCTCAAGGCCGAGCTAAAGGAGATCAAGCGCAGGGTCAGGGGCGAAGTCGCCGCCAACGTGAGCGCTGGGCACTAGGACCTGCCGGGTATTCTCTCCAGTGAGGGACCAGTAGTTTTTCAGGGTTTTTTATTGCCCTCCAGGTAAGTCTCCCGCCACGCTCTGCCCGACCTGGTGGTCAGTATTATCAGAATAGCGGTAATCGTCGGGAGGATCGGTGCCCAACTGGATTGAGGGGATCTGCAAGGATCAGAAGATCCCGATCCTAAGGGCGACCGACTGAAGCGGCTAACGACGCTCCGCGGCGCGACCTTTGACCCCGTTTTTGAGGGTTTTTTATTGCCCTCCACCGTTCCACGCCGCAACTTGCTGCTTTGAGTGGACGGCTGCATGGAAAGTCGGCTCACTCTACGGCTTCCTGTATTTTCCCTGTTTTTACAGGACCAAATAACTGTCGCACAAATTCAGTCCTGTTCGCTCTCCCGGGTTTTGGCTCGAAAGCCGCCGACTCGGCGTCACAGGTGCCTGTTAGGGTTGTTTGGTCGCCGGAGGGGAGAAAGCGGTTACGCAAAATGCAAAGAAACAGATTCATCGTAGAAGCAGAGGGACGCCCACCCCTAGAGTTCAATGAAAGGGGCGCGGCGCTCCTTCGGATTGAGGAATACAGAGTGAACGGCGTTGAGGCCAAGCTGATCGATACCGAAGCGGACAGCCGGTACGCCGATGGAATAATGGTCTCGACCCCCAAGCCGCTGCGAGGCTGGTGAAGTCGGCGGTAACCAGCGCTAGGCGCTGAAGTCACTCGCCGGGACATTGGCGAAAAGGTAGTTGCTTTGGAACAGAAGATCCAAAAGGGCGAAGCACCGGTTGAACTCAAGTACTCCTTCATCGGTGGCACCTTCTACGCCATCTTTCGCCTCGCTCAGATTATTCAGGCGACTTTCCCGACTCTCCTCCTTTGGGCCGCCACAAAATCTACGCTATGGATATTCCGAACGCGTAAATCCGAAGCAGAATTAGAAAAGCCGAAAGCTGAGCCTTTCAAATACCGGATAGATTACAGCAAACGAACGCATCGGATTGTTTGGCCGGTCTTGACCAAGCTACAAGGGTTCGCCCAGTGGTTTGCGGGCATGCATACTGACCGTTCACTCTATGAGCGACTACTTACGTGGGGATCTCAACTCCCTGTTCTCGGCTATCGTGATTCCGACAAGAGCACCGCAATAGAATATTTCGGCAAACGCGAGCCGGGTGGTAGTGCGGACTATAACGTCTTTTGGTTGAGCACGCCACTTCCCGCTGGTCGATTCCAGGTGGTGACCAAAAAACTCGATGCTGAAGGCAAAATAACAATCAGGTGCGTCTGGGTTACCGGAAGATTTGCGGGTAAGTCATTTGATATCGAATCTGACTTTAGCCGGTACAAATCGTGGAAAGACGATAGCATCCCCGCGCACATCTATTTTCCGAATCGCTTTTTCGTCTATTTGGCTGAACTTGCCACGTCAGCGGCACTTATCCTCTCGATCGTAGGGCTCAGTGAGAAAGGCGTAACCGTGCTTTCAAGTGTCGCGAAAGAGGGGCGCAAGCTAATTTCTGAACTTGCAACATTTGTGGCGAACCTATTACACAAAATCTTCACCTGAGGTAGGTGGTGCCCCGGTGGCTACCATTCTGTATTTGTCAAAGGATTCGCCGGTCCACCCGAACGAAAAACTGAAGGCAGCTTTGCTTGAGGCGTCCGATTCCGGTTTCTACTTCATCTTTGATGGGGAGAAGAACGCAACATATGTCCCGAAAGCTTCAGTGGCCGCAATGGAATTTCCCCCATCGTCCAAAACGGGGAAACCATAGAGGCCCTACCTGGCTGATCGCCGTTTCTTTGGCTTGCGGGGTCGGCCCTTCGGCCAACCGCCCAATTTGGCGTTCCGCTTGGCGGCTGCGATTTGAGCGGGACTTCGGACGCTACCGCCCAGTTTTCCGAGTGCTTGCGCGTGCGGATTTTTTCTAGGCTTGCGGGCCATGCGGCCTTCTTAGTCAGTACATTGAATTCCGGGGAGACCCCTTGAGTACTTTGTACATGGAGGTGGCCATTTCACCCCATTCGCTGGCTCCATGTGCTTCGATCGCTCCACTGGCTTCGCTGGCTCCTGCTTCGGCTTCGGCTCATACCTTGCGGCGCGCCGCACGCAGGTATCAATTTCATTTGGATTGTGGTTATCGGAAAAGACCTTATCCTCTGAGAAGGTCTTTGCCCGAGATCGGCGCCCATCAACTAAACAACCACAGTAAGCCCAACGCACATTCGCGTTTGCGTATTCGGACGTGGATTCACATTGGGCGATGGCCCGGATGATCTCCACGGTATTCCAGCCGTCTTTATCTTCCGTGAACGACTCCCAAAAGGAACGGTGACCCGATCTCAGGAGGGTCACATCGGATGTCATACCGACTTCGGCATATTCGGTACATTGCCGCAGATCACCTTGCGTGACGTTCTGTTGTCCCTTGGCTCTCATGGTATCGGTCGCACAAGCACAATAGTTGCTCGCTACATCAGCCCCTAGCGAACCCTTCGCCTTTGTGAGGCAAGAATTCCAGGCTACCGAAATCGCCGCACTTGACCATTGCTCAGAGCTAAAGGGGTTTCGCTCAATGGGCGACTGCGAGAAAACGGCTGCAATTATCAAGATTGCTTTCATTTTCCACCCCCTTTTCGAATCCTACCCGGTTTTGGCACTCGAAAGGCATCGTTTGAGGGCCTCGGCAGCCCGCCACAGCGACGATCGGAGCTTGGACGGGGTTGGCATGGGCTCAACCTCAAAGCCGCCCGGGACGGTAAATACCGAAGCGCTGGGGAATGCTTAAGGCGAACCTACCAAGGTGGTGAATACCGAAGCGGTCAGGTATTCGAGGCGATCAAGGTTTGGTAAACCCGAAAGACGGCGCCCAAGCGCTCGGAACCTTTAGGTTGGGCGAAGTTCGGGAAGTAATTGAGCAGGAAAACAGCCCCCGAAATGGGATTAATCGAAGAAATCGAGCGGCAGACCTTCCAGCTGGTGCTTACGAGTACCTGCGCCTCAGCAGTCTGGCCATGCACCTCTTGGATCGAGGGCGAATCCGCTAGACTCTCAACGCGGCTCCCTCGATCTTCGGCTCTAAGGAAAGACAACCGATGTTCCGTCGCCTCGTCTCCCCCGCGGGCCCCGCAGACCAGCCCGGTAGACCTTTGATCAGCGGTCATTGATCACCGGTCATCGGGCCCATCGTTTCCCTGCTGGCTACGAGGGCAATTCACCGAAGTTGCCGGCCTCCCGGGCTCAGGTTCATTTGTTTTTTGCATTGTTTTTGCAATGCCTATGGAGCCCCCGCTCGACGTCGGGCAAACGATTCTTTGGATGCGCTCGGCCTGGCGAATCACCAGAATCAATTAAACGGACGCTGAGTTTTGCTTGTCGGATTGCTGGTGATTCTTGAAGTGCGACAGCTGAAAGAGGGCAAAAACTTGGCTTCGGTACCGGGATTCGAACATGTTGAGTCGTGCGGCTGGACACTTTTGCTGCGCTGAGATCGACCGAAGCCGATCTGGACCGGCGAGGGTTAGCGATCGGCGAAGACCCAGAGGCGTTGAATTT
>WNFC01019972.1_pt1 | contig 10864 bp, 6 predicted proteins | sample 5400541 | NCBI WGS metagenome assembly WNFC01 (sample SAMN13153342, study PRJNA577476) | soil metagenome | isolation source: 120 cm saprolite under Douglas fir tree site 2 hole 2 replicate 1 | place: USA:California | collected 2015-04-18
CCGTTGACGTGGGTGGGCATCGTGATCCCGCCCGTCCAGGTGCCGCCGCGCTCGAACAGAATCGAGTCGCCAGGCTTGGCACTCGCAATCACCGTTTGCGCTTTGGCGAGACTCCAGCATGGCGCACTCGATGAGCAGGGACTCGAGTCGGAGCCGGTGGGCGCGAAGTAATGGACGGTGCCGCTCGGCGTCGGCGTCGCAGTCGGAGTTGGAGTTCGAGTTGCGCTGGTCGGAGTTGGGGTTGGCGTACGGGTTGCGCCGGTCGGTGTGGGAGTTGGAGTTGGAGTTCGGGTCGCGGTCGCGGTTGGAATTGCGGTTGGGGAAGGAGTCGCGGTGGGGGTCGGGCTCTCCTTACTATTCTGCACCAGCACCACGCTCTGGCTGCTTCCCAAATAACGCCGGGCGTGATCGTAGGCGGTGGCGACAATCGTGTGATTGCCGTTGGACCGCGTCTCGGTTGCCCAAGGGAAGATCCGTGGCGGTCCAGACTTGTAATAGACCCCGTCGATATAGAGGTCGATTTTTTTGGTGCGGGAACTGATCCAGGTCTTGATCCTGATCGTCCCCGAAACTCTGGCGCCGGCGCGCGGCGATTTGATCGCCACGTCGCGTGCGTTGGCGTTGTCAGCCAAGCCCAGAACTATCAAGCCGCAAACAATTCCGAAAAATCCGACTCCCAGCCCTCGCCAGTTCCCCGTCCTGCGCATAACAAATTCGCCCTCCCCGAGCGTGCGCAACTTTCCCCGGACGGCGGGCCGAATCGGGACAGTTCTCAGCCGTCGGACTGCGAGACAAAGCTTCGCCGTCCGTCGGAGATCCCAACGCTGGCACCGCGTGCGGAACGCGGGCTATGTCACTGGCGTGTTGCCCGAATAATCAGGCAGGGTGGGCAGGCTCGAGATTCGAGGCGCTCCCCCGGTCCGTCGACCTTCACAATGAGTCCCCGTGAACCCTCACTGTCAGTCCGTGCGGACCCCGCAGCCAAGTGTCTGAGACTTTACCCGCGTCTCAGTTGTACCGGCCTAAATCCCCAAGCCTGACGGACCGACGCTCGAATCGGACGAACCAGGAATTCTCGACCTGAAAAGCTTGGACTGTCATCTTTCGCGGCGCGACGACTCGCCGCGACGAACGCATCCTATGAAAAGCGATTACCTATTGCAAGCTCCGTTAGGCAAATTTAGGCTAAACTGAAATCGCACTTTCTACACAGTATAAATTACATTGTTGTAGTTTTTACAATAGCAAATAGGCATTGGTAGAGTAGTCAGTTCTGACGAGCTAAATACCTATTTAGTAAACAAGATGCGTGTGTGCATGAAAACAAGTATATGACGTATTAGTAGTTGCATTTACTAATGAGAAGACACGCGCACGGTTGAGGTCGGATCGCGCACGGCACCTCGCGCTGGCATATGTGATGCACGAATTATTGGCGGACTCGAGCGTGAGGAAATCGCTATGAAAGAAATTGAAATCCTGGACCGGCTGATCAACATTTGCGTGGACAGCCAAAAACGATACGAGCATGCGGCGAGCGACGTCGGGCGAGCGGACCTCGAGCAATTCTTCAAGCGGCAAGCAGAGGCGCGCAAGCGGGCGGCGAGCGAATTGCAGCGGCAGCGGATCGCGCTCAACGGCGAGCATAAAGAGAACGGGAGCTGGGCGGGCACTGTCGATCGCGCGGCGATGGACTTGAGCGTCGTGATGAGCATGGGCGACAGCGGGGTGGTCGAGTGGTGCCGGAAAGACTCTGAAGACGTGCTCGCCGAATACCGCAAAGCGCTCGCGGCGAATCTCTCGCCCAAGGTGCGCGAAATCGTCGAACGCCAACGGCGAGAAGCAGAAACGACGATGGCGACACTCGAGGAAGTGCTCCGCGAGTACGGCGGTCCGCGTTCCTGAAGAAAGACCAGGTCGGCACCATCTTGGCGCGAGCGCCGACGATGCTGAGCGTCGAGGTGTGCGGCGATGCGTCGATGATCGCGACGATGGCCGGAGTTCAAGCTGAGCGGCTGCGTCGTATCTGCGGTGCGGACAAAGCGCATAGGATCAGCGCGGTGAAGAATCGCGAGTCGACTTCAAGGTATGCGTCGCTGTTATTCCGGATCCTTCGACTTCGCGTCTTGATATCGAGATCGCGGCGAGATGCCCGGATCAATATTGTGCCGATTACCAAAGCCCGCGGATCGTGGGCATCGAGGCGAGACGCGGGCCCGGTCGGACGGTGGTTCCGGAATAACGGCGAATCGTAATTTTTAGAGCGCGCTCAAGTGTATTTAACTCAGAACTCGAACGTCCGAGTGTCAGCAAAAAATAGCGTTGCTCTCAGCGGGCATCTGAGTAATCGACTTGACTTGTACATTCGACAACGATGCAGTTCTCACAATTGTACCGAGCTGAACGTTGATGTCGCGAAGTTGTTATAAGAGCCGGGTCACGGCAGAGCCCGCTTGACGCTCGCGAGACAAAAGTTTTCTTCAGTTTCAGTTCTTTTCGGACCTCGAATCGATTAGTAACATGATTAGCAACAACGCATCACTTTAATTAGCAACAACGCAGCAATTGCTAAATTCTGGCGGGTTGACGTGGCGAGCTTGGTTTAGACGCTGTATGAAATGACGCTCCGCGGAAACTCGGGAAGTCAAGGGGCGAGCCATACGGCGGACGCCGCCTAGGGTCACGGAAAGGGCATCGGAAGGATCCGGGATTCTTCGCTTCGCTCTGAATGACACGGAGGGTGCAGGCGAACAGGAGATGTATCCGGCGACGGGCTGGGGCTGCACGCTCACCCGCCTCTTTATCCTAGAGCGATTCGGCCCTTCGGCCCGAAGTCGGCTTCGCGTCGATGCTTCGTCGTCGCCGACCTCTCCCCAAAAAGCGGGCGAGGTATAGGACGATCGCCTTCGCTAGAATTGATACAGAAGGGCGGGTGAGAGGATCGCGAGGGGCGAATTTCGGGCGGTAAAAAGCACGATCCGGAAAAAAAGACAGGGAATTTATTCACGATTGCAGAGTATTCACACTAACGACGGCGATAGCTTCAAGTCATAAGCGGTGAAATCTACTAGAGAATATAAGAGGAAATCAGCTTTCACTCGCTCGCCACGAGGGGTTCCCGAAACTGGCACAAAACCTGCTCGCTCTAAGTGGCGCAAAAACGGCCAACGCTGGTCAAACACAGATTAATGAATGCATAAATCTGGAGACCGCCGACGTGGAACGATTGCTGATCAATGAAGTCGAGGGGCGGCGCGAATGGGCTTTGTCGATGGTTTCGCGGGTCAGCCTGTGCGCTTGGGATGCGGCTGGTAACCGATGGGACCGGCAAGGCCAGTGCGATTGTATCTCGCGCAATCACAGCTTGTGGCGTTCAACCGAGGGCGCGTTGGCTCATGAGGCGCTCAAGTTCATGAACGATACGTCTGCCTAGGGTTCGCGAGGCAGGAGCCAGTTCCCGTGCCCACTCGGAGCTTTCTTTTTTCAGCAACAGTTTCCAGCGCAGCATCGAAAAAATACCCCGTGGCGCAGGCCCACGAGGTATTCGAGCATTAGCTATTTGAGCGAACTAGCTATCTCAGTGCATTAGCTATTTGCTCGACGCCGACGATTCGCCCATCCCGCCAGTATTGCTTTTGTTGGTCGACGGATTCTCGGCGCTGGCGGTCGAAAGATGGCTCTTCAGACTCTGCGCCATCTTCAGATGCGCCTCGAGCACCGGGATGGTCTGCTCGACGTAGAGCTCCATATCAGGGTCGCCCTTGAACGTGCCGCGCCCACTCTTGAAGGCAGTGAGCATTCTTGTGGCCCATGACCTGATCGTTCAGGTAGGCCTCGTTGAAGGCGCCACCTTTCAGATCGGCCATCGGGTTGCTCTTGGTTTTTGAGGTCTCGGTGCCTTCGAGCTTGACCGACATCTGGCGCGAGAGCGCAGTGACAGCCTCTTGATTGGCTTCGTGGTCGCCCTTGATGGTATCCGCATAGGTCACTAGCGCCTGGTTGTCGCCGGCCTTGTCGTGCGCGGTTTTTGCGGTTTCGATTTCCTCGTAGTTGATTTGGTTGGCCTTGTTGAGCAGCGCCGCGGCATCGGGAACCGGCATCCGGGCGTAGGCGACGCCGGAAAATGCGATCGCGAGCGCTCCGATCGGCACCGATTTTCTAAGTATCTTGCTAATCATCTTGATTCCTTGCCTCCTGGAAGTGGATTAAGTGCACTCGATCCCGAAGGAGCAAGGTATGTGCCTTTTGAAAACACAGCCGCCGGTGAGATTTAGCTCTCCGGCGGACTGGTGAAATTTCTGCCGTATCCAGAAAGAAGGATCAGGCGCGCTTCCAGACGGCCATATCGTCGTAAGTCGGACGGAGCCCTCCGGGCCGCACGACATCGACGACTTCGAGGAATTGCTCGAAGGTCATCCCGAGTTGCCGGAATCCGCCCTGGCAGAATACGAAAGCGTAGAACTCCAGGATCTCGTCCGACATCCGCAGTGGAGAGTTGGGCCGAGAAGGCTCGGCATGTTTGAAGGCCGGCAGCTTGAGCTTGCGATTGGCGCTGGCTGCGTTTTCGATTCGACGCGGCGATCCATTCGCCGCAACTCTTACCTCTCCCTCCGCCGCATCCGCTGAAAGCGAAGCGTCCATGGTTTAACTCCGGTGCCCATCAAATGGGCTTAGACTCGACCAGTACTACAACGGATAGATAGCAAGTTAGTTGCCAAAAACAAGCGTAACCGATTGTCGGCAATCACTTCGTGTTTCGGTGCTTTTTAGGACAATCAAGGACGCCAGAATTGACGACATGGTAAAAGATACGCAGTAAAAACTACACGGTATCGGGCGAGGCAGCTAAACTTTTTGGGATCTGCGGGGACGGCCGGGCGATCTTCCCCTCGATCGCCCAGCCGGGTCACGGCGTTATTCAGACTGTTCCGTGCTCAGTCGTTCTCGTGGCGTGGCCGCGCTCCGGGATTCGAGGCCTGCGCCGCGAGCGGTGGTCGATTAAAGAACATGCGCGACGACGTACCACAGTACCAGCACTGATACGGGTACGCCGAGTAACCAAGCTATTCCGTAACGCATGAATCAAGTCTCCGTGTAGGTGCTGAAAAAAGAGAGCAAACGATGTGCCGACAGTGGTTCGCGACGATGTGCGCATAGCAGGCGGCATTTGAGGTGAGGTCGTGCGCGATAGCAATCGGGGAGAGCTGGTGCGGTCGCAGAAACATTGACCGGGCTTCTCAGGCGCTGGCGCTGATGCGAAGAGGGGAGAGGATGACTCTGCGCAACGCCGCACGCTCGTGTCATTCAGAGGCGAGGGCGTGAGTATTCGCTGAAAATTCTACACGCTAACTGTCTGACAATATCCTCGCCGCGTTTGCCGCGCTGCGCTTGCAACATCCTCGCAGCGTTTAGATCGCTGGGGTTGGTGCAGCGCGTTTAGATGGCTGGGTTTGATTGGCCTATGGATTGCTGATCTGCTCAGCGCCTCCAGGCGATCACTTCCGCAGAGCCACTTCCTCATACATCTCAAAATACATCTCCAGAAAAAATCAGGAGGCGGGGATGCGAACCACCAATTCTTCAAAAGCGGCGACCCGAGCTGGTTCGAAACCCATCAGGCAGCAAGCAAGCATCGCCCGCAACGCCCATTACCTGACTGACTATCCAGTGAGTTCGCCGGTGAGTTCAGCGCTCGACCGCGACAGCATCCCCGGACCGGAACCTCTCGCGACAGGACTGCAAGCTCTCGACGCGAGCGACGCTGCGGTGCGCGATCACTCGGCCGAGCATCAGCTCGCGATTGCGATTCTCGAAATGTCGTTGCGCGAATATGAGCACGAGCCGGAATCGCGCAAAGTCGTGCGGGAATGGATCGACGATCGCAACGGGCCGCCGCCGTTCGGATTCGATGCGGTATGTGAGTACCTGGCGGTGAACTCGGATTATTTGCGGCGAGGACTGACGCGCTGGATGGATGCGCTCGACAGCGGGATCGGCGCGGTCAGCCCGCTCGGGTCCGGGATGCGCGTGCGCAATCGCAGTAAATCAATTTGTCTGGATCGCAAGCGCAATCGCGGCAGCTAGCTAGCGCTCAGGGAGTAGCGTCGTCGTGCTGTAGCAGCAGTGCGCGAATTCGCTCGAGTAAGTCTTCGGCGATCAATGGCTTGACGATGATCGACTGAAATCCCGCATTGCGCGCGCGCTCAAAGTCGGCCGCGCTGCCATAGCCGGTCAGCGCCGCCGCGCGCACCTGGCCGCCACGTTCCGGCGACCGCTCCCTGATCTTGCGGATCAGCATGTAGCCATCTTTGATCGGCATGCCGATATCGCTCAGCAGCAAGTCCGGCGTAGAGGCATCCATCGCCGCGATCGCTTCGTCGACGGACCCGGCAGTCGACACCTGCATCCCGTTGATCTCGAGCAACTCAGCTACCAGCGCGCGCGAATCGGGTTCATCGTCGACGACCAGGACTTTGCGGCCGGCCAATGAGCCGTCGAATTGCTTGCCGTTTTTGTTAGTGCTGGCGCCGCGAACGACGCTCTGAGCGTCCGGTACGGGTAGGGTGACGGTGAAGGTGGCGCCCTGGCCCTCGCCCTGGCTCTCGACGCGCACCTGTCCGCAATGTAGTTCGACCAACTGGCGCACAATCGCGAGTCCGAGTCCCAGCCCTGATTGCGAACGAGTAGTTGAACTGTCGCCCTGGCGGAAGGGCTCGAAGACAAACGGGATAAACTCCGCGCGAATGCCTTGGCCAGTATCGCTCACCGAGAGCGATAGCCCGTCAGACTTGCGCGCAATCGAGATTTCAATACGGCCGCCGGTGGGCGTGAATTTGATCGCGTTCGACAGCAAGTTCCACACTACTTGCTGTAGCCGATCGGGATCCGCATTGAGGACGTCGTCGACCGCGCCGCTGTGAACCTGCAACGCGACATTCTTGGCGTCAGCAGTGGGCCGGATCGCCGAAATTGCGGCATCGACGACCACCGCCAACGACACCGCTTTGAAGTTCAGGCTGACCTTGCCGCGCACAATTCGCGACAGATCGAGGATGTCATCGATGAGCGCGGTTTGCAGTCGCGCGTTGCGCTCAATCGTCTCGAGCGCCTGGGCGCGGCGCGATTCGTCGAGATTGCCGGAGCGCAGCAGATGCGACCAGCCCATGATCGCGTTGAGCGGATTGCGCAGTTCGTGCGAGACGGTCGCGAGAAACTCGTCCTTGATGCGGCCGAGCGTCTCTGCGCGCTCGAGGGCGTGCTGCTCGCGATCGATATCGGTCGCGGTCATGATCCAGCCGGTGACCTCGTCGGATTCGTTCAACTCCGGCTCGCCGCGCCAAAGGTGCCACATATATTCGCCGTCGGCGCGGCGCAGACGGATCTTCGATTCAAACGCGCGCCGCTGTTCGCGCGCGGCTCGCCACTCGGCGATCGCGCCTTCGCGCTGTTCCGGATGCAGGATGCGCTCGAACATCGCGGGTCCGGCGACGACGCCGGCATAGTCAATGCTCCACTGATTGCAGTAGTAAATTGCGCCGTTCGGGCGCGCGACCCATACGCATTGCGGCATCGCATCGGTCAGGGCGCGAAAGCGCAGCTCGTTGCGGCGCTGGAATCTTTCAATCTCGCGCTTGTGCAGGAGCGCGGCCTGCCGCCGAATAGTCTGTTCCTTGAGATAAAGATCGACGAACACCAAAACTTTCGAGCGCAGAATCTCGGGATCGAACGGCTTCTGCATGAAGTCGACGGCGCCACGTGCGTATGCATCCCTGGTCTCGTCGGCATCGACCGCAGCCGCAGTGAGAAAGATAATCGGGATGCGTTCTGACGAGCCGCGAATTCTCGCGATGCTATCGACGGTCTTGAGGCCGTCCATCTCGGGCATCCTGACGTCCATCAGGATGAGCGCGAATTCTTCCTTTTCAATTACCGCGAGAGCCTGGCGTCCGGAGTCCGCTTTGATCAAGGTCACGCCGAGCGGGCTCAGGATCGCGTCGAGTGCGAGCAGGTTGGCCGGCCGATCATCCACCAGCAGAATTTTTGCTTGAGAATTATCCGGCGAGAGTGTCTCCGGGTTTCCACTTGATGTTTGCAAAGTACGCCTTTGAGCCTGCATCGTCTCGTTACCGCTCATCGTGATTACGTCTCATCTTAAAACAATACTCAGAGCGATGTCAGGCGTTAAGCGAAACTGGTTTCTGCCCGGTCCAGACGCGCAGCAACTCGACTAGCTGATTCTCATCCACCGGCTTTGCCAGATAGTCAGAGGCGCCCGCGTCGAGGCATCGTTGGCGATCCTCCTTGAGCGCCTTGGCGGTAACGGCAATCACTGGCAGCCAGCGCTTCTTTGGATCCTTGCGAATTATTTTGATGGTTTCGTAACCGTCCAGCTCCGGCATCATGATGTCCATCAGCACGATGTCGATGTCGGGGTGCTGCTCGATCAGCGCGATGCCATCGAGGCCGTTCTCCGCATGGAGTACGTGCATGCTATGGCCTTCGAGCAAAGTCTTAATCGCAAAAATGTTGCGCACGTCGTCATCGACGATCAGCACCTTCTTGCCGGCAATCGGCTGCGCGAGCTCAGGCTCGTTGACGATGTCTTCGATGCGGGCGATCCGGCGCTGGTTATCGAGCGCCTCGAGCGTCGTGACTGGGGCTAAGGTGGTGCGCAGGCTGGGAATTCTCGGCGACACTTCCGCGTGCGGAAAATGTACCGGCAAGTAGAGCGTGAAGGCGCTTCCTTCGTGAGGCACGCTTTGCACCTGGATTTCACCGCCGAGCGCTCGCGCTATTTCGCGGCTGATCGAGAGTCCGAGGCCGGTGCCACCATATTTGCGGCTGGTGCTGCCGTCGGCTTGCTGGAACGCCTCGAAGATCAGCTTCTGCTTGTTTTTCGGAATGCCTATGCCAGTGTCGATCACCGAGAAGGCGATTATCTCGTCGGAATCCTGCAGCAGTTCACTCTCGAAAATGGCGTTGGGACTGGCGGATTCGACGCGCAGCTTAACCGAGCCGCTTTCGGTGAACTTGAAGGCGTTAGCAAGCAGGTTCTTCAGAATTTGCTCGAGACGCTGCGGATCGGTTTTGAGTGCTTTAGGTATTCCATTGGCGGTCTCGGTGGAAAACACCAAGCCTTTTTCTTCGGCCAGAGTTTCGAAGGTTCTGCGCAGCGACTGGGTCAGATCGCCGACCATGATCTCGTCGATCTCGAGCTGAATCTTGCCGGCTTCGACCTTGGACAAGTCGAGCACTTCGTTGATTAGCCGGAGCAGGTCGCCGCCGGAGGCGTAGATCGTGCTCGCATACTCGAGCTGCTTGGGCGTGAGATTCAGGTCCTTGTTGTCGCTCAGTACCTTGGCCAGCACCAGCAGGCTGTTCAGCGGCGTGCGCAATTCGTGCGACATGTTGGCCAGGAATTCGGACTTATACTTCGAGACCATCGCCAACTGTTCGGCCTTCTCCTCGACCGACTTGCGCGCCTGCTCGACTTCGCGATTCTTTTCCTCGACCCGATGGTTCTGGATTTCGAGTTGCCGCGCCTTTTCTTCCAGCTCGAGAGCTTGAGTCTCGAGCGCGCTGTTGGTCGACTGGAGAGTGTCCTGCTGCTCCTTAAGTTCCTTCGACTGATTCTGCAGTTCCTGGGTCAGTCCCTGTGACTGCTGCAGCAGTTGCTCGGTGCGCATGTTGGCAATGATCATGTTCAGCACGACACCGATGCTCTCGCTCAGCTGATCGAGGAAGATCTGATGGATGGTGCTGAACGGACGGAACGAGGCGAGTTCGATCACCGCTCTGACTTCGCCCTCGAACAGAATCGGCAGCACCATAATGTTCAGCGGAGTAGCTTCACCGAGGCCTGAGTTGATCTGGATATAGTCGCTCGGAACCTGGGTGATGAGGATGCTCTTCTTTTCGAGTGCGCACTGACCAACCAGGCCTTCACCGAGTTTGAAGTGAGTCGCAACTCCTTTGCGTTCACGATAGGCGTAGCTATTAGTCAGTTTGAGCGCGGGTTTATCGGCTTCGGTATCCATCATGAAGAAGGCGCCGTGATGAGCGGAGACCAGAGGGGTCAGCTCGGACATGATCAAGCGCGAGACCGATTCGAGGTCCTTCTGCCCCTGCATCATGCTCGAGAACTTCGCCAGGTTGGTCTTCAACCAGTCCTGCTCGGTGTTCTTCTGAGTGGTCTCCTTCAGATTCAAGATCATCTGGTTGATGTTGTCGGAGAGCGCGGCGACTTCGCCCGCGGCTTCTACCTTAATCGAACGGGTCAGATCACCCTTGGTAACCGCGGTGGCGACATCGGCGATCGCCCGGACCTGGGTGGTCAGGTTACCGGCTAGCTGATTGACGTTGTCGGTGAGGTCGCGCCAGGTGCCCGCCGCGCCCGGGACCTTCGCCTGGCCGCCGAGCTTCCCTTCGATACCGACTTCGCGCGCCACCGTGCTGACCTGATCGGCAAAGGTGCCGAGCGTGTCGGTCATGCTGTTGATCGTATCGGCCAGCGCCGCGATCTCGCCTTTCGCCTCGACACCGACCAGCTTTTGCGAGAGGTCGCCGTTGGCGACTGCGCTCACGACCTTGACGATGCCGCGGACCTGGGTAGTCAGGTTCGAGGCCATGAAATTGACGTTGTCGGTAAGGTCCTTCCAGGTGCCCGCGACGCCCGGCACTCGCGCCTGACCGCCGAGTTTTCCTTCGACGCCGACTTCGCGCGCCACCGTGCTGACCTGCTCGGCAAAGGTGCTGAGCGTATCGGTCATGTTGCTGATCGTTTCGGCCAGCGCGGCGACTTCACCGCGCGCATCGACGATCAGTTTCTGTTTCAGGTCGCCGTTGGCGACTGCGGTGACGACCC
>WNFC01042431.1_pt1 | contig 10864 bp, 12 predicted proteins | sample 5400541 | NCBI WGS metagenome assembly WNFC01 (sample SAMN13153342, study PRJNA577476) | soil metagenome | isolation source: 120 cm saprolite under Douglas fir tree site 2 hole 2 replicate 1 | place: USA:California | collected 2015-04-18
CGCTCAAGATGACAAAAAATCGGGTCGAACCCAAAAACTCACAAACTCCGAGCGAAGCGAGTTTGCGAGCGGAGTCGAAGGATCTCGCGGCATCATTTTGCCGCGTGATTGCAGGTTCGGCTGGTTACTGGTGCGCGGGGCGGGACTTGAACCCGCACGGTATTTCTACCACGAGCCCCTCAAACTCGCGTGTCTGCCGTTCCACCACCCGCGCCCTATGGCCGCGCCTTGTGCGCGGCCCGGTCACTATTGATAGCCGCGACTTAGGCGCGGCTCCGGTCACTATTTATGGCCGCGCCTGCGCGCGGCTCTGATTCCTGGCCCCGTTAACGCGGCTTGGCAAGTCACGAAATTATACCGCCGCACCCGCCTCGGCTATGGCCCGGGCTTCGGCGCAACCGGCTTGGCCTGGTTAGCTGGAGCGGCCGGCATCACCGGCGCCGTCATCGGGGCCGGCTTTGCCGGCACCATCGGCACCGTCGCATTGGACGGAACGACGACCCTGCGGCTCACGCCGCCGCCGGACCCGAAGATACTGCCCGTGAAGCGCCGCGTCGAGGCATAGGCGAGGAAAATCGAAGTCGCGAAAAACATCGCGGCCATCGCCCACGTGGCCTTGGTCAACACGTTGCCGGCGCCGCTCGCGCCGAACACGGTCTGGCTTGAGCCACCGAACACCGCGCCGATCTCCGCGCCCTTGCCCTGCTGGAGCAGGATTACAATGATGAGCGCGAGGCAGATCACGACATGAATCGCGACAACGATCGTAACCATCTGGTACTACAGCCTTGTAAGCCTCATCCCGCCCGCGCCCGCACGATCCGGGCGAACGAGTCAGCCTTTAAGCTTGCCCCGCCGACCAAAGCCCCGTCAATATCGTGGCTGCCGATAAGTCCGTCGACGTTTTCGGGCGTGACGCTGCCGCCGTAAAGGATTCGTACCGCCGCCGAGCACTCCGGACCGAAAGCGTCGCCGATCGCTTCGCGAATCACGCCGTGGACGAGCGAGGCCTGCGCGGGGGTGGCCGTGCGGCCGGTGCCGATGGCCCATACCGGCTCGTAGGCGATGATCGCGCGCGCAACGTCGCGTGCGTCGAGCCCCGTAAGACCGTTTTGCGTCTGGCGCAGGATGACCGGCGTGGTGTGGCCGCCGTCGTGCTCCTGCTGGGTTTCTCCGACGCACAGGATCGGCACCAGGCGATGCTTGACCGCGGCGAGGACCTTGCGATTTATCAGTTCGTCGGTCTCGCCGAAGATGTGGCGGCGCTCGGAGTGGCCGAGGATTACGTGGGTGACGCCAACCGCCTTGAGCATCGGCGCGGAGACCTCGCCGGTGAACGCGCCCTTGTCTTCGTAATGCATGTTCTGCGCAGCCAGCGCGATGTTCGATCCGGCGAGCTCTTGCGCAGCCGCCGCGAGCGCGACGGCGGCCGGCGCGACCAGCACGTCGCGGTCGCGCGCGAGCGCCGCCGCTTCAGGATCGATCTCCGCCCTAAGCGCGCGGATGAGCTGGCGCGCCTCGAGCGGCGTGAGATTCATCTTCCAGTTTCCGGCGAGCATCTTCCTGCGCATCGCGCTCTCTCCGTCAATTAGGCAATTTCTCCGTCAGTCAGTTAGACGATTTTTCGGTGCCGATTCCGACGCGGCGCGGCCGGTTCGCTAGGCCCTGCTCTCGAGCGCCTTGACGCCCGGCAGCTCGATACCCTCGAGGTACTCCAACGTCGCGCCGCCGCCGGTCGAGATGTGGCTGAAGCGCGAGGACCACGGCTGGTTGGCGAGCGCCGCAGCCGTATCGCCGCCGCCGATCACGCTGAAGACGCCCGCGAGATTGGCCAGCGCCTCGCCCACCTTGAGCGTGCCGCGCGCAAACGCCTCCAGCTCAAAGTAGCCCAGCGGCCCGTTCCATACCACGGTCTTCGCTCCCTGTATCCTCGCGATGTACTGCTCGATCGTTTGCGGCCCGATATCGAGGCCCATCCGGTCGCGCGGAATCGTCTCCACCGTCTCGGCCGTGCCCGCGTCGAGCGACGCCGCGACCACGTGATCGAGCGGCAGCATCAGGGGCACGTCGCGGCGCGCCGCCTCGGCCATCAGCTCGCCTGCGAGCGGAAGCTTGTCCTCCTCGAGCCGCGAGAGGCCGACCTGGACCCCGCTCGCGCGCAGGAACGTATAAGCCATCGCACCGCCAATCAAAATCGCGTCAACCTTGTTCATCAGGTTGCGGATGACGCCGATCTTGTCGGAAACCTTGGCGCCGCCAAGAATCGCGATATACGGCCGCGCCGGATCGTGGATCAGCGCGCTCAGCGCCTTGAGCTCGCGCATCATCAGGAAACCCGCGGCGCGCTCGGCAAGAAAGCGCGTCACCCCGACGGTCGAAGCGTGTGCGCGATGCGCCGAGCCGAAGGCGTCATTGATGTAGAGGTCCTTACCGCGCGCCAGCTCGTGGGAAAAATCGCGGTCGTTGGCCTCTTCCTCGGGATGGAAGCGCAGGTTCTCCAGCAGCAGCGCGCCGCCCGGCTTGAGCGCTGTGACCAGTCCCAGTGTAACCTCGCCGATACAATCGGGCGCGAGCGCGACCTTCTTGCCAAGCGCCGTGCTCAGATACTCCGCGACGGGCTTCAGGCTCAGCCCGGGAGAGCGTTCCTTGGGCCGTCCGAGGTGCGAGCAGAGGACCGCCGCGCCGCCGCGCTCCAGGATGTAGCGGATAGTGTCGAGGCTCGCGTCGATGCGCGCGGGGTCGGCGATGCGCCCCTCGTGCAGAGGCACGTTGAAATCGCATCGCACCAGTGCCTTGCGGCCGTCAAGCTGAAGCTGCGTTACCTCGAGCGCGGGCATCGCGGCGCCTGCGCGCGCTCAGATCTTGCTTGCGACGAAAGCGGTCACGTCGGCCAGCCGGTTCGAGTAACCCCATTCGTTGTCGTACCACGAAAAGATCTTTACCAGGCGCTTGCCGAGCACCTTGGTGAGCGGTGCGTCGAAAATGGATGAATGGGGGTTGCCGTTAAAATCGACCGAGACCAGCGGCTCGTCGCTGTAGGCCAGGATGCCACGCAGTTCGCCCTCGGCCGCCTTTTTCATCGCCGCGTTGACTGAACTTTCGTCAGCGTCGCGCTCGACCGTGGCCGTGAGGTCGACCACCGAGACGTTGGGCGTCGGCACGCGAATCGCGATGCCGTCGAGCTTGCCGTTGAGCATCGGCAGCACCAGTCCGATCGCCTTGGCCGCGCCGGTCGACGTCGGCACCATCGAGAGCGCCGCCGCGCGGGCCCGGCGCAAATCCTTATGCGGCCCGTCCTGAAGCATCTGGTCGGAAGTGTACGAGTGGATCGTGGTCATCAGGCCCTGCACGATACCGAAGTTCTCGTGCAGCACCTTGGCGGCGGGCGCGAGGCAGTTAGTGGTGCACGAGGCATTGGAGATGACGTGATGTTTGCCCGGGTCGTAGGCTTGCTGGTTGACGCCCATGCACAGCGTCACGTCGACGCCGTCGGCCGGCGCACTGATCACGACCTTGCGCGCGCCCGCGCTCAGATGCAGCGCCGCCTTCTCCCGCGCGGTGAAAAGTCCGGTGGATTCGATCACGACGTCGACCTTGAGTTCCTTCCACGGCAGCTTCGCCGGATCGCGCTCCGCGATCACGCGGAAGGCATGGCCGTCGAGCATGATCTGATTGCCCTCGGCCTTGACCTGATGCTTGAGAGAGCCGTGCACCGAGTCATACTTGAGCAGATGGGCGAGGGTCTTGGCGTCGGTGATGTCGTTGACCGCGACGACCTCGACCTCTTTTTTTCCTAGCATCGCCCGAAAAGCCATCCGGCCGATTCGGCCGAAACCGTTGATCCCGATCCTAATCGCCACAGCGCAATCCTCCCTGGGATGAGTCTCCCCCGAAACGAGTCCCCTTAGTAAAACCGCGGGCCAGCTTCACTTTGAAATCAATTTATCACAATTTCCGCATGCGGGTAGTGTTAAGGCGGATAGTCTAAAAGATGATGCGGGGCGCGGCGGATCGCGCGGACAAACTTCGCGCGAAGGTGAATTGCCCCGGCCCCAGCCACAACGTAAATTAATCGCAACGAAATTCGTCTGGTTGCGTTCTAATAGCGGTGGAGCGGAAGCGGTATGCCCCATGAGTTAGGCGGCCCCGGCACGATGGGGGTGACTGATCTGCTGCTGGGAACAGGCCCGGTGGTGCAGGTGGTGTTGTGGACGTTGGTCCTCTTCTCGGTCGTGAGCTGGGGTATCATCATCTACAAGCTCAACCAGATTTCCCACGCCCGGCGCGAGTCGGAACGCTTCATCTCGCTGTTCTGGGAATCCAAGAACCTCGCGGCGATTCACAACGGCAGCGTCGGCCTGATCCGCAGCCCGGTCGCCCAGGTATTTCGCGCCGGCTACCAGGAACTGCTCCAGCTCACGCGCGCCAAGCGTCAGGCGGTGGGCGCCGAGAGCGGTTTTTCGACCGACCTTGGTGGGGTCGAGAACGTGACGCGAGCGATGCGCCGGCAGGCCAACGTCGAAACCACCAAGCTGGAGAAAGGGATCACGTTCCTCGCCACCACCGGATCGACCTGCCCGTTCATCGGCTTGTTCGGCACAGTGTGGGGAATCATGACGGCGTTCATCGGGCTGTCGGCGGCTCATTCCTCGAACATCCAGGCCGTCGCTCCCGGAATCGCCGAGGCGCTCATCACTACCGCTATCGGCCTGGTCGCCGCGATTCCGGCGCAGATGCTCTACAACTATTTCATCGCCCGGGTGCGCGAACTCGCGATCGAGATGGAAAATTTCACCTCCGAATTCCTCAACATCGCCGAGCGTCACTTCCGTCGTAGGGAGGCCGGCCCCAAAGGGCGCAGCAGCGAATGGCTTTCGAATCGGGACAGCGCGGGCAGTTCGCCTCGCAAATCAACGTCACGCCGCTGGTCGACGTGATGCTGGTGCTGCTGGTGATCTTCATGGTTACCGCGCCGATGATTCAGCAGGGCGTGGAGGTCAGCGTGCCGCGGGTTAAAGCCTCCGCGTTGCCCGGAGACGATGGCGGCGATCAAGGCCGCGGGGATCGAAAACGTCGGGATGGTGACCGAGATGCCGCAGGCGGGCGCGGACGCGGCGGCGGGCGGATCGCTCGGTGGCAGCGCCAAACCTTGACGGCCGCGACCGCTCCTCGCGTCTGGGCTACGCCGGAGCGATTATCCTGTCGGCGGTGGGCCATGCGATTTTCTTCGCCCTGGTCCTGGTGATACTGCCGGCCTACTTCCATCACCCAGACATCGTGCCGCCCAGCTACACGGTAAAAATCGTCGACAACATCCCGGCCGGCGACCTCGGCACCCATCTGCCGCGCCTGACTCAGGACCAGCCGCATCCCGAGCATCCCAAGCCAGCCGTCGAGCAACACAAGACACCGCCCCCGCCAACGACGCCCGACAACGACAAGAACGTAATCGCGCTCAACACCAGCTACACTCCGACGCCGACGCCCACTCCGGAGCCGACACCCGAGCCAACGCCGGAGCCCACCGTCGAGCCGACACCCGAACCAACCGTCGAACCAACGCCGGAGCCCACGCCAGAGCCGACACTCGCGCCCACGCCGAAACCGACTCCGCGGCCCCGGCCGACACGTAAGCCCACCCCGCGGCCGACGCCACACCGTCGCCATCCGCTGCCGACGCCGACACCCGTACCCAAGCGCAGCGCGCATCCCCGGCCCAAGCCGAATGAAGTCGTGATCGCGCGCGCCGAGCCGACGCCCAGCGTCAAGGAACAGCTCGCCGCTTTGCGCGAAAGCCTGCTCAAGGAGCATCTGGCGGAGAAAGCCGCGGCGGAAAAGGCGCGCACGAGAGGGCCGTCGGGCGGCGGACCGGTGGTCGCCAGTGTGCCTCGTGAAGGCGCGGGCTACGGCGTGGGCCCCGGAAACGGCAGCAAGGGGATTCAACAGGACCCGCAATTTCTGCTCTACTATCAGACGGTACAGGATCGGATTAAGAAGGCGTGGAATTACGTGGGCGGGAGCGGAGACCTGACCACCAGCGTGACGTTCGCGATCGGCCCCGACGGCAGTCTGACTGGCGTCAGGCTGACGCAGAGTTCCCGGGACCCGGCGTTCGACGATTCGGTGATTCGCGCGATCCGGCGCGCTGCGCCGTTTCCGCCGCCGCCGGAAAAATACCGCCCGGAGTTCGGCGAAGGCGTCGACGCGGAGTTCAAGCTGGGTGAGCTGAAATCGTAGGGGGGACGGAGAGGCGGCGGACGGGTGGGCGCGATGAGCGCGGCAGGCCCGGATGCCTTTGACGGAATCATAATGATCACGCGGTTCATCTCGATCTCGGCGGCCCTCGTGCTGCTGTTGCTCGCCTGCGCCGGCGCTGCGCAGGCGGAAAGACTACACATGACGTTCAACCAACCTGGCGCGACCGTCGCGCCGATCGCGGTTTCGGAGTTCAAGAACCTCGGCGGCGACGACCAGGGCGCGGTCTCGCATGACTTCGTCAGGGTGCTCCGCCACGACCTCGAACTCAGCGGCTTCTTTTCGATCATCTCGCCCAAGTCGTATATCGAGGACCCGCAGAACTCGGGCTACGACCTGGGCAAATTCAACTTCGGCGACTGGAGCTCGCTCAACGCCGATTTCCTGGTCAAGGGCGCGGTGACGGTCAGCGGCGGCCAGGTCTCGGTCGAGACGCTGATGTTCGACGTCGCCCAGCAGCGCCGGATGTTCGGCACGCGCTTTTCCGGCGGACCGGGCGACGTTGAGGAGATGGCGCGGCGCTTCGCCGACTCGGTGCTCAAGGCGGTAACCGGCATCCCCGGGCCGTTCGATACGCGGATCGCGTTCGTCTCGACGCGCGGCGGCCGCTTCAAGGAAATCTACCTCGCCTCTCCCGACGGTGGCGGACTTTTCCGCGTCACCGACAACCAAACCATCAACCTGTTCCCGAAATTCGCCCATAGCGCGGCCAGCGTGCTCTATCTTTCCTACAAGACCGGCACGCCCGCGCTTTACCTGTTCGACGTCGCCGGGCGCACCGAGATCAGAATCGGGAGCGCCCACGGCAATGTGATCGGCGGCGCGCTCTCGCCCGACGGCCGCAGGATAGTCGCGGCGGTCGAGAACGGCGGCCGTACCAATCTGTTCCTGCTCGATCGCAGCGGCGAGGAAATCCGCCAGCTCACCCAGGGAGGCGCGATCAACGTCAATCCGGCATTCTCGGCCGACGGCCAGCAGCTCGCCTTTACCTCGGACCGCTCGGGCACGCCGCAGATCTACGTGATGAGCCTCGGCGGCGGGCCGGCGCGCCGCGTCACGTTCCAGGGCGACTACAATACTTCGCCGTCGTTTTCGCCCGACGGCAAATGGATTGCCTATCAGAGCCGCTCGGGCGGGTTTAATATCTTCATTATCCCGGCCGCCGGCGGTCAGCCCGCGCAACTGACCCAGGACGCGCGCTCCAACCAGTCGCCGTGCTGGTCACCCGACGGGCGCTATTTGATTTTCAGCTCGACCCGCGGCGGTCACGAACGGCTATACCTGATGCAGGTCAATACGCAATCGCAAACCGGCAAAGTTATTTCTGCCTTGATGGAGGATGAGGGCAATGACACTTCTCCCACATGGTCGTGGTGGCTTGGTGGATGACGGACGTCGACTCGGACGATTCGCCGCGATCGCCGCGGCGGCGATGATGCTGGCGATGGTCGCCGGATGCTCGTCGAAGCAAAGCGGCGCCGGCGCGGGTACTCCGGGCGGTCCGGGAGGGATTGGCACGAACGAACTGGGCGCCAATGGCGGCACCTCGCTCGAACGGTTCAAAACGGGTCAACTGGGCGCGAATGGCCAGGGACCGCTCAGCGATATCCATTTCGATTACAATGACTATTCAGTTCGCGCGCAGGACGGCGAGATTCTGAAATCCAACGCCGACTGGATGGGCAAGAATTCGGCCGCGCGTGTCCAAATCGAGGGCCATTGCGATAATCGCGGCTCGGAGGAGTACAATATCGCGCTCGGCGCCAAGCGCGCCCAGGCGGCCAAGGACTATCTCGAAACCCTGGGCGTCACGGCCGACCGGATGTCGACCATCAGCTACGGCAAGGAACTGCCGGTTTGTACCGAGGACACTGACGAATGCTGGGCACAAAACCGTCGCGACCACTTCGTGGTCCAGCAATAGCGCTAACGGCTTTGCGCATGCTCGATAACCGCAAGCCCGGATTGCGCATCGTGGGGCTCGCCAACGATCAGCAGCAGATGACCGCGATGCACGATCAGATCGCGCGGCTCAACGACCGCATCACCGAACTGCAGCATAACGGCGCGGACAGCGACTCCAAGCAGACCGCCGCGCTCAAGGACCGTATCGCCAAGCTCGAGTCGCAAGTCAACGCGCCCGCGGCCGGAACGCCGCCCGTCCCAGGTGCTCCGGGCGCGCCGGGAACCCCCGGCGCTCCAGGTGCTCAGGGCGCTCCGGGCGCGGCGCCCGGTGCTGCTTCCGGCGCGGCGGAAAGCGCCTCTGTTCCTCCGGGTGAAAGCGCGGCTCCAGCCGAGGGTGAAGCTCCGGCGGAGGGCGAAGCGCCGGCCGCCGCGGAGCCGGTGCCGGCGGTTACCGGATGGCAATCGGCGCTCGATCAGGAACTCGCGACCTCGAACACCAGCGCGGAGCCGGGCTCGCGCATTTATCGCGACGGCCTGATCGCGATGAAAGCCGGCAGATATCCCAGCGCGATCGCCAAGTTCCAGGCCTTCCAGCGAGCCCACCCCAAGTCGCCGTTGGCCGAGCCGGCGGAGTATTTCTCGGCTAACGCGCTGTTCGAGCAGGGCGCGCGCGATCCGTCGAATTACAACCAGGCGATTTTGCAGTTCAACGACCTTGCGATGCGCTATCCCAGGGGCCGCTTCGCCGCCAGCGCGCAATTGCGCGAGGCGCAGGCGTTTTTACGTATCAACGATTCGCTCGATGCCCGCCTCACGCTGCAGAAGCTGGTTCGGGACCATCCGGGCACGCCCGAGGCGGCGGCCGCCGACGCGATGATGAAAAGCATGGCGAGCAACTAGCCGCGAGCGAAGCGTGTCAGTGCAGCAGGTGACGGCGCCCCGCGCCCCGCCCGCTCGCATCCGGCGCGCCTCTCATCCAATACGCGTTGACTGATGGAAATAATTCGCGACATCGACCAGGTTCTGCCGCATCCCCATCCGGTGGTGGCGCTCGGCAACTTCGACGGCGTCCACCTCGGCCATCGCGCTATTTTAAAGGCCGCGATCGATCGCGCGCGCGCCGCCTCGGGCACCGCCTTCGCCCTGACCTTCGATCCGCTGCCCGCCAAGGTTCTCGCGCCCGCGCGTGCGCCGCGTCTCATCCTCGCGCCCGAGGACAAGCTCGAACTGCTGCGCGCCTCGGGAATCGACGGCGTAGTCGTGATCGCGTTTACCCCGGCACTGAGTCAGCTCACGCCCGCCGAATTCGTGCGCGACTACCTGCTCGGCAAAATCGGGGCGCGCGAAGTGGTGGTCGGGCACAGCGTGAGTTTCGGCCACGCTCGCGCCGGCAACGCCGAGGTGATGACCGAATTGGGGCAGCGGATGGGTTTCGAGACGATCGTCGTTGGGCCGGTGACGATCGATGGCGCGGTAGTGAGCTCGACGCGGATGCGCGAACTGATCGCGTCGGGCGAGATGCGCACGGTTGCGCGGCTCCTCGGCCGCAACCATTTCCTAAGCGGCACGGTCGTCCACGGGCGCGAGCGCGGCCGCACGATCGGCTTTCCCACCGCCAATCTCGACTCCGCAACCGAATGTCTGCCGCCCGACGGCGTTTACGCGACGCGCGTGATACTGCCCGACGGCGCGTTCGCCGCGTTCGCCTCGATCACCAATATCGGGATGCGCCCAACGTTTGCCGAACCCGCACGCACGATCGAGGCGCACATTTTCGATTTCGATCGCGACATCTATGGCGCCCGAATACAGCTTGAGATCGTCGAGCGGATCCGCGGCGAGCGCAAATTCGACTCGGGCCAGGCGCTGGCGGCGCAAATCGCCGAGGACCTAAAGCGCGCCAAAGAGATCCTCGCCGCCACGTGAGCGCCCGAATCTCCCGAAACCGCAGGCACGCAATCACGTATTCAGACGTGCATCGCGGGACGCGATGCCGGGACGCGATCCCAGGGACGATCCGGACTGCCGCCATCGCGAATCGGCACGATGGACGCCAAAATCGCCGGTCAAAAAGATCGGCGGTCAAAACGACTGACAGTTGAATAGCTCGACCTGGCCGGAAAATGAAACGTGCGCCGGAATATGGCGCGGCGCGCCGAGGCGCAGCGCGACCTCTAGATGGTAAGTGTAGCCAGAATTTTGGCCGGAACCTCAGCCAGCATCGTGATGCTGCTTGTTATGGCGTCGACGCCCGCTGCATCCCCGCCGGTGACAGTGCCGGCCGCGCAAGCCGCCCCCGCCGCCGCGGTCTTGCACGTGCGCGTGGTTAATCTGCGCAATTCGACCGGCCAGGTAATTTGCACGCTGTTCAATTTGCCCGCCGCCTTTCCCTCCGACTCGAGCAAGGCCGTCGGACAGATCGCCGCGCCGATCAAGGATGACGCCGCGGTATGCAGCTTCGGCGGTCTGGCGCCAGGCAAATACGCGCTGGTGGTCTTTCACGACGAGAACGGCAACGGCAAGTTCGATCGCAACTGGCTGGGGATGCCCAAGGAGGGCTACGCCTTCTCGAACAACGTCAGGCCGGTGTTCTCGCCGCCGTCGTTCAAGGCCGCCGCGTTTGACTACGCGGGCGGCGACCTATGGCTGACGATCACGATGCGCTATTAGCGCGCCACCGGCTGTATCTTCGAAGAGTTGAAAA
>WNFC01047623.1_pt1 | contig 10864 bp, 10 predicted proteins | sample 5400541 | NCBI WGS metagenome assembly WNFC01 (sample SAMN13153342, study PRJNA577476) | soil metagenome | isolation source: 120 cm saprolite under Douglas fir tree site 2 hole 2 replicate 1 | place: USA:California | collected 2015-04-18
CGCCGTCGTCGGGCTTCACCTCGTCGAGGTAGCGCTTGACCAGCTCCGCCAGCTTCGCCTTGTCGGGTACCTTGTAGAACACCCGGTAGGACGCGTCCGCCGCGACCCGCTCGGCGACCTTGGCCAGGACCGTCTTGATGACGACCTGCACGGTCTGGTTGTCGCCGACCGACACCTTCCCGAACGCACCCAGCGACACCCCGAACCCGCCGAAGCTGCCCCCGCTGATGCCACCGACCATCGCCGCCTTGAGCCCCGCGGTCTGGCCGAGGTACTCGATCGCCTGGGCCTTGGCCTCGTCGATGCCACAGCCGCTGGCCACCAGGGGCAGCGGCTTGATCAGCGGAGTCCCCTCGTCATCGCCCTGGCCTCGGCTCTTGAGCTTCATGTCGACCACCGTCGGCTTCAGCGGCGTCGCCTTGGGATCCTTGGTCAGGTCGGGGGCGGCCCCGTTGAAGGCGGCCGGGTAGAAGATCTTCCCGGTGGGGTCCGTCCAGATCGGGCCGCGCACCACGTAGTCTCCCACCGCGTCGATGATCACCGAGAGGACGCCCGCGATCTCGGTGTTCCCGACCGTGCGCGAGATCGCGGGGGTCGGGAGAGTGTTGCCGAACCGGTCCACGTACTTGCCGTCCACGTAGGCGGACACGTACGCCACGAGGACCTGGTTGAACTCCTCGACGCGCGCCCGGGTCGCGGCGAGGTCCGCCTTCACGCCCTCGCGGTCCAGGTCGTGCGAGAAGAAGCGCTCGTGGATCTTCTGCCCGAAATCCTTCATGGTGTTCGCGTTGAGATCGTGCAGCTTGCGGATCTCCTCCGCGCGGCTCTGCTGCGGGCTCACGCCGATCCGGATCGCGTCGACGACGAAGTTGACCACCGGATGCTGGTGCAGCCGGGCCTTGACCGCCTCGATGCGGTCCTCGACCGCGTCGCTCGGCGGCGCGGGACACGCGGTCAGGAGGCTCTCCCGGAGGGGCACCACGTCCGCGATGAGCTGACGGGTCGGCATCGTGCCACAGCCGGCGCACGCCAGCACCAGGACCAGCGACGACAGCACCAGGATCGGAGACCGGCTCATTCGGGTCCTCCTTGTCGAGGCGGTGCGGGCACTTCGAATCCAGTGAGGAGGAGTCGGCGGATCATCCAGACGATGGTAGGAGTCGTTCATTTTCCAGTCAAGGTGCCGGGGGGATTGACTCGCCGAGGCCGCTGACGCGACACTCGATCTCGCGAGCAAACGGGGGAGGAGGGTGGCGATGGCCTGGAAGGACGAGATCCAGCACGTCGTGGTGTTGATGCTCGAGAACCAGTCGTTCGATCGGCTGCTGGGGTTCGTGCGCCTCGACGATGCGTCCGAGCGCATCGACGGGCTCACCGGCAACGAGACCATGCCGGCGGCTCTCACGGATCCCGGGCGGGTCGTCCGCCTCGAGCGGGGCACCGCGCCCGCGCTCTACGTCACGGACCCGACCCCCGGGCATCAGTTCGAGGACATCGCGGTGCAGGTCTTCGGTCAGCCGCGGGTGCCCGATCCGCCGACGCCCACCATGAACGGGTTCATCGACAACTACGCCCGGCAGGCGGGCCCCGACGGCAAGCCGATCGGGAGCGAGCGCGCGGCGGCGGGCCTGGCGTGTCTCGACCCCTCCCTGGTGCCGGTCATCTCGCGGCTCGCGAAGAGCTTCGTCGTCTGCGACCGGTGGTTCTCCTCGTGTCCGGGGCCCACGTGGCCGAACCGGTTCTTCGTCCACGCCGCGACGTCCAACGGGTACATCGACAGCCCGACCGACCTGCAGGCCCTCGCCGGCTTCCTCACGTCGCGGTTCCGGATGCGGACGATCTACGAGAACCTCGCCGCGGCGGGTCGGAGCTGGGCGGTGTACTTCGGGGACCACGCGCAGGCCTTCGGGATCAGCACGCTGCACCGTTACGCGAGCGACAACTTCCGGCGTCTCGACGCCTTCGCCGCGGAGGTCGCGGCGGGAACGCTCCCGCACTATTCGTTCCTGGAGCCCGGATACATGGACGCCCCGGGAAGCCCGGCCGCCGACCAGCACCCGCCCCATCACCTGCTGGACGGCGAGCGGCTGATCGCCTGGGTCTACGACACCCTGCGCGGCAACGAGGCGGTGTGGCGCAAGTCGTTGCTGGTGCTGCTCTACGACGAGCACGGGGGCTTCTTCGATCACGTGCCGCCACCCGCGACGGTGCCTCCCGATCAGGCCTCCGCGGCGGGCGAGAAGTTCAAGTTCGACCGGCTCGGCGTCCGGGTGCCGGCCCTCCTCGTGTCGCCGTGGGTGCGCAAGGGGCGGGTGGACCATCGCGTCTACGATCACACGTCCCTTCTCGCCACCGTGAAGGGCCTCTTCGGCTTGCCCGAGTTCCTGACCCGGAGGGACGCGCAGGCGAACACGCTGGACGACGCGAACTTCGTGGGCACGCCCCGGACGCTCGACGACACGCCGGCCAACCTCTCGGCGCTCGTCCCCAGCCACGCGCCGGCGCCCCGGGCGAAGAAGCTCTCCGATCTGCAGCAATCGCTCGTGGCCCTGAGCGCGGCCCTTGGCGCGGCGGGTGGCGGAGGCGGGCCGCGCCCCGGCGCGGCCGGGAACCGCGGAGAGCCGCAGTCGCCCTAGCGGCGCACAGAGAAAGGAGCTCGACATGAGTGCGGCCGCGAAGCTCGGGCGGGGAACGGGTTGGGTCGTGGTGCTGGCGCTGGCGCTCACCGGATGCTTCGCCAAGGTGAAGGACCTTCCCGCGCTCGTCGAGAAGCCGGCGTTCGCGCCGATCCCGGAGGCCGCCCCCGACATGCTCGTGGGGCTGGCGATCTCGGGGGGAGGAAGCCGGGCGGCCACCTTCGCGGCGGGCGTCCTGGAGGCGCTCGCCCGGGTCCGGGTGAAGGATGCGGGCGGCGAGCGCAGCGTGCTGGAGAAGGTCCAGTACATCTCGAGCGTGTCCGGAGGCAGCCTCGCCACCGGATACTTCGCGGCGCGAAAGCCGCCGAGGTCTCAGCCGGTTCTGGGAAGCCCGGGCTTGTCGCCGGCCTACGAGCAGTTCTTCAAGGACTACAAGGCGGCGATGCAGGAAGACTTCGAGCTACCGTCGGCCTGGCGCCAGGTGCTCTTCCTCCGCGCGTTCAATCCCACGAAGCTCGCCTACTCCCTCGCCGAGGTGTGGGACGGGCGATTCTTCCACGGGATGACCTTCGGCGAGCTCTACGCGCGCGAGCGGGCGGGGGACAGCCCGCGGATCATCCTGAACGGGACCTCGTACAACTCGGGCCGCCGGTTCGCCATGACCACCCTTCCCGCGGCCGATTTCGACTACGACTTCGTGGGCGGGTTGCTCCAGGACCTCATGCGGCGCTCCGGGCGGGTCACCCCGGAGGGGAAGGCGATCATCCAGCGCAATCTCGAGGGGGCGCGGGACCAGTTCCTGCCGATGACGTTCGAGCAGATCGGCGCCGACCATCGAGGGCTCCCCCTGTCGCTGGGCGTCGTCTCCTCCGCCTCGTTCCCGCCCGTGGTCGGCCCGGTCACCTACGGCGTCGCGGGCCGGCCGCCGTACCAGCACGTGGGCGATGGCGGGCTCTTCGACAACCTGGGCACCGAGTCCCTGACCACGCTGTTTCTGAAGAAGATCCCGAAGGGCTCCCCGAAGCGGGGCTTGATCATCGTCATCGACTCGGCCTTCCCCTTCGACGCCAACGCCGCGGTGCTCGACACGAACGCGAGGGGCTACCAGGTGTTCAAGAAGGACCCGTCACGGATCGTCGGCATCATGGAGGAGCGGGCCAACGCGTACCAGCTCATGCTGTGGGACGCGCTCCGGACCGAGGGGGTCGCGCTGCCCGACTTCGCCAACCTGCGGGTCGAGGTCCTCCAGCACACCGAGCCCGACTGGGGCACCTACCGGGAGCTGCCCGAGGAGTGCCGGGGCGAGTTCGACCCCAACGTGACCACGAAGGCCATCAAGGAGACGGTCAGCGAGATCCCGACTCTGTTTCGCATCTCGAAGTGTCACGGCGCGCTCATGATCAAGGCGGCGGAAAAGGTGGTGGAGAAGCATCGCGCGCGGATCGTGGAGTTCCTCGAGCGGCCGCGGTAGGCGAGCCCTTCCTAGCCCCGCGCGATCTGCTTCGGGTTCGCCCGGATCCGGTCCCGCCTCTTGCGCTGCTCGCTCCGGTGCCCGCGCCGGTCCTCCCGGGCGAAGCGCTTCTTCTTGGCCGCCGAGCCGTAGACCTGGCTCCACTTCCCGTTCTTGAAGATGATCTGGTATCCGCCGGCGAGGATCTGGAAGGGCTTCCTGACCTTCTTCATCTGGTCGAACTGCGCGGAGCCGGCCTTGTGGAAGGCCTCGAAGTAGGCGGGGAAGACGAAGTCGGTCATCGAGATGCCGTTGACCGGAAAGCTGAGGGCCTCCACCGGATCCGCGCTCTCGTAGGCGTAGATGACCTTCGGATCGGGACCGGTCGTCATCAGGTTGATGGCGGGATCGACCAGCATCTCGACCAGCTCGTGCGAGGCGGACACGCTGACCAGGTCGTGGTTGTCGAGCGTCGTCTTCACGAAGACCTTGGACTCGGGGAGCCCGTCCGGCGTGAGATCGTGGTAGGCGAGCGCGCCCGCGGTGTCGGCGTCGTCGAGAAAGACCATCGCCCAGGCCCCCTTGAGGAACCCCTTGGACTTGACCAGCTTGGCCGGGGTGGCCCACACCGGCGCCACGTTCAGGGCGTCGAGGTCGACCCCGAGGGGGGTGCTGGCTTGGTTGAAGCAGGCGATGGTGGGAACCTCGCCCTGGTTGAAGGCGCCGAAGGTCGGGTGCGTGTCGCTCATGGGGGGTCTCCTCTCCAGATCTGGAGGAATCGTGGCCCCCGTCCTCGACCGGTGTCAAGGCGGACCTGCCCTTACACCGGGCTGTCGCTGGTCAATAGAAATGTCGTGGGTACTGCAACGTGAAAATGTCATCCCCATCGCTCGGTGTAGCCGGCTTTGATGGCGAGGCGCGGATTGTAGGCCCGACGCCAGGGATGGGGCCGCGCCGGGAGGACGGGGAGCGCGGCGGCCAGCTGGGCAAGGGCCGTATCGAGTCGGGGCGCGGCGGGCCGGCGGGGCCGGGGCCGCTGAGCGCTGGGGTGGCTGCGCGGCGTCAGCGTGAAGTCCGGGTCGGGCGTGGGGGCGCGGGCGATGATCTGCCCGTCGGCGAGCACGACGAGGCGGCCGTCGAGGAGCTCGCGCACCTCGACCCGCCGCCGGGCGTAGGAGCGGCCGTGCGGCCCGCGCGGGATCTGGACCAGGCGCGGCCCGAGCCGGAGGGTGTTGTCGCGGGCGACCTGGCGTGTATAGCGGCAGCTGAGCACGAGAGCGAGCGCGCGCGGCGGGCGACGCCACACGGCCTGCGGCTGCGCCGGGGGCTGCGCAAAGCGGCGGTTGAAATCGGCCAGGAATTCCGGCAGAAAGGCATTGGCCGCTGCGCGGGTGCTCACCGTGCGCAGGCGCAATTCGCTCACGAGCCGGTCCTGCAGCGTGCCCCAGAGCCGCTCGACGCGGCCCTTGCCCTGCGGCGAGCGCGCCTGCACGTAGCCAATGCCGAGTTCCTGCAGCACGCGGCCCAGATGCGTGGGGGCCTGAGCGCCCGCCAGTTGCTCGGCCAGCGACCAGTGCCGATCGGTGCGCACCAGGATATTGACGCCGTCCCCGTAGAGCGCCACCGGTAACCCGACGGTCGTGAAGACCTGGTGCAGCAGGGTGGCGTAACCGTGCAGGTCTTCCGTGGGGCGGAAGTGCAGGGCGACGACGGTCGACGTGGCGTCGTCGATGGCGCCGAGCAAGGTCATCGTCGGGCCGCGCCCCTCGAGCCAGTCGAAGGGACTGCCATCGAGCTGGAGTAGCTGGCCCGCGGCCTGTTCGCGCGGGCGGCGCGCCCGATGCTGGGCCGGGCGGCGCCGATGCACGGCGGGCCGGCCGAGTGCACGCCGTAAGCGCCGGACCGACTCCCGCGAGACCGCCAGGCCGTGGTGCTCGCGCAGTTTCTCGGTGAGGTGGGTGTCATTGAAGCCCGCGTAGCGGTCCTGCAGCAGCGCCTGCACCTGCGCGCAGACGGGCGCGGGCAACCGCCGGTGGGAGGGGCGCCCCCGCCCCTGGTGGCGCACCGCCAGGGCGCCCCCCACCCGAAACCGCTGCTTGAGGCGCTGAAACTGCCGGGGCGTCACGTGCAACGCCCTGGCGCCCTCCCGATTGGTGATCCGGCCCGCGACGGCCGCGGCCAGCAGGCCGGGCCGGGGCAACTCCTTTCGGCTCATCGTGAAAGTCTCCATGGAGGGATGACACTTTCACGGAGCAGTTACCCCACGACATTTTTATGTAGCAGTAGCACTACACCTACGTCGATCAGGAGGAATTGCTCGGCCGGGCGAAGCGCTATGGCCTGGCGGAGGATCGTCTCGCTCGCCTCGCCGAGGACCGGCCATCCTGGGTGGAGCGGTTCGACGCGGAGACTCGCCGCTACATCCTCGCCCTCCAGGTGGTGCTGTACGAGTTCGCGCAGGACGACAACGTCGTCCTGATGGGAGGCGGGGGCCAGTGGCTGCTCCGCGGCCTGCCCCACGTGCTCCGGACCAGGATCGTGGCGCCCTTTCCGGTGCGCGTGACGCGGCTGACCGCGACCCTGTCCGGCCAGGGCAAGGAGCGCGTCACGCCCAAGACGGTCGCCCAGTTCATCCGCCGGGACGACATCCAGAAGGCGGCGCGGATGCGCTATCTCTTCGACACCGAGGTCAAGGACCCGAGCCTGTACGACCTCCTCATCAACACCGCGGTGCTCTCCCGCGAGGCGGCGGTCGGTCTTCTCGCGGAGGCCGCGCGCGGACCCGAGCTCGCCACCACGGACGCGGCCAGGGAGATGGTGGTCGATCGTGTGGTCGCCTCCCAGGTGGAGGTGGCCCTCGCCGGCCACCCGGAGATGCGGCGCCACCGGATCGACGTGGAGTGCGTGAGCGGCGACGTGACGCTGGAGCTGCCCGCCGGCGCCGACCCCGACGTGGCGCTCGCGGTGGCCAGGGGCGCCGCGGGGACCCAGAACGTCAAGCTGAGGATTGCGGAGATCCCGGTGGTGACCCCGTTCCCGGGGTGAGCCTGCCCGGTCTTCCGCCTCTCCCCGGCGCGGCCATCCGCCGGACGTAGGCCGAGCCGCCCTGCCGGCTCTCATGATGTCCTCATATCGATGGGCCCTCACCGCCCTTCGAGACCTCGGCCTGAACGTCTTCGGCTTCCTCCTGATGTTCGCCGGCGCAGCTCTGCTCGGCGGCGGCGTCCGGACCGGCATGGAGAAGTTCGTGGAGCGGGGTCACCTCTGGCTCGCCCTCGCGTTCGTGGCGGCGGCGGTGGTGTGGGCGACGCTGTTCGGACTGGTCCGCAAGCAAGAAGGACCTCATGAACCCGGAGGGCAAGGTCCTGCCGCTGTCGGCGGCCGGGTTCCTGCTCGGAGCCGCCGCGGGGCGCTCCTCGTGCTGTTCCGGGTCGCCGTGCTCTACCAGATCTTCGCCAAGGGGCGGGAGATCCTGAAGCGGGACGAGTGAGGCGGATGCTCGGGGTCCCGCTGGCGGTGGGTCTGCTGGCGGGCTGCGCGACCGCCGTGCCGCGGCCGGCGCCGCCGGAACGCCTCGCCCCGACGGCGTGCGAGCGGAGCGCCCTCATGACCGGCCAGGCGCCCGACGTCACCAGCCCGGAGGCGGCGGCCGAGGGCTTGCGATGGGGCGCTCTCGCGCCCGAGTCGTGCCCGGAGCCCGGTCGTCTCGACGCGAGCCCGCCCGGGACCCGGCGCTGAGCCCGGCCTCCCGGCCGGCTACGCTTCGTAGACCCGCTTGAGCTCCCCTTCCGCCCACTTCACCGCGTCCTCCGCCTTCATGCCCTGGACGGCCTTGGCGAACATGTCGGTGATCACGTACTTGGAGTAGACCTCGCCGGCCTTGGCGTTGGCCGGCCCCGCATGGCCGATCATGCGGGTGCCCCGGCCGGTGTAGCGGTAGGGCTTCATCGCCTCGTCGATCGTGCTCCACAGGGGATGGCTCTCCCAGTAGGTCGTCGACCCCACGTTGAAGCCGTAGTCGATCTCGAACCACTTGGTGAACTGTTCCTTCGAGTGGATGTGCTTCAGGAACTCCTTCGCGGCCTGCACGTTCTTCGAGTACTTCATGACCGCGTGGGAGGAGACCAGGTGATAGGTGGGGGTCTTCCCGTTGGGACCGTCGGGGTAGACGAAGTGGCCCACGTCCCGGTACATCGGCTCGCCCTTCTCGTCCTTGATCTTGTCCGGGTTGCGCTTGGCGAAGATGTAGATGGAGGCCCCGTTCAGCGTCGAGCAGAGCTCGCCCGAGTGGAAGGCGCGGTTGTTCGAGGTGTCGTCCCAGCCGAGCCCGCCCTCGTCGCACGCGTCCTTCCAGAAGGCGGTCATCCACTTGACCGCCTCGACGGTGCCCGGCGAGTTGAGCACCACCTTCTTGCCGCTCTTGTCGGTCTCGGCGCCGCCGAAGGTCCACAGGAGGGGATAGGAGAAGGTCGGCGCGTCGCCGTAGGTGTGGCCGAGGGTCTGGCCGATGGGCTTCCCCTTCTTCTTGAGCGCGGCGCCGATCTTCCGCCACTCGTCGAGGGTCCGGGGGGGCTGGGTCGCCCCGACCGAGGCGAACAACGATTTGCGATAGGCCACCTGGTTGCCCACGATGCCGTAGGGCAGGGCGAGCCAGCGGCTGCCGTCGCGCGCGGCGGCCTCCGATTGATCGTAGTAGCCGCCCTGGTCCTTGGCCTTCCACTCGCACAGGTCGCCGACGTCGGCGAGGGACGACGCGTAGAGGTGAGGCCAGTTGTGCAGCATGAGGATGATGTCGGGGCCCGCTCCGGTCTGGATCGCCGCGGTGATGCGCGGCTGGAGATCGTTGCCGTTGATGTTCTCCATGAAGACGTCCGTCTTCATCTGCTTGTTGTACTCGGCGATCTGTCGCCGGAGCTCCACGTCGCCCTCGGGGATGAAGTCCGGCCAGTGCAGCAGATGGATCCGGGTGGTCTGGCCGAAGGCGGGAGCGCGCCGGGCGGCCAGGATTCCGTCGAGCCCGCCCGCGGCCAGAGCCGTGCTTCCGATCCGGAGGAAGGTGCGCCGCTTCATCGGGGCCTCCTGTGGCAATCGGGTTCGCTGCCGCGGTGATCGCGGGATGCGCCCGAGAATCCGCCCAAAGTAGCGTCCCGTCAAGCGCCGGGCGAAGCCGGGTCGGCTGCAGAGTTTGCGTGTAAGCGCCCGAGGAACGGCCGCCGTCTGCCCTGGTAGAGCCCGCCATCGCGGGCTCGGACTCATACCTCGATCGAGTGAAAAGGAGACGGACGATGAACAGGCTGACGAGCTGGACGGTAGGGGCCGCGTGCGCGATCGCCGCGGTGGCCGGGCTCTCCGCGTTGCCCGCGAGCGCCCAGGACGTGGCAGGTGATCGCCAGGACCTGCGCCAGGATCGCGGAGACGTGCGGCAGGACACCCGTGACATCCGCGGCGATCGGCAGGACATCCGGCAGGACACGCGGGACATCCGGAGCGACAAGCAGGACCTCGCCCGGGATACCCAGGACATCCGGCAGGACCGCACCGCGCTGCGCGGCGCGCGCCAGCAGCTGCGCGACGCCTACAAGTCCGGCGACCCCAACGCGGTCAAGGCCGCGCGCGAGAATCTCCAGAAGGCGCGCGGCGGCCTGCGCGGCGACCTCAAGGACCGCCGCGGCGACCTCCGCGATCTGCACCGCGATCGGCAGGACCGACGCGCGGACGTGGGTGATCTCCACCACGACAGGCAGGACCGGCGCGCGGACGAGCGCGACGTGCGCCAGGATCGGCGCGATCTGCACCGGGACCTCGCAGCGCGCCGGGCGAGCCGGCCGTAAATCGTCGCGCCGGGGGAGCGGCCCCTCGCCCTTCCCCGGCGCGCCGCCGCTGTCCCGCATTGCGTTGGCGGGGCCGATCACTTAGGGTACTAGGCGTTCTCGACGAGGAGCGACGACCTGGTCCCGACTGCCATCCTGCGCACCGAGAAGCTCACGCGAAGCTTCGGCCGGCTGCTGGCCGTGAACGCGGTGGATTTCGAGGTGCACTCCGGCGAGCTGCGCTCGGTGATCGGGCCCAACGGAGCGGGCAAGAGCACGTTCTTCAAGCTCATCGCGGGTGAGCTGCCGCCCAGCTCGGGGCGCGTGGTCTTCGACGGGCAGGACGTAACCGGCCTGCCCCAGTTCGCCCGCTCCCAGCGCGGCATCGCCAAGTCCTACCAGGTCACCACGATCTTCCCGCACCTGACGGTCTGGGAGAACGTCCGGGTGGCGGCCCAGTGCCGGCAGAGCGTGATGAACTGCTGGACGCGCGCCGACCGGCTGCCGTCGCTGGTCGAGGAGACCCGGGAGATCCTGCGCGCGGTCGAGCTCGAGGGCAAGGCCGATCTCCTCGCCACCCACCTGGGCCACGGCCTCCAGCGGCACCTCGAGGTCGCCATCGCGCTGGCCTGCCGGCCCCGTCTCCTCCTGCTCGACGAGCCCACCGCGGGCATGAGCCCCGAGGAGACCGAGCGGACCATCGCCCTCATCCGACGCATCGCGACGGGCCGGACCGTGATCGTGGTCGAGCACAAGATGAAGGTCGTGATGACAATCTCGGATCGCATCACGGTGCTGCACCAGGGCGCGGTGCTCGCGGAGGGCACCACCGAGCAGATCCGCACCGACGATCGCGTCCAGGAGGTGTACCTGGGCCGCCGCGCGCGGGCGCGATCCGCCGCGGCGCCGGCCTGAGCCAGGGCCGATGCTGCGTCTCGAGGAGGTTCACAGCTACTACGGGCCGAGCC
>WNFC01009337.1_pt1 | contig 10863 bp, 7 predicted proteins | sample 5400541 | NCBI WGS metagenome assembly WNFC01 (sample SAMN13153342, study PRJNA577476) | soil metagenome | isolation source: 120 cm saprolite under Douglas fir tree site 2 hole 2 replicate 1 | place: USA:California | collected 2015-04-18
CGGCTATGGCCGGGCAACGGCCGAACGGGCTGCGGAAATCGATACCCGTGCGAACCAGGCCCGGGTGTTCTATTCAGTTGAACCGGGTCCGCTGACCTTTTTTGGTCCGACCAGTATCGAAGGCACGCGCGACATCAAGCCATATATCGTCGCCAGGGAGATCGTCTATAAGCAAGGCGAACTGTTCTCCCCGCAGAAGATCGCCGACTCGCAAAGGAAAGTCCTTGCCCTGCAACTCTTCAGTGCGGTCGAGTTCCTGCCCGATCTGCAGAACAAAGATCGGAGCGTGCTGCCAGTCACGGTTAAAGTCACCGAAAAGCCGCCTCACGATATCAAGCTGGGCGGTGGTTATGGTACTCAGGACGAATTCCGTATAGAGGCCGCGTGGGCCAACCACAATTTTCTAGGGGACGCGCGCGAATTGACTTTACTGGCGCGGTACTCGACTGTCCAAAGCGCCGGCGAAGTGAAACTGCTTCAGCGGCACTTTCCATCGTCAAATCAGCAATTGCTTCTCGATGGCAAGCTTTTGTATGAGACCGAGAAGCCCTTCACTCTGGCTGGCGCGCAGATCCTGGCGCTCTTTCAAGAGGATTTCTCGCCCACGCTGAGCGGTTCCGCAGGCTTTCGCACCGAACTCTTCAAGGTGAGCAGTACCGATCCCCCGGCGGTCCAAGAGATAGGAGGAATCCGTACTAAGGGAATTCTGGCCGGCCCGATGGCGCAGCTCACCTGGAATACCACCGAAGACCCGTTCAGTCCCACTCGAGGCGCGATCACAACTGTCACAGCCGAACAAGCAGGCGAAATCTGGGGAGGTCAGGCAAATTATTACAAGCTAACCGCCGAGGTGCGAAAATACACATCTATAGGATGGGGTGCAGTGCTCGCTAATCGGCTCAAGATCGGCTTTGCCGATTCAATCGGCAAGACCTCGGACGGGGTTCCGATTTTCGAGCGCTTTTACTCAGGTGGCCCAGGAAGCGTGCGCGGATATGGACGCTGGCGTATCGGGCCGCGCAGCATCGACAACGTGCCGCTTGGCGGGCTGAGCCTGCTCGAGGGTTCAGTTGAGATGCGCTACGCAATCTATAAGGGCCTGAATGGGGCACTTTTCGTCGATGCTGGTGACGTATCATTGCGTTCGTTCCATCCACCGATCTCGAATCTCAAATTCGGCTTCGGACCAGCGCTGATGTACGCAACGCCGGTTGGACCTTTACGCCTGGATCTTGGGTTTCCTGTCCAGAAACCGCGAGGGGACCAAGCCTGGCAAATCTATTTCAGTATCGGACAATACTATTGAGAATTGAGCCATGAGGCGTCTGTGGCGCTACATAAAACGGGGCTTGTTGGGGCTGACGATCCTGCTCGTGACCCTGATTATCGGCGTCACAATTGTAAGCCAGACCCACAGCGCCCGCGAATTTCTTCGTCATCAGGTGGTCGCCTATCTTAACCAATCGTATCGAGGCCATTTCAGCCTCGGCGGTCTCGACGGCTCCCTACTGTGGGGAATTAGGCTCCGTGACCTGCAAGTCTGGGAGCGCAACACGGAAATCCTGCGCGTCTCCACGGTCTCGGTTGCTTATTCGCTCGCGGACCTGATTCAAAAAAAAGAGCTTTCGAGCATCGAAATCGATCACGTCGTAGGACATCTGGCGCGCGGGCCCGATCAGCAGTGGAATCTGCTGGCCGCACTATCTCCAAGACAGCCTCAGCCTCGCGCCAAGGCTGCGAGCAAGTCGCAATTGAGGATCAGCCGCCTTGTGCTCAGAGATTCCAATATCGAACTAATTCAGGCCGGCAAAACCTACCGAATCGAACCGGTATGCATTGACCTATACTTCAACCTCGACGGGTCTGCTATTGACGCGCGAGTGCATCGTGTTGCGGTTCGAGTGGCAGCGCCAAGGGTGCCGAATCTAGCAGCCGAAGGCACGCTCTTTTACCAGAATGCAGCATCTCGCCGAGCCAGGCTGGCTATTCCAGCACTTGCGCTTTCGACCGCGGCGTCACAGGTTAGAATCTTTGGAACTATCGATGATCTCGAGACTCTGAATGGTGATACTATCGTTTCGCTCGACTATCTGGGCGCAGGCGATATTCAGCGGTACGTGTCCAAGTGGGCTCCCCACCAGAATCTGTGGGGCACGATCCGGGTCCGCGGTCCGAAGAAGGACATTCACGGGAGCGTCGATCTTTTCGCTGCGGATGGGAAGATCGACGGGCAGGCCGTGGCAAACCTTGCAGAGCAGATACCGCGCTTTGGTGGAAATCTCAAAATCGCCAGCTTGAATGTGGGTAAGATCATCCAAGGCGCTGCCTTACAAGGTGTGGTCGACGCGAACATCAAAGCGGAGGGAGTAGGGACCTCGCTGGGTGCCTTCCAGGCTCAAGGCGCCTTGAATGTGCATGATGCCCAGGTGGGCGCCGTGCAAACGCGGCTCATCACCATCCAGGCGGGGCTCAGGCACAATATCGCCACTATAGCCGGTCAACTCACGGGGGGCGCGGGCAATGCAGATTGGCATGGGCAGGTCGATTTCGGCCCTGCACGGACTTACGGCCTGACGCTTTCTCTCAATCACCTGGACGTCAGGAGGGTTTCAGCCGGCAAACAACAGATCGACAGCAATCTGAACATACGCGCGCAAGTCGACGGAAGTGGCTTCGAGTTGGCTGAGGCGAGAGCGCGGGCAGACGTAGCGTTGCTGCCCTCGACCGTCGGTCAGGTCCGGATCACTCGAGGCCGCATCGGCGCTAACATCGCCAATCGCCGGGTGCACACTGACGTTCTGGTGAACGCTATTGCGGCGGCCCAACTTAAGGCTTCTGGCGACATGGTCCTGACGGCAGACCGCCGCGCGCAGCTCGCCTATGAGCTGCAGCTGGCTGATCTCGGGCCATGGCTTGCCCTGATGGGCCAGCAAGGGGGCGGCTCTCTAAATCTTGCCGGCCGCGCCGGCGGGAGTCTTGAGAGCTTGCGGACACAAGACCAGGTGCGGTTCACAGCACTTCGGTACGGACCGAATTATGTCGGATGCGGCAGCGCTTCAGTGGACATGAATGCGGTTGGCAAGCCTGGGATGCACGGTCGTGTCGCGCTCTCGATGAATCAAATCGAGAGCAGCGTGAAACTAAAATTCGTCCATCTCACAGCCTCGCTAACACAGCTTCGCCCCGTCACGGTCGTAGGAATATCGCTTCTGACCGAGGATGAACGGTCGCTTAAAAATCGCATAGATGGCGAGGTCAGAAAGGAACCCGCAACCTCCGAAGTCACACTGACGCGAGTGTCGATTCAAGATCCGGAAGAGATATGGATTAATCCGTCTCCCGTGCGGATTGTTGCCGACCAGAGAGGCGTTACGATCGACAGATTCCTGCTGACCAGCGGGCGATCGCGTATACTTCTCGATGGGCACGCCGCGAAAACGGGACCACAAAATGTGCTGCTCCAGATCGATGGTCTTAAGTTAAATGCGGTCAAGGCAATCCTTCAAAAGAATATCGACCTGAGCGGGGATTTGTCGCTCCGGAGTCACCTCGGTGGCACCGCTGCAGCTCCCGTTATCCAATTCGCATCGGACATCAGCGGCCTCAGGGCGGCCGGTCAAAACTACCAGGGCCTTGCCGCGAGCGTTGCCTATGAAAATGAACAGGCGAAGCTGGATTTCAACTTCCGTCAGGACCCGATCCATAGCCTGACTGCGAAAGGAGCACTGCCCATCGCGCTCAGTTGGGCGCAGGGCTTTCAAATGAAGCCGCGCGGCGACATTGATTTTCGTGCTGTTTCGCCGGGACTGAACCTCGCGGTGCTAAACGCCATCGCTAAGGATTCAGTCCGCGAAGTGAAAGGAATCTTGCTGCTGAACGTCACGGTTAAAGGGCCGCTCACGCAACCGATTCCCACAGGATTCGTGAAAATCCAGAATGGCGCGGCGATGGTTGTGCCAACGGGCGTAAAAATAGACGACCTGGAGCTCGGAACTGATTTCAGCCCGCAATTGCTGCGCATTGCTCAGATGCATATGAGCTCAGGCGCCGGAAGTATCAATGCCGATGGCCAGATAAGCCTGGAGAATTACAAGCCGGGCAATATTAAAATGGCTATCCACATAATTAATTGGCCGGCCATAAGAAACCAGCAATATCGGGCCACGGCCAATGGTCAAATCAACGTCGCCGGTACTGCAGACGCCCCCGCCGTGAGCGGGAGCGTTGAAATCCTCGACGCGCTGCTTCGTCCCGATATAGCCTTCCTCACCAGCGGCCCGCCTCCGCCAGATCCGACCATCCACCTCGTTTCGACGACGGTCCCTGCATCCCAACCCAAGCTGCTTCCCGCAAACCCGTCGTGTCCGCCGCCGCCATCCCACCTGATACGGCCATCCATCAGTGCAAAACCAGTCGAGAAGAAAGTGAACAGTCAGCGCGGGTTAAGCATTGATATGAGGGTGAGCCTGCGGCGAGACATCTGGGTCAAGCAGGAAAACGGTTCCGCGGAACTCACCGGCGACGTGCATGTGATAAAGAGTGGCTCAGAACCGATACGGCTTATCGGCGAGGTTGAAACGGTGCGGGGCTGGCTGCATGTGATGGACAAACAATTCAAGGTGGCAACTGCGAAGATAACCTTTACGGGAGGTGTGCCAATCGATCCTGGCCTCGATATCACGGCCGATTATCAGGCTCACGAATACCTCGTCCATGTCATCATCGGCGGGACTGCAAGCAAGCCTACATTAACTTTCAAGAGCGATCCCGATCTAGAACAGGCCGATATACTGTCGGTCTTGCTATTTGGCAAGCCGACCAGCCAGTTAAGCGGAAGCGAACGCACGGATCTCAAGACTCGTGCCTCTGAAGTCGCTACGGGATTTGCCGCCTCGCAAGTGAGCCAACAAGTATCTCAAGCCCTTGGGCTGGAGGAGATGGGTATCGAGTTCCGGCAGACCGGCAGCGGAGTCGGAGTAGGCTCGTACCTGGGCCGAGATACCTATGCCACCTTTTCTCAGGATTTTAGCCAGCAGGGCGGGCAACGCGTGGACCTCGAGCACTACGTCACCCGCCATTTCGAAGTCGATACTGACACGACATCGCGAGGCGACCGCGGTGCGGATGTACTTTGGAGCACTAACTATTAATTAAATCAGAGGGAGAAGTTCTGGCTCGAAGCCGAACGTGAGGATTTCAAGCACAATTTACGAGAAGCCTTCGCGACCAAGCTCCATCAGGCCCGCGCTCGACTCAAGCCGACGAACGTCATTCGCGAGAAACCACTCCCGCTACTGGGGATTGGGACATCCCGTTCAGGAAGACATCGGCAAGCCGCTAGCACTCACGATGCTGAGTATTGCCGGAACACCAACAGCGGCGCGAGCGATCAGAGCATAAAAGAGGTGGTCAGTACCGGCAATAGCTGAGGGTGAGAGATAGTTGCTCGGTACACACGAATGCACAGGCGGCGCGATTCGGGTGAATATCCTACAGCGGCTGGTCGGCGTTGAATGACAAGTGGGATACAGAAGAGGTGGCCTTCGAGCGATGTGCGATGTACCAGCAATAGGGCAGAGCCCATCGCGCCAAGCTTTGAGGTAGTCACTGGCTACAGCGGTCGACATCCGCAGCGGGCGGGGTTTTAACTGTGGCAATGTTCACGCGCGCCACTCCCTGGTGAGTGATCCCGAGTTTTTGCGCGGCGCGGAGCGAAAGATCTAGGCTGCGCCCGGGCGCGAAGGGACCGCAATCGTTGATGCGAACTCTTACCGAACGCCCGTTCTTTGGATTGTCGACCTTCACGACCGAACCCAGCGATACGGTGATGGATGCCGCAGTAAGTCGATGCGGGTCGAAAGGTTCACCACTGGTTGTTCGCTCTACCGGCAAATCTGCGCCCATACCACGATGCGATGACTTCATGGATGGCAGTCTTTGGAGGTGGGGGAGGGTCATAGATGGCCGGCATTGGTAATGCCGTGATAGGTGGTGGTGCCACCGGTGTCGGGGTCACTGCGCATCTGCCGATTGTTAGTGGCAAGCTGAGGATAACCACCTGATAGCAACGCATCCGTCCACCTCCACCCGACCTTTCGGATTAAGAGCTTCGAGGCCTGCCCAGCATGCCTGCTGCTCCGTCCGTCGAGGTCCTGCCGCCCTGCTGCCAGAGGTTCCGGCGTGTATGTCTATGTCATTGCCCTGCCTACCCGCTGTTATCGGCTTGCGCAATTGACTAGGGGCGAGTGGAGGGCAAGACACTGATCGTGGCGCACCTATGTGGCAGCAACGCAGATGCCAGGAGAAACAACTGTGCGTGCTCACGCTGACGCGTGGTGTGTAGTGTTAATGGACGACCAATCGACCACCGCGCACGGCGAGCGGCTGTAACCGTTATGCGGGTAACCTTAAAACAGGGCGTAATTTAGGGATCGGGCGCAGAGAGCATACCGCAATCGTTCTGTAGCATTGCGGCGCCGCCAGTCAAAATCCGGAGCTTGGCCGGGCTAGTCCATTACGAATCCTTTACTGCGGATCTAGCTGTGCCACAATTTTATTGAGCGAAGCGCTGCCTTCCCATTCCAACTGAGTCGCCCAGACTCTCAGTGCCTGGAGATGAGCGAACGAACGATCCCGAGGGCCTGATTATGAGCACCACCGAAGAAACGCACCAGTGTGAAATCGAACTTGAGCTCTCCAAGCATGATTTCCAAGAAGACGTTTCGCAGATCGGCCAAAAACTCCACGAGACCCGCGTTAGCCTTAGCCCGACGCATGTCGTTGGGGAAGAGCCGCTCTTGATCTCAGCACTCGGCCTGCTGGTCGGGTTTGTCCTGGGCTATTGGGAGCTCCCGTTCGGAAAGATAGGCAAGCCGATAGCGCGCACGATGCTGACTACGGTGGGAAAACAAGTAGCAGCACGCGCCATCGGGAGATGAAAGTGGTGGCTGTAAGTGGGATATCTACCTCCGGGCGGTCTTGCTTAGTCGCGTGTCCTACAGATTTTTAAGAAGGATAGGTCAACCATGCAATCCGGTGCCAAAGTCATTACAGTAGGCGAGTTGTCTGAATGCCTGCGAGTTCATCGCTCCCCCCTTTATCGACTGCTGAAGAAAGGCCAATTGCCCCGGATTTAAAATCGGGAGTGACTGGCGCTTCAACGTTGAGACAATCGATCAGTAGCGGATGCGCCTGGGAGCCGCGCAACGCGAGGAGTTACTCCAAAACGACACGGGTGACGTCCGCTGAGCGATTCGATTGCCGTTATTAACAAATTTGAGGGGACAGCGGACCGGCACGGCGGCTAAAGCAGTTGTCTAGTGCTTTGCGACCGCACCATCGCAAGCAGCAAAATTGTTCCAGAAGTAGCTCCTCATCTGGAAGTTGGTTGGGCACTTTGTTTAATTCGGTATCACCGGAAACTCCAGGGCACTGCGCAACCTCCGTTACCGTGTCATCGCCGTGTGGCGGAAGTGGTTGAGCCGCCGCTCTCAACAGGCACGGATACCGTGGGAGGGGAATGCTCCGGCTGCTTGCGCGCTATCCACTGCTATAGCCGCGATCCATCCCTCCACCGTTACGTAGCGAAGCCGTGGACCGAAGAGTCGGATGCGGGAAATCGGCAAGCCCGGATCCGCCCGTAGAAGTTTCAGCGTTATCTGGCGAACTCGCGGCCAGCGGTGGCGCGCGTGGGATAGCACACGCGAGATTGTGGCCGGGTAGACGCTGGTCTTCAATTGGGTGACTGGTGCGGCTGAGCATTTCGGTCCGCATCGGCTGATCCGGCGGATGAGTTCGGACCATGTTGCCGCCCGCGCGTCAGTCAAAAAAATTCTGCTATGGGACTTTGACCGTATCATCGTCACCCACGGTGATGTGGTCGACGCCGGCGGTCGCGATCGTATGCGTGCCGCCTTCTCCGATCCGTAGGGCGCGCACAGCCGCATACCCAAGCGCAGGGGTTGAAGGTTCGTCTTAATTTAGTTTAGTTCCCGCAGGGTCAGCGTCGTGAGCAGGTGCGTGGCCCCCATGCGAGAGATGGTCCTGTTACTGGTCGCCCTCGCATAAGAGCCGCAAAGTATTCCTCGGCGCGGCCGATGTGATTCCGGATCCGGCGGAGCGCCGCTTCCTCGTCTCTGGACAACGGAGAGACCGGAATAGGCGATCTGTCCGCGGGCACAAAATTAGGCGGATCGGCTTTTACCTCACCACCACCCGAACCTTTACATTTCCATACCGGCCTAAAATCCATGCCTTGACCGTTGCCGCGTCAGCCTGATCGCTCCACCGCGTCGGCAATTCATCGTATAGCCAACAGTGCTACTCTACGGACCGTTCAAGGATGTGAGTAATGTCGGGATTGTACAAATCGTGCGGAGCGAAGAACGCCATCTTTCGGCCCTCCACCCAAACCCCTCAAAAACCTCACAGGCGCTTTTTTGACTATGATCCTTCCGGGGCCGCGCCGCCAGCCCACCGCTGCGTCACCCCGCTTTACCCAATATCGATGAACGCGAGAGCGACATGAAACATCTTGGATTCTAGAGGATTGGGCAATTAATGAGCTGAGAAAGCCGCGCCGGTGCAATTTTAACAGTTGCCGGACTTCGCCATCGGCTGGCGCTTTGCGCCAACACTGTATAAAGAGGGGCAGGAGGTCCGGGGCTACGATCTATTTGGCGCCAGGCTTGTGCCGGTCACGCGGAATCGTTCCGGCCAATCGTTGCTGTTAACGACTTTTGGAGCGTTGGCTGGTCAACTAGCCGAAGCGGAGGCTGGGCGCCGATCGACGCGGCATCGTTTCGTCGTTACGTCTCATGTTGCATCCGCATTTCGATCTTTCTCTCGCTTGCCAAACACGCGAATTGCCGGCGCATATCATCCGGTCGAGAGAGCTATTGTGGTCGCCTTTTGCTTCCGTGGTAATGCAGGGAGCCTCGCGTGAACCGCATTTCCCGCGTTCCGAGTGCAGAACGTTCGGTCACTTAAGTCGGGCCGAAAATCAGGATATGCAGACTGTTCGTTGGCTTCGTCGCGTGCGAATGTTTTGAACCTGCGGCTGTGCCTGGTTCTCACTGTCACATTCATATCCCTTGCGATAGGCAGCATTACTGTCAGGGCGAATACCACGGATGAGCTCTCGCCCGATATTCAATGGAAAGTGGGTCGGCTCTCATTTGTCGGCAACAGAGCACTGTCGGATGCGGAACTCAGCAAGACAATGCGGACCAAGAGCCGGCCGGCGTACCTGCTCTGGAAAAAGCGGCCCGAATTCGCCCCCGAAACCTTCAAGACCGACATTGCGCGCTTAGGTCTGGGCTTGTCGTTCAATCCATATAGAGTTTCGATCAGTGCGCAAAGAATAATCTCCGCGATCACGATGGTTAGTGCCGACTAAAGCCGCAAGGACGATCGCCGGGGCAACCGCACCACAAAAGTTGTTCCAGCATGCTCTAACGAAGTCACGGCGATGCTGCCCTTGTGAGCGGAGACTATCTCGTTAACAACAAACAGCCCTAGTCCGAGGCCGATCTTGTCCTGATTCAAGTTGCTTCCTCGAACAAGAGGGTCAAACATAGTCGCCAGCAGTTCTTCCGATATTGCCGGACCTGTATTGTGTACTTCTAGCAGCACAAAGGTGTCGCCACTTTTGGCAGTGATTGTGAGGTGTCCCCCGGAGCCATGCTGAATTGCATTTATCAGCAGGTTCGAGACCATCTGTTTCAGTCGGTCGGTGTCCCAGTCTCCGTTTAGATCGCCATCCGCCTCGACATCGATCCCGCAGCCGGGGTTGGCCGATTGCACTTCCTCGACAACTTCACGAACGACTATCCCCAAATTGGCCGCGGCTATGGTGATCGGCATCGGACTGCCGAGGCGCCCACGGGCGAAATCAAGTATGTCGTTAACCATGCCAGCCAAGCGCCGGGTGCTCCTCAGAATCCGCGTCACTGTGTGAAGCTGTTGTTCGCTGAGTCCCTGGTCGGCGAATGAGGTTGCGCCTAGCAGAATGGCATTTATCGGATTACGCAGGTCGTGACCCAGAATGCCAAGAAATCGATCGCGGTACTGGCTCTCACGCTCCTTATAATAGGACACTGCCGCCGTAACGTTTTCATCGATCACCTCGGCGAACCTGGTTATTTGGGTTGCCCCGATATTAAAACCACCCGGATCGCGCTCACGCCAGAGGCGCAGGACGCAAGCACGCAGCGCGCAATATTCGTCGATAATTTGGGCCAGGTCAAAACCCGATTCGATTCGAAGCCTTACGTGAGCGGCGGCAGCATGGTGGATTGGTCCAGTCGCGGCTACCCCCGCGGATGTTAATTCTTGGTCAGTTACCGGTGGAGAGTGTTCCATCTCCTCAACGATAAGTTTGATGATGGCGGCGGCATGATGGCATAGGAACCATCGAGGCAGGGAAGCCTGACGCCTAATTTTCTTGGTAAACTTTTCCCATTCCGGAAAGAATCTGGTGGGCATTAACCTTGATGAAATCAGATAAACGCATCGCGCTTAAGGTTAGCTTGAGCTTAGCTGGAGCAGGCTCAACTAGCAACAGAAGAATTTAGCGCCTCTTGGCTGATTGCCGCCAGTACAAACTCATCTCGAAGAGGACCACTTGGCCATCTCTTATTCGCCAGCCGTGGTGCTCAGATCATAGCGGATAGGCGTGTTACAGGTCGGGCAGCACTGAGAGAACGCGGGGTACTGCGGAAAGTGCTGCTTAAGGCGGCGGCGACACACCGGACTGACCGTTACCAAGTACCGACTTTGAGCAGGCAACGAATGCGCCACCCGGGGCTAAGCGACACCGAACTGGTCCGCGCCCTAATTTCAACCATCACTATCGCAACGAGC
>WNFC01009338.1_pt1 | contig 10863 bp, 7 predicted proteins | sample 5400541 | NCBI WGS metagenome assembly WNFC01 (sample SAMN13153342, study PRJNA577476) | soil metagenome | isolation source: 120 cm saprolite under Douglas fir tree site 2 hole 2 replicate 1 | place: USA:California | collected 2015-04-18
GAAAGCAGGGTGCCCGGGATTTTGCATGACCCTGCGGGGGGAGCCCTTCGACTCGCACCACGCCGGTTGCAGGGCAAGCAACTAGTATAAATCAATGCCCCCGGGAATTCACCCAACGCGGAAGTCCGCTTAGGGGATCAGTTTCCGGATTGCTTGCTATCCAACCATAGCGCCGCCTTGACTGTTCAGTTGATTGCAAAGGGGATTTGCCCTAAGGCTTCAGAGTGTCATTCTGCGCAAAGCCCTTCTCAAGCTCGCGCCGTATTTCAGGAGTGTCTTCCTGCACACTGCATCGTTCGAACCTGAGTGGCGAGTCCTTGGTCACGAGTTGAATCCTGTCGTCATTTCCGATGGCAAACACGATGTATCGTCTTCCGGGAAACATGTGTTCGCCTTCGCTCGACCGCGAAGCATCGTCGGCCCAATAAAGGTGGTCAGTACTTGCGATCGCGCCAGGCAGCCAGGGAGCAGGCTCCTTGAGTGAACTGACAACCCGTACCTTTGCCACCTCGCGATGGTACTCGCCATAGTCCTCATGACCCTTCACGATCTTCGTCGAGAGTGCCTCAACGGCCAGAACGTAGCGGGCGTCCCGCGCCATCGCCCATACAGGAATGTCGCAGGGTTTTTCCGGCAAAGAGCTTTGTTTTAGTTCGTCTTCTTTGTAGAGATGCCACTCTTTGGCCGCAGGCAGCAGATCTTCAATCTCTGCACATGGATTGAACCGGGTAAAGCAGGAAAAGTCATATGAGGTCAGACGCTCGATCTCGGCTGGTGGAGTATGGGTGGAATAGTAGACAACCCCTATCTGGCAGTTGATTTTGCAACCGCCCGGCCTCCCCACTTTGTAGTATGGGTGTTGGGCGAGCCCCTCAGCGCCGCCCATATACACGAACGGGTTCTCTAGTGTCCGATGGAGTCTCTGGTAACTCAAGGCACCGATAGAAAGACTCTTATCGAAATCATCGAAAACGAGAATCTTGTCGGCACCGATATCCCTTTGCATCCTCCTCCTTCTGGGGACGCTGACGCCCATCGCGGTGCTTTCTCTCCAGATGGTCCCGTCGTGAACCGTGAAGGAGGCTCTAACCCCTGAGCCGCGTCCGCCGAACCACTGATAGAGATTGAACCGGTCGTGGGTGAGAAGCCAATCCAGCCAGGCATGGCGTGGAACACGGGGGTTGTAACGGTCGATGCTGTCCATTTCGATCTCGTACTTGCAGCTTTCAGCCGTGCAGCTTCCGTCGTAGTGGCCCCACGCTCCCCAGCGGTGCATAAGCCGCTGCGCATCTGCCCATGTACTCTCGTAGAGGCGAATCTGGTGCATATCCGCCAACAGCCGCTCAGCGTGCCAACGCAACATTCTTTGCTGAATCTGCACAGCCAGAAAAGTGATCAGCACAAGGGACACAACCACCACACCGGCCAAGCGGACAACCCGTACAGCCCACTTTCTAAAGGTCATATTGGAGTTTAGACACCAGCGACAGTGAAAATGCTCCGGGGTTGACCGTTGGGCAGCAAACGGCCGGTGAATTGACGTACTTCTGAATGGTCGGCCGTTCGGAAACGTCGGCTAGCTCCGGGAACCGGGTGTGAAACCAGACCGCCCGCCTAACGGGTCGCCTCTGCCTTCGCCAGCACCGTAGCCGACTTACCCGCAGCCGACTCGTAGTACCGCACCATCCGCTGCGGCTCGCTCGCCTGATACGGCGCCAGATTATGCGCCCAGCGAAACCCGATCGGCTGATACCAAAGCTCCGCCTCCACCTTGAACGGCCCCGCCGCACCGCCGGTCGAGACCACATACCGCACCGTGCTCCCCTTGTCGGTGAACCCCGGATCGTCCACCGCCCCACCGGTCACCGCAATGTCCTTCTCCGCCGTCGCCTTGTCGAACCCATGTGGCAACAGACGATTGTCCTTCAGGTACCCCACCGCATGCAGCAGTCCCGTCGTCACCTTGCCGTCCGAATCCTTCAGGATCGGCTCATAGATCTCCACCTGGTCGGCACGCGTAATCTCCCGGTAGTGCGGCTCGTACTTCAGCGGATCTTCATCATTGTCGTTGCCCACAATCGAGCCATCCGGATTCAGCGCGCCCGACTCAAACACCACACGCCCACTCGCATCGCGCACCACCACATGCAGCCACGCCCGCCGTGAAGGATACGCCGTAGGCAGCTTGTGCCCGCCGAGATTCTCCACATGCACCTCGACCGCAACGCGATCCCCTTTCCGTTCCACGCTGCCAATGGTCACCTTCGCCGCCTGCGTCTTCAAAAACTCCGTCGTGCGCTTCATCGCCGCATCCATCTCCTCCGGCAGCGCCGCCGTGGCCAGCTCCCCGCGATGATCCTGCAGCATTCCTTCCACAACAAAATTCGATCCCACAAACACATGCCGGTGCATGCCCTCACGCGGCTGGCCATACAACCTTGTCACCGCCACCGCCTCGTTCACCACCGGCATATGGCAGTCCTGGCAGGTCTGTTTCGTCGCGTAGTCGCTGTGCTGCCACTCCTGGTAAGGCACCTGCTCCGGGAACCTGGCGATCTTCTCGCCATGCGGCCCCAGCGCCGAGGTAATCAGCGTATGGCAGCTCCCGCAAAGCCCCGAATCCCGCACCTGGCTTCCATGCGTAGGCAGGTACGTGGCCGTCGAGGAGTGCATCACCGTCCGGTGCCCCTTATCGACGTCGAACGGCCCATACTCCGCGCGCTCGCCGTTCCGGTCGGGCTGAGCGATCTTTACATTCCCGACAAACGTCGCTTCCGTCCCCAGCCCCTCCTTCTCAATCTGGTGGCACACCGAGCACGTAACCCCATCCGCCGCAGCCTTGTCCCCCTTGGGAAACGTCGCCAGCGGAAACCGCGAAAACACATCCGTGTGCCGTCCCGCATCCCTGTCCGCCATCCGCACCGCCGGCATATGGCACACCGAGCACTCGTCCTCGATCGCCTGCTTCGACTCCGGATGATCGATCGACTCCCGCCGCACGCTTCCCTGCCAGTAAGGATCGCGCGACGAGTTCGCCATGATGCTCGCGCGCCACTCGAACCCGATGGAAATATCCTCGCCCTCTTTCGTCGTCAGCCCGTTGTGACAAGCCACGCATCGATCCGACGTCCGAAACACCGTCCCCGGAGGCACCTTGTCTCCCTTCGCATTCTCCGTCTGCGACTTGCCCTGCGACACCCCCGTCGCTGCAGCCATCATCAGCCCAAGCAGCATCGCGCCAATCGCGCTGATTGTTCTACCTGAAGGAATCCTCATCGCCAACCGTTCCATAACTTCCCATCCGCCCGGTCCCAAAGCAAATAAAACAAAACCTGCGGCGTTCGCCCGCTCGTATTGGTGAACGGCTCCCTCACGCCAAAGCCCACGCGGACATGCTGCCGCCGGCTCACCGTCACCTGCATCTCCGGCAGAACGTCCCAGTCCGTGCTCGCCCCGGGCGTAAAGTCGCGCACCGCCAGAAACTCCACCATCGGCGTAAACAGCCGTCCCAGCATCTGGTCCGGAGCCATCGCCTGCCCTACTGTCGCCCGCCAGAACATGCTGCGTGGAGCCACGCTCGTATCAAACGGCAGATCCGCCCCCAACTGCGTCTGCAAAAACGTATTTTCCTTAAACAGCTGATCGAACGCCGCAAACGGCTCGAACTGCGTCGTCCCCGCTCCGAACCCCCGCTTGCTATCGCCCGTAGGCAGCAGGATACCCCCCTGCAGACTCAGGATCGACCCCGTCCGCAGACTCGAAAACACCTCCCGCTTCACCGCCAGCGTGATGTCGCCAAAACCTGCCGTCCAGTTGTGCGCCTGGTCCGCATAGTTCACCGGAATATCGGTTTCAAGCTGCGTCCGCGCATCGATGATCGTCCGCTCATCGATAACATCCGTAGTCCACGCCGGCGCACCCGACGCACTCGCCGCCGTCGAAACCACAATCTCGTTCTCAGGAAACGCCTTTTCCGTCACCAGCGCACGCGGCAGGTTCAACTCGCCCAGCGGATCGTGGTGGACATTCCTGCAAAACCCCCGCATATACGCGATGACATCGTTGATCTGATCGTCGGTCAGCAGATCCCCAAAGGCCGGCATGATCTGCGACAGCCCACGCGACGGCCCGCCATGCACGATCGCCGCCTTCCAGTTGCCGTCCGGCTCCGGCGTCGTCCCGGCGCAATCCGTGAAATCCGGAAACGTATCCGGCCGCAGAAACACCGTGCTCGACATCGGAGCGCCCTTGCCATCGCTCCCATGACATGCTATGCAGCCCCCCTTGTATACCTTTTCCCCGTTCTCCACATTCGGGCGCTTCGTGTACTGGAGCCTCTGCCCCGACGCCTGGAAAGCCCACCCCCCCAGCAGCGCCGTGACGCTCAGCAGGATGCTTCGCCCCCACCCGTTCAGCCTTCGCGCCCTTGCCCCCTCTCCCTGCCGACCGCCCAGACCTCGCATCGGATATCCCGCCAGCCCAATCTTACCCACAGCAATCCTTACATCGAACCTTCGTTTTGAGCTCCAGAACCAGAGCCATCGGCTGTGATCAGAAGCTGCGTGGACCTCAAGAAACCCTTCGTACAACTTTGCCAAATAGGATGCGCAAAAAACCTCCATTGGCTCCACATAGAGGTTCACTTTTTCCCAACGAAAGTAAAATGTATTTGATACCGGCAGCCGCGTGGTTCCAGACAGACGCGCCGAAGACCAGAAGACCAGGACTCACGCCGCTCGTATTGTCTCCGCGCAAGCCGCATTCGGTATATGGCGATGATATCTCAGATGTCAGTAGAACGGCCACTCTGATGGACGCACTGTGAGTCGAGAAGTCATCCAAATCCTGTTCCTCTCTCACCTGAAGCAGGAACACGTTGACTCCCGAGCACCACACCTATAGCCTTTCACCACTGCCATTACCTCGCAGCGGGCCCCAGCACCAAGAATCGCCGCGGCCAAAACTCCCCATATCGCGGCCGGAGTTTCCATGACCAGCAAGCGGCCTCGAATCTTCTACGGGTGGCTGATCGTCTTCGCGAGCGCCGTCGGCCTCTTCCTTGGCGCGCCACTCATGGTCTTCTCCTTCAGTGTGTTTTTCAAGTCGCTGGTCCTGGACTTCCACGCCAGCCGCGCCGCCGTTTCCTTCGCCTTTTCCCTCTTCAACTTTGTAGGTGCACTATGGCTTCCCGGCACCGGTGTGCTTATTGATCGTTTCGGGGCCAAGCGCGTCATCCTTGTGTCCACCCTCCTCTTCGGCCTGGTCTTATGCTCTGCATGGTGGGTGGGCAGCGGCCTGTGGCAGCTTTATCTTCTCTTCGCAGTACTGGGAATTGCCATGTCCAGCGGCCCCGCGCCGGTTCCTTATGGAGTCGTGATCTCACACTGGTTCGACCGCCATCGGGGTCTAGCCCTGGGACTGTCGATGATGGGAATCGGAATTGGCTCCATCGTGGTTCCGATGCTCGCGCAGCGCCTCATCACCATCTTCGGCTGGCGCATGGCCTTTGCGATCTTCGGAGCCGCCGTCCTGCTGCTCCCGCTTCCGGTTCTAGCTGCTTTCCTACAAAACGACCCGAGCCAACGCGGCCTGCAACCGGATGGAGACGAGAGGAATCAGGCGTCAGAATTGCGACAGGACAAGCAGGGTTTGACCTGGCATGAAATCTGGCACAGCCCCACCTTCTGGATCATGATCTGCATCTTCTCCCTCGCCGGCGCGGGCGTTCATGGGGCAATCCTTCATATGTCCGCGATTTTTACAGATAAAGGTGTCACCGCAGAGCGTGCCGCCATAGCTACTTCGCTTGTCGGAGCCGGCGCGCTTTTGGGCCGCCTTTGCTCCGGATACCTCCTGGACCGCCTCTTCGCCCCCCGCGTTGCCATTCTCTTTTATGGCGCAACGGCCCTGGGCATGGCCATCTTGTGCGCGGGAAATATTGGAACCATCGCGCTCGCTTCTTCGTTTCTCGTCGGGCTCGGCATGGGAGCAGAGGTCGAGACCATGGGCTACATGATCAGCCGATACTTCGGCCTGCGCGCCTTCGGCACCGCCTATGGACATGCCTTCGGATCCTACATGCTCGCAGGAGCGGCGGGAGTGTTCCTCATGGGCGCAGGATACGACCGCTTTCATTCCTACACTGTCCCGCTCGCAGGCTTCTGCGGAGCAATGCTGCTTACGCTGATCCTGCTCACCCGCCTTGGGCCATACCGGTACGGAGTTGAAGCGGAAACAAATCAGCCGATCAAACCCATAGAAGTACCGAGTGGCGCATAACCCGCCCATCCGGTTCCTGCTTTTACGTTTGTCATTCTGAGCGGAGCGAAGAACCCCCGTATCTGTTCTTGTTGTTGTTTGTTCTTGTCGTTGTTTGTTCTTGTTGTTTGTTCTTGTTGTTTGTTCTTTCTCGCACTCACCAGAAGTTGGTCCACCGGAAGCCACTCTTTATTTCGAGAACTTCTGAGATGGGACGCTCAAAACTAAGGAGAATCCATGACGCAACAAGCCCCTTCCAATCCTCTTCCGCCAATCCTGTTACGCGCGCGAGACGGACTCATCCTTCATCAGACGTTGTACGTCGCTGCCAGACTCGGCGTTGCGGACTGCCTCGAAGGGGGCTGGCGCTCCGCCGCCGAACTCGCCCGCCAATTGGAAGTAAACGAAGACGCGCTCTACCGCACCTTGCGTTTGTTAGCGAGCCAGGGCGTCTTCGAAGAGAACAACGCTCGTTGCTTCAGAAATAACGAAGTCTCCAACTTCCTGCGAACCGGCGTGCCCGGCTCCGTTCGCTCTCTCTTCATCTTCTGGGGGAGCGATTTCCACTACCCCAGCTTCGGCCAGATCATGCACAGCGTTAAAACGGGAGAGTCGTCGCGGACCTTACTTTCCGGCACCGACGGCTTCGAACATCTTCGCCGGGATCCCGAACAAGCCCGCATCTTCGACGACGCCATGACAAACATGTCCCAGCTTGTCGGTCCCGCGATCGCCGCAGCCTACGACTTCGGCGCCTGGGGAAGCCTCATGGATGTCGGCGGCGGCAACGGCATCCTGCTCTCGCATATTCTCCGCGCCCATCCCGGGCTGCGCGGCGTGCTCGCAGACCAGCAGCACGTACTCGACCGCGCCCGCGAACACGGATATCTCGGCGGCGATCTCGCAGCGCGCACCACCATGGAGCCCTGCAACTTCTTCGAGCACGTCCCGCCAGGCTGCAAGGCGTACGTCATGAAGAGCGTCATTCACGACTGGGACGACGATCAGGCGCGAATCATTCTCGCGAACTGCCGGAAGGCAGTTCCCGCAGACGGCGCGCTGCTCCTCGTAGAGTGGGACCTGTTCGGCGAAAACGTCCCCTCGAACGGCAAATTCATCGACATCGTCATGCTCATTTTGACAGGAGGCCGCGAGCGCTCCGTGAACGAATATAGCGAGCTACTGGCAAGCACGGGTTTTCGGCTCAACAAGGTCTTCCCCACCGCCGCTCAATTCGCAGTGGTTGAAGCGTTTCCCGTCTAGCCACCGGTCGTGGGTTGAAGTGAATGACTGAAGTTTCCGAAAACCAGACTTTTCAGGAACGTCGCTGTTAGGAATGTTATGCGAATGACTCGGACATGCCGGATTGGCTTGAGATTGATCTTTCTCGGACTCATCCCGCTTTTATGTTGGATGGCCTGGTTCTACACCCGTACCTGGGTTCTGCTAGATGTGCCTATCTCGCTTTCTGAAGGGACCCATTTTAGCGCGGGCGAGTTTACGGCAAATATGAACAGGCGGTATTCGATTGAAATTAATGCGGTAGTCAAGGGTTGGACCGAAAGTTCGTCTGAAAAGTTACCGTGCCCATTCGGCAGTCAGTTTACGTCAATGGGGGTGTGCCAGATTGCTCCAGAGTTGAATACGCATTGGGTTCTATCCAGCGAAGGTGAGACCGTGCAAAGTGATTTCCGCGAACGGGTGCAAGTTGGAATGTATGCCTGGAGCACCATGATGGCTAGCTTTGACTGCAAGAGAGGAAAACACTACAAGCTTGATGTCTATGTTCTCTCTGATAGCAGTAGTCTTAACGTAACGAATCCTCATTTGTACGTCACCGTTTTAGACGATGAACACATGTTGGGCCAGCTCCTGACCCGTCTGCTCAGTATCGTTTGTGGACTGATTGCGGCAATTGGAGGAGTGATGTTGATTGGATCATTCTTGGAGCAGCGAGGTCAGACGGGTGGCGTGAAGGCGACACCTTAGTAGCCCAAGTTAACCCCAAAATCGGAGTGACATGGGTTTCGCGATTGAGTGTTTGGGAGCCCACTTCGGCCGTAGCTTTACCAATTGCCAGACGAGTAACAAACAGCGGAAGAACTACTAACTTAACTCAACAGCCACCCCGTGCAGCGTAAATAGCGTGCAGCTCTGAAATCGCACGGGGAGAACCAAGTTCCCTAAAAAACGAGGTTATAGGTAACTTCGTTTGCCCAGACTTCAAACTGACCCACCACCTATCGCCCCGTCCCTTGCATCCAGAATCAAGAATCAGTATCGTGTTCCGAATCGAATAACGACAGCTTTCATGGGCCCAGGAAGACCACCAGACCACCCGGTGCTATCCCACCTCGCGCGAAAGACAGAGAAAGACACCCATGATGCCAGAACCGCCGGCTCTCCACTCACCAGCTCTAACCCCCCGCATCACCAATCTCATCGCTGCAACTCTCCTCGCCATCATGGCGATCCTGCTTGTCACATCCACGCGCCAGCAGTCCCAGACCTTCGATGAATCGACCCACCTCTTCGCCGGCTTCGAATACTGGAAGCACGCCGATTTCGGCAGAAATCCCGAACACCCACCCCTCGTAAAACTCCTCGCCTCCCTCCCTCTTCTCCGCATGGGCCTGCATGAGCCCCCCGCCATTCCCATCCCCTTTTTCAAAGCTCAGGACTTCATCAACGGCACGCAACTCCTCTACACCGCCGACGCAGACGCGATCCTTCTGCGCGGCCGTCTCATGATCGCTCTCCTCAGCCTCACCCTTGGCCTGCTCGTCTTCCTCGCCACCAAAGAAATCTTCGGCCCCCTCGCCGCGATCCTCGCGCTCTTTCTCTTCGCCTTCGAACCCAATCTGCTCGCCAACGGCGCCATCGTCACCACCGACATGGGTCTCGCCTTGTTCCTCTTCGCCTCCGTCTACACCTTCTATCGCTTCTGCACCAAACCCTCCGCTGCACGTCTCGCACTCTGCGCCGTGGCAACAGCACTCGGCATCGTCGCCAAACACTCCGGCGTCCTCATCCTGCCCACACTGGTCCTCCTCGCGCTGGTCGACCTCCTCCCCGCAGTCGGCAACACCGCCGCCGCTCAGGATTGGAAACGTCATCTCCGCCAACTCGGCTTAGCTCTCATCACCATCTCCGTCGTCAGCTACCTGATCCTCTGGGCCTTCTATGGCTTCCGCTACGGCGCCCGCCCCGGCCAGCTACAGATCACCCCTTCTCTCGCTGCCTACGCCGGAACCCTCACCCACCCGCTCCAACGCAGCGTTATCGACTTCCTCGCCCGTCATCATCTTCTTCCCGAGGCCTACCTATACGGCTGGGTCGACATCCTTCTCAGCCAGGGCGCCCGGCCAAGCTTTATCTTTGGTCATCTATACAGCACCAGCAAATGGTTCTTCTTTCCTGCCGTCTTCCTGCTCAAAACCACCCTCACCCTCATGCTCTTTCTTCTCCTCCTGCCCTTCGCCCGTATCTCTCGTAATCACGGACGACGGCGTGAACTCGTCTTCCTCTCCCTCCCCATTGCGTTCTTCCTCTTCGCCGCCATCTACTCCCACATCAATATGGGTGTGCGTTACCTTCTTCCCATCTACCCCTTCTGCATCGTCCTCGCCTCTGCTGCCGCGGCCTATTTCTTCACGCGCTCAGTCGTAGGCAGGGTCGCCGTCGCCGCTCTGCTTCTCCTCACCGTCTTCTCGTCCCTCCACTCCTACCCGAACTTCCTGGTCTACTCCAACGAGCTCTTCGGCGGACCCGCCCACACCTATCGCTTCGCCACCGACAACAACGCCGACTGGGGCCAGGGCCTCAAGTGGACCAAAACCTATCTCGACCAGCACCCCGACCCGAACTGCTGGTTCGACTACTTCGGCAACCCCACCGTCCCACCCGCGTACTACGGCATCCACTGCAAACCGCTGATGAACGGCATGTCGCATCTGCTCGGCATGGGAGGCGCGCCTGTCCCATCTACCATCAGCGGCACATTCCTCGTCAGCTCCACTGAAACCGACGGCCTCCTATGGGGTCCCGACACGCTCAACCCCTACCAGCTCTTCCACGATCGCACCCCCGACGCCACCATCGGCAACATCATCTTCGTCTATCGAGGAACTTTTGAAGTCCCGCTTCTCGCCGCTGAGTCGAACGCCGCAGCCGCCACCGGTCTTCTACGTCAGGGCCGCCTCCCCGAGGCACTGGCACTCGCACAAACCGCCGCCCAGCAGGCCCCCGACGCTGCCGACGTTAACTTCGTCCTCGGCCAGGCACTGCTCGCATCAGGTCGCATCCCGGAGGGCCGGCAAGCCATGGCCACGGCGCTCCGCCTCGCCCGCGCGAATCATCCCGACTATCAACCCTACCTGATCAACCAGCTCGAGCATCCCCCGGCTCACCCCTGAACTCAGGGCCTCGCCGCAGTGAGTCACTCCGTCATTTCTTCGATGGGCCCGGCTATCCCTGGCGATTAATGAACCACCTGTTGCGGATATTGCCTGAGGAAAGATATGACGGTGACGGAGGTGGATGGGCCAATTAAACCTGATGAACCACCCGCACAGTCCGGCTTTCTGTTCGACTGAGGAAATTAAC
>WNFC01033722.1_pt1 | contig 10863 bp, 21 predicted proteins | sample 5400541 | NCBI WGS metagenome assembly WNFC01 (sample SAMN13153342, study PRJNA577476) | soil metagenome | isolation source: 120 cm saprolite under Douglas fir tree site 2 hole 2 replicate 1 | place: USA:California | collected 2015-04-18
CTTCAAGACCCTCCAAGGCACGCAATGCTCTACTAACCGTTTGTAATTACTCACCCTCCATACCAGCGAGTTAAGGTTTCGGACGAAAATGTCGTCGATGTAATGTGGTCGTTTCTTCTACGCACTTACTCCCCGTGACCATCCCTACAGAATGATGTATACTTCCGAGTTAATTATGATAGATTCAACATACATATTCGCAACCAGGTGGGTGTACGTTTGTTTTCCCTCTCGCGGTTACTGAGCACCGTTGGCAGCTCATCGAGGCCGCGGCGAGGGAACGCTTCAATGACGGTGCTGCGCTCGTGCTGAGAGCCGCTCTCAACGCGACTGAGAGTGAACAGAAGACACTTGCTGAAATTCGTTCTGGTACGTCTTTATCATTCCGCGGAATTTCCCTCTCTTACTGGTTGGTTATCAAGTCTCTACTACAGCCGCTAACATATCTATGCAGCTTGAAGATGTCCGTGCGCTAGGGTCAGGGCTCGTTCTCAACACCAAAAAGCCTAAAGCTATCACGCTAGTAAAGGCCTACCTGAGCATGCTTGCCTTCGTGGACAATCCAACACCGGCGGGGAAAGCCTCCTCCTTTGTATCTTTTCCCGGTTCAAAAGTTTACGTGGAGTTCGAGATCATCGTCACGCGCCTACGAAGGCGCGTGCTAGAGGCTGTTACTAGAGAGCGGCACGGGGACGACGGCGTGCGGGTTTTGCGTCTCTTACTCGACTGTGGCAAGGTCGATGAGAAGCAGGTATGTGTTTGCTTTGGCTCAATTTGTAATTGGGTATCGAACGGGATATCCACAGGTTTCAAAACTTGCAATGATTGCCCCCAAAGATGTTCGGCCGTTGCTGTCCGCTATGTCAGCCGAATCTCTGATTAGCATCCAAGAAGTCCCTAAAAGTGCGGATCGCAACCCAACGCGCATGTTTTACCTATGGTCAGCTTAATTGTCGATTCGTCGTGTCGAATAATGTGACCGATCCGTGCGATGTACTCCAGGTATGTCGATTTGCCCAAGGCATATTCCGTGCTCTTGGGAAACCTATACAAGACCTTGTTTAATATCAACGCGAGGAAGCAAGCGGAAACTGACGAGGCGAGTGTCAAGGCGGTATTGGAAAAGCGAGAACGGAGTGATGTGAGCCAGGATGAGGGGTTACTCACACGAAACGAGCGGGAAACTCTGAGGGATTGGGAGTTGAGTATAGAAAAGTTGACTGTGTTGGAGGCGCGTGTCGAGGAAGTCGTGTTCATTCTGAAGGACCTGGGTAGGCTAGATTGAGTAATTAATTTAATTACATATCCACTACACCCTCCCGTGACGACTTCTCCATTCGTCCTCGCCCAAAACATGAGCAACTTCCACGCCGACGTGGAGGCTGGCGACGACTCCTACAAACCGGAGCCCGAGACCGAGGAGCAACAGTCCCTTCTTCCCTCCTCAACCACAGTTCCACCTGCTGCTCCTTCGGCTTCCCGGCTATCTGCATGCTGTCCTTCAAAAGCCAGAACGTTCTCCACTCCATACCTCATCCTTTCCTTCGTCGCAGGATCTCTCGCATGTTTTCTTGCCCAGTACGCTTTCTTTAATACGCCATGCCCCTCATCCAGGTCCCTTGCCGACAATTCAGCCCATGTTCTCGCCCCTCCTTATGTTGGGTCGACCGAGGTGCATAATTGGCCACCTGCTACCCCAACCAACGATGTTCCTCCCCTATTCCCCACCGATGTTGGTTACGCCGGTGCAACGCCAACAGGCGCCGAGCCTGCGCTTATCCTCACTGCACCCTCCTATCCCGTTCACACTGGCGCGGCACAGTTAGTCGTACCTTCGACTTTACAGGAAGGCCCAAAGTCTAAGAAAGCTTTCGACCTTTTTAAGACATGGGGTAACCTTTCTCCCTGGTACAGTGTCAAGCGAGGGGCCTTTGGGGTCGACTCCGATCCAGGGGCACCTGATGGCTGCAACATCACTGGTCTTCATTTGCTTCACCGTCATGGGGCCAGGTATCCCACTTCATGGGGTAAGTGGACCATTTCGACATCATCGAGATGACACCATTGTCTTTTTTATCTTATTGGTGATGAAATAGCCGCATACGGTGGTCCTGCCAGGTTGGCCCGTCGTTTGAATGAAGCCGCGGCGAATTGGACGGCTCAGGGTGACCTGGATTTTCTCAACAATTGGTAAGTGTGGGCCAACCTGTCCAAGATTGTATCCCATTCGATATACCTTAGGACATACAAGCTTGGCGAGGAAGGTGCGTCGCTTCTGCGACACTTTCTGATTCCAGACCTCACCTCTTTGTAGTGCTGACCCCTTTTGGAAGACAGCAGCTCTGTTAGTTCCCGTTGTTCGTAAACAAACGATTAATAACTCACAATAAATGCAGTCGACCTCGGCGTTTCCATGCGCTTGAAATATGGATTCCTACTCCAGGTCTGTACGTTTCATTGTGATTCGTGTATGGGGTCTGATAATTTTTAGGATTTCACGGATACTCTTCCTGTGTTTCGCACTGAGTCTCAGTGCGTCTTGAAATACCAGATATTGTCCACATCCCTCTGATTTTACGGATTAGAGACCGAATGTTGGCCTCTGCACTTAATTTTGCCGCCGGATTCTGGGGTATTCCTTATGAAAATAAGTATCTGCAAAGCATCACTATTGAAGCCCGTGGTGTAAGTTCCCTGTTATTCTGTAGTCGGGACTGAAACTAAACGCTGTGAGATAGTTTAATAATACCCTCGCTCCATACATGACGTCCGTATCCATACTTCTCGTCAACTTCTCCACACTCACGTATTCTCAGGTGTTCTAACGCCGGTGACCGTTCCAAAGCTGGTCGCGGCACACCATTCGTGAAAGAGTGGTCCAATATCTACCTCAAAGAAGCACAGGACCGGCTACAAAAGCAGATTGACGGTTTTACACTCACCATCGAGGATGTATACACGATGCAGCAGATGTGTGCTTACGAAGTCAGTTTTGCCCGGGCCTACTATCATCATCTCCAACCCCAATGACCCCTCTTGTAGACCGTAGCTATCGGATTTTCCAGGTTCTGTGGTTTGTTTACTGAGGAAGAATGGGAAGGGTTCAATTATGCGTATGTTCTCCGTTTCCTTCACAAGCTTTCATAGCTAAAGAGGGTTCAAGCATGGATATAACCTTCTGGTGAGTCCCTACCGTCCTCTTGAAAGACCACAATGACGTATTCCTGTCCAAGGTTCGACTCTGCTTTCGGGTCTCCATTATCGCGTGCGCTAGGCATTGGGTATATACAAGAGTTAGTTGCCCGTCTGACACATACTCGAAGCGAGAGTCACAATTCCTCCACCAACGCAACACTTGATGACAACCCGATTACTTTCCCCCTGAATCATGCTCTACACGTAGATGCGACCCATGAAGTGGTTGTTCTCTACAGTAAGTTTGGCATTTCACACGTAGCCTATTCATATTTAGCACTTTCTGTTTTAGTTATCACCGCTCTCAACCTTACAAGTTTCGCGGCAAATGGGCCATTACCTACCGACCATATTCCGAAGCACAGGACTTTTCGTGTGTCTGAACTCGCGCCATTCTCCACAAATGTCCAGTTCCAACGTGAGTTTGGTCATCATTCCCTACGTCCGAAAGAATCGAAGATGTCCCACAGTGCTTTCCTGTCCCTCGCGAGAGAGTGAACAAATTCGCGTCATAATCAATGATGCTGTTGCTCCCCTCACAGGCATTGAAGGATGCCCCGACGATGCCCATGGAATGTGTCCTATCCCAGCATTCGTTGCTGCGCAGAAGAAGATTATCGCAAATATGGACTGGGACTGGGCTTGTAATGGAGACTGGGAAGTGCCTGCAGGCCACGATTGGAATACTACCACAGGAGACGTTCCTAGAAGGCCGTCGTAATGACGTTCTACGCCACTCAGTTGGACTACAAGTTACCCGGACAGTAGAAAGTATTACATATATATAGCCTTGCGTCCAAAAAGATGGACGCTGTCCCTACCAACAATTTTGTGTTCATATATAAACAGTCGCCGTCACCATAGGCGGTGTAGTGCAAATTCGAGTAGTCTTTGCGGGCACGTGGCCTACATGCATGCACTTCCGGCTCCGAGTCACTGTCAGTTGGCTGTCCTAATTACGGTTATGCGAACATTGCAATTGGTTGCACAGCAGCAGTCTGTCTCTTAAATACCCGCTACGACCACTGGGTTGTGAGTATTCTTAATCATCATGTCACTTTTTGGCCCCCGTCAACATGCTTCCACCCAACCCTCGGATACCGACACTCCACGAGAAGGCAAAGCATCTACCATCATTGTGCACGACTATTACGGGAATGATATCCCTCCACACCCCGGTCAGGGCTGGACACGGTTCGTGTGTGTTTCGGACACCCACTCCAGGACGTTTCCTTTGCCGGATGGCGATGTCTTGATCCATGCTGGCGACCTTTGTAGTTGGGGTCACGTACAACAACTCAAGGTGACCATGGACTGGTTGGTGTCGCTACCCCACCCAAAGAAAATGTGAGCCGTGGTCATCTCTGTATGAATTGTGATGCTCAGACTCGTCCTGTACGCAGCGTCATCGCCGGGAATCATGACGTTGAGTTGCCGACGCCCCTACGGACCATGTCGTGGACTGACATTATTCTCACTAGCTGTGCCTAGACGAAACTCTCGTGAAAGCCAGGGGCTTTCAGTACAGCAGCGTCACTCGAGACGTGAGTCTACGGTGTTCGTATGAAGTGAGTACAGCTCATATGCAACTAGGATGTGGCCAAGGCGCGTTATATGATGAAGAATCGAGCGGCGAGGGCTGCGGGCTTGCATTATCTAGAATATGGATCCATGGAACTGAAGACGAGTGACAAAACATGGAAGCTCTATGGGTCTCCCGTATGCAATCTTCACACCATATATTCCAATGTTGTGCGAGTGTCTGACTTTGCACAGGCTACCCCACAATATATGCCAGGGTCCTTTCAATACGAAGCTAAGGATCGGGCCGGAGCTGAGGGTGAGAGGCCCTTATCTTTGTTTCGATGCTTGTCCTGGACTGACTGTGGGCTGTTGAAGCAATATATAAACGCGTACCGCGAGACACGGAGATCCTACTGACCCACACACCAGCATACGGGGTATTAGACTTGGCGAACAATGGGGTGCATGCGGGATGTCAAACATTATCTGCGTCTCTGGACGAGCTTAAGGAATGCAGGATGCACGTTTTCGGACATATTCATGAGGCACACGGAGTTAATAGTACCGTCATTACGTAATACCCGCCTGAACGCGCTCTGTTTTGCCACCGACGCGCCGCCGCGCCAAACTCTCTTGTTTCCCAAACCTTCCAACCAACCCTCTCGGTTCGCTTTCCATGGCGGTAGAACTGAACAAGGACCTCATAAACTCCAGGGTCAAAATCATTTATGACTCGTGGGCTGTGTGTCCGACGTCGTCGTTTTTTGCCGCAACAGCTGACAAACGCATATTAGAAAGCTGGCAAAAACGATGAGTACAGTGCAATAGCCGATGTCGATGCCATCTTCCTCGCTGCCGGGGAGGATGAACCCGTCAGGAAAGGGACGGCTTTTCAGGTCCTCTTCCCCTCGCTCCTCTTGCACGTTCATTCGTCATCTTACTCCCCGTAGACTTGGCTTCTTGGATATGAGTTCCCTTCCACGTTCATATTGTTCCAGAAAGACAAGCTCTCTATTCTTTGCTCTGCAACAAAAGGTCCTTAACTGGTTTCATAGTTGTGAGAGGTTGTTCTGACTCAATCTTCAGCAAGGATCCTTGAGCAACTCCAAAAGCATAGAACCGTCGTCCCAGTAGAAATTTTCACTCTGGCAAAGTCAAAGGATCCACCAACTGATGCCCTTCCTCGATTCTTGACCGTGTTTACCTCCAATAAACGCATAGGGACCTTATCCAAGGAAACCTACGCAGGCAAGCTCATTGATGAGTGGAACAATGTACTGGCAGCTTCGGACAAGAAGCCCGAGATGGTGGATATCGCCCCCTCCATCTCTACATTCATGGCCGTGAAAGACGACGAGGAGCTAGTAAGTCTTTTGTTCCGCTTACATTTGACAACGAAATTCACACTGGAATGCAGAAAGTGATAAGGACCGCCGCAAACCTAACCGTGACGCTCTTGACACACTATGTCGCCGTCAAGCTGGAAACTATACTCGACAGAGAGACCAAAATCTCTCATGAGCAGTTTGCAACGCAGATTGAAGCTAGGTTGGGGTCTGGTGAAGCAGAGAATGCGAAGGGTCCTGATATGAAGGTCTGGGGTAAGGGTCGAGGGATTAACGACGTAAGTTGAGCGCACCTCCATCTCTCCCAATGTCACACGCCGTCTCCCACAGGTTGACTGGCTGTCTACGGAGTTCTGCTACTCCCCAATCATCCAGTCTCGTTCCTCTGCCGACGGCTATGACTTGAAGCCTACTGCGGAGTCAAGTCCTGAAGACATGTCTCATAGGGGTGTTTTCTTGGTCTCTCTTGGAATGCGCTATAAAGGGTACTGCGCCAACCTTGGTCGAACCTTCATCGTAGATCCCGACAAGGTAGGTTCCCATACACCATGTGCCGGCATGTGAGCCTCAACTTTCCAAAGGATCAAGAGTCTGTCTATAACTTGCTGTTAAATCTCCAAGCAGAAATTTTGCAGAGGATGAAGGATGGTTCTGTGGCCAGGGACCTGTATCAACACGCCTTATCCTACGTCAAGAAGCACAGACCCGACCTCGAGAAAAACTTTGTAAAGAACATCGGGTTTGGGGTGAGTTACGCAACTCCTGTACATTGGTTGACTCTAATAAACCGGCAATAGATGGGAATGGAGTTCCGTGATTCAACTTATCTTCTTTCGCCTAAGAACAGCCGGCAATTGAAGGCAAACATGGTTTTCTGTTTATCTCTGGGTTTCCAGGAGCTCGAGGACCAAGAGCGTAAACGGTATGTTGTCATATCCTTAGTCCTTGGGATATATTGATCCCCCCACAGATATGGTTTGCAAATCAACGACAGTGTAAAAATCGGCCAGGACAAAGGCATTTCCATCACGGAAGGCGTCAAGGCAGCAAAAGACACACTCTTTTACCTCACTCGCGACGATTCTGAGGAAGAGAAGGCCCCTCAAAAGCCACCAACGAAAATCAATGGGAATGCCTCGCCAATAAAGAACAAGACTGCCGGTGGCAAAGTATTACGAAACAAAACCCGAAGTGCCGCACAGGAAGATGCGATGCAATCGACAGGTGCAAAGATCGCGGAGCATCAAAAAGAACTTCATCATCAGTTGCAGGAGCAGGGACTTGGGAGGTACGCTGAGGAAGGCGATGATGCAAATGGCAAGGAAGGAAAATCTTGGAAAAAGTTCCAGAGTTACAAGGGTGAAGTTGGTTTACCCAAGGAAGTTGAAGGGTTGCGAGTACGTCGAGGCCTTCTCACCTGCGTCGCTACGCTAATTCACTTCCATTTAGATATTCGTGGACCGCAAAGCTCAGACTGTCATTCTGCCCATCCACGGATTTGCTGTTCCATTGCACATTAACACGATAAAGAATGTCAGCAAAAATGACGAAGGTGATTTCACCTATCTTCGCGTCAATTTCCAGACACCAGGCCAGCTTGCTGGTAAGAAGGAGGACACGGTTCGTCAACCGCGCTACCCAGTCGTCGTTTTACTTACCGAACGTTAGCCCTTCGAAGATCCCGATGCGACCTTCATCCGTTCCATCACATACAGATCCACAGATGGCCATCGGTTCGACATCCTTAGCAGGCAGATCACAGACCTTAAAAAGGAGGTGAACAAGTGGGAGCAACAGAGGAAGGAACTCGCGGACGTCATCGAGCAAGACGTTCTGGTGGAGACGAAAGGCCGGCGACCACACAAACTTCCTGAAGTTTTCGTGCGGCCCGCCCCGGACGGCAAACGCCTGCCTGGGGAGGTGGAGATTCATCAAAATGGGCTTCGCTACCAATCTCCCTTGGGATCGCAGAAGATCGGTAAGCCCTCTCGTTGAAGGAGGTGTCTACTAGCGGACTGAAACGCATCCCAAGATGTACTATTCAGTAATATCAAGCACCTGTTCTTCCAACCGTGCGATCACGAGCTTCTCGTGATCCTTCACATACATTTGAGAGCGCCAATCATGATTGGCAAGAAAAAGACTTACGTAGGGCCGCATCGTATATCCCATGGATATTGCTTATGACCCTAAACGGTTAGGATGTACAATTCTACCGAGAGGCGTCGGACGTCCAGTTCGACGAGACCGGGAACCGCAAGCGTAAATACCGATACGGCGACGAGGACGAGATAGAGATGGAGCAGCAAGAACGAAAACGACGCCAAATGCTTAATAAGGAGTTCAAAGCCTTTTCAGAGAGGATCGCGGAAGCCGCTGTTAACTCGGTATGGATTCCTCATCATTCGTCCCTATTTCTGCTCACGAGCAACCCATCAGACTGGTGACGCACTGGAGCCTGATATTCCTTTCCGCGAGCTATCATTTGAGGGTGTCCCCTTCCGAACGAATGTTCGCCTCCAACCCACGACCGAGTGTCTGGTCCATCTGTCTGATCCACCATTTTTGGTGGTCACACTAGCAGACATCGAAATCGCATCTTTGGAGCGTGTTCAATTCGGCCTCAAGCAGTTTGATGTGGTCTTCGTCTTCAAGGACTTCACGAAAGCCCCACTTCATATCAATTCCATACCAAGCGTGCAACTCGATGACGTGAAAAACTGGCTTGAGTAAGTCTCAATTTCGAGCACTGGAGCGCAAATTTGACGGCTTGTAGCTCCGTCGACATTCCGATCGCAGAAGGTCCCGTCAACTTGAACTGGGGCCCCATCATGAAAACGATTAACGACAGTCCATACGAGTTTTTCCGAGGTGGAGGTTGGACGTTCTTGGGTGGCACTGGCGATGAGGTAGAGCCCCCTTCAACTCCCAGTGCCCCTTTTCGCTTGGCTCAATCTTGTCTAGAGCGAACAGGATGAAGAGACCGAAACCGAATCTGAGTTCGAAGCAGAATCTGCCATGATGTCGAGCGAGACAAGCGCCGCTTCTGGGAGTGACTTTGATGGCTCCAACGCCAGTGATGACGAGGGAAGCGGCTCTGACTTTGACGACAGTGATGGTAGGGATTTCCTATTGTTGCTATGACATTGCCTATGATTCTCATTTTGAACCTCTTCAAGGCGAAGATTGGGATGAGCTCGAGAGGAAAGCTGCGAAGTGTAAGGCGAATTTGCTCTCCAAAGTCATAAGCTACAACTGACTGCCGCTACCCCATAGCGGACAAGAAACGAACTGAAGTTGGTCTCAGCAAGGAGGACGACTCGGATGATTCCGATCGACCGAAGAAAAAGGCACCTGTTAAAGTTAAATCGAAGTCACAAAAGAAGCCTGCAGCTAACGGCAAAGGCAAAGGCAAACGTTGAGAACAGCATTAGTCCCTTTACCGCGCCTCCTTGCTATATTCATGCTTTCTGTTTTGTATACGTACAGTAGCGTTTACTATGCTTATATGAAAAACTCTTTGGTTAACGGATCCATTTCATCTGCATAGACCGAGACAGCCGTCCTACGCCAGTTGGATTACTCCTTTTTAGCAACCCCTTCTGGCGCTCCATTAAGACTCCGCTCCCGCCAAAGGAGGACGCCAGAGACCGCAGCACCAGGTCCAACAACGATGGATGCGATCACGTTCCACAGCGCGATCAAGGGGACTTGTTTGGCGTTCCCCGCGAACCAAAGCGTCCCCAATAGGCATGAACCCATACTGAATGCAGCATCCCATTGAAAGAACACGTGCGTGGCCAAATGAAGGTTTGTTGTTGCGGGATCAGGGGGTAAGATTCGTGGAACGTAGAGATGTCTGAGTAATGCGAGGTCACCCCACGCGCCCCAGAGGGCGACAATGTGGAATATCGCGGACGTGATGAAAGTGAAGATGTACGTCGACTGAACGGTCCAGTAACCGGACGTGCGATAGCGCGAAGAGGGGCGGATAAAGAGATGTGCGGCTTGGACCAACCACATGTATAGCGGGAAGAATTGCCAGAGGACCGTCACCATGATGTCCTGCGAGAAAAACATGAGCGAGGACGGCAGTGCGAAGCCGGCCAGCACGGCGAAGAGAGCGGCTTCGGCCTTGGCCTGATCGATCCTAGCCGTGACGCGGTCGAGGCGGTCGTGTCCGGAGAGAATCAACGCGAGCCAGAAGAGTGGGAAGACGACGCCGGCGCTTTTGATCTGGTAGAGCAGGCCCAGGGCGACGGGGAACGCCAGGACGATGGAGCGGCCGCTGCGGGCGGCCTCGATGAAGGAGAGCGTTACGGGGGTCGCGAACGAGGCCAGGAAATCGACGGAGAAGGGACGGGTGGTCGAGCCGAGGTTCGTTTGGAAGAAGACGACGAGGATGCAGAGGAAGTCGTCGATGGGCCCTACTCCGATGTAGCGCATGTTGTACGGTCCTGGGTTCGGAGGGCATTGGGCGTTCACGAGGGCGGCGCCGCCGGATTTGCGGAGGTGGCCGAACAGGAAATGAACTGCCCCATACGTCAGGGAGATAAAGAGAACGGTGGGTAATAGTTCTGGGCGTAGATGAAAAAACGATATCAGGGACTTGGGTAATAGCAGGACGGCTTTTGCACTCGTCAACTTACTGCGAAGGGTCAAAGTTAACATTGTGGGGTAGTCGATGGGCGACGATGAGCGAATTCTTTGACGAGGCCCAGGCACCGATAACGACGTTCAGTAAGGGGGGGGGGGTTGAAACGGCCTCACGAGAAAGCCGTCAGTTGCTCGTAGCTTT
>WNFC01017174.1_pt1 | contig 10862 bp, 12 predicted proteins | sample 5400541 | NCBI WGS metagenome assembly WNFC01 (sample SAMN13153342, study PRJNA577476) | soil metagenome | isolation source: 120 cm saprolite under Douglas fir tree site 2 hole 2 replicate 1 | place: USA:California | collected 2015-04-18
ACGTTGGTCCTCGCGCTTGTGCTCATCGCGGCGATCGTCGCGGCGGGAGTCGCCATCAACCAGGTCGTCATCGCCACGCTCGCGACCCTGCTGATCTGCGGCGCGGTGATCGCGATCTGGCTCCTGCGGGGTAGACGCTAGGAGTCCACTCCCGGTTCGGGGCGCACCTCGATCTTCTTGCGCGCGGCCTCCAGGCGCTCCGTGCAGATCTTGAGATAGACCCGCGCCTCGTCTACCGCCTTGAGCGCGTCCTCGAGCGAAAGGTCGCCGTCCTCCAGCAGCTTCAGCTTCTGGTCCAGCTTCTCCAGCGCCTGCTCGTAGGTCAGCTGCTCGTTCATGGTTCGACCTTCTCTACCCGCGCGCCCAGCCGGCCGGTTGCGAGCCGGATGCGCAAACTCCGGCCGGCGGCGGTCTCTGCGGCCGATCGCACCACGTGCCCGGTCTCGGCGTCGATCGTGATGCTGTAGCCGCGCGCGAGCACCGCCTCCGGGCTGAATGCGGTCAGCTGCTGGCGCAGATGATCGAGCCGCCGCTGCTCGGTGGCAAAGCGCTCCGTCAATGCACGATCCAGACGATCCTGTGCCCGGCGCGAAGCCAGGGCGCTGCGGCTGCGCGTCAGGCGGGCAAGGCCCGCCGAGGCCAACCGCCGAGCTCGCTCCCGCAGCGCCTCTTCGCGGCGTGCGACCTGCTGGATGGGGCTGAGCCGAGCCAGGTTCGAGGCCGCCCGCACGAGCCGCTCGGCGCGCACCCGCACCATCGCCGGCAGAAGCTGTCCCAGCCGCGCCCGCTTGACCTGAAGGCGCTCTATCTCTCGCAGCACGCGCTGGCCCGCCTCTCGGTCGAGCCGCCGCTCGCGCTCGCGGAGCAGTGCGACAAGGTCCGACTTCTTCGGCACCACGCGCGAACCCGCCTCGGTTGGCGTGCGCGCTTCGAGGTCGGCGACCATGTCCGCCACCGTGCGATCGGAGGTGTGTCCGAGGGCGGTCACGACAGGCAGGCGCGAATCGAGGATCGCTCGCGCCACGAGCTCGGTGTTGAACGCGTAGAGCTCCTCGAAGCTGCCTCCACCGCGCGCAACCACGATCACCTGCGCGAGGTTTTCCTGGTTGCAGCGCCTCAGCGCGCGCGACACGCTCATCGGCGCCGACGCGCCCTGCACCTGCACCGGATAGACGACCACGCCCATGTTCGGATAGCGCTCCCAGATCGTCTCCTGGAGGTCGTGGATGACGGCGCCGGTGGGCGATGTGACCAGCGCGACGGCCAGCGGCAGGAACGGAAGCGGTCGCTTGCGCGCGACGGCGAATGCACCCTCGCCATCGAGCCGCCGCTTCAGCTCTTCGAGCCTCGCCCGCAGCTTGCCGACATCGTCGAACTCGACCTGGTCGGTGATGAAGCTGAGCCGTCCGGTCTTGCCGAAGAAATCGACCCGCCCGCGGAAGATGAAGACCTGGCCGTCCTCAGGCAGAGTGGTGACGCGCCTTGCGTCGTCGGCGAACAGGACAGCGTCGAGCCGGCTCACGCCGTCCCGAATCGAGAAGTTGTAGTGCCCCCCGGCGCCCTGCTTCATGCCGCTGACCTCGCCCTTCACGAGCAATGCGGTCAGCGGCCGCAGCTCGCGGCGAATCTCGTTGGCGAGCTCGGTGACCGTGAAAGGGCGCTGGGCTTCTTCGGGCCGGAGCATGCCCCTTTAGCTTAGGGCGGCCTCAAATGCAAGGGCCTGCTGGGAGGACGTCGTCGGTCGCCTGGCCCGCAGTGAATTGTCTCGGTGCTGCGCCATCCGAGTAGAGCCACACGCCGCCTCGCCCCGCAAACCATGCGCCCGTTGAATCCGCGATGAAGTTGGTCGGGCCGCCCAGTTCGTCGGCGAGGCTTATCGGTCCCGGATTGGCTAACTGCTCGGCCCGGCCTGGCGCTGCAAGGCGCCACAATTGGTCCTGGCCGACACCCTGGACGTACAGGCTGTGGGCCCCGTCGTTTCCAAGCGGCCATGGGAGGTCGTTTGCATCCTCGAACCACGGCGTCACCTTTGATGTCGAGAGGTCGAGCCGCAGCACTGAGTAGATGTACGCGTTGCCATCTACGCGATAGTCGATTCCCCATGCGGCGCCGTCGCTTATCAGCACCCAGCCCCATTGATACATGTGGCGGTCGCTTCCCGCCACAAGGACTGGGGCTCCCTCCGTGGACGGGTCGAGGCGGTACAGCTTCTCGTATGCACCCTGCCTCGGATTGATCGCGAGATCTACGACGTGGATTTCCGACACGTCTGGATTGCCTTTCCAGTAGACGTAGCGCCGGCCGTCCGGCGAGAGCTGGTCGCGGTCGACGCCGAGCCAGGCGTTCGACGCCGAGTCGAACACCGCCCCATAAACGAATGGCAGTGGGGTGGGAGCGCTGACCTGCGTGACTGTTCCATCAGGCACGCTTACGAAGGCAGCGCGGATCTCGATCCCCGAAGCCGTGCTCGCCTCCCAGTACACCGGCAGCTTGCACGCAGTCGCGGCCGGGCTGGCCACGGCAGACGCGGTCGGCAAGGGCGATGGGCTCGAGGTGCTGGAAGTGCTCGGTGTGCTGCACGCTGCGATCACGAGCCCAGCCGAAACCGCGATCGCGCGCATGCATCGATAACGAGTGCGACACACTTTGGTTATTGGGCCCTCAGGTCAGACTGGGCGCGAGAACTCCGATGTCAGGGCGCAATTGGGCTAGACGCAGCCGCCGCCCACACCGACCCAACCCGATCCCGCGACCTGGACCGGTACACGAACCATGCGCCCGGACGCCAGCCGCCATACGGAGGACGGCGGAGAGTTACCGCCGAGCCACGTCGCGTTGGTGTCAGAAATTGCCGGCCTACCCGGGAGGTTCAGTCCTGGTGGCGTGCCGGCGTTGGTCGATGAGGAGGACTGGAAAGCGCCCACGATCGGCTCATGTTCGGCGTCCACTCCGAGTACGACCGCCAGCACTCCTTCGGCCCACGTCTTCCATACGCGGACCGCGCCGGTCTCGAGGTCGAGGCTGAGAACACGGTTGCCGCTGATCAGGCCCCCGCCGCTCGCGAAGTCCACGCCCCAGGCATTCGGGCCTTCGATCCGCCAGCCGTGCTGATCCAGCGTTCGGTCAGCGCCCGCCACGGGATGTGGCGTTCCGCCCGCGGGGTCGAGCACGAAGAGCCCCCTGGCCGACACACCAAAATTTGCCAGGTCAACCTGGGACAGGTAAAGGCCACGACTCGAGAAAGCCACGACCGAGAACGTGGGCGAGCCGCTGAACACTATGTGGTCCGAGCCCGTCTGAGCGTCGATGACGTGGACTCTGCCGGTGGAGGCACTCGCGCCGCCGGGGGGCAGGTCGTAATCCGCGAATGCGAAGCGAAGCCCATCTGGGGAAACGGCACCCGCGGCGACCGGCAGCCAGCGGTTGACAGCTCGGTCGTATGTGGCTGAGAGATCAAAAAACGCCTGGCTTGGGGAGGTTTCTGTCATCGGTACGTCCCCTTGAACGCCGCCTTCGGGGTAGCGAAAGAAGCCGGCGTGGATCGTGTTTGACGTCAGCGTCGTACTCCAGTAGACCGGCAGATTACAGCCCTGTGCCGTGGCCGCCGGGGCGGGCGAGATCGGTGGAAGCTGAGAAGCTGTCGTCGGGTGCGCGGCTACTCCGGAGGGGTGAGAAGCACATGAGGAGAGCAGCAAGAGCGCAAGAGTTGCAATCCGTCTCACTCAGACCGGGCGCGAGAAGTGAAATGAAACGATCCGCATCCGCTTGTTCATGTAGAGACGGTGGGCGTCGGCGCGGTCGGCGCCCAGGCCCGAGTCGAGGTGGAGCTGCTCGCACTTGAGCCGCTTGGCCTCATCGATCATCCAATCGAGGAGCCGGCCCGCATACCCCTGGCCGCGGTGCTCGAACCGCGTGCCCAGGTCGTCGCAGTAAAGGGCGTGACCCCATGCGAGGTAATCCACGACCCGGAAGCCGGCGACCGCCACGGCGTCGGGCTCATCCTCGATGAAGAAGCCGGCCAGCCGGTAGCCACCGGGCCGCATGACGGTGTCGACGTGCTCTGTGAAGACGGACTCCGGTCCGATGTCAGGGCGCAGTTCGAGCATCGCCCTGTACGCGAGGTTGGTCGCCCCGGCGTGGAGCTCTTGTATCACCCGCCTATCTGGGACATGCTCTTGGCCGGCTTGATAAACCCCGGCTGGTTGATCAGGTGGCCCTCTTCCTTGCGCCAGACGGCGGTCTCGATCACACGACCGAGGTGCTCATCGGAAACGCCAGAGCGGATCAGGTCGCGCAGCGGCGTCTCCTGCAGCGAGAAGAGACAGGTTCGCAGGCCGCCCTCAGCGGTGAGGCGGATGCGGTTGCACGTAGTGCAGAACGCCTGGCTCACGGAAGAGATGAAGCCGACGCCCCCTGGAGCGCCGTCGGCGAACTTGAAGCGCGTCGCCGGGCCCGGCCGCGGATCGACGACGGGCCGGAGCGGGAACAGGTCCTCGATCTGCTCCTGGATGCGCCGGCTCGGCACCACCTGGTCGACGGTCCAGATGTTGTCGCCGTCCAGCGGCATGAACTCGATGAAGCGCACCTCATAACCGTTGTCACGAGCGAGACGGGCGAAATCGACGACCTCGTCGTCGTTCTTCCCCTGCATCACGACCATGTTCAGCTTGATCGGCCACAGGCCGGCCTCACGTGAGGCGTCGATGCCGTCCATCACCCGCTTGAACGCGTCCGACCGGGCGATCTCGTGGAAGCGGTCCATATGCAGAGTGTCGAGCGAGATGTTGATTCGCTTGAGCCCGGCGTCCTTCAGCAGCTGAGCTTTCTCGCGCAGCAGCACGCCGTTGGTGGTCATGGTGATGTCGAGCGTGGGATCGATCTCGTTGATCATCCCGACCAGCTCCTCGACCTTCACGCGTACCAGCGGCTCGCCGCCCGTGATGCGGATGGTGCGCACGCCGTAGCGCTCCACGAACAGGCGCGCCGGCCGCGTGATCTCCTCGAAGCGGAGCAGGTCGTCCCGCTTCAGCCACTTGAGGCCCTCCGCGGGCATGCAGTAGATGCAGCGGAAGTTGCAGCGATCCGTGATTGAGATCCGGAGGTCGTCGGCAACCCGCCCATAGGAGTCCCTGAGCTTGGCGGTCTCCACATGGCCGATCATAGACGGCGTGGGTTACGAGCACATCCAGGTCGATGTCGAGCCCCCGATCGGCACCGTCACCCTGAACCGGCCGAAGGTCCTCAACGCCCTCAGCCCTGAGCTGATCAACGAGGTCAACCAGGCCCTCCGGGAGCTCGACGCGGACGATCGTGTGCGAGCTGTCGTCCTCACCGGCGGCCCGAAAGTGTTCGCCGCCGGAGCGGACATCGGCGACATGGCGGACCGCACCGCCGTCGAGCAGCTTCAGCGCGACCAGACCGGGCGTTGGACCGGAATCGCCGCCTTCACCAAGCCGCTCATCGCCGCGGTCAACGGCTACGCGCTCGGGGGAGGCTGCGAGCTCGCGCTTCTGTGCGACATGATCATCGCCGGCGATTCGGCTCGGTTTGGTCAGCCCGAGGTCAACCTCGGCATCATCCCCGGCGCCGGCGGCACCCAGCGGTGGCCGCGCACCGCCGGGAAGTACGCGGCGATGGAAGCCGTGCTCACCGGCGCACCGATCACCGCCGAGCGTGCGAAAGAGCTCGGCATTGTCAACAGGGTCGTGCCCGCAGAGATGACGGTCGAGGTCGCAAAGCGAGTCGCGCGGCAGCTGGCGCAGAAGGCGCCGCTCGCGCTGCGCATGGCGAAGGAGGCGGTGCTCAAGGCTTTCGAGACGCCTCTCGCCGAGGGCCTCATGGCGGAGCGCAAGAGCTTCTATTTCCTCTTTTCGACCGAGGACCAGAAGGAGGGCATGCGGGCCTTCCTCGAGAAACGGAAAGCAGTCTTCAAAGGAAGGTAGGTAAATAGATGGCGACCGAGGTCGAGGTTCACGTCAACGTGCACGTCCACGACGGGATCGGGCTGATCCAGCTCAACCGCCCCGAGAAGATGAACGCCATCGGCGCCCTCACGCGGCAGCAGCTGGGCGATGCGATCAAGCAGGCCGAGCGCGACGACGCCGTGCGCGTGCTGGTCCTCACCGGATCCGGCCGCGCCTTCTGCTCGGGCGCCGATGTCACAGAGATGGCGCAGGGCGCCGGGATGAGGACGCCCGAGGACGTCGGCAACGTGCTGCGCAGCGAGTACATGCCGATGCTCACGCGCCTGCGCACGATGCCCAAGCCCGTGATCGCGGCCATGAACGGGCCGGCGGTCGGCGTCGGGGCGAGCCTCGCGCTCGCGTGCGACATCCGCGTCGCGACACCAGAGGCCTACCTGCTGGAGGCGTTCGTGAACATCGGCCTCGCGCCCGATGGCGGCGTGAGCTGGCTGCTCCCGCGCCTGGCCGGCACTAGTGTCGCGTACGAGATGTTCTTCACCGGCAAGCCGCTGCCGGCGACGGATGCACACCGGCTCGGCATCATCAATCGTCTCGTGCCCGCGGACCGCCTCGAAGCCGAGGTGCGCGAGCTGGCCGCCCACCTGGTCTCCCAGCCGCGGCAGGCGATGGCGGGCGCCAAGCGCGCCGTCAACCAAGCCCTGGTGTCCAGCTTCGAGGAGGCGATGGAGTTCGAGTCGTACCTGCAGGAGGCGCAGGCGGCGAGCCCGGAATTTGCGGAGGGCGTCCAGGCCTTTCTCGCGCGCCGCAAGAAGTGATGCGTGAGCTCCACGAAGCGGTCATCGTCGCGACCGCGCGCACGCCAATGGGCAGGTACGGCGGCCAGCTGAAGGACGTGCGGCCGGACGACCTCGCGGCCATCGTGCTCAAAGAGGCCTGCGAACGCGCGCAGGTCAAGCCTGCCGAGGTCGATGACGTCATCCTCGGCTGCGCCAACGGCGCCGGCGAGGACAACCGAAACGTTGCGCGCATGGCGCTGCTGCTCGCGGGATTTCCGGTCGAGGTCCCGGGCCAGACCGTCAACCGCCTGTGCGGGTCGGGCATGCAGGCGGCGATCGCGGCCGCGCGCGACATCCAGACTGGGGCGGCCGACATCGTGGTCGCCGGCGGCGTCGAGAGCATGACCCGTGCGCCGTGGGTTATGCCCAAGCCTGATGGGGCGTTTCCGCGCGGGCCGCAGACCGTTTACGACACCGCGCTCGGCTGGCGGCTGGTCAACCCGAAGATGGCGGAGATGTACGGCACGCTGCAGATGGGAGAGACCGCGGAGCGCGTGGCGCAGAAGTACGAGGTGTCGCGCGAAGACCAGGATGCGTTTGCGCTGCGCAGCCATCAGCGGGCGATTGCGGCGCTGAAGTCCGGCCGGCTGGCCGAGGAGATCGTTCCCATCGCGATAGCTCAGCGCAAGGGCGAGCCGGTGCAGCTCACCGATGACGAGGGCCCGCGCGCCGACACCACGCTGGAAGCGCTCGCCAGGCTCAAGCCGGCGTTTGCGGCCAACGGCTCTGTCACCGCCGGCAACTCTTCGCCTCTCAACGACGGCGCCACGGCGCTCGTCCTCATGTCGGAGGCCAAGGCCCGCGAGCGCAAGCTTCAGCCGCTGGCCCGCTTCGTCGCCGCCGCTCCCGCCGGCGTGCATCCCGACTACATGGGCATCGGGCCGGTGCCGTCGTCGCTCAAAGCGCTCGAGAAAGCCGGCCTGCAGGCATCGGATATCGATGTCGTCGAGCTCAACGAAGCCTTCGCCTCGCAGTCGCTTGCGTGCATGCGCCTGCTCGGGCTGGACGAAGAAAAGGTCAACGTCAACGGCGGCGCGATCGCGCTCGGCCATCCGCTCGGCAGCAGCGGCGCGCGACTGGTGGGCACGCTAGTGCGCGAGATGGCGCACCGCGACGTCGAGTACGGCCTGGCCACGATGTGTATCGGTGTCGGCCAGGGCATCGCGTCGATCTGGCACCGGGGTTAGGGGCAATTTCAGAAAGAGACCCCAGGGCGGTGCGCACGATGTTCGACCGCATCGCGCGCCGGTACGACCTGGTCAACACGGTGCTGTCCCTCGGCACGGATGGCGGGTGGCGGCGGCGCGCCGCCCGGGCCACTGAGCTGAAGGCCGGCGGCTCCGCGCTGGACGTCGCCTGCGGCTCAGGCAAGCTCACCGCGCTGCTGGCGCGAATCGCCGGGCCGAACGGTCGCGTGGTAGGGCTGGATTTCAGCCCGCGGATGCTCGAGGTGGCGCGCGGTGAGCACCCCGGCATCGAGTTCCTGGAGGGCGACGCGCTCAACCTCCCGTTCGAGGATGGGAGCTTCGACGCGACCACGATTGCCTTCGGGCTGCGCAACCTGGCCGACCCGGTACGCGGGCTGCGCGAGATGCTGCGGGTCTTGAAGCCGGGTGGGCGCGCCGTCGTGCTCGAGTTCGTGCGGCCGCCCAAGGGCCCCGTCGGCACCGCATACCGGGTGTACCTGCGCACGTTGCTGCCGGCTGTGGGCGGCGTCGTGTCCGGCCAGCCCTCCGCCTATCGCTACCTCAGCGACACCATCGACTCATACCGCACCGCGGACGAGCTTCGATCTCTGGCCGAGGCCGCGGGCTGGAAGGCGGTCCGGTATCGGGGCCTGGCGGCGGGAACGGTCGGGCTGCTGTCAGGCGGTGCGGTCGACCGCTGAGCGCGCGAGGCTCACGAGAGTCGGCCGCAGGCCGTCGAGCTCGACCGCCTCCAGCTCACCCACCGCGGCTTCGACCAGGCCCCGCGCCTCGTCACCGACGCGGCGGAGCGCCTGGCTCGACGTGACCAGCTCCGCAACTCGGTCGACCTCGTCGTCGCTCAGGGATCCCGCGAGCAGCCGGCGCACCTCCGGCCCGACGGACCGGTCCTCGGCCGCGTAGATCAGCGGCAGCGAGAGAGCACGCTGCCGGATGTCGAGGCCGATCGGCTTGCCCGAGCTGGGGCTGAAGTCGACCATGTCGTCAACCATCTGAAACGCGACGCCGAGCAATTCGCCGTAGCGCCGCAGCGCCTCCACGACATCGTCCGGCGCCTCGGACAGCAGGGCGCCGGAAACGCACGCCGCGGCGAAGAGGGCCGCGGTCTTGCCGCGCACGACGCGGAGGTAGGAGTCGTGGTCGCCCGGGAATGCGCCCCGCTGCGCGACATCGTCGATCTGCGATGTGCAGATCGCCTCCAACGCCTGGGCCATGGTCGAGGACACGCCGCCGTTGCCGATCTCGGCGATCAATCGAGTGGCCTTGGCGAAGTAGTAGTCGCCCACCGCGATTGCGCGCTCCGCACCCTCCGCGGCGGCGACGGTCGGGCGGCCGCGGCGATAGGTCGACTCATCGACGTAGTCGTCGTGTATCAAGGTGGCGTTGTGCAGGAGCTCCACGGCCGCTGCGAGAGAGGTCGCCTGGAGCGGGTCGTGGCGGGGTCCGATCTGTGAGGCCAGCTGCACCAGCTTGGGCCGGAGGCGCTTGCCGCCCGCCTCCATGAGGCGTCGCATCGGCACGGCCACCGGGTCGGGGTCGACCATCAGCTGTCGGGTTATCTCGATTTCGACAAGTGATTCCCCCCACCCGGCTTCGCTGCGCGAAGCCGGCCTCCCCGCCTGCTCAAAGTCGCCGTCCAGCTGCATCGCCAGCTCGCGGTGGCGAGGGCCGTCGAGCTCCACCGCGAACACGGACTGCCATCGCCCCAGCACGAGGTTCCCGTCCTCGACCAGCAGCGTCGCGAAGCCGGTGAGCAGCAGCTGCCGGCAGTGCGCGTGGCCGTTGACCGGCTCGTCGACAGAGATCTCGAAGCGTCGCGCGAAGTCGTCGTGCTCGTAGCCGGCGTCGCCGGGCGCGAGGCGCTCCAGCAGCTTCTGGAAGTCGCGCAGGAGCAGGGGCTCGTTTTCGTTGATGGCGAGACCGAGCGTCGTATGCAGCGACTGCAGGTGGACGCGGCCGGTCCGCAGGCCCGACCTGCGCACTTCCTGGCCTACGAGCTTGGTCACGTCGACGAATTCGGTGGCGTGCGAGGTTGCAAATCGCAGGCGCCCCGCGATCATGCCGTGGCCGAGAACGCGTGCACGAGAAGCTCGCGCACCGGCCGGCTCGGCTTGCCCGACGCAGCCGCGGCCGAGAGTCCCTCGATTGCCTTCGCGAAAGCCACCTGCACGGCCTGGGTGGCGTTGTCGGCGAGCAGGCGTGAGGCGCGTGCCAGGCAGAGATCGCCCATGAGCAGGGTGGTGGCCGGGGCCGCGTGGCCGCCCAGCCCCTGGAGGCGGATCCCCACCTCGATCAGCGCGGCGGCCAGCGCGAGCTTGGCCTGCATCTCCGGCTCGTGGGCGCTCAAGGTCTCCAGGTAGGACCGATACGTGTCCGACAGTCCCTGGTCCCACAGGCCCTCGAGCCTGTCCAGCTCACGATCCAGGACCTGGACGCTCATATGGGTTCGACGAGCGTGCTCGCCAGCTGGCCGAAGGCCGACAGTGCGCGCAGGCACGATTCGTCGTCCCCGGTGACGACGTAGTAAAGGCCGAAGCCGAGGACTGTATTCAACACCAATGGGACTAATACCTCGCGGGGTACAGTCAGCCGGACACGGCCGTCGGCCTCCAGGCGGTCGAGCTGCTCCTGGATGACCTCGCGGTACCGGGTGAAGAGCTCGGGCATGTACGCTCGCAGCCGCTCGGTTCGGGGCGCCTGCACCATGAGGTCGAAGGCCGCCAGCTGGACGTCGCCCAGGCGTCGCAGCGAGTCCCATAACGACTCCACACCGACCTCGAGCACCTCCAGCGGGTCGCTGAGCTGGTTGAGGGTGGCGCGGAGCTCCTCCACCGAACGGGCGGTCAGGTGGCGCCAGGCCTCGACCAGCAGCTCCGACTTGGTCGGGAACCAGTACT
>WNFC01009339.1_pt1 | contig 10861 bp, 15 predicted proteins | sample 5400541 | NCBI WGS metagenome assembly WNFC01 (sample SAMN13153342, study PRJNA577476) | soil metagenome | isolation source: 120 cm saprolite under Douglas fir tree site 2 hole 2 replicate 1 | place: USA:California | collected 2015-04-18
GCGCGGGGCCTCCCTGCCCGAGAGGCAGATGCAGATCGTGTTGTCCCTGCCAGGCATCGGCCCCGTCACCGCGCGCGCTGTCTGTGCGCGCTTTCGCAGCCTGCACGACCTGCTGAGCGCTGACGCCGCCCAACTTGCGGCGGTCCCCGGTATCTCGCCGGCGCGTGCCGCTGCGCTAGAACAGCTCCTGCACGCCGCGCTGCCATCGTCTGAGGTTGGCGCATGAGATCCCCCCATCATCCCGCTGGCGCCGAATGCGATACGGTGACGCCGTACTGAGAACTATTTACGACACCGTCTTTGGAAGGAAAGGAACAAGTAAGCATGGGATTGCACATTGAACTCAACTCATGGGCACAAGCAGAGGAACATTTTAGAGATGTAGATCAAGATCAAGGCCGAGAGCATTATGATCGTGAGATGTTCAACTGTGAGCTTGCACTCAATCTAGTGGGGATAGGGACACTGTTTAGTTGTAGGGGGCACCTGGACGGTTTAGTGGCTTCCCCTTATATCACTATCATACCCCAAAGAGCAGTATCTGGTTGGGTTCCCCGATACGTGAGCATGATGGAAACTCAGCCCTTATCACAAGAGGCCCTTACCGTTAAGAACACGATTGTTCATGCAATGTCGGAATTAGGCCAACGCCTTTTGGGCCTCCTAACGAGCTTTTATGAGGAAAGGCCAACGCCTTTGCCCTGTCGCCTTGTGATCCAATCAAACGGTTTAGGTAGCTATACCCTATTAAATCAAGGGGCTATTGTCGGTTTGCTTTCAGATCAAGAGACACTAAAAGCTTACCAGGATGAATTTATGACGTTTGCTGAATATCTCAAGAGCCTATGGGAGTAGGTAGGTCAACATGTTCCACGGTCAGCAGGTGCTAGTTATCCAGCAGCCGGAAGGCAGAGGAGTCTTGCCGAAGCCAGAATCCTAGGATGCTACAGGTTATCCATTCTAAAATACGCCAATCTTTGCTCACCTCTGTCAAAATGTTATCAAATGAGCAACCATGAAATAGCTGTATTAGCGCTCTAAATGAGCATCTACTTTTTTCGGAGTTAGCGTGGAATAGTTCGGCGTTTTCCAAGGGAATTTTGTCAATTTGCGCTCATTTCATGTCGGAGATACAATGGAATTCTCACTGATCTATGCGGCAGCAAAACAGTGCCAGGTGGGGTATGCGACTCCCGGCCCTGTGGTAGGACGGCATGGGGCTTCGCTGTCCGAGCAGCAGATGCAGATCGTGTTGGCCTTGCCTGGGATCGGCCCCGTCACCGCGCGCGCTGTATGTGCGCGCTTTCACAGCTTGCATGAGCTGTTGACTGCTGATGCCGCCACATTGGCAACGGTCCCCGGTGTCTCGCCAGCGCGAGGCCGCTGCGCTGGAACAGCTGCTGCGCGCCGCCTTGCCAACCTCAGACTATAGCAGCGCGGGAGAAGCATGAGTCGCGTCCCATCACCCCCGCTATCGCCGACCTGAGCAGACACCTTCTTTAGCAATCTCTTCCACTCCCCAAGTGTACCAGTCCTTTCTTCTCTGACTGTTACGGATATTCTTTGGCATAATAGGCATCATGATCTTGGGGACCATCAATCGTGACGGGGACATAGGGTGTGGTCGAGTCTTCCGGCCGGTATCCATGCTTGGCGATAAAGGTCGCACGGAGTTGCTTCCCGTGTGCTTCCATGAGTGGAGCGATCTGGTCTTTGGTGAGGTTTTCCGGCGCAGCAAAAAGGTGGAGCGCATACCTGCTCATGGCCAGCATCAGTTCCAATTCTTCGACGGTGCTCAGATCACGCACCACGCGTACCTGATCCGGTTGCTCAAAGAAAACCATAACGGGACTCGGCACTGGCAGGCCACTCCAGCGACAAAACTTCTCATAGGCCAGTTTCTCTGTTTCATAGATCATGACGCGCAGCGTATAGCGTTGCCGGAGATCGCCCGTATTCCCACGATAGCGAAGGAGGCCAGGTTGGAGACGTTCGCGTTCTCTCGCCAGGTCATAGAGCTCTGGATGATCTGCGTACGTCTTACGAAGCTCATCACGGATCTCCAGCATCGCAAAGCCCTGTTCCTTCAGTTTGCGGTGGAGACCTCGAGTGATCTGCGCCGTTTCAATGCGTTGACGAATCCACGTTTCATCATATCCCTGTTTACGCCAGGTGGGGACATGTCGTTCGCACCAGGACGTGAAGCCTGACTCCATTTCTGAGGCATCCCAAAATGAGGCATCGATGAGCATCTCTAGGTACTGCTCACGGGTCACCAGATTGGCATCCTCTTCCATAAATTGGCTCCTTTCAAGGGATGGCGATATCGTCACTTTTTTCGCCATTGCTCTAACTGGGACCGGAACCACTGCACCACTCGCTGCCAGTCCTGATCAGGAATAGCAGCATACTTGGGAACCCCAAACGTCGTTTTGAGACTATCATAAATAATACCATATGGTTTACCAGTTAGCTTGTGCACTTGCTGGACATATTTTTGTACTGCGCGCTGGTGGTCAGACGTAAGCGTTTGCGGACCCAGACGCTCCAGTATTTCAGGGATCAGGTTGGTCACTTCCTCAAGGCCCTCCAATCGCGATTCGACGCTCCCGCGCCACTCTTCACTAGCATGCTGCCAGTCAATCCATACCACCATTTGTCGGTGATAGTCGCGCCAGGTGTCCAGATCTGCATCCTCAGCCGGTGGCAAAGGTTTGATGATCTGCTCGGCAGGAACGAGGCTAGCAGGTGCGGCTATCGCTTTGGGAGATTGCGCCCAGGCGTACAGGACATCAACGACTTCGCGCTGATAGCGCAAGATTTCCGGGCGAATCTCCTCGCGCACTCGTTTAGGATCAATGCCAGCAAGCCAAAATGGAGCGGCATGAAGCAGCAACGTCAGCATGATTTGTGGCCCGCCGTCGGCATACTTACTCAAGACCTGGGGTACGTATGTGGGCACTCCTTCGTTGCGGATAAACAAGCCCTCTGAGCGGGCCAGAGCGTCGGGCAAGATGGGTATACTTTTCTTGCAGATCTCCTGCAACACGTGCAGGGGTGAGACAGATCAGAGAGAGGAAGACCATCATGCTCATCGTCAACGACGAACAACGCCTTCGGGCAGGGATTGCGAGTCTGTCGAAACGGTGTTCCTACTGTACCAAAGCCCTGGCAGCCTACCCGCTCATCGTGAGTGATGATGCCAGACTCCAGGTTTACCATGCTGCTTGCGCCGCGGAGCTGGCGACCGAGATCCTCGTCGATCTGTATACCTTCTTCCGACCACCGGCGCCCTACCAGCACTTGTTCGTGCTCGACCTGCTCTATGCTGCTCCCAAGTCCGTGGAGGTGCGAGGGTGCAGTCAGCAGATCTAGACGAGATCAAGGCGGCCATCTTCGAGCAAGCGTATCATCTGTGCACGCGGGTGAGCTGGGGAATGGCGCAGGTGATGGCAGTGAGAAGAAGCAAGGGGCAATTGCTGGTCCAGCTTCGAGGGCGGGGGCGCTGGTATCCTGTGGAAGCTGTGACCATTGAAAGGCCGAGGCTTTGCCCAACCGGCGCCTGCGACATCGAGGGCGCCGGATAGTTGTGCGCGACCCGTTGCCTCGGTCAGTCCTGTTTCTGTCAGATGAGTGGGCAGAACCAGTTCAATGAGGGCCTTCCTGGCCTCTTTTGCTGGTTCTGCCAAAAACCTGGGTTGAAAACGCAGATCTTTCCCTCAAACAACCCAGGATTTTTGGCAGAACGCTTTTTCTGGTACACTGAGGGACGAAATCTGTTTCTGCTTTCGTCTCTATCTTTTGTCTTCTCTTTCGTTACCAGGTTCGCCCTCCTGTGAAAGAAGAGATGAGCAGTACGGCGAGTTTTCTTGAGTTTTTTAAAGGAGAGTAGTATGAGAGAAATTCAGGTTGATGGCAGAACGATTAGCGCCTATCTGGCCGTTCCCGAGGGTGGCAGCGGACCAGGGGTGCTGGTCCTACATGCCTGGTGGGGCCTCACCGACGTCTTCAAACGGGTCTGCGACCGACTCGCGGAGGCGGGCTTCGTGGCACTCGCCCCTGACCTCTACCACGGCAAGACGACCGCCTCCGTCGAGGAAGCGCAAGCGTTGGGCGCGGCACTGGATCAGGATGTGGAGCGGTGGCGCGGCGACATCGCGGGGGCAATGCAGTTCCTGCGCCAACACAAGGCGACACATCCGGCGGGAGGGCGCGGCAAGCTCGCCTTCGTTGGCTTCTCGCTGGGAGACGCCTACGCGCTCGACATGTCCGTCAGAATGTCCGATCAGATCGCCGCCGTCGTGGTCTTTTATGGCTCCTACCCCGGACTGGACTATCGCAGAGCTTCGGCCGCCTACCTCTGCCACTTCGCGGAGGATGACCCCTTCGAGCCGGCTGAGTCGGTTGCACAGATGGAACAGGAGCTCCAGGCTGCGGGAAGGCCGGTCACTGTCTATACGTATCCAGGGACCACACATTGGTTCTTCGAGGACAATCGCCCGGAGTATGACGCCGAGGCTGCTCGCCTGGCCTGGGAGCGGACCATTGCGTTCTTGCACGAGCGGCTCGATTAAGCGCTCCAGCTCGGGTCGGAGCGCAGCGCCCACTTGAAAAGGGGATCAGCATACACTTGGAGGTGTACAGATGGATCGATTATGGGGAACTGCCCTTTGGCAGCAGTTCGGCGCGGCCATCGATATGCTTGAAAACGCCCTGGTAGCCTGCCCCAGCACGCTGTGGAATGCACACCTTTGGAGCGACCACTCCGACCCCCCACAGCCCTCGGAATTCGCTGCCTTCTGGTCGCTCACCCATCATACCCTCTTCTGGCTCGACTTGTATCTCACCGGTTCCCTGGAAGGATTCGCTCCCCCCACACCCTTCACCCAGGATGAGTTTGGACCAGCACGTGTCCTTCCCGAACAGCCCTACACCAAGGAGGAGCTCCATGCCTATCTGGTGCAGCTGCGCCAGAAGTGCCAGTCCACGATGCTCTCGTTGTCAGACGAGCAATCGCACCGCCAGGTTGCTTTCCCCTGGAGGTGGTGGAAGCCGATGAGCTTTTTCGAGCTCCAGTTGTACACCCTGCGCCACGTCCAGGAACATGCGGCCCAACTGAGCCTCTTTCTCGGACAGCACGCCATCCCGGACGAGGCGCTCGACTGGGTCCCGTGGACGAAGGGTGAACCTGGCAGCTAATCCTGCCTCATTCTCGCTCGTGCTCTTGCGGTGCTCTCACCAGACGAAGAAACGGAGACGCCGTTTCTGCTCCTGCGGCCTTTTCCTGGGCCGGCATCTCGAACAGGACCAATTGGGTGACATTGGACCGAGGTGCCAGCTTCCGGCGCAGCGCGTAAGCGGGCGCTTTCCAGTACAAGAGCCACTCATCCGGGCCGAGATCGAAGAGCGTGAGCTGTGGGGACCGGAAGACCGTTTCGGCCACGCGCGGGTTGCTGACGGCTTTGATGTGTCGGCGATCCTCGTACAACTCCACGCGATACGTGGAGAGCGTCACGGCCTGGTGTTCCATCTTGAGCGTGCCCTCGTACACCCATACATTCACCGGCTGGTACGCCAGTCCTTGCTCACCATACAGGCGCCAATCGTGAAAGCGGATATATCCATGCCGGTCCAGGTGGCGGGTGTAGCGCGTGGCGAAGAGAATCCGGTTGAGCACGGATTCAGGATACACCGTCCCTTTGTGCCAGCCGAGGACCTGCGCCGGACTGTGACAGCCATCCTCCCGTTTTTCATGCGCCCAATGGCGCTGGCTGTTGTAGTCATGCACCCATTGCTTGTGAATGTGCTGCATGTGCTCCCAGCTCTCCGCTTTGGCGAACTTGGCGTCTACCATTTTTCGAGCAATATTGAACATGGTTTCTACATAATTTTGCCACGCTTGCCGTGGCTCGATGCGCCGTTTTTCAATCCCTAAAGCCGCATACACGTCCATCGCCTGGCGACAGTAAAAAATCCCCCCACCATCGCTGACAATGGCCTTGGGCGCGCCGAAGCGTGAGAGCGCGGCAAAGAGGACCTCCAGGTAATCCCACTGATTTTGCGTGGGAGAGATTTTGCTGGCCAGAATCGCGCGGGAGTAATTTTCCAAAATGCTGATTAAGTAGACTGGTTCTGGAAATCCTAGATTGTGCTCTTCAATGTATCTGACATCCACTGACCAATACTCGAACCTGAACGTTGCCTTGTACGGCATAGCCTTGCGCTCACGCGGGGCGGTTTCTTTGGGAGAAGCTAGCCCGTAGAGATTGCGATGGAGGGCCAAAAGCCGTCCGCACGTCGCCTGTGAGAGATGGATACCGATCTGCTCAAGAGCCGCGCGCACGCGATAGGCCCCAAGCTCAGGACTTTCTGCGGCCAGCTTTCTCACCTCGTTGATCTCGTGAATCATGACTTTGCGTGCGGGGTGATGCGGTGCGCTACTCGGTCGATCGTCCAGCCCTGCATGGCCCTCGGTCGCCCAGCGTTTGAGGACCTCATACACCCGATGACGAGGCGTTTGCAGGTAGGCACTGATGGCGGTATGTGACCAGCCTTGCGCGTGCAGATCGACAATGGCTCGCCGTCTTTGGTAGGGATCAGCAATCTGGGCATAGGGCGGATAGCGTCGCGTGGTCACTGTAACCTTGGGCCCATCAGCTAACACTCGTTGGACGGTGTGGTGGGAGAGTTTGCGGCCAAAATGCAAGAAGCAAATGGTCGAGATTTCACGGAGGCTAAAGCCAGGATATTCCGCCTTCAGATTGACGATCAATTGACACATCTCTGGTGGGAGATTGCGCCCTGGTGCAGGTGGTTCCCGGCGCTCTTTGTGAAACAGGCTGGCCATGCCCTCTTGCTCAAAGAGCCGGGCTTGGTAGTGCAGCGTGCGCTCGCTGGCGCCGGTTTCTTTGGCGCGGTCGGCTGCGGTCTCCCCGAACAGCACAATAGGCCTCAGTCTCTCATAGACCTCTTGTTCGGGCCAAAGCGTATATTGTTGAATCTCTTGCCAGTTGTGGGTGCGTTCTCGGCGCTTCCGCTTGCGCGCAGGCATGACGCCCCTCTTTTCGTGGTGTTTTCCTTCCCCTGATTTCTACGTCGGTTTGTCCTGACAAGAGTAACTCTTCCCCCTTTGGAGATGAAGAAGTAGCCATTTCGGGCTACGTGACTCTTCCCATGTGCTGCTTCTCTTCTGCGGAATTGCCAGTTTTACCCGCAACGAGGGAGTGCCCACATACGTACCCCAGGTCTTGAGCAAGTATGCGCCGTCGGTCTGGACTTGTGTATACACCAGATCATCAGCAATTGCCTCAGTGCGTTTGATGCGCCTCACCTGGCTGGTCGGCTCTCATTGAAGGTTGTCGCATAAATTGCGGAGGACAATACCAGGGCGACCGTCGGGCAAACGTACCACTACGAGAGGCTTGCCATAGAACATGATGGTTTGCTGTTCAATTGGCATGAGCGGAGATGAATCCTGCTCTTGCTCATCGCTCATAACACACCTCTTCAAAGGGGGCTGCCATGATGGCACACCCTTTGTACATGTCCTTGTAACTTGGCTATGTACCATAGTTAAAACACTAATCTTACGGCTCATGGTCTGATTTCAGCTCGGCGGAGCGACTTCAGACTGCGAGCCGTACTATACCGCAGTTAGTTCTGGCTTTGACTCTGCTCTTCAGCGATCCACATCTTTTCATTGATCAGCCCCGGTCTCTCAACTACGACGGTAAGAGCTCTCCAGCTATGATAACAGGCTGATATCAACAGTACTTCACGAATATTCACGAAATGCTCACGAAGGGTAGGACTTACCTCAACTTGAGGGAGCCTAACATGTAGGAAACTCAACAGTGAAGAGAGACAGCAGAGTTGACAGCCTACTGCTCCTTTCCTCAAAGGCGGTAACAAAAGAGGCGATGCAGATGGCGCCGTGTTTTTTGGGAGGCTGTCCCCAGATCCACGGGTTGGTGCGCCGATTGAGTTGCGCGGTGGCCACGCACGTCGCTTGCTCGATCTCATCAGCGTTGGCAAAACTCTGTCCCGCGAACGCATCGCGTCGAAAGATGCGCCACCAGCCTTCCTGCAAATTGAGCCAGCATGCTCCTTTGGGAATGAACACCTGCTGGAGGCGGGGGTGCTCGGCCAGCCAGGTGCGTGTTTCCAGGCTGTTGTGGAGGCTTCGATTGTCCGTGATGAAGAAAATGTCCCCCATGGGATTGTCCGCTTCGATGCCCTTGAGCAGTACAATGTAGTTCCTGGAATTGCGCGAAGCCGCACAGCGCGTGATCTCCTTCCCATCGCGAACGCGTAAGGCTCCATACACCCAGACCTTCTCCTCGCCTCGGCTGTACTCTAGGGGCGCTTTGATGCGATGTCCATCAGCCGACCAGCCAGGCGGCGGCGCAAACGTGCGCGGGATCGACTTTACCGAGTTCGTCGGTGCGGACGGTCGTCGATCCATCAGGCGGCTCGGTGTAGTGGGTGACGACCGCCGTTCTTTTGGGACAAAGTCTTTGTCATCGCTGGTCCCCCAACTGTGGGTATGACGCCAGCGCACACCCTCGCGTAGGTAAATGCGCCGGATCTGACTGCGTTCTTGCTCCGTCAAGCGTGGCTTGGGGCATGATCGCTCCTGGCCAGTTTGCGGATCTGGCGCTCTTCTTGTTCATCCTGTGCTGCTCGGGCTTGTACGCCCTTGGGCATGGCTTTGCTCCTTCTTTGGTAATCTCTCCTCTTCTATGGTATCACCATTGAGGAACGGAGCAGTAAGAGGGTAAAGTATCCTTCATTTTGTTGAGCTTAAAATTTTTGCAACAAAACCTTCTTATCTACTCTCCTTACATGCTTTGTCCATTCATCAACGATTCTGATCGAGCCTTCTCAAGAACGAGACAGGCAGAATGAGAGAGAGCAGGCGGTTGCGGAGCGAAGCCTCTGGCGGTGGGATGAGATAAAGCGTGAAGGCAAGCAAGGCGAGCAGCAAGGCGGCAATGCTCAGGAGAATGCTGGGGACAGAACTGCCCTGCGAGCTGCTGCTGGTAGGGGGATTGCCGTTATTTTGTTGCCCGCCGCCGTTAGGTACTGAGGTAGCGGTGGGCGTGAGACTGGTGTCGGTTTGCATTGAGCTGGCAGAAGGCGTCGGTGATGGGGTAGGGGCAGTTGTGGGTGTCGGTGTAGGCATGACAGGAGTAGGTGTAAGAGATAGCGTGGGCGTAGGTGTAGGCGTCGCCGTGCAACTCCAGGAGACGTTGACCGAGTTCGTAGGCCCGGTAAAGGTGATCGTGTCATTCGCAGGGCAGGTGATGGTGGAAGGCATCGTGATGTTCACGGAAACCTGCCCTCTGGGTTGAAGCGTTCCACGTGCCGGCTTCATTGTCACGCCAGATATGCCACGGCTGATCGCAAACCAGGTCAGGCTCCTCGTGGGGCTTTCGTTGATGACGGTAACCATGCATTGCCTGCAATTGGTCAGGTTCGTGGGAGAGGCTGCCAGCACAGCGCCTGCCAGCACGAAACGCGCAGGGGCAGCAGATGCTGATCTCGCGCCGGAAACGAGCGGCGAGCACATGGCCAGGGCGCTCAAGGTGATGAGTGCGAAGAGCGCAAAGCGTATCGGGAGATGAGCACGAACATTATGCGGTACCATGATCGTTTCCTCCCTGCTGCTGTGTAACATGTTTCCCTTCGTCATCCTGCCAGTTTTCCTCCCGGGAAGACCTGGGGAGCGGGGCTGGTGATGGCATGGGTACAGAAGCATACGGCGGTGGCAGCCAGAGGGAGGGAGGCTGTGAGGGGGGTAGTGGCGGCACTACTTGAGGTGGTGGAGCGGGTTGAGCCGGAAACGCCGGTGCTTTGGGAGGCCACTGTGGTCGGATGGAGCGTGGCAACTTTGGTGGTGGGGGTACGATCGCTACGGGCGGCATAGGCACGGTTTGCTGCATGTGTGGCTCCGGCGCAATCTGGTAGAAAGGCTGAGACTGGGAATATGGTGATGCATACGGAGCGGGCTGTTCTTGAGTATAGGGAGGAGATATAGAAGCCAATGTATAATTGACCCATGAACGCCAAGAAAGAGTTGACCCACCCCTTAACAAGAGCTACTCTTGTGTTTATCTTAGACACAAGGGAGGTAGCCATGATAAGGAGTGGCACCATTCATACCATACATGAATTGTCGGCTCAAGGGAAATCCATTCGAGAAATTGCGCGCATCGTTGGCATCGCACGCAATACGGTTCGCCGCTATCTGCGAGGCAAACCCATTGCAGCTCCTCGCCCCAAGCGAGGCTCAATCCTTGATCCCTACAAAGGGCAGATTCGCCATTGGATCACAGAAGATCACTTGTACAGTTGTGAGGTGATGTTTCCACGCTTACAAGCACAAGGATATACCGGTGGTCTTTCGACGATCAAAGCCTATGTACAGACGTTACGTCCCGCAAAAGTGGGACAGTATCCAATCCAACGCTATGAAACGAAACCAGGTGAGCAAATGCAAGACGATTGGGGAGAATTCGTGCGACGTGAAGCTGTGTAAGTAATTGCTCCATATGGGCAACCATGCTGGAGCCTGTTGTTCCACCAACAGTATCCTTGAGCGGCGAAGCGGGAAGGTAACGACCCGTTAGAAGCCCGCTGACAACGACCCTAGATCACGCAGATCGACAGGAAACCCGTGAGGCAATCCTGATGTCTCCTAGCATCAAGGGGGACAGGGGGCTACAGCGGTGTGCCAAAAGAATGAGCCTATTCATCACTGCTTGCTTCCTTCAACTGGAATATAGCCACAGTGGCTGAACCAGCCACGCGCATCTTGAGCCGTGACCGTGAGCAGCGCCTGGCAGATGGCTTCCTCAAG
>WNFC01010156.1_pt1 | contig 10861 bp, 6 predicted proteins | sample 5400541 | NCBI WGS metagenome assembly WNFC01 (sample SAMN13153342, study PRJNA577476) | soil metagenome | isolation source: 120 cm saprolite under Douglas fir tree site 2 hole 2 replicate 1 | place: USA:California | collected 2015-04-18
CGCCCGCGTAGAACTCGTCGTCATCGACCCCGGCCAGCAGCCGGCCTTCGGCCTCATGGTCCAGCCGGTCCAGCGTCCCGGCCAGCATCTCCACTGCGTCGCGGACCTGCTGGCCGAGCGTCTCGGTTACTTCCTCGCCACGTTCCAGGCTCTCCCGGAACAGTGCAGGCAACTGGTCCGCAGCTGCGACGGCGAGGAACCGTGACCGCTGCAGGAGCGCCGCCAGGGCGCGCAGCGAGGCCGGATCTTCGCTGAACAGTCCGGCGTCCCACACTGCCGCGCCTGTCGTGCCGCCCGGAGGGGCCCACACCAGCGCCCACCATCGGCCGTCAGTGGCCACTCCGACCGGCACGTTGCGGGCTCGCAGCAGCACGGCCAGCCGTTCGACCCCGCTGGCGGTCCAGCCGCCGGTCGTGGTCCGGGTCAGCGGGTGGGTTCCCCACGGCAGATACGTGCCGAGGAGCTGCCATGGCCCCCTGGCGGCATCTCCCGCGCCGGAACTGGAGTCCTCGGCGTCCTTCTGATCGTCCTCGTCGAGATCGTCTCCGTCGCCGTCTTCGCCAGGTTCCGCATCGTCATCATCTGCGTCCTGGCCGCCGTCGGCCTCCCCGGCATCGTCGTTGTCTGCGGTATCGTCACCGTTGCCGCTGTCTTCGGCGTAGAAGCCGAAATCGGGCCGGACCACCAGGCCGTGCTCAGCCACCGGCTCGCCGAGGCTGTCCGGGATCTGAGTGTCAATCAGTCCAGGATGGCCCGGAGCATCAGCTCGATCGTGGCGTGCTGGGACGCGCCATGGCTGTCGAGCATCTCGGCAACCGCAGCCCGGACCTCGGCCCGCTGCGCCACCGGCACGGGCGGCAGCCCATCCTGGAACACCCGGTGCACAACCGGCAGGGTGAGAAACGGCCCGGACGTCTGCAGCAGCTCCAGCCAGCCGTGACGGCGGCGGATCTCCTCGCCGACACCGCCACTCCGCCGTCGGCGCCCGCGCCTCCTATTCATCATTCCGGCCGCCCATGGCGCCGCACATAGCGGGCATGGACGCGACCGCTGCCCGCGCGTTGCGCCCAGATGCCACACCGGCCAACCGGGACATGACTTGCCTTCACCTGCCCGCTCCCTCGTCCGGGACGCACACCGCGACGGCGAACGGGAAGACCAGCTCCCGGATCCCGGAGTAGCGGCGGGTGATTTCGGCCAGCTCCCGGTCCCGCTCGTCGTCGAGGCCTTCCAGGCGGGCCTCCCACGCGTGACGGTCACGCTCAAGCTGCTGGCGCTCCTCCTGGTCCACTTCGTCGAAGGTCAGCTGAACCGGCCCCGGCCCGGTCAGCGCGCTCTCCAGCGTCAGCCGCAGCTGGCCGAAGACTGCCTCCGTACTGCGGCTCTCCTGCTCCTGCCGCCGCGCGATGTCCCGGCCCAGCGCGGCGACCCGCTCGGCAGCCCGCGCACCGACATCCCCCGCGAGCTGAGGTTCCAGTTCGGGCCAGCGAGCTACCATGAGGTCCCGTTCAGCCTCCGGCGCGAGTCGGCCTGTGTGCGGTTCGAGGGCACCTTCCACGGCAGCCCGCAGCCCCGAGAACCGCGGCTGCTCCAGTTCCACCCGCCGGGGCCGGCCAGACGGCGGGACCTCCCGCGCGGCCAGCATGACCTCTTCGTGCAGCCGCTGTCCGTCGGCTCCGACCACCACCAGGCGGGCGAAGACGGCGATCAGCACGCCCTCGATGCTGGCGCCATCGGGCGGGGTGAACCGGATCGCGGCGATCCGGTGCAGCGCGGTCCGGCCGCCCCACAGCGCGCTGCGCAGCAACCGGGTCGCCTGCGCCACCAGCGGATGACCTAGGTGCGCTAGGACCGCGTCTTCCTCGTGCGCATTGGCGACGTCCGGGTCGAAGGTCAGCGGGCGTGGCTGCCCGGAGAGCGGGTCGGCGAGGCCGGCCACCGTGCGCTCCCACCCAGCCCGAAGGTCCGGCGGCGCAACCAGCCCGCTCGCGTCCGGGCCGTTCAGGTCCGTCAGCGGCGGCTGGCCGGCCAGGGCCAGCGCGGTATCCACGACCCGCCGCACGTTCGGCGGCGCCACGTGCAAGGCGCCGATGCTGGCATCCAGCTGCGCGCGGAGCCTGCGGACCTGCTCGCGTAGATCTCGCTCGGCCCGCAGTGACGACGCCGACGGCTTCGGCGCGACGGTCAGCGGGTCCACTATGACGGGCCGGCCCAGTATGCGGGCTTCGACGGCGTAGGCGAGCACTGGGTTGACGCTGCCGAGGTCCCGGCGCTCGACCGCGATCTTCTGGGCGACCCGGGACAGGTACTCCAGGTCGCCCTCGTACGAGCCGGGCGGAGCGTGCTGCCAGCCCTCGCCGACGAAATGCAACACCTCGACCTGATAGTTCTGGAGGTAACGGTCGAGCCGGCCGATCCGCTGCTCCAGCCGGTTCGGGTTGAACGGGATGTCGTAGTGGATCAGGCGGTGGCAGTGCATCTGCAGGTCGATGCCCTCGGAGGCCGCGTCGGTGGCGAGCAGGATCCGGATGGGGTCTCGGTCCGGCGGGGCCTGGAACGCGGCCTTCAGGTGCTCGCGGCGGCGCTCGTCCATGCCGCCGTGCAGCAGAGCAAGCTGCTCCCCGCCCAGGCCGCGGGCCGTCAGCAGCCCGTGCAGCCAGTCCTGGGTAGCGCGGTACTCGGTGAACACCACTACCCGCTCGTCGTTCCAGCCTCCGTCGGTCCGGCAGATCCTGGTCAGCTCGCCGATGAGGGCGCGGGCCTTACTGTCCGCACGCTCGGCGTGCCGGCGAGCCCAGCCGCTCAGCTGAGCCAGCAGCTCCTGCTCCATCGTCGACGAGGCCGGTGCCAGGTCACGGATCCGGTCGAACAGCCCCCGCTCCTCGTCGCTGCCAGCCTCGTCATCGGACGGCTCGTCGTCCCAGTCCAGAGCTTCTTCCAGCCACAACGGCAACGAGCCATCGTCGCCGCCGGTGGCTGGCGGTCGCGTTGTCGCGGTGCTGCCCGCCCGCGTGCCGTTGTGGTGCAGGGCTGCTGGATCTGCGAGCTCAACTTCGGTGCCGTGACTTTGCAGGTAGCCCTCCAGAGTGGCGGCGAATGCCGCCGGCGCGGAAAACAGGCGCTTCTTCAGCAGCAGCGCGATCAGGTCGGTACCGCGCGCCAGGTCCGAGCCCGGTGAACGGCGGCGGATGCCGATGAAGTCCTCCACCAGCCGGTGGCCTTCCCGCTCGGCGTCGGTGTAGCAGACCTCGATCGCCCGGTTCACCCGGCCCGGGAACCGCGGCTCACCGTCCTTATCGCGGATGTCGTCCTTCAGCCGCCGCACCATCACCTGGCGGACCGTCGCCTCGTCCGGCTCGACGCCCCGGAAGAACCGTTGGGGGTCCAGCATCGCCAGCAGTGCCTGCCAGGACTCGGAGTACCCGTTGTGCGGCGTGGCTGACAAGAACAGCCGGTGCTGGCAGTACTCCCCGACCCGGTGGACCGCCTGCGTCTGCTTGCTGTCGACCACGACGCCCCTGGCCCGCGCCGGGGCCGCAGGCGCGCAGTGGTGCGCCTCATCGACGACCAGCAGGTCGAAATAGCCCGGGTAGCGGCTCTCCGGGGCAAGCACCTCATCCAGCAGCCGCTGCACCCGCGGGGACCGCAGCCATTGCAGGCTGATCACAATCCTGGGGTAGACGGCGAACGGGTTCGCCTCCAGCCCGTGCGTGCGGCGCAATTCCCGCAGCGCGGCAGCGTCCAGGACCGTGAAATCCAGGCCGAACTTCCCGGCCATTTCGTCGCGCCACTTCAGCGTCAGCGACGCCGGGCAGACGATCAGGACCCGCCGGACCCGGTGCCGCAGCAGCATCTCCTGGATCACCAGGCCGGCCTCGATCGTCTTGCCCAGGCCCACGTCATCGGCGATCAGCAGGTTCACCCGCGGCATCGCCAGCGCCCGCGCCACCGGCTCCAGCTGGTACTCCTCGATCCGCGCGCCGGACCGGAACGGCGCCTGCAGCGTCCGCGAGTCCGCGCTGGCCACCGTTCCCCAGCGCACCGCATCCAAGAACGCGCCCAGCGTCTGCGGGTCATCCCAGCCGGTCTCAGTGACCTGCGGCAACCTGGTCGCGGGCAAGACCTCCCGGCCGGGCTCGACCTCCCAGACAAGAGTCAGCTCCTCGCCCAGGTCGTCGTCGCTGACCGAGGTGAGCTGCACGAGCGTACGTCCAGGGATCCGGCTCGCCGCCAGCTCATCCACCGGCATGCGGCTCTGGCTCACTCCCGCCACCACCCACTGCTGGCCGCGCACGCGCACCAGCTCCCCCGCCTCGGGCACATCCAGTGCAGTGTTCACCTGCAACTCCACCTATCGGCCAGAAGAACGTGCATAAACCAAACGCGCTGGCAATTACTGAGGATCGCACGCATCGGCCGAAGTCGCCATAATCTTCGCGACGGCGGGCGGTGGAATCGGTCGTTAGTAGCCTTTCTTCTTCCCCTCCATCCAGGCGATCACGTCGAACACCCGCAGGACGGGCACGGCTGCTGGCACGTCCGCTGCCTCATGCAACCGCAGCAGGCGATGATGCAGAGCTTTGCCGTCCGCCCGAAGCTCCTTGCAGAACGGAACCCAGTAGTTGCGGTCACCACCGGTCACGGTCTTGACAACCCTGTCGTAGACCGGGATCAGCCCCGGACGCTTGCGCGCCAGCAACTTCCCGGCGATCACCCAGTCGACCCCGCGCAGCTCGCGCAGCTCTTCCCATAGCCGCCACGCAGGCCACGTGTCGTTGATGTCACGCGGGTCGACGTCGACCAGATCCCGGTCCGACACCTCAGCAAGCAGCGAGTTGAACTCGGCAGGTCGGCCCTTCAGCAGCTCCCAGGCCGCCTTCGGCGGCACCGCCACCGAGAGGAAGCTGACAGCGACTAGGTCGTCGGCCGTGAAACGGTCCGCATCCGAATCACGGGTGCCAGTGCTGTCCCAGACATCGAAACGCGCACCCGTGTAGTACGCACCGAGCGGCGTACCAGGCCGCTGACAGTAATACTCCCGCAAGTAATCCAGGGCAACCCCATCGTCAGCAGACTGCAGCGCCTCCGGCAGCCGAAAGCCCATAACTCTTGTCCTTCCCACGCGCGTAATGAGTGCAGGCGGCTAGTCCACCTCATGGCCATCATCGTCCAATAGCGAGGATTCCGGGGCCGTATCGGCCCCAGCGGCTGACTCCACATACACGACCCTTGATTATGGGCAGATGGTGTGCAACAAGTCACCCTTCGCCGAAGCGGCAAGGTTGCTGGTCGGATGCGCGCCTGCCTGCAAGCGCAGTTCAAGCCGATCGACTATGCGTGCGAGATGCTCGACCGCCCGGCGCTCGCCAGGGACCTCGACCGAGCCTTTAAGGGACGCCGTCGTGGTGCTCGGGGTGTGATCACGCTTGCTGAGGGCTCGCCAGCACATGGGTTGCCGCCAGCAGGCCACGCAGAAGTCGCAAGGCGAGCGGGGAGACGTGAGCCTAAGACCCAGCTACCTCTCGTACAAGTCTGCAAATAGCAGAACTTCCGATCCCGGCAAGCTATCTATACGTGCCTTGAATTCGCGGGATACAGATGGCAGCGCTGTCGCGAACACAATCCGATCAGGCCGCTTGCCAACTCTCTTCAGGATAGCCTCGAACTTTTCCGCGTCCTCTGGCTTGAGCGCTGCCGTCTTGCCCTCACCGATAATGATCTGACCATCGAGCATGCAGGCGATATCTAGCTCTCTTTTCTTCCCGGGCGCTGGGAATCCGAGTAGTTCAATCTCCGGAACGTAGTGGAATGCTAGCTTCGATCGCGCCTTGAGCTTGTACAGAACCTGAGCGGTGAGGTGCGAATTATGAGAGTAGAATTGGTAAACTGTCTCGGCAAGCCGGTAGTACCAGTATGGTTCGATCGGATGTTTCCAATGAGTCAGTGTAAACTGTTGCTTGAACGAGCACCGGTTGCAGGTGAATTCGGACGTTAGAACATCAATGCTGTACCACGAAGATAGGCTACATCGTTCGCAATGCAGGATATGGCCGCGCTCCAAGATGCGCTTGCCCACAAGCTCATCCACCAGTGCGGCAGCTCGCCCCTTATCTCCGAGGCTCGCTCTGATCGCGCCAAAGTTCAGGTAAGCGCGCTGATCATTCTTCAAGAAGATCACGCTGCCGTCCTTGGCATTCCTTGTGGACATGAATTTATCGAGAATTCGGCGGGTGCGCCGCGCCTTGATGAATGCTCCTGCGGCGTCAAGGCCGCCGAAGCGCTCCAACGTATCGACGAAATAGTTTCCCTTGTCCGAGTACTGAATTGTGACGCCGATGCTTCCGAAGTACGCACCGAGTAGCTCCAGCTCATCAGGCAGGTAAATTTTCGGCCTGACAAGGACGGCATCGATGCCGCCGCCGAAGTAGCTGATGTTCGGGCAGTGATAAACGATACCATCGTTGGCGACACGCGACTCAGTGGTCAGTCCGTGAATATTGATGATCTCAATGCCCAACGTCGGTAGCGGCGGCGGCCCGTAGCCCTCAACGTTGAGCGACGTGAGCCAGTAATGACCGGTGGGCCGGACTTCGCTGAAGTTCTTTGGCCTCGGCGTCGCGAACGGACTGACACTATTCCGATCAGCAAAGACCATACTCTCACTATTGCTGTAGTTGTCATGCTCGAACACGCGCAGGGTGCAGTCAGTGGAGCTTCGCTCGATCGGTACGCAGTCGGTGCGGGATGCAAACAGTTCAGCATCAGTCAAGCAACCGGCGATCATCTGCTTACGACAAGCAGCGAGTTGCCTGGCGCTCAGTGTCATGCTACGCAGTTCGATTCGCTTCTCGCCCCTCCCGTGGTCTATCAACTGAAAAAATAGGTTGATCAAGCTGAGAGTCAGCAGCTGCTCTAGGTCAAGTTGATGGAGCTGCTGTCCTTGCTTATACCGCTTGTAATTTGCCACGTGTGCTCGGTGGCAACTCCGTAGCCATGCAAGCGGCAACCAGCACACGCGCTCGTGCAGCCGCGACAAGGAGTAGTACAGGCAAAAGTCGTCCACAGTGTCGCCTAGCACAACCACAACTGGCTCTTTATAAGCCAAGTGCGAGCGGACATCGTAGTACTCGCCGAGGTGAAGCATGCTGAGCCCGAAGGGGGTTCTTGGCCTGTAGTCATCGACCGGCCGCCAACGATCTGGGTCTGTGTGCGCTACCACGAGGCCCTTCCCGCCAAGTACATGCTCAAGGAAGTCAGGCGTTGGGTAATTATCGGGAAGTGGAGCTGCCATGAAGCCTTGTGCCTTCAGGCTTTCGCAGTATGTTGAGCTTGCCAGGCCGGTCTGGGAGTGGATCAGGAGCGCGGCGACTGGGTCTTCGATCGCCTTCGGCAAGACAATCTGACCTATATGTTTCGTCGTGAAGGATATGATGTCACTGATTTTGGTGAAGGGAAACCCGAACCCCGATCCATGGCCGATCCTGTGCTGCACTGCACTACCTTGAAAGTGGAACGGGGCCAGCCTGGCCATGAGCTGCTGTTCGAGCGCATCGCTGATAGTTAGCTGATCAAGCAGCGAGACGCCGGCCTGCTTCTCAAACCACTCGTCAAAATCTCCTCCATACCCCTTTGCCTCCCACGCCTCTCGGTAGCGCTGCGTCGTGTTCGCGTATTCGGCCGGTTCAGCTACCTCCATGTCAGCAAATGTGAGATTGTACATGGCTATGTGGTCTGGGCTATACGCCTCAAGGAGTTCCCAGAACTTGTCCTTGATGCGCGTGCCGTCTGTAGGAATGAGCAGAAAGTACCGTCCGCCCCATACTTCCGACGCACACCTGATGACGCCGTCAGCCGCAGCCTTCCAATGTGCGCTATTTTCATTGATCAATATGGCGCAGCGAGGCGTACGGACTGTCGCATTTATGTTCTTGTAGCTTGGAACCTCAGATACGCTCGTCATTTCTCCCTCACGCCGACGATCCAGGCCGTGCGACTCGCGCTGCTCCCCGCGTCATCCGGGTCTCTATCATCCCGTGAACCTGCTTCACAGGCGATCGCACTACAAGATGCGTCGCACTCTGTCTGCGCCGCGCACGTACCGGCCCATACAACCCCTCCGCCCCGTAACCTCCTCCGCTCCCAGTCCACTGCCCCAAGATGAATGCCACCACCGCGTGAGCGAACCCGATCACGCCCTCCCGCTCAGCACCCAAATAGCCCTCGGGCTGCACCCGGTGCCGCAGCACGAAACCGTCCCGCATCGCCTGGAGCACCAAAGTCCACCCGCTCGACTGTCCACTCTGGCCGCCGCGGCAGCACCACCCCGGCGTGCGACACGACCCCGCCCCAGCCCCGGTGACTTCCAGGCCACGCGACGATCCGGTAACGTTCACTACTTGGGGTGCTCCTCGAACTGCGCCCGATAAGGACGTCGGCAATCCCTATCGTCCCAGTCAGAAGCAGTTTTTCACGTCAAGCGCGCCGCTTCCCGCTCAATCCCGGGTGAATAGCCGCGGCTAGCCTGAGAAGATCTTGTCCATCACTTCGGCGCCTATGGTGATCACCGGCCGGAGTTCGCGCCGGTACACCCCCTCGGTAGTGCGGGAGCTGGAGTGCCCGGCCAGGCGGGCTATCTCCTCCACTGGCGCGCCCTAGTCCGACATCAGGCTGACGAACGACGTCCGCAGCTCCCGTGGCGTCCAGTCCTCCCCGATCCCGGCGGCCTTGGTGATCCGACGGAACATCTTGCGCACGTTCGCCGCGTTCAGCGGGGTCCCGGTCTACGTGCAGAACACTAGCCCGCGATCCTGCCACAGAGCACCCGCCCGGAGCCGCCGCTCAGCCTGCCGGACCCGGTGCCCCCGCAGCGCCTCGACGACAAGCTGCGGCAACTGCAGCGTCCGCCGCGACTTCTCGGTCTTGGTATCACCATGAGCCGCACCGACCGCCACACCTCCACGTGCGGCGGCACCGGCGGATCAGCGGCCGGGTCCCCGACCAGGTCGACGTGATCCCACGTCAGATTCGTTCCGCCCTCGCCGCCTCGATAGCGTCGCCGACCCAGCCGTTCCCGGCCGCGACCCCCTCGAACAGCAGGTACCACCTGCCGGGATCGCTGTACTCCTCGAAGACCTGCTTGCGCTCGGCCGTCCACTGCTCCCACTCCGCAGGCAGCTGCCCGGGAGCGATGATCTCCACCCGGGTCGCGGGAGACCCGCACACCGCGCACTGCGGGGCCGCCACCATCCCATCGCCATGGAAGCAATTGTGGTCTCGCCCGAGACGCCGCGTACCCCCGCAAGTCCAGCTGGGTGTGCCGTTCTCCCCCGATCCCACCCGCCTAGTGCCGTGCTCCGGGCCCAGATCCCGCGGACGAACCGCGGACTAACGATCAAGAGGCCCCACCGCCTTTACTGGCGATCAGGCCTCTGACCTGCTCCTTCTTGGTAGCGGGGGTAGGATTTGAACCTACGACCTCTGGGTTATGAGCCCAGCCCCGTCGGACTGGACTGGTTCGGACCGGGAAACACTCCTAACCATCCGCCAACAGCTTGCTCCAAGTTCGATACCTACGCTACGCGGCGCACTCGGTAGACGCGGACGCCTTTGCGAGCCTGCATTTTGCTCAGTGCCGTCTTGAGACCAACGTGATCACCGGCCTGCGCTTGCTCGACATCCCGATTCTTGATCTGCAGGGACGTGACGACCTCCTCAAGGAAGTCGACCGGCAGCTCGTAGGCCAGACGGTCACCGGCCTGCAGGACGCCTGACTGCAGCCGAAGCCCGAGGACCGACGCTTGTTGCCAATAGCCGTCGACGAAACCTACGAGTTCGTAGTGCGCTGGTATAGGCATGATCCGGCCAGACGATACGAAAAGGCCGGCCACATCGTCGTGTCGCCAGCCGTTCGCGAGGAAGCCGCGTACCAGGCGGAACAGGTCCCAGGTGGTCAGCAGGCCAAAGCCCTGATCCTCGGCGTTGCTGAGCACATCGGGCTGGAAGACATGGTCATGTTCACGCTCCAGCGCTGGAAGGTTTCGCTGGTGGTTGATGATCGCCAGGCCGTGCAGGTCGGTACGACTCCATTCACGCATTCGCGGCGCGAGGTACTTGGTGACCTGCAGAGAGTTAGCCTCCTTGGGCTTACCTCTAATGCCCTTGATCTCGACGAGCACCGGCACAGCCGCATCCATGATCCGCACGTCCTCGCGCAGCGGGCCAGCTTCTCCACCCGCCTTGGCGTCAGCATCGGCATCTCGGACGTCGCTGAAGCCGATGGTCTTCAGGGCGCTGATCACGGCTTGCACGAGCTCATCGTCGCTGGCGGCGAGGAGGTCGTGCAGGAAACCGTGCTGTGCGCGCTCCGCCGCAACCTGCTCCTCAAGTTCGCGGATCTTGACGCGAGCATCCTCCTCGATCTGCACGATCTGGTTCTTGAGTTCCTTGACGTACGGCAGTTCATACTCAGGCCGGCGAGTCCAGCGGCTCCCCTCAGCATGCGGGAATAGCCGCGGCCTGAGATCCGGGAGAATGCGATCCACCAGGTCGGCAACGAGGTCGGCACGGCGTTCGACCTGGGGCAGGATAAAGATCAGGCCTTCACTCTTGTCCTCACCAGGCACGATGATGCCAGCCACGGGATCGCCGTACCTGCTCGTCGCGAGGGTGATCCATCGGCTGGCGATCGATGGAGAGGGACTCATCACACACTGGAAGCGGCCGGAGCCGAAGTAGTTCTCGATTCCGAGACGGCGCGCAATGCCGTTGTCAGCCGCGTCCATCTCCTGGCCGGTATCGCTAGTGACTGATAGCCAGCCGAGTTCCGAGAGCAGGCTCCAGTTGTGCGCACCGAGAGACCGGG
>WNFC01031141.1_pt1 | contig 10861 bp, 9 predicted proteins | sample 5400541 | NCBI WGS metagenome assembly WNFC01 (sample SAMN13153342, study PRJNA577476) | soil metagenome | isolation source: 120 cm saprolite under Douglas fir tree site 2 hole 2 replicate 1 | place: USA:California | collected 2015-04-18
TCGTCCATAATCGCACTGACCACGGCTTCCAAGCAGCTGTTTAACTTCCTGGCCTTCAGCGGCGTCACCGGCCCCAATGCATTGAATGGCATTGTGACCAGCAAGCTTCTCTTGAGTTACTCGAAGAATAGCCTCGATTCTTCCCTCTATCCCCACGCGGGAACTGAGTACTTCATTGGTGGAGAAATTTCAGGTTTGGGCGGGACGGTGAGGACCGTACGCCCGATTTTGGAATACAAGCACCATATCCCAGTACAGAACCGCCGCAACACTGTCGGCCTCCACGCCCAGGTTTCATATCTGAGCGGTTTTGGAGGACTAGTCGCTCCGCCGTTCCAGCGCTTCTATATGGGCGGAGAAAATGACATTCGGGGATTCGACGTGCGGTCGTTATCGCCGGTGGCGTTCTTGCCCACCGCAACCGCCATCGCGCTACGGAATCCCGACGGCTCCATCGTGCCGAAAGACCCAAGCAATCCCTTGAGCGGACCTTACACCATCCCGGTTCCGGTGGATCAGATTACGTTTCCGGGGGGTGATCTGAGCGTGGTCACCAACGCCGAATATCGGATTACGATTGCCGGCCCCGTCGCCCTTGCTCCTTTCTTCGATTTTGGCTTCGATCCCATCTTGAGAAAGTCACAGTTGCGCATCAATAATGGGCAATTCAACACTATCAACAGCACACCGTTCGGTTGCCCGGCGCTAGACCCATTTTTCAAGACCTGCGTGGGCGCACAGAAGTTTCAATTCAGCCAGAATCTGTCGCCGCTGGGCAACTCGAACTGGCAGCCACGAGCGTCCATGGGTCTTGAACTGCAAGTTTTCCTGCCGGTGGTGAACGCTCCGTTCCGCATTTACTGGGCATATAATCCGCTTCGGCTCAACGAACTGGCCCAGGCACCGGTTCCGATTACGCGCAGTATGTTCCCGCCGGCAAACTCGGCTAACGGAGCGGCAGGAGACTACACTTTTCAGCTCGCACACAACACGTTCTCGCCGCTCTACCAGCTTCGCGAACCGCGGAAGACGTTTCGTTTCACGGTGGGAACAACGTTCTAGAGAGGTTTGACGGTATCGAGAGGCTGTTATAATGAATTATCCACACCAGAGTGGCCGGTCGTGCGCGCCGCTGGCCCGCAATTTGGATGCGAGTTTGGGATCGGCCCGGCTTACTGATGTCGCCCGGCGTGCGCGGTATGCCGCAGGTATGTGTCTGAGTAAATCCAAGTTTTGGAAGTCAGGAGTAGTTCTCCAAGGAGTTACAGGTAATCTCATGAAACTTTCGCTTATGCGTTCTCTAGTTGCGGCCGCTATTCTCGTCTCGGCTTCTGCCGTAGCCCAGACCAGCGGCGCGCCATCAACCGCCCTGCCCGCAGCCCCCAGTGCGGCCAACGATCCTCCTGCCCTGGGCACAGGAACCACCGGCTCGAAGATTGGCGCCATCAACGTCGAACAGGCAATCTTCGCCAGCAACGAAGGCCAGCGCGATTTTGACGCCCTCAGCAAGAAGCTCGAGCCCAAGCAGACCGAGCTGAAGACCAAGAACGACGAGATCGAGGCCCTGAAGAAACAGCTCAATACTCAGGGTGAGAAGATGAATGACGAGGCGAAAGCTAATCTAACGAAGCAGATCGACCAAAAGCAGAAGTCGCTGGAGCGTTTAGCCCAGGACGCGCAGGAAGACGCGCGCAACCAGGAGAATGAAATTGCGCAGCGCATTCTGCAAAAGATGGCGCCGCTCATCGTCAAGTATGCCGGTGACAACGGTTATGGCATGATCATCGACACCTCCAGCAACAACCAATGGCCGAACGGGCCGGTGTTGTGGCATGGTGCGGCCCTCGATATCACCAAGCCAGTGGTGGATGCCTACAACGCGCAGTCGGGCGTGGCGCCGCCAGCGCCGAAGCCGGGTGGCACCACCACTAAGCCCAGCGGCGGGCTGTCCAAGCCCTCCGCTCCGGCAGCAACCAAGCCAGCCAGCACCCAGCCGCCGGCGAAATAGAGCGACACCAGCAGCAAACTTTAGTTCCCGAGGCCGCGAGTAATCGCGGCCTTCTTATTTTTCTGTCAAGTTCATCCGGCGTTGAGGTTGCGGTGTCTTTATCTGCAGCAGAACCTTCTGCGCGAGGCAAAGACGCCATGTTTTCCAGATTGTCCGTTGCTCAAGAACCCGTGGCCAAGCGGTGGACCACGCTGACTTCGTTTACGTTGCAGGCGGCCCTGGTAGCCGCAGCTCTGGTGTTGCCGTTACTCCATCCCGAAAATTTGCCGGAAGCATTGGTTAACCGGCGAATCTTCGTGCCGGCATCCAATGTCGAAGCGCCGAGGCCGGCGACCCCAGGCCCTGTGAAACCCCCGGCGGGACGGTTGCACCTGCAGCCGCCGATAGTCAATCGCAATATCTCATTTCATCCGATTCGCCCTCAAGAAGAGACGACGGAGATCCTGCCTCCCGGGCCGACTGTGGCTGTCGGCCCTGCCGTTCCCGGAGTTCTGTACTCCGTGCCGAGCGACTACGTTCGCCCAGTCTTGCATCCTCTCAGCACTGTGCGGCCGAGACGCCAATCTGTAGTCATGGAAGGCAATCTTGTGCATCGTGTCGAGCCGCAATATCCAATGATCGCAAAGCAGCTTCATATTCAGGGAGTGGTCATCCTGAAGGCGGTTATCAGTCGAGAGGGAAGGATCGAGCAAGCCGAAACCGTGCAGGGGCAGGATCTGCTTTCACGTGCGGCACTCGAGGCAGTCAGACAATGGAAGTATCGCCCTTACTATCTAAACGGTGAGCCAGTTGAGGTGGAGACACAGATTACCGTGAACTTCGTGCTCGAGCGCTAATTCTGGCATCCGGTTTCTGTGCGCCAGGGGAAGCCACACTCGCGGCGCGCGGGGCTCGTCATCATTGACTGTCGCGACCTAATGCAGCAGCTTTCGCGAGAAGTTCCAGCCCAGTCAAGTTGGTTTGTGTGCCGCACTGGCTAAGCGACAGTCCAGCGCGGACACCGGGATCCCGTCTAGCTCCACCACTGAAACATCGTCGGGCACCCGAAGGCCGACTTGCTGAATTGCGGTCATGGCGAGCAGGAAGTGATTGGAATCCATAAGTAGGAACCCTTTGGTGTGTTCTGGACCGCAAAAAAATAGTCTGGCCTGTCATAATGGAATGAAGTATGTCTTCTCGCGTTCTTCCCTTTGCAATTGATGATCGTTGGCTGCCGAAGTCTGTTCTGTGCCTGCGCGATTACAACCTGAACAAATTTATTCGCGACGTGATTGCTGGAGTCACCGTCGGGCTGGTCGCGTTGCCGTTAGCGATGGCATTCAGCATTGCTTCGGGTCTTACTCCGCAGGCAGGAATTTACTGCGCGATCGTTACCGGATTTCTGATCTCGGCGCTGGGCGGATCGAAAACCCAGATCGGCGGACCGACGGGTGCCTTTGTGGTGGTCATCTCTGGCATCGTCGCCGTGCACGGCATCGATGGCCTGTTCATGTGCACGATGATGGCGGGCGTGCTGCTGGTGGTTTTGGGCGTGACCAGCATGGGGTCGGCGGTGAAGTTTATCCCGCGTCCGGTGGTGCTGGGTTTTACGAATGGGATTGCGGTGCTGATCGCGAGCACGCAGATCAAAGATTTCTTTGGCTTGCACTTGCAAAGTGTTCCCGGCGAATTTTGGTTGCGGATGAAGACGCTTGCCGTCGCATCTCCAACCTGGACTCCGCGTGCCGTGCTGGTGGCCGGTTGCACCGTGGCAGTGTTACTGCTGTGTCGCGCGGTTTCGAGCCGCATTCCAGGGCCGATCGTCGCCATGCTGGGCGCTACTGTGGCGGTTTATCTTCTCAAGCTTCCCGTAGAAACGATTGGTACACGCTTTGTTGGTGGAATTCCCAGCGGACTGCCGCATCTGGTCATACCGCACTGGCATGCGAGCCTGGTCCACGGACTGCTTGGCCCAGCGTTCACCGTAGCCATACTGGGAGCGATTGAGTCGCTTATGTCGGCGGTAGTTTCTGACCGAATGAGTAATGACCATCACAATCCGAATGTTGAACTGATTGGACAAGGCGTAGCCAACATTGTGTCGCCCATGTTCGGAGGTCTGCCTGCGACCGGCGCCATCGCGCGCACGGCGACGAATATTCGTGCCGGCGCGCAGTCACCAGTGGCCGGAATGATTCATGCGCTAACGCTTCTGTGCGTGCTGCTGTTTGCGGCTCCGCTGGCTAGTTACATTCCGATGGCCGCGCTGGCCGGCATTCTGATGATCGTCGCGTACAACATGGGCGAGTGGCGCGAGATTCCACAACTCCTCAAGCTGACCAAGACTGACATCAGCGTGTGGCTGGTCACGTTTGCGCTGACTGTGTTCGCCGATCTTACGGTGGCAGTCGAGGCGGGAATGATTCTGGCGGCACTGCTCTTTATCACCCGCGTCGCAAATACCACGACTGTGTCACAGGTCACCGATGACTACGTTGAAGACGGTCGCATTCACATTCTGCAAGACAAAGACATCCCTTACTACGCCACGATTTTCCGCATTCACGGGCCGTTCCTGTTTGGCGCTACGGACAGAATTTCCGCGATTACTGAGAACATCAAGACACTGCCTCCGGTGGTAATCATTCGTCTTCGCAATATGACCGCAATTGATGCAACCGGATTGTTTGCGCTGGAAGAGGTTGCGAAGCACCTGCATGCCTCCGGGCGGACGCTGATTTTATGCGGCGCACGGGAGCAGCCGGCGCAACTGATCCATCAGGCTGAGTTTGAAGAAGTCGTCGGGCGGGAAAACATCTGCGCGAATGTGGAAGAGGCGTTGCGGCGCGCGGAAGATGCGTTTGAGAAGATCAAACCGCTTGCGGCGGGGGTCTCAAAGGCTTAACGCGATGCATTCCGCTCTTGCAGGATCCGTTTGCCGTGTATTACCGCGGCAATAATGACTTCTTCGTCCTGCAATTGGTAAGTAATGCGGTAGTTGTATGCGATCAGCTCCCGAATTTCTTCGTCATCGAATTCCGGGGACTTGGCGGCCTGAACGCGGAAAGCGTGAAAGCATCTTGGTTTGATTGACGATATCTTTTAGAACAGCACCGGCGTAGGCCGGAGAATCAGCGGCGATGTAGCTGGCGATGCCTTCGAGGTCCCGTAACGCGCGCTGCGACCAGACTACTCGGTGAGCCATTGGCTCAGGCGGGATTCCACCTCTTCTTGCGAAAGCGTGCCTTGAGTGCAGGCATCATCCAGGCCGCGCCGCACCTTGTCCAGGACGTAGAGGTGGTACTGGACGTCTTCGACTGAGCAATCGTCGGGGAGCTTGTTCAGCAGCCTTTCGACGTCTTGCTTTACGTTATTCATCACATTTCTCTAGTTTAAAGCATAGCATTTCCAAAGGAGTTCTTCGACTATTTAGCAACCGTTTCTTCGTGCCCGTGAAGCGGTTCTACAAGCGCTCCTGCGTGAGGCCGGGGGCGCATTACTTATCGCGATTCGCGCCGTGGCCTCTGCCCTGTCCGCACAGCCATGACCAAAGTACGTCACCATGCTGGCACTTTTCGTCCTTCCCTTTCTGAGCGCGAACGCAGATCATTGAAGATTAGAAATTCCTAATGCTGCTTCGGAATGAGGTTATTCCATGCGAAAAGTTCTGTCTCTCGGCATGCTTCTGTGCGCCGCGTCGTGGCTGCTGGCGCAAACTCAGCCCGCTTCCACCTCAGCCTCTGTTTCTGCGTCTTCTTCGTCGGCATCCAACGTGAAATCCGGCTCCGTCTCGCGCACCACCAAAGCAGTGCACTATCGGCAGGGTGGGCAGGTGAAAACCGCATTCCAGGCGACTGAGTTGATGGCGGGGGCATCCGGGGAGGCGAAGGTTGAGAGCAAGAAGACGAACGTCGCCATTGATGCCAAGTTTCAGGGTATGGAGGACGCCACCAAGTTTGGGCTCGAGTCCGGGGAGGCGAAGGTTGAGAGCAAGAAGACGAACGTCGCCATTGATGCCAAGTTTCAGGGTATGGAGGACGCCACCAAGTTTGGGCTCGAGTATCTGACTTATGTGCTGTGGGCGGTTTCTCCGGAAGGGCGGGCGGTGAACTTGGGAGAGTTGACGCTCGATAAGGGCAATGCACACCTGAAAGTTGTGACTGACATGCAGACGTTTGGGCTGATCGTGACGGCCGAGCCGTATTTTGCGGTCAACCAACCGGGGAACATGGTGGTGCTGGAAAGTGTAGTGCCGGAGAACGTGGCGCAAGGGGAAGAGATCAGCACCAAGTACGAGCTGGTGGGGCGCGGCACTTACTCGGCGACTAATGAGCATATTCAGAACGCGATTTTTGGGATTGATCGCACCACGCCGCTTGAATTGTTTGAGGCGAGGAATGCGGTGCGAATTGCGCACATTGCGGCGGGGCAGAAGCATGCGTCGTCCATTCTGGCGAAGGCGGACCAGCAATTGACGCAGGCGGAGTCTTCGTACCGGCAAAAGCAGGGCAGACCCGCAATTGAATCGGCGGCGAGAGAGACCACGCAAACGGCCGAAGAAGCGCGCGTCATGGCGGTGAAGCAGAAAGCCGAGGACGAAGCCCAGGCGCAGGCGGCTGCGGACAAGAAAGCGGCAGAAGATCGGGAAGCGAAGGCCCGCGCGGATGCTGAGGCGCAATCCAAGCGGCGTGTCGAAGCGGAAGAGGCGCAGAAACAAGCCGAAGCTGCCAAGGCCGAAGCTGAGAAGATGAAAGCGGAAGCCGAGCAGGCAGCGGCGGAAGCGGCCCGCCAGCAAGCCGAAGCGGAAAAAGCGAAAGCCGAGGCTGTGTCCCAGCAGCAAGCCCTGGCAGCGGAAACGGCGAAAGCCCAGCAGGCCGCAGCGCAGTCTGAGCAGTTGCGGCAACAGGCGGAAAAGGAAAAGCAGGAGCTGCGGGCGCGGTTGCTGCAACAACTGAACACAATTCTTTCGACTCGCGACACGGCTCGTGGATTGATCGCCAACATGTCTGACGTGTTGTTCAAGAGCGGCAGCTTTGAGTTGTTGCCGGGGGCGCGCGAGCGTCTGGCGAAAATCTCGGGGATCGTGCTGGCGTATCCGAGTTTGCATCTCCAGGTTGAAGGCCACACCGACAGCGTGGGGGGCGACGACTACAATCAGCAGCTTTCGGAGCACCGCGCGGAGGCAGTGCGCGATTACCTTGTCCAGCAAGGGATTTCGGCGCCTTCGATTGAAGCCAAGGGATTCGGCAAGACTGAGCCGATCGCATCAAACGAAACGCCAGAGGGCCGGCAGCAGAACCGGCGTGTAGAGCTGGTGCTTTCTGGAGAGGCGATTGGAAATACAGCGGACGCATCGACCGGAGTGCAGCAATAGGGAAGGCGGCGCCCTCCGGATGCCCGCTCGGCCAGATATAATTTCGCGCGAAGCTCCTTAATCTCAGCTTCGAGCAATGCTGACTGCCCTCACTCGCGAAGTTTCTTCTCGCATCGCCGAATGCGAGCTTACCTTTATTGATCGCCAGCCAATCGACTTCGACCGGGCCGTGCAGCAGCACCGGTACTACCAGGAATTGTTGAGAGGCCTGGGAGTCAATGTTCTTCAGATCCCAGCCGACGACGATTGTCCTGATTGCTGCTTTCTGGAAGATACGGCATTGGTGCTCGATGAACTTGCGGTCGTGACCCGGCCTGGCAGCGAGGCGAGGAGGCAAGAGGTTGGTGGCGTTGCGACGGTCATTAAGCAACACAGAGAAGTGGTGCAGATCGAAGCGCCAGCGACCCTCGAAGGCGGAGATGTGCTGCGCATTGTCCGCGATCTGTTTGTGGGTGTCACAAGCCGGACGAATCGCGAGGGGATTGAGGCGTTGCGGAAACATGTGGAGCCGTACGGATACAGGGTCCATTCGGTGGTCGTGTCGGGGGCGTTGCATCTGAAAAGCGCTTGCACGGCCGTGGACGATCGCACGATTCTTGCTGATTCGACGCGCGTTGATCTTTCTCCATTCTCCAGATACGAGATCGTCGAGGTTCCGGCGCAGGAATGGATGGCGGCAAACGTCTTGTTGGTGAACGGCACGGTGTGCATGCACAACGGATTCCGTAAAACCGCAAGCCTTTTGCAGCGGCGAGGGATCGACGTGCGAACCGTTGATATTTCGGAGTTCCTGAAAGCGGAAGCGGGGCTGACTTGCATGAGCGTAATCTTAAGAGACTCCTTGTGAACACAGGAAGTCAGGGCGCAGGATTAGAGTGTGGCCGCTCTCGTTCTGCAGTAAGCGCGGCTTGCCTGGCTTCGACCGCACGTTCGAGAAGCTTCCAGTCATTTTCGACCTGCTGCCCAGAAACTCGAGAGGGCTTGCTCGGCTTCAATTCCTGTTTGAGTCTGGTGAGCAACAGACCTTGAACCAGTTCCGGTGGCGCGCTCAAGCGCAAGGCATTTCCGCGACTGAGACCAAGCTGCACGATGCTTCCCTCCACTTGCACATGCAGAAACGGCTGGCCTGTTGCGTCCAGTTGTGGCTCTGCGTCTCTTCGCCAGTACGGCACGGAATCGGTGTCTGCGCTGGCGCGTTTCAGAGTGGATATGGAGTTTAGGTAAGAGCGCCGCTGGGCGCTAGTCAGGGGAGTCTCGAGTCCGCTGCTGGGATTAAAGATGAGAGCGCCCTTGCCAGGATTGAATCGCCATCCCGCCCAATACGCCGCTTCCACCGTCCCCACGACGAACGGATGAAAAAGTAGGACAGGCGTAACATACTTTTTCGCCAGCACCAGCGACTCGATTACGCCGTGCACCGGCTTGCTGCGCTTTAGCCCCGGGACCTGCGGAATGATGAAGGTGGTCAGTTGCATCTCGGGATGGTGCTTGCTGAAATGCGACAGCGATTTCGCGGCCTGTTTGGGAGTCATTACACCCAGATCGGCAATGATGCTGCGATGAATTGCCTTGGGATAGTAGAAGTTGATGACTTGCTTGGCGAAATCGGCGCAATTACGGTTCAGCAATCGGTAGGATTCGCGGTTCGCCTCCAAATTCAACAGGCGTATGAGTTCATCATCCTGTTCGGGACGCGTGGCAATGCGGAAGCCATAAGTCGTGCGGTCGTAGGCGGACCCCGCAAGTTGATAAGAGGCAGCGCCGCTGACGTCTATGCTCGTCAGGTATTCGTGGCGAAGAAACGCGACTAGTTTCGAGTCGGCAAAGAGGGGAATATCTTCCGGATTCTTTACGGCATACAAGTAAGGGATTAGCGGAATAGCAATCCAGTCGCGGCCCGCGACGCCGTTATATCGGCTTATGACTACGCCCGTTTCTCCTGGCCCACAGCGCCTCAAAACGATTGGAGATTCGGCACATACCCGGGCGAGGTATACCGCAGCATGGCCGGTTCCGGCGAATGTTCCGTCGTAACTGTACGGCTCTTCCAACAGCAAAGTGGCTTGGGCATGGAGCTGCGTACCGGCCCCCAGGAAAAGGGCTGTCACGCAGAAAAAAAAGGACTTCCGCATTGTTGATGGCGGCCGCATCCGTCCCAATCTCATCTAACCCAGCTCGGGAAAAGTTGTTCCGGAAGGCGCTCGAATAAAGGGACTTTCGCAATTGACTGAGATCAGGGAGGTTTTAGGACGGAGCTACTTGAACTGTTCGGTGAAATCGGCGAGTTGTCGCTTGAGTTCCTCTATTTCTTTTCTAAGCGACGAGAGTCCCGCTTCCAGAGTGGCGATTCGTTCATCGGAGTTTCCAGACCGGGCAGGTGTGGATGTTATGGGGGACGACGATTCTGCGACGGGAGGTCCGTCGCCAGAAAACAAGTGCATGTACCGGGATTCTTTAGTTCCGGGCCGGCGAGGGAGCACTCGCACCAGGGGCAGCTCGCGGTCCATCAGGCGCTGCAGGGTGGACTGCACATCGTCGAGCGCTTCAAAGTGGTACATGCGCTCGGTGCGGCCACGGAGTTCGCCCGAAGTCTGCGGCCCGCGCAGCAGGAGCACGCAGAGTATGGCAATTTCACGCCGGTCGAAGTTGAATACCTCCTGCGAGCGGTGTTCGTACTTTGTAATGCGGCTGTCGGCGCCACTGGCGGGACCTGCCAGCCGCTTGTTTTGCAGCGAGCTAAGCGCATCTCGCACGGCCCCTTCGTCCAAGGCCATTACCGGGTCCCGATTGTTCTTCTGGTTGCACGCGTTTACCAAGGCGTTCAGCGAAAGCGGATAGTAGTCCGGAGTAGTGATGTCTTTCTCGATCAGTGAGCCGAGAACGCGGGCTTCAACGTCGTTGAGATTGGGCTTAGGTACGTTCATGAAATCCGGCCTTCGAAAGTTTACCAGCCATTCCTGCTTACTACTTGTTGACCATCGGGTTGGATTCGGCCCCAAGGACTATGTTGCAGGTGTCAACAATACAGAGGGACATTCGCCCGGAATCTATGAGCGACTCTCTGCGCCTTGCCCTCGCAAATCCGCCGGTACACCCCCTTCCGTACCGTAGCCCCCTTCTTCCAATGGCGAGAACATTCAGTTGGCAGTGATCAGTAACCAGTGGCCAGAAAACCTGCTGACCATTGACAACTGGCCACTGCCCACTTATTCATGAGCAGCGATTTTATAAGCACCGACCACCTGACGCCGGAAGAAGAACCTGTCTGCACGGCATGGCAGCGGCTGCTGCAGACTGCGCTCTTGATGTTTCTGGCCATCACGGCCGGACTCCTGGCGCGCTACTGGGTGACGCCCGGCTCGGATGGAATGCAACAGCAAATAAGCCGCCTGACCGAGCAAGTAGATGAGCTCCAGCAAGAGCAGGCGATGCCCGCGCAGGTGCTGAACCGGTATCGCAATTCCATTTGCTACATTTTTGGCATTTATCAAGTGGGATTC
>WNFC01027046.1_pt1 | contig 10859 bp, 6 predicted proteins | sample 5400541 | NCBI WGS metagenome assembly WNFC01 (sample SAMN13153342, study PRJNA577476) | soil metagenome | isolation source: 120 cm saprolite under Douglas fir tree site 2 hole 2 replicate 1 | place: USA:California | collected 2015-04-18
CCTGACTGAAGATCTGGCGTGCAAGCTTCATGAACTGGCCGGAGCGACGAAGTCCCGACTCCATAGTCGATCGGCCACGCCCCTGGTAGTAATTGATATAGCCCTGAATTAGCGGATTAAGAGTGAACGCGAAGTTGACGTTTTGCTTGGCTTGTTCAAGAGCTAAAACATCTGCTTCAGAAACGTTCTGCTCATCCGGAGTCAGAACCAACTTGCTGAGTTCATCGAGTGGCGACGGCTCAAACTTCTGTTCACGAAAACCGATTTGTGCAGGCTGAGTTTTTTGCTGCGGAGCATCAGGCGTTTGAACGTTCTGCGCGACAAGCGTCATAACATTCGGCGCCGGCGCGCTTTGCTGTAAAGGCACTTCCTCACGATAAATCCGCTCTACCAATTCGAGGTAGAAAGTTTGCAATCGCTGGCTGGCCCTGACGTCAAGACCGGACTCCAAAATGGAATCGACAGCCTTATCAAATTCGTCGCGCGCTTCCTGGCGTTTGTTGTCCTCAAGATTAAGCTTTCCATGGCGGTAATGATCCTCCGCCTTGCTTATGATCTGAGTTACACGCGAGTCAGACTGTTCAACCTCAGTAGGTATGGCACGGGCAGATGAAGCCGCGGGTATTTGGGCAGAACTGTTAGCCGCCGAAGCGACAAACAATGCACATAAAGCTAAGGGGAACATCGAACGAGGGAAGCTCGCTGACATCAATAGTCGTACTCCTTCAAAGGTTGATGCGAATCCTCGGGCGACTATCGTGCGAAAGTCACATCAGCATCCACTAAATTGCGACGTATCTAAATGACTCCGGTATGATTCGACACCGAAAAACCAAACTCCGACTGGAGGTTACCACACGATTTTTTCGGGTGTCAAACAATCCTAACTTAAAAGATAGGTCGAAACGGTGAACTTTTCCACGAAAGCCATCGGCCTCTGGGGGTTAGAGATGCCGGACTATTTGCCTAAGTTGCGCCAATCAATACTTACAATTTTTCCCTTTCAGCTCTCGACCAGAACTCAAGGCTAAAACGCGTTACCGGCGCTTTCGTTGCAAAAATGTGAGAAATCACAAACCCCACAGGCAATAAGCTCTGATAACTAATCCCAATCAATGAAGCGAACAGTGGTCATCGGAGATATCCACGGCTGCTATGACGAGTTAATCGCACTCTTAAAGAAGGTTGACTTGCATTCTGGCGACCGCGTGGTCGCGGTTGGGGATTTGACTGTAAAGGGACCCAAAAGCAGAGAGGTCTTGGATCTATTCATTAAAAAAGATGGCCAGTTCTGCTCTGTTATCGGCAATCACGACCTCGCCCTTGTAAAACATTGGCGCGGCGAAAGCATCTCCCTCAAGTCTTCTCAAGAGGCGGCCCGGAAAGAACTCGAACAAGGAGGAGAACATTATTTTCAATACCTAAATGCCCTGCCATTCAAGGCCGATCTGGGCTCCCACGTCGTCGTTCATGCTGGATTGAGGCCGGGAGTTCCTCTCGAAGAACAATCAGAAGAAGACCTTACCGAGTTGCGCACACTGGGTCCGGATCGCACATCGCGGCAAGGGGTTCCCTGGTATGAGGTCTATGCAGATACCAAAATAGCGCTCTTTGGACACTGGCCGGCGGCTGAGCCTCGTCGCGGTCGGTCTGCTATAGGCCTTGATACGGGCTGTGTATACGGTAATCGGCTGACCGCTCACATTATTGAGACAGGAGAGTTCGTGAGCGTGGAGGCTGAAAAGGCTTACGATTCGCGAGAGGCGATTGATTCTTCCGATGCGACTTCAAAGGAATAGAGCATTGATTTCATACAGCAAGACCTCGACGGGGTTTCGTAACAAAATGGTTAACCTTATCGAAAAGCAACTCTTAAAGGTATGGCGTCCTCCCAATTTAGCGATGGAACGGGCATTGCGGAATCTCTTCCCAGATAATCTCTCCCTTGCGCGCATTTGGGAATATTGGGGTCGCACTATTGAGGTCTAGCAGCGATCCTCGAAGTCTATTAGTAGAGTCTTCAACACAAGGAAAGTCATGTCCACGGTCATAAAAAAAGAAGCGGAAGTTCGCGAGTTTCCTCAGCGACAAGACGGCATGGAAACGTCTGACGCCCCAATCACCCAGCAGTTCTTTAATCGAGAACTAAGCCTTCTGCAATTTCACGCCAGAGTTCTGGAAGAGGCTCAGGACAACAGCAATCCGCTGCTTGAGAGATTGAAGTTCCTTTCAATCTTCTCTTCGAACCTGGACGAGTTTTTCATGATCCGTGTATCCGGGCTGAAGGAAGGGGTGGATCTAGACGTTACTGCGTTGTCTCCCGATGGAATGACCCCCGCTGAGCAACTGACAGAAATCAGACGACGACTGCTGCCTTTGGTCCAGGTGCAAACTAGATGTCTCAAAGAGGAGATCGTTCCTCAACTAAAGGACGCTGGATTGGAACTGGCATCTTACGAATCGCTGGCACGTCATGAAAAGCAACAACTCAAAGAGTATTTCCTGAAGAAGGTATTTCCAATCCTGACGCCATTGGCGGTTGATCCCAGTCATCCGTTTCCCTACATTTCGCCGCTCAGCCTCAATCTCGGTTTGCTGGTAGATACGCCTGACGGGTCTTCGGTTGCTGATGGATCAAAACTGAACCAGCCGCGATTTGTCCAGATCAAGGTGCCCTCGGTGGTGTCGCGAATCGTACCGGTCGGCTTCTCCGGCTCTAAGTTTGTGCTGCTCGAGGAACTGATCGAAGCGAACATCGGCTCGCTCTTTCCGGGAATGCTTCCCGGTCGGAGCCATCGCTTTCGCGTTACGCGAGATGCTGACATTGAGATTCGAGAAGAAGAGGCCAAGGATCTTCTGAGCCTAATTCAGGAAGAGGTGCGCCAGCGCAGGTTCGGCGCACCGGTCCGTCTCGAGGTTTCTCCCGGGATGCCTGAGGACATGATTCAGTATTTGGCTGACTCCCTCGGTTTGGTTGAAGAAGATGTCTACGTATTCGATGGCCCTCTCGGTATGCAAGATCTGATGGCCCTTTACGACTTTGATAGACCCGATTTGAAAGACAAGGCTCTTACACCCGTCGTTCCCGCGTGGTTTCAAAACTACGACTCAGTTTTTGAAGCTGTCAAAGAGCGGGATCGTCTGGTGCACCATCCCTACCACTCGTATGAGTGCGTCACAGAGTTCATTAACGACGCAGTGAAAGATCCGGATGTTTTGGCCGTCAAGATCTGCCTTTACCGGACTGGTCCTGATTCTCCGATTCCGCCCGCACTGATTCGCGCCAGTGAGCAGGGGAAGCAGGTTACTGCGCTAATAGAACTCAAAGCTCGGTTTGATGAGGAGCACAACATCGAGTGGGCACGCAAACTTGACCAGGCCGGCGTCCATGTAGTTTATGGCGTCTTGGGTCTGAAGACGCATGGGAAACTCACTCTCATAGTCAGACAGGAGGGCGATTCATTAAGACGATACGTCCATGTGGCCTCGGGGAATTACAATCCGACTACATCCTGCACCTATACGGATCTGGGTTTATTCACTGTCGACGAAGCAATCGGACGAGATGCCACGGAGCTGTTCAATTATCTAACGGGTTGTTCGCGACAGCTGGACTACAGAAAGCTTCTCATTGCGCCTGTCAATTTGCGCGAAAAGATCAATGCTCTATTTGATCGGGAGATCGAACATCAGCGCGCAGGCCGGCAGGCTCACATAATTGCTAAGTTCAACAGGTTGGCGGACACACAGATTATCAACAAACTATATGAAGTATCACGAGCAGGCGTGCGAGTTGACTTGATAGTGCGCGGCATTTGCATGTTGCGCCCTGGCATTCCGGGACTATCTGAAAACATCACTGTGCGCAGCGTTGTGGGTCGTTTCCTCGAACACAGTCGGATATTCTATTTCGCAAATGGAGGAAGCGACGATCTCTATGTCGGTAGTGCCGACCTGATGTCCCGAAATCTAAAACATCGAATTGAAGTGGTAGCCCCAGTTACCGATCCAGACTCCAAACGGTACTTGAAGGACGTGGTACTCGGAGCTTATCTTCGCGACAATGTGAAGGCTCGTGAACTTCAGCCTGACGGTACATACTCAAGAATTCCCTCGGACGCAGGAGCCGACTTTCTGAGCCAGATTTATTTTATCGGCCGCTCGAGCATTCTTGAGTAGTTTCCATTTCGCCCAGTCTAACCTTCCCTCCCCCAACAACAGCCCCTGCGCTTGGGCCATCTATGTGGCCCGCAAAGCTCCTTGTCCTGACCTTCGCGCAGTAGCAGCCCGCGGTCAGCGCAGCTATTCGGAGATTGCCATGTATCGTCCAGCTAAGTTGCGTTTGCTCGTTCTCTTTGCGGTGATTTTTAGTCTCATCGCTTCGGTGGACTTAGGTCTCGCCAAAACAAAAACCAAAAAACAGATTCCCAAAGGCACTCCCGTCTTATGGCACAAGCCTAACGATATAGCTTCACGTGATCTCTATCTCGGGCCAGGCGGTAGTGCCATGCGGCCAGATCTTAGCCGCATTACCTTAATCAAAGAGGAAACGGGTGGTTATTCGAAAAAGTATCGAGTGCGCGATGGCTCAGGTCGCGTATGGGTGGCAAAAATTGGCAAAGAGGCTCAATCTGAGACGTCGGCGGTTAGATTGTTGTGGGGCCTCGGTTACGTGACAGAAATAAACTACCTGGTACCTCGCGTTGAGATTCCGGGAAAAGGTACTTTCCAAAACGTGAGGTTTGAGGCACGACCTGAAGATGTGAAACGACTCGCTGAGTGGAAATGGAAGCAAAATCCTTTTGTCGGCACGAAAGAGTTTCAAGCACTTAAAGTAATGATGGTCCTGCTTAACAACTGGGACGTCAAAGACTCAAACAACAAGATTCTTTTCGCCCATGGTGACTCCGGGGATGAACTCCGATATATCATCAGCGACCTAGGCGCAACTTTTGGCCATTCGAGCAGAGTACCGATTTTCTGGCGAATCATGCGCAGCAGAAACAACCCAAAGAAGTATGCCAAGTCAGACTTTGTAGACGGCGTGAAGGACAACCGAGTTCGTTTTCATTATCACGGCAAACGCGACGATCTATTTCATGACATCACCATTCAAGACGCGACGTGGACGGGTAGCCTGCTTTCTCAACTAGGCGATCGTCAACTTAGAGACGTGTTCCGAGCCGCTAACTACACGCCGGACCAAATCAATCTTCTTACCAGCGCCGTCAGAAGGAGAACAAACGAGCTGCTGAATCTTGATAACGAAAGAATCGGCCGCAATCGCCATCCTCGCTGAGCCGAGTTGGACCGTAGAAGAACTAAGTGCAGTGACACCCGAAATATAGGCTAAGGAAACTGATGAAATTCAATCTCAATCTTAAGGGAAAGAAAGAACTAGTCACTTTGATTGTAGTCTTCCTGGTCGTGCTAACGATTAGCGCGTTCGCGGTCTATTTCATTGCCGGCAGACAATCTGTTCCTGACAACTCGCGGCAAGCCCCGCAAGCCGGTGTAGCAGTTCCGGAGTCGACTCCTGCGGATCGTCGTTCTGCCGCGTCCAACGCTGGAGACGAAAACTTTTTGGATAGGCTGTTTGGCGCCAAGCGGGGTGAGATCCACACCAACGGCGCGCGGTGGGCCGAAAACGTCGGCAGGATATCACTCCGACTTCTCCTTGCAACACTACTTGGCTCGGCCCTGGCGTTTCGTCCGCGGAGACGTATTGTGGCTCTCAAACGCAATCCTTTTGTGAGCCAAACCCAAATTCTCCTGGCAGTAGTAGCCGCAGCTTTGATGATTATTGTGGGCGACAATGCGGCGCGGGCCTTTGGTATCTTTGCGGCCGTTTCGCTGGTCCGATTTCGCACTAATATCCGCGACCCGAAAGAGATCACTGTGCTGCTGATTAGTCTGTCTTTGGGTTTGGCCGCGGGGGTGGGCCGATGGGACCTCGCTATCATTCTCGCGGCATTCGCTTTAGTCGTCTTGTGGGTGCTGGAATCGCGCGAACCTGCGCTTATCTTCCGCGCAATGGAAGTGAAGGTAACCACAAAGAATATCGCCTCCACGCAACGAGTGTTGCGGCAGGTTTTCCAAAAACACAACTTCGATGCGGAACTGCGAGCAATGTCGCAAGAGGCCGATGCGCTGGGCAGTATTGTCTACGCCGTTGATGTGAGTCCGGCCGTCACCACGGATCAGTTAAGCGAGGACATTCTTTCGCTTGAAGAACAAAACATTGAGGGTATTGAGTGGACGCAGAAGAAAAGCTTCTCTTATCTCTACCAATGAAAATGTTCACTCCTTAAGAAGACTTGTCGGGCCCGCGTGCGAAGAGTCTTCGGCTCCTTCAGCCCACGGGCCCTGTTGCGACACACACTCGCTTATGAGAAGAAAGATTCGAATTAGCTATCTGNGCTATCTGCTGAGACCGCATTGGAAAACTCTCACGGTAGCGTTTGTCGCCGTCCTCGGCGAAGCCGCCACGGATCTGCTCGAGCCATGGCCATTGAAGGTAGTGATCGATTATGTGCTGGGTTCAAAGAAGATGCCGCCGTGGCTCTCCGGCCTGGTTGCCACAACAGTCGGCCGTCAGAAGATGTCAGTCCTCTATTTTGCCGCGCTCACTGTAATCGTGATCGCCGTTGTGGGTGCAGTCAGTTCTTACTTTGAGAAGTACCTGACAACGTCGGTGGGCCAATGGGTGATGCACGATCTTCGCCGCAGCGTTTATCACCACGTTCAGCGGCTGTCACTTTCTTTTCACGATAAAGGAAGAACCGGCGATTTAATCAGTCGGATAACAAGCGACATTGATGCGATTCAGGATTTCATTTCGCAGGCACTTCTTGGCATCCTCGTCAATGTGCTAACACTCGTCGGGATGCTGGCCGTGATGTTCTATTTGGACTGGCGCTTCACTTTGATAGCACTCTCCGTTGCGCCGCCACTTTTCGTTGTTGTCTATTTTTACACACGACGTATCAAGCAGGCATCCCGCGCCGTACGTAAGAAGGAAAGCGAGATTGTTTCGGTAGCCCAGGAAGTGCTTTCGTCAATCCGTGTAGTAAAAGCTTTTTCGCGCGAAGATTACGAACAGGAACGATTCGAACGGCAAAGTCTTGAAAGCGTCGAGACGGCACTGCAAGCACGCAGCCTGAAAGCGAAGTTGGCCCCTGTCGTTCAAGTCATAGTCGCCATCGGTACATGCCTCGTCCTTTGGTACGGAGCCCGACTTGTTCTCTCCGGCGAGTTATCTACTGGTTCCCTATTAGTATTCCTGATCTATCTCGGCAAGATGTACAAGCCCATGCGCGAGCTCTCGAAGATGGCTGATACGCTGTCGAAGACTGCTGTAGGTTTTGAGCGTGTCCAGGAAGTGGTCAATACCGAGCGCGAGGTAAAAAATCGGAAGGGAGCACGTCCAGCGCCTCGGTTCCGAGGTGATATTGAATTCGTTCATGTTGATTTTGGCTACAGCCCTGATTCCCAGACCCTACGCGATGTGAATTTCCGGATCAAAGCGGGACAGGTGGCGGCCTTCGTTGGTCCTACTGGAGCCGGCAAGACTACGATAGCGAGTCTGGTTGCGCGGTTTTATGATCCAGCTAAAGGCGAAGTCAGAATCGACGGCCACGACGTTCGTTCTTACAGGTTGAAGTCGCTGCGCCAACAAATCGGTTTTGTATTGCAGGAGAGCGTGCTTTTTCACGCGCCCATCTGGCAGAATATCGCTTACGGAAAACCTGAAGCTTCTCGCGCTGAGATTATTTCGGCTGCCAAACTTGCAAACGCTCACGAGTTCATCGTGCAAATGCCGGAAGGTTACGACACGCTTGTGGGCGAGCGTGGTGTGACTCTGTCAGGTGGCCAACGTCAACGGATCGCCATTGCGCGAGCCATCATCCGTAATGCCCCGATACTAATTCTGGATGAGCCAACCTCGGATCTTGATGCAGTTTCAGAGGAACTCGTTTTTGAGGCCCTGGGCCGATTGATGGAAGGGAGAACATCAATTGTGATTGCTCATCGCCTCACGACCGTGAGAAAGGCCGATGTAATATTTGTCTTAGACAAGGGATCAATAGTCGAACAGGGAACGCATGAACAATTATTGAAGGAGCAAGGGCTCTACGCCAAACTTCACGAGATTCAGTTTCACGAAGACAAATTAGGTGACTCCCTAGCGATACAGGCGCGATAAAAGAGAAAATCCCCGAACGCAAGTTTACGCGTCCGTGGATCTTTTCCAGTTAGATTGAGAATTAGCGCTGCTTCGTAGCGGAAGTTGCTGCACCTGGAACTGTCGCGGCGGAATTGTTCTGAACACGCTGCGAGTAGTCTTCGACAAACTTCTTCATGTCTCCATGTCCAAACCGGGTATAAAAGTCGTAATCCTTCATCTCGGTGTACACCTGGTCAAAATTCCAGTGGTAGTGGTTGAATCGATAGACGGCGCCCATCACGCCCGTGCGGTGTCTTCCGCCAGCGCAATGTACGAAGAACTTGCCGGTTGAAGAATCGTCTACCAACTTCAGAAACTGCTCGGCCTGCCCGCTTTTCGGGTAGTCTTTGTCGCTCATCGGAATGTTCACATACCGCATTCCTAATGCTTCAACATCTCGTTTTTCATACGACTGGGGATCGTCGCGTAAATCAATCACTGTCTTAATTCCGAGGTTTGCGAGATCTTTGTAGTCTTCTTCATTCGGTTGAGCTCCGCGATAGAAGCGGTCGTCCATTTGGCCGAAATTCTTAATCTTGATGTTGGGAAACTTTGCATTCTTACTGGCGAAGGCACTGCCCGACAAAGTGAATACCAGCGCGAGGGATAGTAGAACAAAAGAATAGTTGCGTCTGATCGTTTTCATCCAAACTCCTTTTAGATCCGGGGGACCGGACCAGATTTCCAGGGTTAACAAAAATCGGGCTGCGTTAGCGAGGTTTCTATCCCGGTTTGGGCAGTTTGTCTTCGAAGGTCCTAACCGCTTTCCGGCGGACTCAAAAGCGACTGTCGGCGGTCGCGAGGATTATATCAAAAACCTGAGCTACTGAGATTCTTTGGGGCACCTGTTGGTTGTAAGCAGGTGCCGAAAAACTTCCTAAAGAATGGCCAAATTATGTACCTTAAATCGTCGACTCATGCACCCTAAATCGTCAACTCTTTTGACCTTCTAGGCTGGTCGCGCATTGGCGGCCTGCGGCATTCGGTGGGGGCGCGTTCCCGTAGTAACGGGCGGCAATACCTTCTCCTTCAGCGCCTCCCGAAAAACCTGCCTCATGTTTTCCACAAAAACAAACCGTATGTCTTTGAAAGGCTCCTTCGGTACTTCGTCAAGATCTCTACGGTTTTGCTGCGGCAAGATAATGGTCGAAACTCGAGCGCGGCGGGCGGCGAGAACTTTCTCCTTGACGCCGCCAACAGGCAGGACATTTCCACGCAAGGTTATCTCGCCCGTCATTGCTACATCTTTGCGAACGGCACGCATCGATAACGCTGAAACCATCGCCGTTGCCAGCGTGATACCGGCCGAAGGACCATCTTTCGGTATGGCTCCCTCAGGGATATGAATGTGAAGATCGTAGTTGCTGAAGTCTTCTTCAGCGATGTCGAGCTCTTTGGCTTGAGATTTTGCATAGGAATAGGCGGCCTGAGCAGACTCACGCATTACCTCACCGAGTTGCCCGGTGAGTACAAGGGCCCCCTTGCCTTTCATTCGCAAGGCCTCTATAAAGAGTACGTCCCCTCCTACGGCAGTCCAAGCGAGTCCCGTGGCGACGCCGATTTGATCCTTCTTCAAAACTTCTTCGGGAATAACCTTCGGCGCGCCAAGAAATTCGTGCAGATTCTTGAGCGAAACTCTGACGGTACCTTTGTGACCTTCGGCGATCCGCCTCGCCACCTTCCGACTAATCCGACCAATCTCGCGCTCCAGCTGTCTCAAGCCTGCTTCCTGTGTGTACTGCTGGATGATCGTCGTGAGCGCAGTTTTTGAAATATTCAGATCCCTGGGGCTAATTCCATTTTCTTCCATTTGCTTGGGAAGTAGATGGCGGATCGCAATCTCGCGTTTCTCTTCTTCTGTATACCCCGCGAGACGGATGACCTCCATGCGGTCACGAAGGGCAGGTTGGATCGTATCCAGGACATTAGCCGTGGTCATGAATATTACATTCGAAAGATCAAACGTGACACCAAGGTAGTTATCCCTGAAGCTATTGTTCTGTTCAGGGTCGAGCACTTCGAGCAAAGCCGAAGATGGATCGCCACGGAAATCCGCGCCCACCTTGTCGATCTCGTCCAACATGATTAAGGGATTGTTTGTGCCGGCCTGCTGAACTGCTTGAATTATCCGACCAGGCATGGCTCCAACATAGGTTCGGCGATGGCCGCGAATCTCTGCCTCGTCATGCACACCGCCTAACGACAGTCTCACAAACTTTCGATCCAGAGCACGCGCGATTGAGCGTCCAAGAGATGTTTTGCCGACTCCCGGTGGGCCTACAAGACACAGAATAGGCCCTTTGGGTTTCTCCTTCAGTTTTCGCACTGCGAGCGCTTCAATGATCCGGTCTTTCACCTTCTCGAGGCCGTAGTGATCTTCGTTCAAGACCTGCTCGGCTTTTTGCAGCTCCAGATTATCAACCGAAGATTTCGACCACGGAAGATCCGTCATGATCTCCATCCAATTTCGCAGAGTGGCTGTTTCGGCGGCGTCCGGATGCATCCGCTCCAGTTTTTTCAATTGGCGGAGTGCTTCCTCCTCGGCAATCTTCGGCATTTTGGAAGCTTCAATTTTCTCGCGAAACTGGGCTATCTCTTCGGCGAGTTCATTACCCTCTCCCAGTTCGCTTTG
>WNFC01009344.1_pt1 | contig 10858 bp, 11 predicted proteins | sample 5400541 | NCBI WGS metagenome assembly WNFC01 (sample SAMN13153342, study PRJNA577476) | soil metagenome | isolation source: 120 cm saprolite under Douglas fir tree site 2 hole 2 replicate 1 | place: USA:California | collected 2015-04-18
GATTGCCAACAATGTAGTTTCCCGCCCCGTTCGTTGTGGCTTGCAGGAGAACACCAGTATCCAGGTTCCTGACCTGAACTTCTGCTCCAGGCAGCACTGCACCGGTTGAATCGGTGACACTTCCGACCAGCGACCCATAGAGGACCTGGCAGACCGCCTGCCCGGCAAGCAGGAACAAGAGGGCCGCTACTGTTAAAAAGGTCGTGCTTGATCGCTGGAGCAGAGTCGTTCGCGCAACTCTGACAGATCCTGATGTTTCGTATTTGTTCATACTGCCTCCTGAAGCAACGCCGTCTGTTTCATCTGACCGAAGCTTTCGAACGGCCAACTCTCGATCTCGGATCGAGGGTTTCCTGACGTCGGGATAGACTCTGAGCCGCCGACGCCAAGCAGATGTAGATTAGGCAGTGTCGAAATATAAGCGCTTATATCGTTGGACAAAATAGGCGAATCATAGGATCGCTGTCAATCAAAATCGGGGCGAGCACGCCAATTTTTGAACATGGCAACACTCCCGCACCGGCTCCAGTAAGCTCGGCTCACACCAGAAAAACACCAACCAGCGGAATGAATGCTCTTGTATTATTATGAATAAACTTGTTTATTTTCAATATACTATTGGAATTATTCGGACTGGCAACGGATTACTCTCGAACCTCATGGATCTCAGAACAATCACTGGATGTGATCAATCTTTTCTCATTCGCCTACCACCACCTACTTTTTTTCTGCGCGACGCACTCGTATCGCTAAACTTGAACGATTGCCATGTATAAGCGCTTAAAATGTTGACATCCCCTTTCTTGTCAGGCTAAGATTCGGGCTTCTCGTATCTCAGTACCATCACCATCACCATCGACATATGCCAACCCCATCGATCCTCGCCGCCGACAAACTTGTGAAGCACACCCTTGCCGAACGACTCCGAAGAGAGATCGTAACGGGAGCGCTCGCGCCTGGCGCACGGATCGTCGAAGGAAAGTGGGCGCAAAAGTTCGGTGTCGCACAAGGCTCCATCCGCGAAGCGATCAACATCCTCGCCCAGGATGGATTCGTCACGAAAGAGTCGGGCCGCAGCGCACGAGTACTTCACTTGAGCGAGAGAGACGTGGCACAGCTCTATGAACTACGAGGGGCACTCGAGGGTCTTGCGGCAAGGCTCGCGGCAGCCACGCAGCCGGAGTGCGTGGGATTACAGACTGCCGTAGACGGCATGCGTCGAGCTGCTGGCGCAGGAGACGCCGATTCTCTCCTGGATTGCGACCTTCGATTTCATCTGGAGCTTTGCGAACTCTCTGGAAGCCCCTATGTCATCGAGCATGGGCGAAAGATCCTGCTGCCGTTTTTTGCCTTCGTTCGCATGCGCGTGATCGCCACTGGACAGAAGACTGGAGCGTGGGACCGAGATCTGGAATCGCATCAACGCATCATCGACCTCTTGCGCGAGGGGGAGGGCGAAGTTGCAGAGCAGTATGTGAAGAGAGCGATGGATCGCTTCTCTAAAACAGCCTATGACAACTGGGAAAGGCGCGTATCTCACACGAAGGACAGACGCCCGTAAACGGAGACCATGGCAATCTATACGATCGAATCCATCTCTACACAGGACGCACGATTCCCCCTCCCTCCCGGCGCCGGAACAGACTCAGTTCACACCAATTCCGAGTATTGCCTGGCAGTCACGCTCCTTGGGAGCCAGAACGGTCTCCGCGGCACAGGAATCACGCTCACTCTTGGCGCTGGCAACCGACTTGTTTGTGACGCAATCGATTTGCTGGCAAAGCCGCTTGCCGGCATGGCGATTGAAGACCTTATGGGTGATTTCGGCCGCATCTCCAGACAGCTTGCGGACGATCCTTCCCTGCGTTGGCTCGGGCCTCACAAAGGGGTAGTCCATTTGGCGTTGGCTTCGATCACCAATGCCTGTTTCGATCTATGGGCGAAATCCCGTGGCGTGCCTCTATGGAAGCTGTTGCTCGACCTTACGCCTGAAGGAGTTGTGCGACTCCTCGACCTAAGCTATCTCGAAGATGTTCTCTCTGAGAGCGATGCACTCCAGATGTTACGAGAGCAGACATCAAAGCGCGCGGACCTTATGCCAATCCTGCAAAGCGGCTATCCCGGCTACGATACCTCGGTTGGATGGATGGCATACGACGATCAGAAAGTACGAGAGATGACCGCGCGCGATCGATCAGGGATTCACCGCATTCAAGCTCAAGGTTGGTTCGGCGGAAGAGGATCGTGATCTTCGTCGTGCTGAGATGCTGCGCAACTGTGTCGGCGACTCTGCAGATCTGATGTTTGATGCCAACCAGCGCTGGAACCTCCCTACTGCTATCCGAATGTGCCGCGAACTTGGGAAGTATCATCCACTTTGGATTGAAGAACCTACCCATCCGGACGACATTGAGGCTCATGTCCTGCTAGCGCGAGAGATATGTCCACTCAAGCTCGCCGCGGGAGAACACATCCCGAACCGCGTCATGTTCAAGAACTTCATGCAAGCGAAAGCGATGCACTACGTGCAAGCAGACTGCACTCGATTGGCAGGAGTAAACGAGTTTCTCACTGTCAGCCTTCTTGCGAAGAAACTCAACCTACCCGTAGTACCTCACGTCGGTGACATGGGGCAACTGCATCAGCATCTGGTCCTTTTCAATCATATTGCCCTGGGCCACGAAGCCCTATTTCTGGAACATATCCCGCATTTGCAGAGTCACTTTACCTTTCCCGCAGTGGTGAGCGGAGGTCGCTACAAGACGCCCCAGGAGCCCGGTGCATCCTGTGACCTGAAAGCAACGGCAGGCAGGACGGACTAACGTGGAGCACTCTCTACTCGTGGGAATCATGCTGACGATGGTTGCCGGACTTATGTCTGGTAATTGCATGCTTCCCTTGAAGTTCCTGCGGTCTTGGAGATGGGAGAATGCATGGCTTGTCTTCAGCATCGTCTCGCTTGTCGTTATGCCTTGGGCTCTCGCCCTTACTCTTGTCCATCATCTATTTCAGACATATCGGACACTTACGTTCGAGCAGCTTGCTATCCCGTCGTTGCTGGGAGCCGGCTGGGGCATCGCGCAGATTCTGTTCGGCATCTCGGTAAAGCGTCTTGGGATGGGCATCGCCTACGCCATCATCGTCGGGCTCGGTGCCGTATTAGGAACTCTGGTTCCACTCTTCCTGCAACACAGGATACTGATTATTGGACACGCCACAGCTCTCATCTTGACCGGTGTCGCTGTGATGGTCGCTGGAATCTCACTAACGGCGCTCGGCGGCCATATCAGAGAGCGTGACACCTCGGCCGCCGCGCGGACTATTCCACAGCAAAAGTACGTAGCGGCAATCGGTCTCGCGATTCTATGCGGGGTGATGGCACCGATGTTGAACTATTCGTTTGCATTTGGGCAGGACATAGCTCTTCAAGCTATACGTCTTGGAAACTCTGCAGTGCACGCAGCGTATGCCGTATGGCCAATTGGGTTGGCGGGAGGATTTATCCCTAACATCTTCTACAGCGTGTACCTGCTCTCAAAGCACCGAACATTCTCTGCGTTCCGCTCAACAAGCAAAGACTTCTATTGGTCGTCGCTCATGGGGGTTTTATGGATGGGAGCGTTTGCCCTCTATGGAATGAGCGCGACCATCCTCGGACCGCTGGGAACTTCAGTCGGCTGGTGCCTCTTTCAGATTTTCATGATTATGGTTGCGGCTCTGTCGGGTGTTCTGACAGGGGAATGGAAACGAAGCCCTCTCTCTGGAGTATTGCTCCTCAGCCTCGGGCTAGTTCTTTTGACTACCGCTATTGTCCTGCTCGCACTTGGAAATCGGTAACGATTGGTAACAACTATGAACGACTGGACATTATTTCTAGTAGTGGCAAATCGGATATGTGATTGTTCTCACGGAGAATGCACACTCTCGGATGGTCTGAGTAGCGTGTCACTTACTGAAACGGACGATAAACCTCACCCGACACCTGCGAGATAATCTATATGACAAAAGGAATTTCAGCCTCGGATGAACAGCAAATCACGCACCGATCCCTGCCGTGCGACCGCTACCTATACATTCTTGCGAACGCTCGTTAGCGTTGGCGAAGGTCACGTCGTTACCGCTGCCGCCGATATACGCCAGAGCACGACCCACAATAGGTTGCACTCGCGGTTCCGCCAAGCGTGGCTAGCGTTCACCAAGAACGACCGCGGCCCATTGGTCAGGTAATCGACATTCATTAGTAACGGTAAAGGGTGGCTTTTTCGGTGTGGATGGCGCGTGGGTCGAAGCGCCATGCGCCGCCTTGGTCGGTCTCGTCTCCATTAAGACGGCGTGCCGGGATCCACTTGCCGTCTTCGTACTTGCCGTCGTCGATGGTGGCGAAGCCGATGTGCTTGCCGGGTGTGCGGCTGGTGATGATGACGCGAAATCCTTTGCCGACGCCGAGAAATTCGGCTTGCCCTGTTTTTTCTTCGTTGCCCGTCATCATGACGAGGCCATAGCCGGTGTCCGACTGATAGCCGAAGATCTGATCGAGGGAGATCTGGACGCTGTAGTTGTTCATGGTGAACTCGACGTTGGGATGCTGCTTGGTGAGGTTGAAGCCGTGGACGTTACCCTTGGCCTGCTGCTCAAGGAGGATGGGGGCAATGGCGTTGATGGCGGTGTAGCTGTTGCCGAGGTCGGTAGTGCCTTTGATGAAGTCGACTAGGGATGGCTCGGTGGTGTGTGCGGCGTCGGGAGCGAAGGCAGCGTCGATGGCGAAGGGGCAGAAGCCGAGTGCGGCGTGTTCGCCGACAGCGTAGAAGACCCATGCTGCGCCGGCGGTGCCACCGTTGGTCTCGGGCATGAAGAGTGGATTGTCAGGGCGGTGGTACTGGTTGGCCCATTCGGCGAAGTTGGGCTGGTAGAGATCGGGCGCGTAGAAGTCGAGCGCGGTGCCTGCGGACTTCCAAATGTCGATGACGCGGGGCTGCGGACCTCCGCTGGGGTAGGAGCCGGGTGTGCCGTCTCCTCCACCGAGCCAAGTGTTCACGTACATGGGCAGGTTGTATGCAGCCTTGCCCGCGGCGGTGACGGCCTGTACGTAGTGGGCGTAGTTCCAGGCCATGAAGATCTCGTCGGCACGGGAGGAGTCGCCGAAGATTTCGGCCCAAGTGCCGGAGGTCTTTTCTCCGTGGGCGAGCCAGAGTTCGCGCAGTTCGGGGTTGAGGGTTTCACGATGGGCCTTGAGGTACTTCGGCAGTTCGGAGGGCACGGCGGAGGCAAAGGCGCGGTTCGCGTCAGCGGAGTGGTCACGCGTGTCAGTGAGGGTCCCAACTTCGTTTTCGACCTGCATCATGATGACGGTGTGATCGCGGTTGTCGGCTTCCTTGATGTGGTGCATGACGGCGGTGAAGGCTTTGGCGTCGGCCTCGCGCAAGGCCGTGCTGACGGAGGCGAGGGTGCTGAGGGTGGTTGAGAGGCTGCCGTTGAGTATGGCGTGGGGGAAGCGTTCGGTGTTCTGCTTGACCCACACGGGTGGGTAGCTGGAGACGCCGTTCTTCCAGGCGGCGAGCCAGAGAAACACGATGCGGACGTGCTGCTCACGGGCCTGGCTGATGAGACCGTCGATGAGAGCGAAATCGTAGTGGCCCTCGGTGGGTTCGACGAGCTCCCATGAGATGGGGGTGAGGACGGTATTGAGTGGGAGCGCGGCGAGGCGCGGCCAGAGGGGCTTCATGTATTCGAGGCTGGAGGAGCTAGAGTTGTGAAGTTCTCCGCCAAGCATGACGAAGGGATTGCCGTCGACGATGAGTTGGGTGACGGCGCCGCGCTTCTCGAGGTGCGGGGCGGATGTGTCCTGCGCGGTGGCGGCGATGGGCGTGAGGGCGAGAATGGCGAGCGTTGCGAGCGCGAGGCGGCTGTGTCGCATAGTGTGTGGCAATTATGCCTATGAGGAGGAAGGTTTGTCAGCGGTTACATCGGGCGAGGGATGCGCTGGGCGGCGTCCCATCGAGTACGACTCCGGCTTTACGCTCTCGCCCGGCGGCTTCCGACCATCCCTCTACCAGCGGATTAGCTGCATTCTCCTTGACCTGCTCCTTACCTTGGTCGCGTTATAGAGCGCGTCCTTCACATCGACTCGCTGACTGCTCAGCACTACTGAACTGATGGGAACGCGTCTCGTCTCCTTGTTTAGATTCGGGATCACAAACGTCGTCTGATAGGGTCCCGATCCTTCCCGTCTCATCATCCCGTGCCGCGGAACAATCTGGGGGCAAACCTTGCGCAGTCCGGAGACACGCGGAGCGCGGAGATGGCATTCGCCCGGCGCTAACCGCTAACCCTACGGGAACTGCCGACTCCCTATTCAGACCAGTAACTTCGGTGACAGCGGGTCAATTTGAGCCAAATAACACGCAAATAAAAGAATGGCTCAGTCGGCATCGTCAGTGAGGTGTCCGGTGGCGGACATGGGAGTTGATTATTGGACAGTACCCTAGCTAGAGATAATTTGTAAATTATAGAAAACATTGGGGCGGTTACGGCTTGCTTTGGCCAGCTATGTGCTTTCTCTTCTGGCAATGGATGTTTGCGCGTCCCGACCCACGCACTGAGAACGGAGTAATGATGATTGCGAATTTGATCCAGGATCTTCGCTACTCCCTGCGGCAGCTGCGCAAGACGCCGGGACTTTACGATTACCGCGGTGCTGACGCTGGCACTGGGGATTGGGGCGAATGCCGCGATCTTCACGTTGGTGCATGCGGTGCTGCTGAAGAACCTGCCGGTGACCGACCCTAAGACGCTGGTGCGGCTTGGCGACAACGACGACTGTTGCGTGAACTCGGGGACGCACGACAGTGGCGACTACACACTGTTCTCTACCGATACGTATGAGCAACTGAAGAAAAACGCGCCGGAGTTTGAAGACCTGGCGGCGATGCAGGCGGGATTTGGCTTCCGGCCTATCATTGCGCGGCGCGATGGGAGCCAGGAGCCCGCGCGATCGGTGATGGGCGAGTTCGTCTTCCGTGGTTGGCAGTACGTTCTGGGTGAATACGAAGGCGGTGACGATTGCCGGGATCGCACCGGAAGGTTTCTTTGGCGACCGGCTGTCGAGCACGCCGCCGGATTTCTACCTGCCAATCGAGACGATGCCGGTGCTGGCGAATGCTCCGTATGTACACGACCCGGATATGAATTGGCTCTACATCATTGGGCGGGTGAAGCCGGGTGTGGCGCTGGCCCCTCTCCAGGTGAAATTGAGTGCGTTGCTGCGGCAGGCCTTTGCGCCGAGCAAACTTTTTTCGACGGAACAAGGCAAGGCGCTACTGGCAAAGGCGCATGTGGTGCTGACGCTGGGCGGCGCGGGGATCCAGAACCTGCAGGACCAGTATGCGTCGAACCTGCACCTGTTGATGTGGGTCTCCGGACTGGTGCTGCTGATTGCGTGCGCGAACATTGCCAATCTGCTGCTGGTGCGCGGGATGGGGCGGAAGGCGGAGATGTCGGTCCGGACAGCGCTGGGCGCAAGGCGTGGAAGGACTATCCAGCAGCTGCTGACGGACAGCGTGGTGCTGGCGGGGTTGAGCGGCTTTGCAGGACTTGTTGTTGCGTATGCGGGAACGCGAATGCTGCTGATGCTGGCGTTTCCCGGAGCGCAGAATGTTCCGATCCATGCGAGTCCGTCGATGGCGTGATGGGATTTGCGTGCGGGCTCTCGCTGCTGACGGGCGTGTTGTTTGGCGTGGCGCCGGCGTGGATTGCGGCGCAGGCGGAGCCGGTGGATGCGCTGCGGAGTGGAGCGCGGACGACGGCGACGGGAGCTTCGTTATTGCAGCGCGGACTGGTGGTGTTGCAGGCTGCGTTGTCGTTGGTGCTGTTGGTGGGCGCCGGATTGTTTTCGCAAAGCATGAACAAACTGCAGAGCACGGACCTGAAGCTGGAGACGAAGAATCGGTATATCGTGCACATCAATCCGCAGGCGGCGGGGTATTCGCAGACGCAGTTGGAGGCACTCTATCGGACCATGGAGGAACGGTTCCATGCGCTGCCAGGGGTGATGAAGGTGGGCATCGCGACGTACACGCCGATGGAGGATAACAACAATGGCTGGGGCGTCCAGGTGCAGGGCCAGCCGGATTTGCACGCGTGGGCTTCGCTTGTGCGAGCGAACGCGGAGTACTTCGATTCGGTGGGGACGCATGTGGTGATGGGACACGGGATCGCGTGCGGGATACGTCAACCGCTCCGCCGGTGGCGGTGGTGAACCAGGCGTTTGTGAAGAAGCTGTTCAAACCAGGCGAGAACCCGATCGGGCATCACTTCGGATCGGGACCGGATTCGACTGGAGACTTTGAGATCGTCGGTGTGGTGGAGGATACGGCCTACACCAGCGCGCGATGGAAGGACCACCGGATGTATTTTGTGCCGACGATGCAGCGGCCGGCGAACACGAAGCAGCCGATTGAGAAGGATGAGATGCTGTATGCGGAGCGATTGTGCTGGAGACGGCGCGGCCGATGAGCGATATGGAATCGCTGGCGCGGGCGACCTTGGCGACCATCAATCCGAATTTATCGGTGGTGAAGTTTCAGACGTTCGATGCGCAGGTCTCCGACCGGTTTACGGAGGATCGGATGATTGGGCGGCTGACGATGCTGTTTGGCGCGCTGGCTCTGGTGCTGGCGGCAGTGGGTCTATACGGCGTCACCGCTTACACCGTGGCGCGGCGCACGTCGGAGATCGGCCCGCATGGCGCTGGGCGCAGAGCGCGGCGGCGTGGTGGCGATGGTGACGCGCGGAGCGATGATCCAGACGGCGTTGGGGCTGGTGATCGGGGTTCCGGTGGCACTGCTTTGCGTGCGCTTTGTGAAAGCGCAGCTCTATGACGTAACCGGCGCGGATGCCAGTGTGCTCGCGAGCGCGATCCTGACGCTGGCAGTGGCGGCTTGTGTCGCGGGACTGATTCCGGCACGGCGGGCGGCTTCGGTAGAGTCGCAGGCGGCGCTGAGGCATGAATAGAAATCAATCTGAATAGAGGTTATCGGCACTTCAATGCCTGAAAAGTCCAGTTTCCGGTAACTTCGATTCTCAGTTGATGTGAACAGGGCTTCTCATCAAGTATGGGCCACGGGCCCCAGAGCCGATTGATATACTTACTTTCGATGGCTCAGTCGCACACGTTGCTGCTCTTTGATCCCGATGCGCAGCCGCAGTGCTGGAATGAGCGCATGGCGCCTGGGGAATACGCCGTACTCTACTCCAGTAACCAGCTTGCTCCGTCGGGCGAGCAGAAGAGTGTTCCGATGGGCGGTCCCTTCTGCACCGTCTTAAGTTCGCTGGCTGAGGCCGAAGAGCACGCTACCCGGCAGGTCACGCTACTCCCAACGCTTCGCTGCCGCATCTATGACCATCAGGGGCTGGGTCGCGAGCCTATTCGTGAGATTCGCGGTAGCCAATACAAGGGTGAGAGTGAGATCTCGGCGCGGTTCCGGCGATGGGGCGGCTCCATGTTGTTCTTCGGCGGCCTTGGGCTCACGATCCTGGACTGGAGTAAGGACTTCAGCCTCTCGTGGCCCGCGATGATAGGCACTCGCATGATGCCTGTTGGCCTCATCCTTCTCGTGACAGAGCTGGTGATCGTCATCGAGGCGAGACGGAAGAAGAGCCGTGTAGAACGGACACCCGATACACGATGACCGCCGCTGACGTACTGCAGGTGATCGCTCTACTGGTTGTGCAGGTGGCTGCGATCCTCGTCGTCACGAATGTCTGCGGGTGGATGCTTGCACGTGTGGGACAGCCGCGCGTGGTGGGCGAGATTGCCGGCGGTCTCCTGCTCGGCCCGCTTGTCTTCGGCCATGTGCTTCCTGCGGCGTCTGCGCTTCTGTTTCCGCCTCTCCGGCTGCATCCACTGGAGGTGGTCAGCAATATCGGCCTCGTCCTCTTTCTCTTTCTTATGGGGGCGGAGCTGGATCTTGATGCAGCGCGGCATAACCGTGGCGCATCCCTCGCCATCACTGCATGCAGTATCGCTCTCCCCTTCGCTCTGGGAGCAGCACTGTCTCCCTTTCTGCTGGTGCGCTTCGGCATGCCGCATGTCTCCCATCTCGGCTTCGTGCTTTTTGTGGGCATCGCCATGAGTATTACCGCGCTGCCGGTGCTCGCCCGGATCATTCGTGAGCGCAGTCAGACGAGTCGACCGATCAACCCTGCGACCGCGGCCACAGCGTTAATCTGTGCCGCAACAGACGACTTGATCGCATGGTCGCTGCTTGCGGTCACGCTTACCCTTACCCACAGTGGTCAAGACAGCCACTACCTGGCTGGAATCGTCCTTCGGCCCCTCGTGCTGGCGGGATACATCGGGGTGATGCTGTTCCTTGTGAGGCCACTCTTCACGCGACTGCTTGCTTCACGGCACAGGCCGCCCGTATGGCTTTGGCTTCCATGTATGGTGGGGTTTGCGTTTCTTAGCGCGCGGATTACAGAGATCCTCGGCGTACATGCTTTCTTCGGGGCGTTTCTGGCTGGCATTTGCGTGCCAAGACTGCAGTATGGCAGCGCTTCGCTGGAGAACACGCTTCAGCAGAGGCTGCAGCCGATCATCCGATTGGCGTTGCCGGTCTTCTTTGCCATGACGGGTTTGCGGACGCAGCGTGAGATGTTCTCCGGTAGGGGGCTCGGCTGGTTCGCGGTTGTCTTGCTTGTGGCGGTGGTGGGGAAGGTCGGCGGGGCTTTGCTTGCGGCACGAGGCAGCGGTATGGAGTGGAAGATGGCTGTACAGATCGGGATTCTGTTGAATACGCGCGGGCTTGTGGAGCTTGTCGTCCTCAATGTGGGTTACAAGGAGGGCATTCTGAGTCCGTTG
>WNFC01017965.1_pt1 | contig 10857 bp, 10 predicted proteins | sample 5400541 | NCBI WGS metagenome assembly WNFC01 (sample SAMN13153342, study PRJNA577476) | soil metagenome | isolation source: 120 cm saprolite under Douglas fir tree site 2 hole 2 replicate 1 | place: USA:California | collected 2015-04-18
GACGATTGCCGATATTGCGGTGGCTACGAATGCCGGGCAAATCAAGACCGGTTCGCTTTGCCGGACGGATCGTGTCGCCAAGTACAATCAGCTTCTGCGTATCGCGGAGGAACTTGGTGACAACGCAGTCTACGGCGGTAAGATGCGCTAGTGGAGTATTCCCGCTACGGCGATTTCGGCGAACGTCGAGACGCGACCATTTGGCAGCGCCTGAACCGCATTTTGCGCGTTCTTCTTTTTCTCGCGATCTGGCTTGTCATCATCAGCCTGTTTGTTCCGCCTTATAATAAGCTGAAGCAAAGCCGCAACGATATCGAGCGGCTACAGGCACTGGTGGACGAGCAAAAATTTTTGCTTGCCCGGCAAACGCGCGAAGTCAATTTGCTCAAGACCGATGCAACTTATCTCGAAACAATTGCGCGCGATCGCCTCGACTTGATGAAGGAAGGCGAAACGATTTTTCGGCTCGAGCCGCGTGGCACGAAGCAGAAATGACGGACGACGCGCTTCTGCCAGGCGCCTGTTGACCAAGCTCGTCGCTTGGTTTGGCGCCGCTGCTACAATTGAATCGTTTCGCCGATTTTTGGCAGAAGTAGTTCCTTGCCGGCCGAGCGCGCGGCTGCGAGCGCTGCTCCGTGATCGATCTTGATCGGCGGAAAAGTGTCGTAGTGCACGCCAACAACCCGCGTTGCGCCAACAAATTGCGCGGCGCGTAACGCGTCGTCGATCCCCATGGTGAAGAAATCCCCGATCGGCAAAACGGCGAAGCTGAGTTTGGTTTCTTCGCCGATCAATTTCATATCGTAAGTCAGCGCGCTATCGCCGGAATAATAAAAATTTCCGTCATTTGTTTCGACGACGAAACCGCACGGGTTGCCGCCATAACTGCCATCCGGCATCGAGCTGCTATGCAATGCCATGCGCCGCCGTGATTCATTGATTGGACATTTTTGACGCCCTTGTTTTCAAACCAAGAGCCGACTTCATACGGCGCGATCACCGTAGCGCCGGTTTGTTTCGCGATATCCACGACATCCGCGACGTGATCACCATGACCGTGTGAGACAAGGATGAAGTCGGCCGCGATTTTGGTGGCATCGATTTCTTGCGCGAGCGGGTTTGGTGTGATGAACGGATCGAAGAGCAAAGTTTTACCGCCAGTTTGAACTGAAAAACAAGCGTGTCCGTAATAGGTCAAGTTCATGGGAGTTCGAAGTTCGAAGTGCGAAGGACGAAGTCAAATAACTCAAAGGACGAAGTTTGAAGTTCGACATTCACAGTTCGAAGCTTCGCGATGGACCCGTTTAGTTATCTCTCGGTTTTGATTTCGATCATTCTCGCATTGGGAATGACACGTGTGTTGGCCGGAATCGGCGACATGCTGCAGGCGCGCTCGCGACGGCGGATCTATTGGGTGCATGCAATCTGGGTGGTCAATCTCTTTCTGTTTCTCGTGATCGCGTGGTGGGTTTTCTATCGCTGGCGTGGTGAACAGCATTGGACGTTTTTCTTGTTCGTTTTCGTTCTGATCTCGCCCACCATCCTTTATCTTGCTTCTCTCCTGCTTTTTCCGCGAGAAGGCGCCGCCGACGAATCAATCGATTATCGGACACACTTTTACGCGAATCATCGGGCGTTCTTTATCCTATTGACTCTTTTCGCGCCGGTTGACGTCGTGGATACGCTAATGAAAGGCATCAGTCATTTTCTCGCGCAAGGACCGCAGTACATCGTTAGCACCATCCTACTTCTTATTTTTTGCTCAGCAGCAGCGATCTCGCGCAATCAGCGTTACCACAGCTTTTTCGCGATTTATTTTCTGTGTCACACGATCGTGATCAGCTTCGCGATCTTTCATACGCTGATTTGAAAAAGAATTCAGAGTTTCGGTACCGCGCCCAATCGAAAAGTGGTTTCGCCCGACAAAGCGCGTGCTAAGTTCAACGGAAATGGATACACCTGAAATTACCGCTTACCTGAAAACTACGTGCGGCTGGAGCGCCGGAGTTCGCGCGGTACTGGCCAAATACAATCTCAAATACACCGAGAAAGACATCATTCAAAATCCGGCTTTTCGCTGGGAAATGGAAACGAAAAGCGGCCAGCCCCTTTCGCCATGCGTCGAAATTAACGGCAATATGCTGGCGGATGTGAGCGGTGAAGAAGTCGAGAGTTATTTGATCGAGAATAAGATTGTGGCTGCAAACGACGCTCAGACCGCGGTGCCGACGAATGCCCCCTGTCCTCCTGAGCAGCACGAGGCTGCGGTGCATCTGCGGATGTGATTCGTTGCAGCGTTGAACCGTTGAAGCGTTCCACCGGTCTAACGCTTCAACCCTTCAGCGCTTAATCGCTTCCACGTCTGGCAATGAAACTCTTTGTCCGGAACACCTCGCTCAAAAGAGGCGACGGCTCGAGCAAAAGACGCCACCGAATCGGATGGAGTCTGGCCTTTCTTCTTCTGGTTCTCGCGGCCGGTTTCGGCGTTCTCATCTTCTATGGCGCCTGGGCGCAAACGTTCGACATGAAGAAGCTTGGCGAAATGCCGGAGCGCAACACTGTCTTCGACGTTGATGGAAAAATTTACAGCCGGCTCGCCGGCGCCAACCGCCTCAAGGTTTCCTTCAAGGAGGTTTCGCCGTTTTTTGTCGATGCTTTGCTCGCGCGCGAGGACACGCGTTTTTTTCAGCACAGTGGGATTGATTGGCGCGGAGTGATGCGTGCCCTTCTCCGCGACATCATCACTCGCTCGGCCAAGGAAGGCGCGAGCAGCATTACGCAGCAGCTGGCACGCAACAGTCTTCCGCTTGGCGGACGCACCATCAGCCGCAAATTGCTCGAAGCAATGGTGGCGTTTCGGATCGAGCGCGAATACACGAAAGAACAAATTCTCGAGCTCTACATGAACCGGATTTATTTTGGCTCTGGTTGTTACGGCATCCAGACCGCATCGCAAGCTTACTTCGGCAAGGATGCTTCGAAATTAAACTTATCTGAAGCCGGATTGCTGGCCGGGTTGATTCGCAGTCCAAATCGTTTTTCGCCGTTGAAAAATCCGGAGGGCGCGACCATTCAACGCGACACCGTGATCAACCGGATGTTGGAGTTGAAAAAGATTTCTGCAACCCAGGCCCGACAGGCAAAATTGACGAAGGTCACGTCACGCCCGAGACGGCTGCCGCTCATTCAGGAAAATTATGCGATGGACGCGGTGCAGCGGGATTTGAATCTGCTCCTGACGCAGGACCAAATCGATAATGGCGGTCTTTATATTTACACCACCCTCGATGCGACTGTACAGAACTCCGCTACCGAAGCGCTTGAAACGCAACTCGCCAAGGTCGAAAAACAATCCAATTTTCATCACGCGAGAAAGGCGGACTATCACGCGTCGGAAGACTCGCCGGACGCGGCGATGCCATATCTGGAAGGCGCTGTGGTTGCGATCGACAATGCCAGTGGTGGGATTCGCGCGCTTGTCGGCGGCCGCGATTACGCGCAGAGCAAATTCAATCGTGCACTGCCGCCGGCCAACCGGCAAGTTGGCTCTTCATTTAAACCATTCGTTTACACGCTCGCCTTCATGCATGGACTTTTGCCCGGCGCGTCGATCAGTGACGGGCCGATTCAACCGGGCGAGATCACGGGTGCTGGCAATTGGTCGCCGGGAAATTCCGACGGGACTTATGGCGGAATTCAGCCGGTGTCTAACGGCCTGATTCATTCGCGCAATACGATGAGCGTGCGCGTGGGCGAATTCGCCGGTTTGGATGACGTGCAAAAAATCGCAACGACGCTTGGCCTTGGCCAAAACATTCCGCGCGGTCCAGCGATTTACATCGGCTCTTTTGAAACAGACCTGAAAGATCTGACCGCGGCTTACACCGTTTTTCCGAACGCGGGAATTCGCAAACAGGCTTACATCATCGAGCGGATTGATGATCCGGATCACAATCCAATTTATCGTGCCGCACATGTTTCAATTCCGGCGCTTGATCCGAGCGCGGCCTGGATGACATCGCAGTTGATGGAGGACGTGTTGGTTCGCGGAACGGCCGCGAGCGCACGCTCGTTAGGCTTCAAATTGCCGGCCGCTGGTAAGACGGGAACGACGAACGATTTCAAAGACGCATGGTTTGTCGGCTATACGACGGAGCTGACCTGCGGTGTCTGGGTTGGACTCGATCAACCGGCCACCATCATCCCCCACGGCTACGGCGCGGCGCTTGCGCTCCCGGTCTGGACGCAAGTCATGATGAAAGCGGCGCAGCGTTATCCGCCGCAGGAATTGCAGCCGACCATGCCGCAAGCGCGCGCGGTGGTCTGCTCGATTTCCAATCAGCTCGCCACGACCGGATGCCAGATGGCTGGAACCGCCTACGAGATTACTTTGCCGGCTGACAAAGTGCCGACGAAAGCGTGTGAAGATCACGGTGGAGTCCAGACACAACTCGTGCAAAAACTTCAAGACGCCGGGCAAAAAGCGGCCACGTTGCCGAACAAATTACTGCAATCATTCCGCAGATTTTTCGGTGGCCGCTGACTGTTCGCATTGCCTAACGAGTCGTTCGTAATCATCTGCGGTGTCGATATCAATCGCTCCCTTAGGAAAGGGGAACTCGGCGACATCTTCAAGGTGATTTGCGATGATTCTTTTCGCGCCAGCCTCGTCCTCCAACGCGAAAAGCTCATCGAAGTAACCGCGCGCAAAAAGCGCCGGGATGCCCAGCGTATTTGCATAACGCGACGCAACGATCGGCTTCTTCGTTTCTTCGCGTTTTGTTTTCAGACCAATAATGGTTTCCCGATCAACTAAAGGCTGATCGCACGCGAGCAGGATGACCGCGTCAAGGTTCGGATAAGCTGCAAGTGATTCCCGCAAACCAGTACGGATGGAATTTCCAATTCCGCGCTGCCAGTTTGGGTTTTCAACGAGCAAAACTTTTTCGCCAGCTAATTCGCTTACGATACGGTCGCGTTCCGCCCCAATCACGACAGCGATCGGCGAACAATTCGCTCCTCTTGCTGCGGCGATACCGCGGCGCAGCAACGTTTGACCGCGAAATAGCAAAAGTTGTTTTGCCTGCCCAAGTCGGGCTGAATTACCGGCTGCGAGAATGATCGCGCCGATCTTTTCCATTGCCTAACGAGCCGCAGCGACCGCCTCAGTTTCGGCAGGCGCGCAACGAATCGCATGGATCGGCGCTCTGCGATCGCGCAACGATTTGCCCGAGCCAGCATTGAAGACGCTCTGAATTTCCGCGACGATCGCGAGGGCAATTTCTTGCGGAGTTTCCGTGCCGAGATCAAGACCGGCCGGCGCAAAAAACTCGCCGCCAAGCGCACCGGAACTGTTGAACAAATCCGCGAGGAGTTGGCCCCGCCGCTTTCGCGGGCCGATTAATCCGAGATAGCGAAGTCCGAGCGGGAGCAGTTTTTGAAGCGCGCAGAAATCGCGCCCGTAGTTGTGCGTCTTAACGACGACTGCGGTGCGCTCGTCGAATTCATCGCCAAGCAGCGACGGATTTGGCACTGAAACAAAGTCCCAGCCGAGCAACTCCGATAATTGCCGGAACGAGTTGGCTTCGGGTCCTCCGCCGACAATCAACAGTTGGATCGGCGGCTCGATTCGCTCCACGAATGCTCCGGCAATACATTCGTCCGTTGCTCGAACCATGATCGTTCCGAGTTCGTGGCCCTCGGTTTCGAAATTGGTCGCAGCCAGGCAACTTCGCCGCCCACGAAAATGCTGCGAAAGTTCGGAAAGAAACGATTCGCGCAACGGTTCGATAAAAATTTCAATCGCACCGTTGCAGCCAAAACGACGGCGCATATCGAACGCAATCAACTTCGGCTCACCGGCAGAGATCACGTTCTGCGCAAGGGATGCAACTTCTTCTTCTACACATCCGCCGCTCAGCGATCCGGCTGTAGGTCCGCTGAGCCCGATCAGCATTCGCGCACCGGGGCGCCGATAACTCGATCCCGTTGCGCGTACCAGTGTGGCGAGTGCGAGTGGTTCGTCCTGCCGCTTTTCGAACTCGCGCAGGATGTCGCTGATTTCTTTCATCCCATTAGTTTGTCGAGCGTGATCGGCAGATCGCGCACGCGTTTACCGGTCGCGTGGTAAACGGCATTAGCAACTGCGGCGGCCGCACCGGTGATCCCGATCTCACCCATCCCGCGCGCGCCCATCGGATTGAAAGCAAAGTCGGGTTCGCCAACAAAATGCACCTCGATAGGATTAATGTCCGCATGTACCGCTACGTGATAATCAGCGAGATTTCGCGTCACCGGCAAACCCGTCGCCGGATCGTAAACGGTTTCTTCCTCCAATGCCATCCCGATGCCCATGACGATCCCACCCATGATCTGACTGCCACCGGTTTTCGGATTAATGACGCGGCCGCAATTCATCACTGCGATCCAGCGCGTCACGCGCACGAGCGGCAGCTCGGGATCGATCTTCACTTCGCAAAAGTGCGCGCCGAAACTTTGGAAACCGAGCTTCTCGTTTTCTTCGAATTCGAATTTGCCGTCCGCTTCTATCGATTTGACTCCGGCACGTTGCAAAGCCTGACCGAATGAATCGGGTTTTTTAGGATTCGCACCGAGATCGGCAAGTTTCTTATGCAAGTTTTCCGCAGCCGCTGCGATCGCCGACCCGACCGTGCCGGTTGTTTGCGATCCACCCGCAACCGGACCGAAAGGAAGGTTTGAATCGCCCAGTTCAAATTTTACTTTTTCCGGCGTGATCCCGATCGCGTCGGCGCTGATTTGCGTGAGTGATGTGTATTGTCCCGTGCCCAAGTCATGGGTTGCGCAACGAACGACTGCGCTTCCGTCCACATTTAATTGGATGTGCACATCGGCGCGGCCGGCATGTGCGGGATAGGTTGCCGTCGCCACGCCCCAGCCCACGAGAAGATTTTCGTCTTTCATTGAGCGCGGCTCGTGTTTGCGTTGCGACCAGGCAAATTTTTCCGCGCCCAGCTCGTAACATTCTTTCAAATATTTTGCTGACCACGGAATATTTTTCATTGGATGATTCTGCGAATCATTCGTTAGGCGTAATTGCAGCGGGTCCATCTTGAGCGCGTAAGCCAGTTCATCCATCGCGCACTCCAACGCATACGTGCCAGGACACTCACCCGGCGCGCGCATAAACGACGGCTGCGCAATGTTCACCGTGTAAATGGTGTGACCCAATTCCATCGCCGGCGCTTCGTAGAGCACATTGGTCGATCCGATGCCGCACGCTTCCACCCAATGTCCAACCGGTGACGTGAACATCTCACTCTGATGCCGGATAGCTTGCAATTTTCCCTCGCGATTCGCAGCGAGCGCAATGGTTTGAATTGTTTCCGTTCGATGTCCCGTACCGCTAAACATTTGATGACGCGTTAGCTCCACTTTCACCGGCCGGTTTACCACCTTTGCTGCCATCGCCGCCAAAATGGTGTGCGGCCAGGTCGGGCCCTTGCAACCAAATGCGCCGCCGACGAAGGGACAAATCACATGAACGTTTTCCGCCTTTAATCCAAACGCGTGCGCCGTGATTCCCTGTGCGCCTTTCACATATTGTGTCGCGTCGTAAATCGTTAGGCGCTCTGGCGCATCCCACACCGCGATCGTCGCCGAGCATTCCATCGGGTTGTGCGTTTGCGTCGGGGTCGAATAGATCTGCTCGATTTTGACCAAATCGGGGTTTTGCAACGCCGTCGCCGGGTCGCCTTTCTTGGCCTGCAATTCTTCGTCGAAATGTTCCTTCGGTTTATCCCTCTTGATCGCGCGCTCTTTTTCCAGCACAGGTTTCTCCTGCGTGTGGGAAATCTTCAATAACGCCGCGCCATGCCGTGCCTGCTCGAGCGTTTCGGCCACAACCATCGCGACGTATTGGCCGCCATAAGAAATTTTGTCGTCCGCCAGAGGAATGCGTTGTTCAATGCGAATGCCTTCGGTTCTTTGCGCATTCTGGGGTTCCGCTAATTTTGGCGCATTCAAATGTGTCACCACCGCAAGAATGCCTGGCGCCTTTTCGGCCGCGGCCGAATCAATCTTCGTGATCGTCCCTTTTGAAATGGTGCTCATAACGAGAAATGCATGAGCCATATTTGGCGGCGCGAACTCGGCCGGATATTTCGCCGCGCCGGTGACCTTCAAGCGGCCATCCACGCGGCTGTGCGGTTTGCTGATCGCGTTTGCTGAGATCGGTCCGGGCGAGCTCATATTAATTTGTCGGGCGTGATCGGCAGATCGCGCACGCGTTTGCCAGTGGCGTGGAAAACCGCGTTCGCGATGGCAGCGGCGACGCCGGTGATTCCGATTTCGCCAATGCCCCGCGCACCGAGCGAGTTGATGTGCGGGTCCGGCAGATCGATAAAAAATGGCGTGATGTCGGCAACATCTGCATTCACACAAACATGGTAGTCGGCGAGATTTTGCGTCACTGGTCGGCCGGTCTGCGGGTCGTAAATCGTTTCCTCCATCAACGCCATCCCGATGCCCATGATGACACCGCCCATAATTTGGCTGCGGCTGGTTTTCGGATTCAGCACCCGGCCATTGTCGATGACGCTGACAAAACGAGTGACGCGCACGCGCGGAAGGAGCGGGTCGATCTTCACCTCGCCTGACCCGCGCGCGTGAGAATATCCGCGAACTTTTCGCTCTTCGAAGGGTCCCCCTTTGAAGACAATCGCCCATCCGCCGCGATAAGATCGTCAACTTTCTGGCCGAACAGCTGGGATTTTTTGTCCGCGGTCGCAAGCACGATCAACTTCTTTTTCACAACATCGGCCGCGCGCAAAATCGCTTCGCTAATTGTGGCGGTCGTATTCGAACCACCAGCCACGGGGGCCTTCGGCAAACTGCTATCGCCTAACTCAAAAGTGATTTTCTCCACCGGCAACCCGAGTGCTTCCGCAGCGACCTGCGTGAATACCGTGTAAGCTCCCGTGCCCAGATCGTGCGCCGCACTACTAACAACTGCGCACCCATTGGCCATTAAGCGCGCTTTGGCCGCGCCGACAAATCGATAACCTGGATAAGTAGCCGTCGCCATTCCCCAGCCGATGAGCGAACCGTCTTTGTCGCGCATCGATCGCGGCTCGGCCTTGCGCTGAGCCCAGCCGAATTTTTCCGCGCCGCGGCGATAGCATTCCTTCAATTGTTTACTCGACCAAGGTTTGCCATTGATCGGATGCGCATCGGCATAATTGGCGAGGCGCAGTTCAATCGGATCCATCTTCAGCGCGTAAGCCAGTTCATCCATGGTCGACTCTAGTGCGTAGGTGCCGGGAGTTTCGCCGGGCGCGCGCATCGGCGTGGGCGTTGCGATGTTTACCTCGTAAAGCGCGTGTTCGATGTCGATGTTCGGACAGGCGTAAAGTTTGCCAGTCGAAGCCAGCCCGCAGGCCTCGATGTGAGTGCCTACGGGTGACGTGACGATCTGAGTGCGATGACGAATCGCGCGCAGTTTGCCGTCCTTGTTCGCAGCCAGCGAGAGATTTTGCACGGTCACCGGGCGATGGCCGCACGACGTGAACATCTGCGGTCGGCTGATTGCGAGTTTAACCGGACGCCCGACTTGTCGCGATGCCATCGCCGCCAAGAACGTGTGCGGCCACTGAAATCCTTTGCAGCCAAACGCGCCGCCAACAAACGGACAGATCACACGCACATTTTCGCGCGGCAAATCGAAAGCCTCCGCCAAAGTTGCCTGCGTGCCTTGCACCCACTGAGTTGCATCGTAAACGCTCAGGCGATCGCCCTCCCACATCGCGATAGTCGCCGATGGTTCCATTGGGTTGTGCGTCTCTGTCGGCGTGGCATATGTCGCCTCAATTTTAATTACATCCGCAGCGGCCAACGCGGCTGTCACGTCACCTTTGTGAATCTGGATTGGTTCGTGAAAAAATTCTTCCGGACGAGTCGGTTCACCGGCGCTTTCGTCCAATGTGAGCACGTCGTAAGCAATCTCATCAGTCTCGAGCGGAAATCGATCTTCCTGCATCACGCCGCCGTCCATGAAATCGTTTTTCGGTTGCTTGAGCTTGGTGGCATTGGCGTGGGTGATCACGGCTAGCACGCCCGGCGCTTTTTCCGCCGTCGCCGAATCGATATTCTTGATTCGCCCCTTCGCTATCGTGCTCTGGACCAGCACAGCATGCGCGAGATTGGGCTGATAAAACTCCGCGGCATAACGTGCCCCTCCAGTGACTTTCAACCGCCCATCCACGCGATTGATGGGCTGACCAACCGGCGAAAACGCGACGGCAGTGACACTCATAGCGTCCTCACCCCATCGCGACGACGGTGCTCAGCGCGCGAACGATGGTGCGTTTGGCGAGCTCGATTTTGAATGAGTTGTATTTGTAACCTTTCGCGCCTGCCAGCTCCGCTTCGGCGGCGGCGCGAAAGGTTTGTTCGTCCGCGTTTTTTCCGACAAGTTCTTTTTCAGCCTTTTCTGCACGCCACGGTTTATGGGCAACTCCGCCAAGCGCGATGCGCACCGCTTGAATCGTTCCGTCCGCGCCCAGATCCATCGCAGCCGCCACGCTGACAAGCGCAAACGCGTAGCTCGCGCGATCACGCACTTTCAAATAATGCGAGCGGACAGCGAATTTTGACGCGGGTAAATCCACCGCCGTAATTAATTCATCCGGCCCCAAGTTTGTATCGCGTTCGGGTGTATTGCCTGGCAGCCGGTGAAAATCAGCGAAAACAATTTCGCGTTCGCCCTTCGCTCCCTGCACGCGCACGACAGCATCGAGAGCGGCCATCGCGACACACATATCGCTTGGATGCGTCGCGATGCATTGTTCGCTTTGGCCGAGGATCGCATGGATGCGGTTG
>WNFC01009349.1_pt1 | contig 10856 bp, 12 predicted proteins | sample 5400541 | NCBI WGS metagenome assembly WNFC01 (sample SAMN13153342, study PRJNA577476) | soil metagenome | isolation source: 120 cm saprolite under Douglas fir tree site 2 hole 2 replicate 1 | place: USA:California | collected 2015-04-18
GCCTTGGCCTCCTTCGCCCGGCGTGCCGGCCCGGGCGCCCGGCAGGCCCGCCTGCGATGGCGGATAAGCGTGACAGCGCCGGCTACCGCCAGGGCGAGCGCAAGCCCGATACCGCCCCAGGCCAGCGCCCCGGCAGCCGCCAGCCCTGCGATCAGCGCCGGCCCGCCGCAGCATGCCACCGGGACCGGCAGCAGCCACAGCCCGCCGGCCCGGGACCGCACGCCGCTGCTCATCCCGGACCCTCCGCGGGCGAGGGCGCCTGAGCTTCAGTCTCCCCGGCCCGGGTTCGCTCGCTGGCCGCCCGCCGCGCGCCGCGATCAGCCATCGCTCACCCCGGCGCCGATCGGGCGTCGCTCGTTGTTGCGGGTCGCGGTCTTCCGCATCGCGTCGTTCCCGTTACCGCTGCGGCAGCATGGCTCAGGCCAGCGCGGCGGCGAAGAACCGGGCCACGTGCCTTCGGGCCAGCTCGGTGGCGTCGCCGAGGCTGATCACGAAGGTGCCGGGGTGGGCGACGGTCCACTGCCCTGCGGTGGCCGGGCCGGTGAAGTGCAGCACGTAATGGCAGAAGGTGGTCATCACGTCGTCGTCCCAGGGCTGGTCAGGGCGCAGGAACGACAGCACCGCGGCCGGGTGGGAGGCGCCGGTGATGGTGCCGTCACCGCTGATGCGGTAGGTGATCTGCTCGCCGGTGACCGGGTCGGCGGTGGCGACGTCCAGGTCGCCGATGACCCGGGCCAGGAACAGCGGGTCCCACGCGCACCAGGCGCTCAGGCCGGTGCCGGCGCGGCGGATCCGGTGCGGCATCCCGGGCAGCGCCAGGCCCCAGAATCCGGTTACCCGGTCATGGTCGTCGAAGAACACCGCCGGCCACGCCCGGAGCACCTGCTCGGACGACCCTTCAGGCAGCCCGGCCTCGGCGGCGGCGGCGGCGGCGATGGTGACAGGCTCCCCGGCAGCCAGCAGCCGGAAGACGGCGACCGCCAGCCGCTGCTCGGCCTCGCCCAGGTTCCCGGCCGCGGCCGCGATCGCGGTGTCCAGCGCGTCGACGGAGGGAGTGATGGTCTCGGTGGTCACGGCATGCGCTCCTTGGCTTTCCTAGGGCCGGCGGCGGCCGGCCGGGCGGCCCGGCGGTTGCCGCCGGGTGGTCAGGTTGCTACCCTAAACCTTCCATCTGACAGTAAGGTCAAGGGGCGCGGGATGAAGATCGGCGAGATCGCCGGGCGGACTGGGGTGCCAGCGAAGACGATCCGGTTCTGGGAGGACCAGCACCTTCTGGCGCACCCGGCCCGGACCCCGGCCGGGTACCGCGACTACGACCCGGCAGTCCTGGAGCGCCTCGCCTTCATCCGGCACGCCCAGGCCGCTGGGCTAACCCTCCAGCAGATCCGCCAGGTGCTGGATATCCGCGACGGCGGCGAGCCGGCGTGCGTGCACGTCACCGCCCTGATTAGCCAGCGGCTCGGCGAGGTGGAGGCCCGGCTGGCCGAGCTGTCCCGTGCCCGGGACCAGCTGCTGATCCTCGCTGGGCGGGCGGCAGCGCAGGACCCGGCCGACTGCCGGGGCTACTGCTCGATCATCGCCGGTTGACACGGCGCTCCATCCGCGCCCTTGACCTTCCCGCAAGGGAGAAGGTCTACGATCCTGGGAGACCCTGAGCGAGGAGCTGAAGTAAATGGAGCTGACCCTGCTGACGGTGCCGGCCTGCCCGAACGTCGCCGTGTTCGAGGAACGGCTCGCGGCCGCGCTGGCCGGCCATCCAGGCGCTGTCCTGCGCCGCCGCGAGGTCGCCGACGAGCGGGAGGCAGCGCAGGCGGGCATGCACGGGTCGCCGACGCTGCTGATCGACGGCGCAGACCCGTTCGCCGCACCCGGCCTGGCGCCGAGCTTGTCATGCCGGCTGTACCGGGACGCGGCCGGCCGTGGCGTCCGGGCTCCGTCGGTAGAGGCACTGCGGCAGGCGCTGGCGGCGGCCCGTCATGACTGAACGCGAGCCCGGCACGCCCGCCGCACCAGCGGAATTCCTGGCCGGCAGCGGCGGCATGCGAGCGACCCGTTCGAGGATTTCGTACGCGACCTGTCGGAGTTCCTGTTTCAGCTGGCGCTATTGCTGGCCGGGCGGCCAGGCCGATGCGCAGGACCTGCTGCAGGTCGCTTTGGAGCGTGCCTGGCGGCGCCGCCGGGGGCCCATCGCCCGGGACGACAACCCGGAGGCATCCGTCCGCCGGGCGATCCGGCCACGGGGAACGTGCCCAACGGGATCCGGCCGAAAGAGGGTTCTGACCGAGAGCACCGACGGATAGTTACCGGATATCGTCGGGCCTTCGCTGGACACCGCATTCTCGTCCGGACCTGGGCCCGTCTGCGCCAGCCGACCCGAACCCTTGGGACACGCCCAGCCTGCGGGAATTTGGCCGGGCGGGAACCATGCGTCGGTGAGGTCCGCTCCGCGGAAAATTGCGCCTGTGAGGTCGGTGTCGGGCAGGTCGGCCTGGATGAGCATGGCATCTGTGAAGTCGGCCCGGGTGAGGGTGGCGCCATCGCGTTTCAGACCCGCGCCGGTCAGGCTTGCGCGTGTCAGATTCGCGGGCGTCAGGTTCGCGGCTCGTAGCTTCGCGCCGGTTAGGTCCGACTCTGCCAGGTGCGCCTTAGTCAGGTCCGCGCGGCGCAAGTCCGCGCCGCGCAGATGCGCGCCCGCGAAGTCCGCGCCCGCGAGGAACGCGTCGGTGAGGTCGGCGCCGCTAAGGTTCGCCGCGGCTAGATTCGCGTTACCGAGCTTGGCCTGGGCAAGGTCCGCGCCGCTTAGGTCCGCCTTGCCCAGGAACGCATGGGTGAGGTCCGCGCCGCTGAGCCGTGCGCTGGCGAGGTGAGCGCCGCTGAGGTTCGCGCCGGCGAGGTCCGCGCGGCTGAGGCTGATGCGCTGACGGTCATGGGCCGCGTCCCGGCGCCCGATGACTGTCAGGGCTGCCTAGATGTCCGGTCGTCGCCTCGGCTTGCCGGCCGGGGTCTCTCCGGGGTGGGCGGTTGGCCACGGCTCATGGGAGTGTTCTCGGACGAAGGCTGTGAGGACCGCCATGACCGGCGGGTGATCCCTGGCCGAGTCTCGCGCGATGCGTTCGAGGGCGTAGATTCCGCCGATCCGCACGTCCAGCTTGTCGGAGCCGATCTGCTCGACCGCTTTGGTGTATCGGTCGGTCACCTGACCCTGCCGCGCTAGCCGGTAGTTCTGAGCGGTGAACCACAAGGTCGCGGCGACGAAGACGCCCGCAGCGAGTGTCAGAAGCTGCGATCGCACCGCTTCCCGCGCCGTTTGCAGCCGCGCCGCCGGAAGCGGACCGGCGATGTGGCCGACATCGTGCGCGGCGATCAGGTCGGTAATCGGCCAGATGAGGGCCGCAGCGACCGCAATGGCAGCGGCGATAGCAAGGATGGTGAGCACCGTACTGCGATCGGTGCGCCACAATCGGGCAGGTCGCGACATCATGGCACGACGGTACGGGCTGTTCACCACCTCGCGGTGCAGCTTTCTGGCCTTTGTAATCTGGCGCCCGGCCGGTAGCTGAATGGGTCGCTTCGGCGGGCGTGCGGCCCGAACACGCGGCCGGCAGCGGGGTTCGGCGGCGAGGTGGTCGAGAACTTGGTCGACCAAGCCGTCGTCGGTCATTGGTTCGGGGTGCGGGCGGTGGTCGTGAGGAGCGGGAAACGGCCCGAGGCCAGCACGGCGCGGATGCTGTCTATGACGTGCTGGGGTGCGGCGTACGCGGGCTGGGATTGGAACACCGCGGCGGTGGCGTGCAAGTCCTCCATCTCCTGGATGGCCGGGCCGAGGGCGCCGCGTGGGGCGGTAGCGAACAGCAGGCGGCCAGGGTCGGTCCGCCCGCTGCGGGTGGCGGCGGCGATGCGTCGTCGGCAGGAGCAGGCCGCATCGTTGTTGACCAGCCCGCAGTGGCCCTGCATGAACTGGCGGATCCTGTTCCGGGCCCGGGAGAGGCGTTTGCGGTAGACCTGCGGCTCCACACCGCACACCGCGGCGGCGTCGGCGCCGGGCAGGCAGAATACCGACCCGAGCACGAACGCGAGCCGGTGTTCGCGGTCCAGACACGACAGCATCGCCTGGGTGCAGCCGACCTTGACCTCCTCTTCGAGGAGGCGGAGGTCGACGTCGTTGTGCTCGGGAGGGTCGGCTAGCCCGTCGGCCAGGTCGGCGCCGAACGCCTCGAAAGACAGGTCCTGCCGCTCGACCCGGCCCAGGCGCACGGTGAGCAGATGGTTGGCGGCGATGCGGAACACCCAGGTGCGCAACGCCGCGTCCCCGCGGTATGTGCCGAGCCGGGTCATCACCTTGATGAGGATGTCCTGGGTGGCGTCGGCGGCGTCGTGCGGGTGCCACAGCATCCGCAACGCCAGCCCGTAGACGTCATCGCGCACCCCGGCCAGCACCGCCTCCAACGCCGGGGCGTCCCCGGCGGCGGCCGCCACCGCGGCGGCCTCTAGCGGACCTGCGGCTCCCCGATCGGGCATGACACCTCCACCACGGCTTTCAACGCAACCAGTTCGGGACCCAGCGCCCGCATTTGAGCGTCGAACACCTCGTCCGGCATGCCAGTGGCCTGCAGCTGGGTGAACACGTACACCGACCCTTCTCCGGCGGGCACCACCCGGGAGAACGCCGACACACGCACCCCGGGCACCGGCTCCATGTGGAAATCCACGGCCCCGCACCTCTCATCAGCGTCCACTCGCATCGGCATGTCGCCCGCGCTCGTCTGCACGATCCACCGTCCATTCTCCCGCCGTACCCCCTGGGCGAAGCCCACCGCCCAGCGTGGCAGGTTCGCCGGCTCCGCGACGAACGCGTGCACGGCCGCCGGCGGTCCCTCGATCATGATGCTCTGGGTGTCGCTGCGCATAACGCCTCCTGACCTCGGTTCTCACTGCTGTCAGATCTTTCGACTCGCCCGCCCCTCATCTGTGACCGCCCGCCGGCAAGAATTTTGGCGGCCCTGCTCCGAGGCAGTCCCCGAGGACCGGCTGGTGGATGCGCCGGACCGGAGTGAACGCATCCCGCCGGACCTACTTGACCCGTCCGGCCGAACGCGGCGCAGGGCCGCAACGCCCGCTGGTTCACCACACCGACACTGGGATTCGCGGCCCGCAGCCGGCTGCTCGATCGCGCCTCGCGAGGAATGGGCCGGACCGCCAGCACTGACCGCTGGTCGCAGCACAACGTACATCCGGGCAACTGGAGCACCACCGGGGTTCGCGCACATCTGGTTTTGTGTGAGCAGCTGCGCTGCCGTCCGGCACGCCCCTCCGCGCGGGCCTTCAGCAGCACCCCAGCCAGCCAGCCGGCCGATAGCCCGAACCGGACGGAGGGTGTCCGGAATCGGGGGGTCCTAGCCAGTGCCGAGCGCGCCCTTCGGATTTACAACGCCGCCGGGGCCGCGCAGCCCCCGCGCCCGATCACCGCTTCACACGACGAAGCCGCCAGTACCTCCACGGTGCCAGCCTGAGCGAACGGAGCCATAAACCCCTCGACCCGGTCGCGGCTGTCGGCCTCTACGATCATGTACAGGGTGTGGGCATCGTTCACCACCGCCTCGGCGTCGATGGTGACGCCGTGGGCAGAGGCGTTGTCGGAGGACAGATGCCCGAGCAGCATCGAGCCCATCTGCGGATCGGCAGCCGGGCACTGGTCCGCGGCGTGCTGGTGACGTGTGACGAAAAGAGCCATCCCGAGCCTCCTGGTGATGACATCGATGACCCGTCCTGTGCCGGTGGGCGGTACGGAAGTTAGGAGAGCCGTGAGCGCCGTCGCCGGCCCACTCTCAGTGTGCTTCATCCCTGGTTGCTGCGCTACCGACGCGCACTGTGTCTCACTTGGCAGCGCGTGCGCTGTGGATGGCACCGAGCGGGCGGGCTAGCTGGATCCTCAGCGCATCGGGAAGCGTGGAACTGCACAGGAGATACAGTTCACCGTCCGGCACGCCCACGCGGATAATGGTCTGGATCTTGGTGTCGCTGTAGGCCAGGGCAGCGCCCAGGAAGCCGAATGCCACGGTCATACCGGCCTGCTGGCCCGGGTCAACCTGCTGACGATCCCTGGGCCGCCGACGTCCACCTGGTCGATGTCGCTGTAGGGATATCGATCAGCGGCCTCCAGCCGTTTGCGGCGGTTATCAGCAGCCGCTGCTCGAGGAACCGCAAGTCATATGCCCCAGCCGATGCCATATCCTCATCGACCAGGTAGCCGCCGAGCAATACCGCGGACTTCACCAGGACCTGAGCGTCCGCGTCAAGCTGGGTCACTGCGGCCCGAGCACGGTCAGCGGCTGCACGATCAGCGAGCTTCGCCCGCAGCGCCTCCTCGAGAGTGTCGTCCAGGCTCAGCAGAAGACGCCAGGCCATAGCCCACCCGTCCTGCGTGTATGGGAAGCGCTCATAGACTTCAGCCCGCCGGTCAATGTCTCACGGGCAACCAGAAAGCACGAGCCGCCCTTCGCCTCCGACCGGTGCTGCCACCCGATGCTCGGATGCCGATCCCGAATGAGCAAGAACACCCACGAGCCCATCTCCTCCTCAGCAGGGACCGGCATCGCCGGGACGGACACGTCAGCGCCTCTTACGAGGTCCGATGACTTAGGTGCGCGTGGCTCTGTCATGTCGCTCCAATAGGTGCCAGCCCGGTAACGACATCGTAAAATCGGCAACCGGGCGGAGCGGCGACCACATCTTGCCGAAAGGGGTAATGCCCCGACGCGTTTCGCCGCCATCCAACCGACATTGCGGTCAGCTCACGCCCGGCGGCAGATTGTCAGGGCCGTAGCATGAACCTGGCGCGCATGCTTCGGGACGACCTGCGGGTCGGAGCTGCCGGCCCGGTGCCGCCGAGATCGCCCGGACTGGGAGCTGACCAGGCTAGGCCCCAGGTCCGCGGGGGCGGCAAGGTGGCTCATGCCTTGAAACGGGCCGCTTCCTCCGAGCCGCCGGTCGCGTCGCCTGGCTTGTAGGAGTGCGCGCCCGCGCCGGCCAGCCGGCCGCCCTGCACGATCAAGTACTCCTCGCGGATCGGCCGGTTCTCAAACCAGCATTCCAGGATCTCGCGGGTACCCGCCGCATACCGTGCCTGCGCCGACAGCGACGAACCCGAGATATGCGGGGTCATGCCGTGATGCGGCATCGTCCGCCAGGGATGATCCCGCGGCGCGGGCTGCGGGAACCAGACGTCCCCCGCGTAGCCCGCTAGCTGCCCGCTTTCGAGCGCCCGGACGATCGCGTCCCGGTCGCAGATCTTCCCGCGGGCGGTGTTGACGATGTACGCGCCGCGCTTCATCGTCGCCAGCAGCTCGTCGTTGAACAGGCCCTCGGTCCCCGGGTACAACGGGGCGTTGATCGTCACCACGTCGCAATGCGGCACCATGTCTGCGGCGCTCTCATAGAACATGACTCCTAGGTCGCGCTCGACTTCCTCCGGTAGCCGGTGCAGGTCGGTGTAGTGCAGCTTGACGTCGAACGGCTTGAGCCGCCGGAGGACCGCCGACCCGATCCGGCCGGCGGCGACGGTGCCGACAGCCATGCCTTCCAGGTCATAGGACCGCTCGACGCAGTCCGCGATATTCCAGCCGCCCTTGACCACCCACTGGTAGGAGGGGAGGTAGTTGCGGACCAGCGCCAGGATCATCATCACCACGTGCTCGGAGACGCTGATGCTGTTGGAGTAGGTGACCTCGGCGATGGTCAGCCCGGCCTCGCTGGCCGCCTGCAGGTCATAATGATCCGACCCGATCCCGGCCGTGATCGCCAGCTTGAGGTTCCTGGCCCTGGCGATCCGCTCCCTGGTCAGGTACGCGGGCCAGAACGGCTGGGAGATCACGATGTCAGCATCGGCCAGCTCCCGCTCGAAAGCCGAGTCCGGGCCGTCCTTATCGGAAGTGACGACCAGCGTGTGACCGGCGGCCTCCAGGAAGCCGCGCAGGCCCAGCTCGCCCGACACGCTGCCCAGCAGCTCCCCCGGGGTGAAGTCGATCCCGTGCGGGCTCGGCGTCGTCTGACCGCCCGGGTAGGAGGTGATCGCCGGGATGTCATCGCGGGCGTAGGTCGCCGGGTAACCACCGACCGGGTCGTCATACAGCACGCACAGCGCCTTGGCCATCGGCAGCTCCCGACTCTGCGGATGCGGTAGATCTATGCTGCCATTCTGTACTCATACAGAGCCATCAGCTGAGATTCTTCTGGACGCTCTGGAACATGCGCTGCGCCACACGTTCGGCACTGCCCTCGCCGAGGCCGGCAGACCTGGCCGTTATGCAGGCGCTTCTGGGCCACGACCACGTCGATTCGGCCGCCGCCTACATTCATCTGGCTCCCGCTCACATCCGGAAGCAGTTCGATGCCGCGCGTGCGACGCCGCCGCGTCCAAAGCCGCAACATCCATTCAAGCCCGCCCAACGCAACGACTCCGGATTCGCACACCACCGCCACGCGATCTTAGCCCGAACCCGGCCGCCAACCCAGACAGCGACCGGGCCCCTCGACTTTCGCGGTTCTGGGTGAACGTGTGTGCGAGCGGGTCGACGCGGCGAGATGATCTTGGTGCGGGCCGTCGGGATCGACAGAGGGGCGCTCGGAACGATTCCGAGGCAGCGGCGCCCTCATTCCGAGCGGGGCGGGTGCCGGGTTAGCCACTCGGCCCAGGTCGTCGTGCCGCGGCGGCCTTCCGGACAGGTGAGGTCGCCGGCCGCGCGGGCGGCGGCGCGGGGGAGCGGCAGGGGGAGGATCCGGCGCCGGAGCCCCCGGGCTGCCTGGTACTGCTCGGCGACCTTGCCGAAGCTCATGATGTCCGGTCCGCCGAAAGGCTGCTGGTCTCCGCCCAGCCCGTCCGCGACGCACCCGACCACGTACGCCGCGAAGTCGCCCTCGTCCGCGGGCTGCATCGGCAGCTTCGTGGGCAGCGGCCAGACTGGAAGGCGCGCCATCCTCCCCAGCATCCGGTCGAGCAGCCAGTAGAACTGCGTCGACGGCACGATCGAGTGCGGCACGCCGGACTGGCGCACTAGGTCCTCGGCGGCGGCCTTGAGCCGCGAGTACGGCACGCGAGCATGCCTGACGCCCACGATCGAGACGTACAGGAAATGCGCGACGCCGGCCTGCCCCGCGGCGCCGAGCAGCTGCCGGGTGCCGCCGATGTCCACCTCCGGCGGGCTCCGGACCAGGTCGACCGGCCGGATCGTGCCGCGTCTGGCGGCCGGCGAGAAGGTGGCGGCGTGGACGATGACCTCCGTACCGGAGACCGCCTCGGTGATTCCCCGCCCGGCGGCGAGGTCACCCTGGATCCACTCGACCGCCGGGTCCTGGCCGGGCGTGCGGGCCAGGACGCGCACCTGGTGGCCCTGGTCCTTCAGGAGGCTGACGATGTCCCGGCCCAGGTGCCCGGTGCCACCGGTGACGAGAATCCGCATGCTCGTCCCCTCCTTCGTTTGGCGCTGCCCTCCCCATCATCCGCCCGGCCCCGCGTTTCGAATGAGGGCGCCCCTGTGTCGATCTCGACTGCCCGCACCAAGACCATCTCGACACGCCGACCCGCTCGCACTGGCGTGCGAACCTGCGTAGCGTGGTTGCCCACGCTGTCAGGTAAATGCGTCAATCTAAGCATCGGCTTCCCCTCACCTGCCTCACTGATAACACGTTCGGGTGTCCGGTCTTCCTGCGGATCCGCGCGTGGAGCACCACGCCGAGCCATGCCTTGCTCGCGGCCGGTGGCGGGCTGGCCGCCTGGGTGCTGATCGATGACCGCAGCGGCGGTACGTGCGGTCGCGGCCTGGATCTCCGGGCCGTCTGGCATCCGCGGACGGGTTGGCGACGACGTGCACGCGCGGCGGGGCATCCGCGCCCACGAGCATGCGCCTCGCGACCCTGGCCGACCTGACCGCGTACGCGGCAGCCCAAGGCGTCACCCTCACCTCGAAGACCTAACCAGCGCGTTAATAAACGACAAGCCCTTGATGGCAGGTGATCTCGCTGATACCTTCCGTGATCTACGGTCGGTTAACGCCGCCCCGTTGGCTCCCCAGCCACTCGCGGTAGCGGTACAGGTCCCGGAGGAGGCTGATCTCCGCGCCGTGGTGGACCTGCTCGTTGATCAGGGTGCTGAAGATGCGGTGGTAGGGCCACAGCTCGCCCCAGTTGGTCTTGCGGGGAATCTCCAGGTCCGCGTCGGCTAGCTCGGCCAGCACGGTGCGAAGTGGTTCCTGGCTGGCCCTTAGCCAGTCCGCAGCCGTGGCGGCATTACCTGGCATCTCCAGGTCGAACGATGCTGTCGCCGGCTCGAAGGCGTAGTCCCAGTACAGGTAGTTCACCGCGGCGATGTGCACCGTTCGCCATGCGATCGTCGTCAAGGGAGCGGGATCGGGGTCCGGCACTTCATAGTCGATGACCCATTCACCGCAGCCGTCCGCACTGGCGGCCCGGACTTCTGATCGGTGGTGCACGGTCCAGCAGCCCGCGACGGGCTCCCAGAAGAATTCCTCATTACCAATGCCGTTCAGCACGCGGCCCTGCGCGGTTCCAGAAGTCGGCCGGGGGTATTGACCTGGTCTTCTACGCGGCTCGTTTGGTATTCGCTGAGGAGGCCGCCGGGGACGGGCCGGCGCCTGATCCGGTCCCGGGAGAGAGCGGCGGCGGGATGGTCAGGCCGGGGCGGGTGCAACTGGCGGCTGCGGTGGGTCGTCGCCGGTTGTAGTGCCTGGCGTACTCGGCCAGGACGCTGCGCAGGTGGCGTTCGCCGAAGATCAGCATCCGGTCGGTGAACTCGGTCCGGGCAGTGCGCACGAACCTTTCCGCATAAGCATGCGCGCGGGGGC
>WNFC01009351.1_pt1 | contig 10855 bp, 10 predicted proteins | sample 5400541 | NCBI WGS metagenome assembly WNFC01 (sample SAMN13153342, study PRJNA577476) | soil metagenome | isolation source: 120 cm saprolite under Douglas fir tree site 2 hole 2 replicate 1 | place: USA:California | collected 2015-04-18
TCCTGCTGCACGCGCTGTCGCTGCGCCAACTACGCCGGCACAGCAAGGCGGAGGCGGCGCGGCGCTAGACGCGCGCCGCGGCGAGGCTGGGCGCAAGGTCTGTCAGGAAAGTGGTGAAGATAGCAGGAATCACCACACGACCTGATGAATCTTGGATGCTTCAGATTGGTCGTAACGAAATCGATTCGGCTGGTGGCTCACTTCATTCCAAACGATATCTGATCATTGATCGCGATACGAAGTACTCTGAGCAATTTCGTAGGTTGATTCGAGACAACGGCACCAAAGTGATCCGCCTGCCGCCACGATCGCCGAATCTGAATGCCTACGCTGAGCGATTCGTACGCTCGATCAAAGATGAATGCCTGGACCGGATAATTTTCGTTGGGCAGGCATCGTTACGCCGTGCGGTGTCCGACTACATGCAGCGCCTGCAGCAATATTTCGTGGAATGCCGTCAGCTTGCCCGGCCGCGAACCACGCTGGTCTTCGGCTCCCCAGTTACCGGCTTCCGCAACCACTTGCGTATCGTGTTGCGCGATAAACTCGTGATCCGCCCAATCTCTCTTACCGACTTCTGCTGGCGGAAATGCAACCGCCGTACCTTCCCTATCATGGCCATGGTGATCACCCCTCGTCCCCTGCTCAAAAATCCAGCAGGGTAGGTTGAACACCCGGGTCAGTCCTAAATCGGCATCACCGCGGCATGTGGGTCACTTTTCGGCCGGCGCCGACAGCGTAGGCTGATACCTCGAGTCTTGACGCACATGTTTTGCTCGAGGCCAGACTCCCACGGCATGGCCCCATCCAACGTCAGCACCTTCTTGCCCGCGTGCGGGCAAGAAGGCAACAGGTCGGTGCATGCAGCTCCTCAGGGCTGGCCCTGCCCCGAGAGCAGTTCGAGGCTGTAGCTCACTTGAGGATCCCTCCGCTTGCGCTCGAAGACCAGCGGGACGACGATGCTTTTGCCTGGCATGATCACGCCGTCCGTCAGGAAAACACGAAGATACGGATCTCCGTCCTGCGTCTTGCCGCTGCCATTGACGAGTTGGATCTCGCGTGGAAGACCCTTGGCCACCATCAGCAGATGCGTGTCGATGATCGACGTGCTGTGGTTGGTGATCCGGTACACATCCCTTTGCTGGCCGTCGTCGCGGTCGCGGTCGATCAACGCGATAAGCGCCTGCGAGGTTACGTCGAGGAACTCGAGCCCTTGGTCCCGCCTTGACAGCGGATCGTTGCTGTCGATGGCCAGACCGCTGGGCATCAAGCCATCCTGGGCTCCCAGGGCGGCGAGATCCGGCCGGAACTTCGAGAAAGTGAGGTCGCGTTCGTTCGGCTGGAAGGTATCGGTAGTCGAACTGGGGTCGTATATCAAGAATGCTGGGTCATACAGAGCGTTCTCTAGGAAGTCGGTGAGATCGTCGACTTGCCTTCCCGAAAGGCCCAGACCCCTCGGGGAACCAGGCCCGCGAGGATTCGTGAAGCGGGTCGACAGGGTGGGCGCTGCTCCGGCGGTGGGGTCCTGGGGAACGCCAGCGTTGAAGTACTCCACCACATCACGGACTTCGGTGAACGAAGCGTTGTGCATGAAGTTCCCCCCGTCCCTGAGCTGACGCAGGGTCAAGGCGCGGAACTTAAACGCGTGGTCCGGGTTGTGGGTGATCTCTTGCCGCCCGATGTCCTCAGCGTGGTAAGGAAAGCCGTCCTTGCCCAGCCTGTTGGGGTCGAGATGGCCCCTCGCCAGCGCGTTCAGCGCTTGGACCGGGTGGTCGCCGATGCCGATGTTGATGAAGTTCTCCTCGACGAACTGCCCGATTCCGGCGACGTCGGGGTCATTGAACTGCTTGTTGAGCATCGGCCCGCTGTGGCAGGAGAAGCAGCCGGCGCCGCCGGCGCTGGCGTTGGTGAAGAAGAGCCGTGCGCCGCGCCGCTGGCTGGGGGTCAGCGCGCGGTCGTCTCCGGCGACGAACCGATCGAACGGCGTGTTCCGGGTGACCACCGTGCGCATGAAGGTCGCCGTCGCACGGAACGCAGTCACGTCGTTAATGAGCTTCGTCAGGTCATTCGAGGCGGCGGCATCAGCGGCTTCCTTCGGGAAGGCATCCTGGAACAGTTTGACGAAAGGCGGCACCTGGATGAGCGCCGCCGACTGAAAGTTAAGCATGCGGTGGGCGTCGAGGAGCAGGAGCGCGATGTTCTCCGCAGCCGGGTCGTCGAACGGGTTGAGCGAGCCAATTGTGGACGGCGGCTCGCCTCCGAAGCCGCCGAAGAGGAGGCGGGGGTTGAACGCGGCACCGATGATGCTCATCGACAGGCGCGCCACGCTGTCCAGCTCGTCGAGCCGGCCGGTCGCGAGCAGGGCTTCCGGGGGCGGCTGGTGGGCGAAGTTGGCCGGCGTGGTGACCACCCGCTGGCCGTTGATCAAGTCGATATCGGTCAGCGTCGGGAGCGCATCGACCAGCGTGTCGCCGGCGAAGATGGGCGCGGAGCGCAGCTTGGTGAGAATCTCCTGCGTCCGACGGCGGACGATGAAGTTGCCGTTCTCGTCGGTGTAGCCGCGGCCTTCCGCGCCGACGTGCAAGTTGAGCACCTGACCGGCCTTGCTCGCCGCCTCGCCGAAGTGGCAGGTGCCGCACGACCCGGTCTGTCTCGTTGCATTGACGATCGCCTGAACGTTCGGATTTGACGCGTTCACCGTTCCGCCGAAGGCCGTCCCCGCGGGCAGATCAACAGGCTGTCCTTGGTTGGCGTTGATGCGCGCCGTCCGGACCGGATCGTGGAAGAGCATCTTCCCGAGGAAACGCTTCGCCTCCGTTGTCAGGAAGCGATCCGGCTGATCCGGCTTTCCTGGTGGCACAGGGATTTCGGCATTGGTCGCCGGAACCCTCAGTTTGTCGATGCCGCCGACCTGGTGGCCGATGAAGCTGCGCAATTGCGCGGGGCTCGCGCCGTCGTCGCGATCGCGATTGTCCGACTGCGCGGCAGCGACGCCGAAGAGCAGCACGATCGACGCAGCGAAAACTCCCCGCATGCGAAGCAGGCGCTGCGGGAGACGATCGAAGCGGTTCGCTTCGGATCGACGCACAGGGTCGGTTGGATGTCCCTTCATCTCGGAAATCATGGTGATATTTCCTCCAGCAGTTGGGGATAAGCCAGTGAACAACGCCCGCCTGCGCGGTTCCGTTCCGGCTTGCGCGACAACACACCAACGGCGGGTGTGCCGTAAGTTCTCACGCGCCGCCGCGACTCTTTTACACATCGGCCGCGCCGTGCATCAGTGCGACGGGACCGGACAAGCTTCATTGAGGCACGCCAGCGTGGGCGCTGTCTTGCACAGAGCGCCCGAGCCTTGCGGGCATCCACGCAGGTTCTTGCAAATTTCAACGAGGAGCCGGACGATGACTCCCGAAGCGGAACCCGAAACGCACGCGCTCCTGCGCCACGGTGTCGACGCCTACGCGCAAGCGCTGGCCATTGCCGGCGGCAAGGAACTCAATGCGCTAATGCGCAAGGGAGATCGAACCGCCGTCTGCGCCGCGATCTACGCATCGCCGCCGTTCGATTTGCAGGTTCCGGCGCTGCCCGTGTCACGTCTGTGCGTGAACCTGACACGGGCACGCGTTAGCGGTGGCGTCGGCGGCGAGCGACACCGCAGCTATGAAGCGCTCTGCTACTCGATGTTCAGCGCGCCGGCCGGTGTGCCGGTCGCCTGGCGGAAGGATTCGCCCAGCCGACACCTGACCATCTACTTTCACCCGGATGCGCTCGACTGCTCAGGGGACGGTGGTGCTGTCTTCGACCAGGAACAGCCCGTCTTCAACGCCCAGATTGCGGGCATCAGGCACCTCGCCGACCAACTCGCGGCGGAACTCGACGGCCCGGACATGTTGACGGACGAGGCCGCCGACAGCCTCGCACGGCTGCTCCTCGTGCGGCTCGCGCGGCAACTGCGCGACCCGGGCACGGCGACGAACCCGCTCACGCCCAAGGTGCTGGCGAGCCTACGCGACTACATCGTCGCGCACCTGTCCGAGCGAATCCTGGTCGCCGACCTGGCCCGGGAAGCCGGCCTGTCACCCAACCGTTTCGCGCAGGCCTTCAGCGAGCAAACGCGCCAGTCACCGCATCAATTCGTGCTCCGCTTGCGGCTCGATCGCGGAGTGCAATTGCTGCGGGCGTCGAATCTCAACCTGGTCGAGGTGGCACTCGAATGCGGTTTCGCCAACCAGCAGCACCTGTGCAACGCCATGCGACGCCACCTCGGTACCACGCCGAGCCGCTACCGGCGCACGCACAAGAAAGGCACAGAGATTGAGAGTTGACCGGCGATGCATGCGACCTTGCAACTCCTGCATTCACACCGACAAACCGTCTGCGACCCGCAGCCGGCCGGAATGCCGCCCGCCGTGACCCTGGATCGTGATTCAATGATGCCCGTGTTCCCGCAACGGACCGGGCACAGTCGACGTCCGCTGCAGGCCGCCTTGCTGGATCCATTCCCTCGTCGAATCATTTGCGCGCTCGATGAGGGTTGCGCAACCACTGTAATCGTAGGAAGAAGTCTCGAGCGGGCAGAGCGTTGGGACGACGTGCAGCCGCACGTGTTGCGCGAAGTGCTCGATGTCGTTCACAAGCTGGCGCGCAACGAGCAGGTTCAGCGAGTGCAGGGCCTTGGCGATCGCGCTTGCTGGCGCCCGCGTCAGCCCACAGGCAAATCCAGTGGGCAACACGACAATTCGGTCGGCGCCGAGCTTCAGTGCGGTGGAAATAGGCGTGTTATTGGTCACGCCGCCATCGACCAGTTCACGACCGTCGATCAGCACCGTGGGAAAGACGCCGGGTATTGCTGCGCTCGCCATAACCGCGTCGACCGCCGAGCCCGAAGAAAGCAGGACCTCATCACCAGTGATCAGATCGGTAGCGACGACATGGATGGGGATCGCAGCCTGCTCCAGTCGCTCGTAGGGCAAATTACCTTCCAGGAGGCTCCGCAGCCCATGTGGCTCGACCAGATAGTCGCGCCCGCCAAAGAAACCCGAACAGGTTCTTGAGGCTGAACGGAAAGATATGCTCGCGTTTGAGCCCGCGCCAGATCGCTTCGAGCTTTGCAACGCCCGCCTGCGTCGGCTCCGCGGCGAAGTAGGCGCCGTTGAATGCTCCTGCGGACGCGCCGACGACGAAATCCGCCTTTTCGCCGTGCTCGACCAGCGCGCGCAGCATCCCCGCCTCCACCGCACCGAGGCTGCCACCACCGGCAAGAACGAAGGCTGTGGGCATACGCTACCGTCGCGATTCCCGTCATGCAGTTTACAGTCCTACCACGGGTAGATGCTGGGATCTACCGCCGAATACTCCCTGAACGATGATGCGCCTCGCGACACAGCGGCCGCGTTGGAGGCATAGCTTCGAGGATCTATTTACGGACTACAACGCCATCACGCCACCAGATGGAAGAGCTTCGGAAGCTCGGCCAGTGATTGAATACGATAGTCGGCTTCTAACTCGAACTGCTCCATTCGCATCCGGATAGCCTTGAACATCGTGAATGGTCGAATAACTTGGTTGTTTTCCAGTTCGTGCGCCAATGCTGCAGCGGAAACCCGCTCGATCCACGCCACATTGAGCCCGAAGCTCTTCGCGCCGCAAGCATCAAATGCATTCGACGAGACGAATAGCACGTGCTGCGGCGACACTCCTAGCGTGACCTCGATCAACTCGTAGGCCCGCGTGCTCGGCTTGAAGATTTTTATCGCATCAACGCTAATGGTTGCATCCAGAATTGTCTCCAGCCCCGAATTATGGACAAGTGCGTTGAGCATTGCCGGGCTGCCATTCGAGAGGATGGCAAGCTTATAGTCACCCAAAACCGTAAGCGCTTGCATGGCGTCCGGATAGAGGTCGAGATGACAATATTTGTCCATGATCTGGTCAAAAATTTTGGCGTCATGCTTAAGCCCCAAACAGCCGATTGTGTAAGTCAATGACTCTTGAGTTATTTCCCAGAAGTCCTTGTAGCGTCCCATCAGTGAGCGCAGCCAAGTGTATTCCAACTGTTTCATGCGCCAGATCTGCGTGATGAGTTCACCGTATCCCGGGAACGCTTGATCGGTAACCGACGCGACCGACTGGATGTCGTATAGCGTTCCGTATGCGTCAAAAACAATCGCCTTGATAATCATGTCTGAGCGCTCATTACGTTGCGTTGTTACCGAGTTGTATCTTCGATCGACGGGTGCCGACAATTCGCGCGGCAGGTCCGTGCCAAGAAAAATAGTGCTGCAATCTCTCCGCGAGGCGCTGGGCTACTCCGCTGCCAAGCCGGTATGAACCTGACGGGAGAAGCCTTCGAACCGCGCTTCGTTTGCCCGATCACGTCCGGTGAGCAATGTTCCCAGGATCGCTCCGAGGAACCCGAGCGGCATCGAGACCACGGTGGGATTGACCAGCGGCCAGATCGCATTGGCTCCGCGCACCCCCGGCCCGATCATTGCCAACACCACGGATGAGACAAGACCGACCAGCATGCCGCCAACCACGCCCCCCGTGTTGAATCGTCGCCAGAAGAGCGAAAGGATCAGCACCGGGAAATTGGCGCTGGCTGCGACGCAGATCGCCAAGATCACCAGGACAGCGACGTTGACACCCTGCACCAGAATGCCGAGGGCGATTGCCAGAACCCCGATCACGACCGTCGAGATGCGTGCGACCCAGACCTCCTTATGTTCTTCAATCTGACCTTGCTTGACCCAATTGACGTAAAAGTCGTGGGCGATTGCGCCCGAAGTCGACAACGTGAGGCCTGAGACGACGGCGAGGATGGTCGCAACCGCGACCGCGGAGACCAAACCCAGCATGATTTCTCCGCCCGTCGCACCCTTGCCACCGCCGAGAAATTGAGCCAGGAGCGGTAACGTCAGATTGCCGCCCTTGTCGGCAGCCCGGATCACGTCCTGGCCGACTAGATTGGCCGCCGCGAGCCCAAATAGCGTGGTTGCCACGAAGAACGCTCCGGCGAGAAACATGACCCAAACCACCGACCGGCGCGCCGTTTTGGCGTCTGGAACGGTATAGAAACGCGTCATGACGTGAGGCAGCCCCGCGAGCCCAAACACAAAGCCGAGACCGAGCGAAATCTGGTCGAACGGATTCTTCAGATAGTTTCCAGGCAAGAGGAATTGCGGTCCATAACGCGCCTCGGCATCCCGAAAGAAATTCAACGGATTAAAATGCACTGTTGCTAGCGCCAGCAACAAAACGAGTGCACCGGCCGCTAACATCAGGATCGCTTTTACGATCTGAACCCATGTCGTCGCGAGCATCCCGCCAAACGCAACGTACACGATCATGCTCGCGCCCACGAAAATCACCGCCCAGTTATATGAAATTCCGGTTAGAAGCTTGACGAGCACGCCCGCGCCAGCCATTTGCGGCATGAGATAGGCGAAGTTGACTACAATCGTGCCGCTTATCACGGCAAGGAGCGATGTCCTTGTCTGCATTCGGGTGCGGATGACGTCACCAAGCGTGTATTTGCCGCTATTCCTGAGCGGTTCCGCGATAAGGAACAGCACGGTACAAAACGCCATCAAAGGACCGAGGGCATAGAGAGCGCCATCCATCCCATAAAGTGCTGTGAGTCCAGAAAACCCCAGGAAGGCTGCGGCGCTGCACCAGTCACCCGCGAGCGCGAAACCATTCTGCGCCGCGGTGAGCTTGTTTGCCGCGGCGTAGAATTCGCTCGTCGTGGAGGTCCGTTTGGCGGCCCAGTAAGTAATGGCGAGGGTGATGGCGAGAATAACTGCAAAGATACCGAGCGTGATACTCATCGCGATCCCTCCATCTCGTTCACGGCGGCCACGGCCTTTTTGGCCAGCGGATCGAAGGTCGCGTTTGCCACGCGTACGTAAATAATCGCAAGCACCCAAGCCAATACATAATTGGCAGCAATCAGTATGAATCCGACATTGACTGCACCGACGACCTTATGCGCCATGAATCCCTTGGCAAATCCGGCGAGTACTGTCAGCCCGATGTAACCGATCAGATAAATCGCCGTCATCGGCACGAGGAATGAGCGTTTTGCGGCGATCAGGAGGCCTATGGCAGCGTGCGTGGCGATCGCCGCGCGAGTTTCGCCTTGGCGCGACGCGTTTGTCGAAACAGCGTTAGTAGTCATGCGGGTCTCCTCCCAGTCGTTACAGCTAAAGGTCTCGCGCTCGCAGAACGGATTTCATGTTCTGGAATGCGGGCGTGTCCAGTCAGTGCCGATCGCTACCGGCGGTCTGCCCTACGAAATGCTTGGTGGGTACGCGCCATCTGTGAGTGGCCAATTCCTCGTCGATCGCCACCGGAGTATGTAAGCGCTCCTGACATCAACCGCGCGCCGCGGTGATCGCCCGCCGGGCTGGCGCCAGCGGCGCGGAGTCGTCAAAAAACACGCTGTCGCCACGCAGCTCTGCGTCTATCTGCGCGTTCGTAATCCGGGACTCGCGAGCGCCTTGAGGGCGACATCGACGACTCCTTCCAGCACTCGGCGTTCGGGCTTGGTCTTCGCGAGGATGTTCAAGCCCTGCACGAGGCAGACCAGAAAGGCGGCACCTTGCGGGCCGATACCTTCGGCCACCTCGCCGGAAGCTTGCGCACGGGCCAGCGCGCTCGCGAACGCGGATTCAATTCGTGCCAGATGCAACTTGATCCGGGCAGCAACGTCCGGATCATGCAGCGCAAGCTCGGCGGCCGAATTCGTGATGAGGCACCCCCAACGCCGCTTGCCATCCAGCATCGCGGCAATGAGATGGTCGAAATACGAGCGGATGCCTGCCATCCCGGAATGCCCGCTGCCAATCCGCTCGATCGCCTGTCGCGATACGGTGTCGACGTAGCGGTCGAGGGCCGCGAGAAAAAGCGCGCGCTTGTCGCCAAACGTCCCATAGAGGCTCCCGGGATTGAGTCCCATCGCGGCGCACAGATCCTGAACCGCAGTGCCGTCGAAGCCGTGCTCCCAGAAAGTATCCACCGCTTCGTCCAGCACCGCGGCTTCGTCGAATTCCTTTGGTCGTGCCATCCGTAGCAATAAGTTAGTGGTCGTTCAAGAATTATAGCCTGGTCTATGGGCAGTAGGTCCAGCCACCCAATGCCTTGACAGGCACATTATTGAACGTATACTCAACAATAGCTCAACTGCGGGGGAAGTCAAGATGCGAATCGCGGTGATGGGAACGGGTGGCGTCGGCGGGTATTTCGGGACCCGCCTTGCGCTTGGCGGCTGCGACGTCAGCTTCATCGCGCGCGGTCGACACCTCGACGCGATTCGCGAGCGTGGACTCAAGGTCGAGAGCCCGCTGGGCGACATGCATCTGGCGACTGCGAGAGCGACCGATGACCCGGCCGATATCGGACCGGTCGACCTTGTTCTATTCGGGGTCAAGCTCTGGGACACCGAAACGGCGGCGAAGGCGGTGGCCCCGCTGGTCGGGTCCGAAACGGCGATCGTTTCGCTGCAGAACGGCGTTCGCAAGGACGATATCTTGCGCGCCGTCCTCGGCGAGCGCGCGGTGATGGGCGGCGTGTGCTACATCGCTGCGCAAATCGCGGAGCCAGGTCTCATTCGCCACTCCGGAACGATGCAGAAGATCGTTGTCGGCGAGTACGACGGCAAACGCTCGGCGCGTGCCGAGGCGTTTCTCGACGCCTGCCGGCGAGCAGGCATCGAGGCCGAGATCAGCGCCGACATCCGCCGCACCATCTGGGAGAAATTCGTGTTCCTGGTCGGCTTATCCGGCACGACGACCTGCATCCGCAAGCCGATCGGACCGATTCGCTCGAACCCGCGCACGCGCGCGCTACTCCACGATGCGATGCGCGAAGTCGTCGCGGTGGGTCGGGCCCAGAGCGTGCAACTCGCCGAGGACTTCGCGGACAATCGCCTCGCGTTCAGCGACGGCCTGCCCGCAACGATGACGTCCTCGATGCATAACGACCTCGAGCGCGGCGACCGGCTGGAAGTCGACGGATTGAGCGGAGACGTCGTCGAGCGAGGCCGCGCCGCCGGTGTCCCGACTCCGGTGAACCGCGCCATCTACGACGTTCTGATCCTGCACGCGGCGGGCCAGGGCCAAGCCTGAAGTGAGCCCCGTTCTGCATGTCCGGTCGATTCGCAGCACGCCGGTTGCGGTACCGATGGCGCGGCCGCTTGGCACGAGCGCGCAAACGATTCGCCATGCGCCACTGCTCTTGATCGACCTCGACACCGCGGAAGGCGTCACCGGTCGCGCCTACTTGTTCTGCTATCTTCCGGCGGTTCCCGCCGCGGTGGCGCGCATCCTCGAGGCAGCGGTCGAGGTCATCGCCGATGCGCGGGTCGCACCCCTTGACATTGGCACCACGCTGGGGCGGCACTTCCGGCTGATCGGAGTGCGCGGAATCGTCGCCATGGCCCTCGCCGGGATCGACGTTGCCTGTTGGGATGCGCTGGCGATCGCCGCAGGTATGCCGCTCGCCGCGTTTCTCGGTGCGGCTCCGAAGCCGATACGCGCATACAACAGCAACGGTCTCGGTTTGATCGAAGCAGACGCAGCGGCGGACGAGGCCGAGGAACTTCTCGCCGGCGGCTTTGACGCGATCAAGATGCGGTTAGGGCGCCCAGCGCTGGAAGCCGATCTCGCGGCGATCCGCGCGGTTCGCAAGCGTGTGGCGGACGAGATCAAGATTATGGTCGATTTCAATCAGGCGCTCACGCTCGCGGAAGCGAAGCGTCGTTGCCGTGCGATCGACGGCGAAGGCATCTACTGGATCGAGGAACCGATTCGGCATGATGACTATGACGGTTGCGCAGAGCTTGCGCGCGAGCTCG
>WNFC01016388.1_pt1 | contig 10855 bp, 10 predicted proteins | sample 5400541 | NCBI WGS metagenome assembly WNFC01 (sample SAMN13153342, study PRJNA577476) | soil metagenome | isolation source: 120 cm saprolite under Douglas fir tree site 2 hole 2 replicate 1 | place: USA:California | collected 2015-04-18
GCGGAGCGCGCGACCACGGAAAAAGTGGCCGAGGGAGTCTGGTTCGTGGCGGGCGGCTCGCACAACAGCGTCGCGATCGAGATGAAGGACCACATCGTGCTGGTGGAGGCGCCGCTGAACGACGGACGCTCGGGCGCGGTGTTCGAGGAGGTGAAGAAGCTCGCTCCGGGCAAGCCGATCCGCGTCGTGATCAATACGCACGCTCACTTCGATCACGCGGGCGGCCTGCGCACCGCCGCGGCCGAGGGCTACACCATCATCACGCAGGCGGGAAACAGGGCGTACTACGAGCGCGCCTTCAAGGTGCCGAACAAGCTCAACCCGGACCGGCTCGCCAAGTCGGGCAAGAAGCCGAGGTTCCAGACGGTGAATAACAAGCTCGTGCTGAACGACGGCTCGCGCTCGATCGAGATCCACCGCATCGCCGCGAGCGACCACAACGCCGGCTTCCTCATGGCGTACCTGCCGAAAGAGAAGCTCTTGATCGAAGCGGACGCGTTCACGCCCGGCCCGCCGAACTCGCCGCCGCCCGCGCAGGCGAATCCGAACCATCTGAGCCTGGTCGCAAACCTCGGGCGCCTGAAGCTTCCCGTCGACAAGATCCTGCCCTTGCACGGACGCGTCGCGCCGCTCGCCGATCTCTATGCCGCGGTGAAGGCGCCGATGCCCAAGTAGGGCCGGGAGCCGGCAGCGGATTGCGCGCGCTCCGCGTCAAAACGGCAGCGAATCCGGGGTAGGAACGATCTCGCTCTCATCGATCAGCCCATGCGCCCCCACGCCGAGCAGGCGCACCGGCCGGCGCGCGGCGTCGGTGCGCTTGAGCAGCGCCAGGGCGCGCGCGGCGATCTCGGCGGGGTCGCGCGTGGGCGCAGTGGCGGTGTGGCTGCGCGTCACGGTGGAGAAATCCGCGTAGCGCACCTTGATGGTCACGGTGCGCGCGCGCAGGCTCCTGCGCTCGAGCGACGCCGCGGCGCGGCGCGCAAGCTGCTCGATCTCGGCGCGGATTCGTTCGAGGTCCACGAGGTCCTTCTCGTAGGTGGTTTCGCCCGAGAGCGATTTCCACGGCCGGTCGGGCTCGACCGGCCGCGGGTCCTCGCCGCGCGAGAGGCCCTTGAGCCACCCGGCCAGGCTTCCCACCGCGCCTCGCAGCCGCTCATCGTCCGCCGCGCGCACGTCGAGCAGCCGCTCGATGCCGATCGCGCGGAGCTTTTTCGCGGTGACCGGCCCCACGCCCCACAGCGCCTCGACCGGCAGCCCGCGCAGGAACTCCTCGACTCTCTCGGGTGCGATCACGGTGAGGCCGTCGGGCTTGTTCCAGCCGGAGGCGATCTTGGCGAGGAACTTGTTGGGCGCGACGCCGGCGGAGGCGGTGAGCTCGAGCTCCGCGCGGATGCGCGCTTTGAGCGTCTTCGCCACCTTGGTCGCGAGCGGCTCGCCCCAGAGATTGTCGGTGACATCGAGGTAGGCCTCGTCGAGCGAGAGCGGCTCGACGAGCGGCGTCGAGGAGCGCAGGATCGCCATCACCTGCTGCGAGACCGCGCGGTAGCGCGCAAAATCGGGCCGCACGACGACGAGATCGGGGCACAGGCGAACCGCGCGCGCCATCGGCATCGCCGAGCGCACGCCGAAGACGCGCGCCTCGTAGCTCGCCGCGGCCACCACGCCGCGCGAGGCGGCCGGGCCGCCGACCGCGACCGGCTTGCCGCGGAGCTTCGGATCGTCGCGCTGCTCCACCGACGTGTAGAACGCGTCCATGTCGATGTGGATGATGCGGCGCGGCGAATCGGGCATGGGAAACATTAAGCAAAAAAAACAGCCGAGGACCGTCCTCGGCCGTTCTTGTTTCCGTCTCTCAATCGACCACGGCGACGACCTGGATCTCGATGAGCTGCTCGGGCTCGCCGAGCTCCAACACCGCGAGGTTGGTCGTGGTCGGCTTGTGGTTGTGGGGCGCGAAGTAGGAGTTCACCACCGCGCTCGCCTTGCCGATGTCGCCCACGCGGGGGCGCGCGCGGAAGATGAACACGTGCACCACGTCCTTGGGCGATGCGCCCGCCGCCCTCAGTGTCTGCATGATGCCGTCCATCGCCTGGCGCGTCTGCGCCTCGAGGTCGTTGGTGAGGTATTTCAAGATCTGCTCGCGCTTGTGCGGATGGTCGTGATACACGGGAAGAGCCGTTCCGCCCGCGAGCCAGAGGATCTTGCCGCTCTTGATCTTGATCGCGGGCGCAAACGGCATGAACACGCCCTTGTCGTAGTCGGGATGGTGGATCGTCTCCAGGTGATCGCCGCTTTGCGCGCGCACGGGCGCGGCGGCGAGGGCGAGCGCGCCCAGGGCGAGCACGGCAAAGGCGGCGGAAATGCGAAACGATTCCTTGGTCTTCATGGCGATTCCTCCTTGGGGTTGAACGGCCTTGCGGGTGCGGCTCGCGCCATCATACGCGCGGGCGCACCGCGTTGCCGGCGGTCTGCTAGGATCGCATCGCGATGAAGATCACCGGGATCGACAGCTTCGTCCTCACCGTCCCGACGCCGAAGCCGATGGCGCTCAACTACGCGCAGCAAAAGCTCGTCGTGGCGGAAATTTCCACCGACGAGGGGGTGAAAGGCCTGGGCTACAGCCTCGTTTTCGGCGGCGGCGGGGCTGAGAGCGTCCACGCCTATCTCGAATCGCGCCTCGCGCCCGTCCTCATCGGCGAGGACCCGCTTTTCGTCGAGCGCCTCTGGGAGCGCATGTTCCGCGCCGACATGGGCATCAAGAAGCAGGGCGTCGCCGCTTATGCCCTTTCCGCGCTCGACATCGGCCTGTGGGACATCGCGGGCAAAGCGGCGGGGCTGCCCCTATACAAGCTCTGGGGCGCGGTGACCGACCGCATCCCCGCGTACGGCAGCGGCGGCTGGTCGAAGTACAGCGAGCGCGAGCTGATTGCCGAGGCGGAAAAGTACGCGGCGCAGGGCTGCAGGCACTACAAGATGAAGATCCATCATCCCGACCCGCGCGAGAACAGGAAGCGCGTCGAAGCCGTGCGCCGCGCGCTGGGCGAAGGCGTGCGCATGATGGTGGACGTGAACCAACGCCTGGATGTCCTCGCGAACATCCGGCAGGCGCGCTCGCTCGAAGACTTCGATCTCGTCTGGTACGAGGAGCCGGTGCTCGCCGACGACATCGCCGCCTGCGCCGAAGTCGCGCACGCGATCAGGATTCCCGTCGCCACGGGCGAGAACAACTACACCCGGTTCGAGTTCCGCGAGCTGATCGAGCGCCGCGCGGCCCGGTATCTCATGCCCGACGTGTGCCGCGCCAACGGCTTTTCGGAGACGCTTCGCATCGGCCGTCTCGCCGGCGCGCACCAGGTCGCGATCGCGCCGCACGTCGTGCACGAGCTCTCGCTGCACGCGGTCGGCGCGCTCTCGAACGGCTTCCTGGTGGAGTTCATCGACTGGACCCCGCCCGATCTGTTCGAGGAGATGCCGGCGTGCAAGGACGGCCATTTCCGGATCCCCGATCGCCCCGGGCACGGCATGGCGCTCGCCCGCGGGGCGAAGGAAAAATATCGAAGCGGTTAGAATCGCCGGCTCAGCGGGAAGCCATGAACCGCGCCCGCTCGCTCACGGCGCTGAGGAGCGACGCCGCGAAGCGCCGGCTGTGCTTCACCAGCTCGAGGAACACGTTGCGGTTGATCGCGAGCAGCTCGCAGTCGCTTTCCGCGACCGCGCTCGCGAGGCGCGGGGTGCGGTCGACCAGCGCCATCTCGCCGAACACGCTGCCCGGGCCCACGGCCTCGACGAGGCTGCCGCCGACGCGGATCGCGACGCGGCCCCGGAGGACCACGTACATCAGCACCCCGGCGCGGCCTTCGGTCAGGATCGTTTTTCCCGCCTCGTAGCTGAAGCGCGCGCCGGGCCCCACCAGGCGGGCGAGGTCACCGACCAGGTCCTTGCGCAGCGGCGCGGATTCCCTCCGCCTCGTACCGCGCAGGGGCGTTTCGGAAGCGCCGAGCCGGCCGATGGATTCGCGCAGGCGCCTGATCATGACGCTCATCAGCATGAGCGCGAACTCGGGCCTTTTCCCGAGCGCGGTCTGGAGCTGGCGGCGGTCGAGGGCGATGACGCGGCACGCCGATTTCGCGACTGCCGTCGCGCTGCGCGGTCCCTGGTCGATCGAGGCCATCTCGCCGAAGATCTGGCCGGGCCGCACGGTGCCGATGGGCGTGTTCTTGGCGAAAACGGCGACTTCGCCGTCCAGGAGCAGGTACATCCGGTTCGGCATGAGCAGGAACGGGAAGCCTCTCTGGTTCTCGGCGAAGATTTTCCTGCCCTTGGCGAAGGTCTTCGGCTTGCCGGCGGAGCGGAAGAACTCCAGCGCGACCGCCGCGTTGTAGGAACTGCCCGCGGGACTGCCCTGGCCGGTCATGGATTCCTCCTCGGGACGGCGGACCGCCCGTAGATTTGCGGGCTCCACGCCGGGGCGGAAGGCGGGGCCGGGAGCTGCAATTCTGCCCCCGGCATATCGAGCCGGCTCGCCGCCGCGCTCCGGGAGCGTTCATTTTCCACACTCGGGCAAGAATAACCAGACCTTTTTCCGCGTGCGCAGGCATGGCGCGGATTCGCGCCCGGACGCGGGGCACGCAGGCATAATAGCGAATTCCAATGCAAGAGGGCGTTCACCGCCGGTTGGAATCGGAGCGCATGCCTTACCTGTACACCCTCGCCTTGGTCGCATCGGGCTTCGCGCTTGCCGCAGCGGCGCGGGCTGAGGAGAACGGTTTGCCGCTCGCGGCGCCGGTGCCGGGCGGGGTCGCGGTCGTCTGCGTGGGCCGTGCGCCCGACCCGGCTCCGCGGGTCGTCTTCGACGGCCAGCGCGTGCGGGTCGCGCGCGTGGGCGATGCCTGGCATGCCGTCGTCGGCCTCCCGCTCGCGCTCAAGCCGGGAGCTCACGAGCTTTCGGTGCTCGGGGGCGAGAAGAGCGCGCGCACGGTCCGCTTCGACGTCAGGCCGCACGATTACGAGGCGCAGCGCGTGACGCTCGCCGACCGCCGCCAGGTCGAGCCCGGGCCCGCGGACCGGCTGCGGATCGCGCGGGATCAGGAATCGATCGTCCGGGCGTTTTCGACCTTCAGCGATTCTGCGCTCGACGGCTTCGACCTCGGCTTGCCGTCGGCGGGGCGCGTCTCCGGCAGTTTCGGGCTCAGACGCTTCTTCAACAACGAGCCGCGGCAGCCTCACAGCGGCGTGGACATCGCCGCGCCCCCGGGGACCCCGATCGCCGCGCCGGCGGCGGGCACCGTGCTCGAGACCGGCGATTATTTCTTTAACGGGCTCACGGTGCTCCTCGACCACGGCCAGGGGCTCGTCACCATGTACAACCACCTGAGCCGGATCGAGGTCGCGAAGGGCGCCCGCGTCGCGCGCGGCGAGACAATAGGCGCGGTCGGCAGCACCGGCCGCGTCACCGGCCCGCACCTGCATTGGTCGGTGAGCCTCAACAACGCGCGGGTCGATCCCGCGCTGTTCCTGTCGCGCGATGTCCGGGATCAGGTCATGAGCAGCCTGCCCGCGGCGCGAGGCGGCGCCGCGGCGGAGCCCGCGCCGCCTCGATGCGATTGAGCGGCGCGGGCGCGCTCGGGAACGGACCGGTCGGCGGCGGCCCGTGATAATTTAACGGGGCTCGCCCGGCGCAAGGCGCCTGAGCGCGGCATGCTCCTTGCACTTCTGCGATCGGCACTGAGATGCGCGAGCCTACTTTGGAGACGTGAGTGACGGCGAGGGATCTGGCTGCGTCGCATCCCGACACTTTCTTCGTCGAGGGAGCGGGCGGCACGCGCTCTGAATTCCGCCTGTCCAGCCATTTCCAGCCGATTTTCAGTTTTGCCCATCGCCGGCCCGTGGGCTACGAGGGCCTGATCCGCGGAACCGACCCGAGCGGAAAGGCCTATCTGGCGACCGAGCTTCTCGCGAAAGCCCCGGCGGGGGTGGCGCGCATGCAGCTGGACCGCCAATGCAGAGCCCTCCATGTCGGGAACTTCCAGCGCCTGGGCGACGGGGACAGCTGGCTCTTTCTCAACGTCGATCCGTTCATCGCAGTCCAGGGCCAACGGTTCGGTTCCTTTGCGCAGATGCTGGAGGAAAACGGCCTCGCGCCGCACCGGGTGGCGGTGGAGCTGATCGAAACGCCGTTCGAGGACGAGAGGCGCCTTCCCGCCGCGGTCGAGCACTACCGCGAGATCGGCTGCCTCATCGTGATCGACGATTTCGGCGCGGGCTACTCGAACTTCGACCGCATCTGGAGGCTCAAGCCGGACGTCGTGAAAATCGACCGCGAGATGACGCGCCGGGTGACGGTGGAGCCGCTCGCGCGGCGCATGTTTACCGGGATCGTCGCGGTGCTTCACGAAGCGGGCGCGCTCGTCTGCGTCGAGGGGATCGAGAACGAAGCCGAGGCGCTTTGCGCGACCGACGCCGACGCCGACCTGATGCAAGGCAACTACTTCGCCCGGCCGGCGGAGAAGCCGCCGGCGGAGAACGCCTGCGACGATCTGTTTGCGCGGCTGTTGAAGGGCTTCCGCGCCGAGACCGCCGAATTCAACGAGCAGCGGCGCACCCGGCTGCAGCCTTACATCGCGGCTCTCGCGGACGCCGTGCTGGCGCTGTCGGGCGGCGTGGACCGCTCCAAGGCGGTGCGGGCGCTGCTCGAGCTCGATTGCACCGAGCGCTGCTACCTGGTTGCGGCCGACGGTTCGCAGATCGGCGCGTGCGCGGAATCCGGGCGCAATGTCGGCGCGCGCGACCGGCGCCTGAAGCCGATGCGGCCGGTCACGGGCACCAATTGGCAGACCAAGCCCTTCTTTCGCCGGGCGATCGAGGCGCCGGGAAAGGTCCAGATCACGCGGCCCTATCTGTCGGCCGCCGGCCCGAAGGTCTGCGTCACCTTGTCTTACGCCCTTTCCCTGAACGGGTCGTATCACGTGCTTTGCGCGGACCTCGACTTCAGCGCCCTCGCGGGAGACGGCTTGGCGTTCGGGCTCGCGCAAGCGGCGCGCGACGCCGGTGACATGGATGATTTTTCCGCGCCGTGAACACGGGGGATCATGCTCCGCCGCGTGTTGAAGAATACTGCGTGGAAGGCGAACGCGGCGAGCGCCACGAGTTTGGCCTGTCGAGCCATTTCCAGCCGATCTACAGCCTCGCCCATCGCCGCCCCGTCGGATACGAAGGCTTGATCCGGGCGACGGACGCAAGCGGAAGGCAAGTCGCTCCCGGCGAATTGTTCAGCAAGGCGCCGCATGGCAAGGAGCGGGTGCGCCTCGACCGCCAGTGCAGAACCCTCCACGTCCGCAACTTCCAGCCGCTCGGAAACGCGCGCAGCTGGCTGTTTCTCAACGTCGATCCGCACGTCGCCGTGGAAGGCCTCAAGTCCGCCCCCTTCTTCTCTAAGATGCTGCGCTCGAGCGGTTTTCCGGCGCACCGGGTGGGGGTGGAGCTGATCGAGACGCCGTTCGAGGACGAGAAGCGCCTCGCCGCCGCGGTCGAGCACTACCGAGAGATCGGCTGCCTCATCGTGATCGACGATTTTGGCGCGGGCTACTCGAACTTCGACCGCATCTGGAGGTTGAAGCCCGACGTCGTGAAAATCGACCGCGAGATGACGCGCCGGGTGACGGTGGAGCCGCTCGCGCGGCGCATGTTCACCGGGATCGTCTCGCTGCTTCACGAGGCCGGAGCGGTCGCGTGCGTGGAGGGCATCGAGACCGAGGCCGAGGCGCTTTGCGCGATCGACGCCAACGCCGATCTGATGCAGGGCGACTATTTCTCGCCGTCGAGCCCCGAGCTGCCTTCGGAAAACGCGTGCTACGACTTGTTCGCGCGGCTGATCGCGGGTCACCGCGCGGATAACGCCGAATTCCAGAATCGGCAGCACGCCCGGCTCCAGCCCTACCTGGCGGCGCTCAAGAATGCGGTCCAGGACCTGTCCCTCGGGGCCGGATTTCCGCAGGCCGTGCCGGTGCTGCTCAAGCTGCCTTGCACGCGCCGCTGCCACCTGATCGGCGCGGACGGGTTGCAGATCGGCGCAGACGTGGAAGCCGAGCGCAACGCGCGCGCCCGCGACCCGCGCTTCGAGCCGGTGCAGCCGACCGAGGGCGCCGACTGGCAGACCAAGTCCTACTTCCGCAGCGCGATCGAAGCTCCGGGAAAGGTCCAGATCACGCGGCCCTATCTGTCGGTCGCCGGACCCAAGCTCTGCGTCACCCTCACTTTCGCCTTCGAAGCGCCCGATGGATCGCAAAAAGTCGAGGTCGAAGCCCTGAAATCCACCCGGCGGCCCGCGCGGCTCCGATAGTTCGCAAGTTCCCGGCGCCGGGCGTACCATGTGCGCGGCGTTCCAACCCAAAAGGAGGAGATGATGAGACCGGAGTTGACTTTGTTGGTGTGGGCCGCGGCGCTGACGCTGGTGCAGATGCTGGCGGCGGCGCAGGGCGCATTCATGCAGGTCGGGCTCATGCGGCTCGTGGGCAACCGCGACGGCATGCCCGAGATCACCGGCTGGGGCGGACGCGCGTCGCGCGCGCACGGCAACATGCTCGAAAACCTGGTGCTTTTCGCCGCGCTGGTGCTCGTGGCGGTGGCGGCCGGCAAGGCCAACGACATGACGCTGCTCGGCGCGCAGCTCTTCTTCTGGGCGCGCCTCGCCTACGCGGCGATATATATCGCGGGAATCATCTGGGTGCGCACCCTGGCGTGGCTGGTGTCGGTGATCGGGCTCATCCTCATCTTCGCTCAGCTCGTGAAGTAAACCCGGGGGTTTCTTGCTTCACCCGGCGGCAACGCGAGCGCGCTGCCGCCGGAAGATCGATTGCGCCCGCGGCCTGCAGGTCGCGCGGCGCGCTTCCCCGGCCCCGTCGGGCGGTTTCCCGCTTGCCTTCTCTCTAGGAGATTCCCCTTATCGGGGGTACAATCCGCCCCCCTTGGCGTCCAGGGAAAAATCCCCGCGGATGGAACTCCAGATCGGCAAGTACGAGGTGCAGAAAGTGCTCGGCAAGGGAGCGACGGGCACCGTTTACCTCGCGAAAGACCCGTGGGGAAGGAGATCGCGCTGAAGACGATCGACCCCGCGGTGTTCAAGGATCCGGAGAACGGAGAGGTCTTTCGCCTGCAGTTTCTGAACGAGGCCTCGCTCGCGGGCAAGCTGCGCCACCCTCACATCGTGGCGATCCTCGATGCCGCGGTGCAGGAGGAAGGGGGCTACATCGCCATGGAGCTGGTCACGGGCGGGGACCTGTCGGGCCACGTCAGCGCGGACACCCTGCTGCCCGTCGCGGACGTGCTGCAGATCGGTTTCAAATGCTGCGGCGCGCTCGACTACGCTTTTCAGGAGGGCGTCATCCACCGCGACATCAAGCCTGCGAATCTCATGATGGCGCAGGGCGCGCGGGTGAAGATCGCCGATTTCGGCGCCGCGCGCCTGAACAGAACGACGACGACGACGCAGGCGGTGGCGATGGGCTCGCCGTTCTACATGCCGCCCGAGGTCGTGGAGGGCAAGGAGCCGACCTACCACAGCGATCTGTATTCGCTGGGCGTGGTGCTGTACGAGCTGCTCACCGCGCGGCGGCCCTTCACCGCGGACAGCCTCGACGCGCTCGCCGGGAAGATCCTGCACGAGGACCCGATCCCGCCGAGCAAGCTGCGCGCGGGACTTCCCAGGGAGCTCGACGACATCGTGCTTCGCGCGATGCGCAAACAGCCGCGCGAGCGCCACGATTACTACGGCGACCTCGCGCAGGACCTGGCGAAGGCCGCGAAGCTCGTCCTGCCGCTGGAGGCGATCCCCGAGAGCGAGCAGTATGTGATGCTCAAGCGCAGCGAAATGCTCGCGGAGCTCTCCGACGCGGAGCTGTGGGAGCTCGCGCGCGCCGCCCGCTGGTCGCGCGCCCCGAAGGGCACGGTGGTCCTGCGCGAGAACGATCAGGGGGACAGCTTTTTCTATCTGGCCGAGGGCCGAGTCAAGGTCACGCGCAAGGGGCGCCTGCTCAACGTGCTCAAGCCGACCGAGTGCTTCGGCGAGATGGCCTATATCCGCGAGGGCGATGCGCCGCGGCAGGCGACGGTCGAGGCGATCAGCGACTTGCTGCTCGCCGAGTTCCGCCCGCTGACTCTGATGCAGATGGATCCGAACGCGCAGCTGCAGCTCACGCGGGCTCTGGTGCGCAACCTCGCCGACCGGCTGGAGGCGGCCAACACCAAGATCATCTAGCGGCCCCCCCCCCCGCCTCCGGGGCGCTTCCAGCGCTACAATCTGCGCTCCGTTCGATCCCACTCAAGGACCCGCCATGCCCATATCGATGTACCAGGCGAGCGCGCCGCGCTTCGTCAACAGCTTGACCAATCTATCCGCGATCCTCGACAAGGCGCAGGCCCACGCCGAGGCGAAGAAGATCGACCCCGCGGCATTGATCGATTTCCGGCTCTACCCGGACATGCTTCCGATGAAGCGCCAGGTGCAGATCGCCTGCGACACGGCCAAGGGCGCGGTGGCGCGGCTCGCCGGGGTGGAAGTGCCCAAGCACGAGGACAAGGAGGAAACCTTCGCCGAGCTCAAGGCGCGGATCGCGAAGACCATCGACTTCGTCAAGGCCATCAAGCCGGCGCAGATCGACGGGAGCGAAGACAAGAACATTCACCTCAAGCTCGGCCCGCGAGAGGTTGACTATAAGGGATTGCAATATCTGCTCGGCCACGCGATCCCCAACTTCTACTTCCACGTTACCACCGCGTACGACATCTTGCGCCACAACGGCGTGGAGCTCGCCAAGCGCGATTACCTCGCCAACCCGTGATTGTCGCTTAGGTCGGCTGG
>WNFC01030826.1_pt1 | contig 10855 bp, 9 predicted proteins | sample 5400541 | NCBI WGS metagenome assembly WNFC01 (sample SAMN13153342, study PRJNA577476) | soil metagenome | isolation source: 120 cm saprolite under Douglas fir tree site 2 hole 2 replicate 1 | place: USA:California | collected 2015-04-18
CTCGCCTGGATCGAGGTTAGGGCGAGCGTGCCAGCGAGGTCCCTAGCAAGGTTGTAAGCGTCGAATGAGCCCCAGCCCGTTGGGTAGTCCCAGTTGGCCGTGGTCGGATAAAAAAGGTTGTCGCCGGTGGTGATGTCGTGGTAGGGCGGGTAGGCCTGGGCAAATGACCCGGTGCTGTACAGCGTCGGATTGGCGTAGCCGAGATTTGGCTTGCCGTAAGCGGCCGCATACTGGTTGTAGACACCGGTGAAGGCGGCCCATCCTGGGGCAGCGGCGCTTGTGCCACCGACGACGTTCCAGCCGGTAACGCCGTTGAACGTGACGTAAACGGAGTAGCCCGTCCGCGGATCAGCATCCAGGGCGACGTCTGGCACCTGGCGCTTTCCGTTGCTGAACGAATTCGCGACGCCAGGACCCGTTTGCCAGCTCGGTCGGGCCCAGAAGCTGGATAGGCCGCCACCGCTCCCAGCCGGAGGCCTGAAGCTGCGGTCCGACCACGCGGACTCCGCTTGGTAGCTGCTGTCGGCGTTCAGGGCCAGGTTTGTGCCCCCTGTGGCGGTTATGTAGGGATCGCTCGCCGGGCTATCGACCGCGAGGGTACGGGTGCCGCAGTCGTATGCACCGTTGTCGCCGGAAGCTGCGTAGAAGCTCTGTCCCTGCGAGGCGGCCTGCTTAAAGATGTTGTCGAGGGTCGTCATCTCGGACTGGGTCGTCTTCGGCTCGCAGATCCCCCAGCTGGTCGAATTCGACTTCGTGGTGTTACTGGTCACCATGGCGTTGTAGGTGTCGTTCACGCCGGTATTAGTGTTAGGGCCTTCCCAGACCGTGATCGGTGACGCCGGGGCGATCGCATGCATCACCTCGATGTCGAGCTCGACCTCGATCTCGCCCAATCCGAGTGGACCAGGCCCACCGTCGATAAGGACGGTCGCTGGAGCCGAGCTTCCGAGTCCGTACTGGGTGTCATAAGTGGTGATGTTGCTCTGGCTGAACCCATCGAGTTCGAAGAGGCCGAGCCGCTGGCCGGTGCCGTTATAGCCGGCCGAGGCCAGGGGCGTCACGTCGTAGGCCGTCTTCAACTCGGCGGGCGTGTAGCCCCCAGCCGGCCCGCCGCCGACTCGTGGCGCCGGTCCGAGGCGGTGCAGCGGGTAGTGGTTGTTCAGTCCAGCCACGCCCACGACATACGGGGCGACTGCCGCCGGCAGGGTCGGCTCGGTGTCGTTCCCGAAGAAGTCGCGGTTCTCGTCCCGATCGTGCCAGTCGGAGATGGTCACGCCGAAAGCCGCCTCCATTGCTGAGACCGGCCCGGTGGCATCCACGATCGTCCGATTGCTGCTCACGGAGTTGACGGAGAGGCCGCTGACACGCAAGGTGTCGACCACCTGTTGGACCTGCGATTGCGTTGGGCCGTAGGCAGCCGCGAACTGGTCCGGCGTCAGATAGTGGCCGTAATTGGGGGACTTACGGTCGCTTACCTGGGCAATGAAGGCCTCGAGTTGCGCCTCATTTCGAAGGGCAAGGTTCACTCCGATCGTCAATTGGCGGCGTGGATCCGCCGGCCCGAGCCTGTCCGCATGTTCGAGCCCAGGCGTGACGTCCGAACGGGCCAGCTTCGCCCGGGCGGGCGGCCCCGCCTCGGCGGGCAGGGCGCCGGCGGCAAAGAGGCCCAGCGCCACCACGAAAACGAGGCTCCGGCGAACGATCCCTATTCCCTCCCGATCGGCTGCCCTTAAGAACTCGCCAATCCCGAGCGCTTATCGTATCCGGTGCCTTAATGGTGTTCAACGGCCAAAAGACACGCGATTGAGGCGGGGAACATAGGTTCGATCCGTTAATCGAAGTTAACTCCGGTGTAGTTCCGCACTTATCGACTTGACCGCCACTGGTCGGTGTCGTAACCTGCTGGAATGGGGGGAGTGAAGCGGCTATTGACGCTTTTGGTCGTCGCAATGACTGCGGCAACGCTGATGTTGGTTGCAGCGGTCGGTGCATCTGCGGCCTCAGGTACGTTTGGATCCGCCAGCGTTCTCAGGCCGGTCGTGGCCTTGTTCTCCCCAAGCTCCGTCGGTATCAGAGGAAACGATAAATGCGAAGGCGACGGTGATGACCATGAGCATGGGACGCCCGGTCATGAGAATGGGACGCCGGGCCATGAGAACAAGCCCTGCGATGACGACGATTAACTACATCCGCTGACTCTCGTAGACCGCGGCCCCGTGGCCGCAACGCTCGCCCGGTGGGGTCTGAGGATCGCCGTATTCCTCCTGCCGCTCGTGTTCCTCCCCAACATCGTCGATGAGTTCGTCCTGCCGAAGCTCCTGCTGGCGCGTGTGCTTATCGCCATATCGGTCGTGGTGCTGCTCGTCCGATGGCTGCGTCAGGGGACGGTAACCTGGAAGCGCACGCCACTCGATCTACCGCTCCTGGCCTTCATTGGGTCCGCGGCGTTGTCCACGGTCTTTGCGATCAACCAAAACGTCGCGCTCTTTGGGACCTACGACCGGTGGGAGGGCCTGCTCACGATCCTCACCTATGGGCTGGTTTTCTGGTTGTCGGTTCAGTTGCTTCCCGAAGAGGCCGACGCCCGGGGTCTGACCTGGAGCCTGCTGCTCAGCGGCTACGTCGTGGCGGCAGTTGCGGTTCTCCAGTCGGCATTAGGCGTTCTTGGAGGGGGCTATTTCCACGGGGCTAACAACATCATTCGCCCAGACGCGACCCTGGCCAACCCGGACTTCCTGGGAATATTCCTCGCCATGTTGCTGCCAGTGGCGTTCGCCAAGGTGTTCAGCCGGCGATCCTTCACAACGAGAGTCCTCGCCCTCAACCTTCTGATCGTGCTCGTCCTCGGCTTGCTTGCGAGCTTCACGAGAGCAGCCTGGATCGGCGCGCTCGTGGGTGTCGTGGTCGTGCTCGTGCTGCGCCGCGGCCGGTTCCACGTCTGGCCACTGGTGATCTCCGCCGCGGTTGTGGTTGCTGGGTTTGTCGCCATCGCGGTGACACAGCCATCGGGCGTGAGCGGCGGGATTGGACCGGCGCTGATCGCGCGTATTGCGTCGATTGCTGACCTCAAGTCAGGCACTCAGAACGAGCGCCTCGCGACCTGGGGAGACACGCTGCCCCTGATCGCAAGCCGTCCGATCGTGGGGTACGGCCCGGACACATTCGGGCTCGTCTATCCGCAATTCCAGAACGGCAACCAGCACTTTGTCCTGTGGGACAAACCACACCAGGATGCATTGGGCGTCGCGGCATCGCAGGGCATCATCGGCCTGATCGCCTACGTATGGATTCTCGTGGCTTTTGTCCGCGCCTTCTGGACTGGTCGCTATCGGCGGGGCGCGGTCGCCCTATTCGCCGGCTGGGTCGCCTACGTGGTCGCAATTCAATTCGACTTTTCCTGGATTCCGACGTCCCTCCCGTTCTGGCTGCTGGCTGCGGCAGCGATCGTCACCTGGACGCCCGAGGTCCAGCCGATTCTCGTCGCTCGATTCCCACGGCGTATCGCCGTTCCAGTGCTGGCGGCGGGCTCCGTTGTGCTCCTTGCGTTGCTCATCCCTGCCGTTGTCCTACCGTATTTGGCGGACGCCGACTACTACGCGGTGCAGGCGGCCACTGATCTGGGCGCGGCTCGAGCGAGCCTCGATCAGGCTCGCCAGTGGGCGCCATACGAGGCCACGTACGCGATCGAGGCGGGCGACTTTGCCCTCAACCTCGACCAAAACGGCGTGCCACGCAGCAATGCGGATTGGTCCGCCGCGCGCGACGCCTACCAGGCGGCGGCTCGACTGGGCAGCTTCAGCCCTGAGATGTTCAGGGCGCTCGCCGGGGTCGACGAGCATCTCGGCGATCACGCCGGCGCTGTCGCTGCCGCACGGCGAGCTCTCGAACTCGACCGTTACGATACAAAAAGCCAGGACCTGTTAAAGAGCCTGACCGGCCCGTAGGCAAAAGCTCGGGCAGTGGGAGCTTCGTCACGGCGTACACACACGCCGTGCTCGACCCGTGTTGGCCGGGCGACAAGAGCCCTCGTCGGTCCGCGTTGCATTACAAGGGACATTGCCCTGTACGGGCAGGAGGGGTTGTGGAACAGCTGGCACGTCGCCGCAACGCGGTGTCGAGACTCACGCTGGTCGCCGGCCTCGGGATCCTGAGTCTCGTGACCGCCGTTGCCGGTTCGAAGCCTGCAGCGGCAGACTCGGGGATCCAGGTTTTCGTCGGCTACGCGGACATTCTCCGTGCCGATGCCACCACGTTTCCGACGCCCTGGGAGGGGTCGCCCCAGACGACCTTCGAAGGCTGTGCGCCCTCGAGCTGCAGCTATGACGCCGGCGCCGTGCGGGTCGTCAACAACACCGGCTCGACGGTAACCGTCGACGCGGTGAAGGTTCACGTCGACACCTGTACCTACGCTGGGTGGCCAAGTGCCACGCTGGCGCCGGGCGCCGACCTGATCGTCACTGAACTGCCGAATGGAACCAAGGTTGGTTGTCCCGGGTCGGTCCACATGGACACGTCAGACGTCGGACCTGGCGGAAAGGACTATTCGCTCGTCTGCACGCCGGATGGCATCCAGCCCACCGTTGAGGTCACGATCAACGGTCAAACCACGAGTTACACCGACTCCGGCCAGGTCCTGAACACCGGCGGCTTCGATGGGGCCTGCGGCGGCGCCAACGAGTCAACCCAATGGACGGCGATCGGTCAGAAGCCCTGCAAGGGGTCGCTGCTGAGCCTGGCGCCCGCCGCGCAGACCCATGGCCTGGGGACGACCGCGACGGTCATCGCCACCTTCACCAACAGCTGTGGGCAGGCACTGTCGAACGTCGCGGTGGACTTCGCCGCAATCTCCGGACCGAACGCCGGTCGCACCGGCACTGGCGCGACTGGTGCCAATGGCGTGGCGACCTTTGCCTATAGCAGCCAGCTCGTCGGGACGGATGCGCTCCACGCTTCCATTAGCAACCTGGTCGGCACGATCACCTCGACCCCGGTCACGGTGACCTGGGTTGCCTTCGCGCCGGGCGACGGCGCATTCGTGATCGGCGACCTGGGGAACGCCATGGGTGCCCATGCGTACTGGTGGGGCGCGCAGTGGTGGGACGGCGCGGCCCGGCAACAGCGCGCATCCGCCGAAGACGGTCCCCGCCGTGATGGCGGTCATCGTCGCGAGTCACATCACCAAGCAGGGTCCGGTCATCTCCGGGGACATCGTCCACATCATCCTGGTGAGGACGAGTCCTGGATACGGGCCGAACCCGGGCCATCCGGGAATGGGTACGATCGTCGGCCAGCTCTGCTAGTTCCGGCCCGGCTCCAGAGCGGCGCGGGCTCGGGTGATGTCATCGGCCCCGATCACCACGCGGGTATCGGTGGCGAGGTAGATGAATCGCAGGTTTACCGACGCGTCGGCCAGCCGCTGCATGATCATTGCCAGCTCCCCCGGTCGGTCAGGCATCGGCAACACCAGCACCTCGATCTCGCCATCGATCGTGTAGCCGCCGGCGCGCAGGGCAGACCGCGCGGAGTGTGGATCCCGGGCCAGGACATGGACGACGCCCTCGATTTCGGCGAGGCCCTCGATGTTCACGCCGGAGGTGCTCAGGGCCTGGACGACCCTGGCGAGTTCGCCGGGGCGATCCTCGGCGAGTCGAATCATCAGGTCCCGGCCCATCGGGAGCCAATTGTACGGCTAACCAACCATGGCATCCGTGGCGGCAGTGCCTAGCCGAGAGGTGACGCGATTCCGTAAGCTCTCGAAGTCAGAATGAGTGTCCGTCCTACGGCGCTTCACGGTCTCGTGGAGATCGAATCAGACGTCCATCGGGATGACCGTGGCTTCTTCCTCGAGAGCTACAGCCGCCGCCGCTACAAGGAGCTTGGCATCGACGAGGAGTTCGTCCAGGACAACCATTCCCACTCGAAGAAAGGGGTGCTTCGCGGGCTTCATTACCAGGACATGTCGGCCCCGATGGGCAAGCTCGTGCGCTGCCCGAGGGGGGCCATCCTGGACGTCGCCGTTGACCTTCGAGTCGGCTCGCCGACCTTTGGCGAGTGGTATGGAGTCGAACTCAACGACACCAACCTGAAGCAACTCTTCGTCCCCGTCGGGTTCGGCCACGCCTTCCTGGTCTTGTCTGACATCGCGGACGTCGAATACAAGTGCACGGGCTATTACGCGAAGTCAGCCGAAGGTGTGATCGCCTGGAACGATCCGCAGATCGGGATCGCCTGGCCGGAGAAGCGCCCGCGAGTGTCCGACCGCGATGCCAGCGGGATGACCCTCGAAGAGTACGCGCGGCATCCGGCGTTCAGGTACGGCGGCACATGAAGCGCCTGCTCGTCACCGGTGGGGCGGGCTTCATCGGGTCGGCGTTTGTTCGGCAGCGACTGCGTGCCGAGCCAGAGCTGCGAATCACGGTGCTGGACAAGCTGACCTACGCGGGCAGCAGGGAGAATCTCGCCGAGCTCGACGGGAATCCCCGCCTGGAGTTCGTTCAGGGCGACATCTGCGACAGCAAGGCCGTCGACCCGCTCGCCAGGGAGGCCGATACGATCGTCAACTTCGCCGCCGAGTCGCATGTCGACCGGTCGCTTCTCGAGGCGGGGGAATTCGTCGAGACCGACGTCCGTGGCACGCTGGTTCTCCTCGAGGCGGCGCGTCGCTATGGGCATCAGCGCTTCCTCCAGGTCAGCACCGACGAGGTATACGGCCACGTCGGCGCTGGGAGCAGCCGCGAAGGCGACCCGCTGGCTCCGCGCAGCCCCTATTCGGCCACCAAGGCGGGCGCGGAGATGCTGGTGCATGCGTACCATGCCAGCTTTGGCCTTCCCACGCTGATCACGCGTGGCTCGAATACCTACGGACCGTACCAATTCCCCGAAAAGATCATCCCCCTGTTCATCACGAATGCGCTCGACGACCTGCCCCTCCCGATCTATGGCGACGGCTCGGCGGTTCGCGATTACCTCTACGTCGACGATCACGTCAGCGCCATCGCCGCTGTGCTGGCAAATGGAGAGCCGGGCAGCGCGTACAACGTCGGTGCCGGCGCGGAAATCTCGGGCGTCGCGGTGGCCGACGCGGTCGTGGAGCTTTGCGGCAAGCCGGCGTCGTTGAAGCATTTCGTCAAGGACCGGCCAGGACACGACTACCGATATGCCCTCGATGCCACGCGGATCCGCTCACTCGGATGGCAGGCCGCCGTCCCGTTTCGCGAGGGGATGCGGAGAACCGTGGACTGGTACCGGGGCAACGAAGCCTGGTGGAAACGCCGGAAGGCGAAGGAGTTCTGGGAGTTCTACCAGCGTAACTACCAGGGTCTGCCCAGCCGCGCGATCCCACAGTAGGGATGCGGATCCTCATCACCGGGGCCGGCGGGCAGTTAGGCCACGATCTGCAGGCGGTACTCCGCGCTGAGGAGCTTCATCCCCGGGATCATCGCGAACTCGACATCAGCGACGAGGTGACGGTTCGGGCAGTGGTCACGGACATCCGCCCGCAGTGGATCATCAACGCCGCCGCCTTCAACGACGTGGACCGCGCCGAGACCGCTGAGGATCAGGCTTTTGCGGTCAACGCGCGGGGCCCAGCGAATCTCGCCGCGGCGGCGGCCGCCCTGAGCGCCGGTCTGGTCCACATCAGCACGGATTATGTCTTCGACGGCACAAAAGGGGAGGCGTATACCGAAGCCGACCGCCCGAATCCCCTGAGCGTCTACGGCCGGTCAAAGTACGAAGGCGAGCGGGCGGTGCTGGCATCGAAGGGGTCGGTCTACGTGTTGCGGACCGCGTGGCTCTACGGGATTCACGGAAAGAACTTCGTCAAGGCGATCCTGGAGAAGGCGAAGGAGGGGAGGCCGCTCGACGTGGTTGCGGACCAGGTTGGTAGCCCGACGTCCACCCATGACCTGGCGGAGGCGATCAACCAGCTGATCCGGACGCGGGTGTACGGGCTTTTCCACGTCGCCAACGCCGGCGCCTGCAGCCGCTACGAGTTCGCGAAGGCGATCGTCCGCGGAGCCGTCGAGGTGCGTCCCGTCACAAGCGCCGAGGCGAAACGGCCGGCGCCCCGACCGGCTAACAGTTCCTTGACCAGCATTCGCTGGCCGTCGCTCGGACTGCCCGGTCTCCGACCGTGGCAGGCCGCACTCGACGACTTCCTCGACGGCCCGTAGGTCGGGCGCCACGTGGCCTATCGCCGTCTGAGGAGCACGACATCGGGAAGCGCAAACAGGCCAGACGGAGGGAGCGCGCGAGATTTCTTGAGGTCCGCAAGGATTTCGAGCACGCGCTCACCGAGGTCGACGGTCCGAACGCGGTATGGGTGCCATTTGTCTCGGGCTTTCGGCTCCATGCTGGCAGCCATCTTGAAGTACCACACGCCGTCGCGCAACCGGGGTGCCGCCATCTCGTGAAAGTCCGCAGAGGGGATGAGGAAGCATGGGTCGCCAAGGCCCATCATCTTTGGATCGAGGAAGGCGAAGAAATACCAAAAGAACGGGCTGTTGATCACGCGGTCGGCCCGGACATCGAACTGAATCAAGAGGGAGCGCACATTCTTCGACATTCGGTGAAGGTTCGTCGCACTCTTGACCTGACTGGCCAGGCCGACGCCATAGCGCCCGCGAACATGAATCTCGTAGTCGCGCCGTTCGTCGTCGGTCATCGGTGCGGCAAGCTCGAGCAGACCGCCGCTTCCCATCATCAAGAACTTCGCGTACTCATACTGCGCGATCAGGCCTTGCTGGATCGAGCTGAGGGCCATGCGTTAGTGCTTCCGGAGCCAAACAATGTCTGGGAGGGCGAGGAGCGGGCCAACCCCCACCCCGACGCTCGCCGGCAAGCGGGGGAGGGACGATGCCTGCGCGTGCATGATCGCGATGGCCTTCTCGCCCAGGTCGAGGGGGTTGACGCGATAGAGGACCCAGCGATCGTGGCTGCCTGGCTCCATGCTGGCCTCGAAGGTGAAATTCCAGAAGCCGCCGCTCCTGGTGGGATTAGCCGCCTCGTGCATCTGGAGCGAAGGGACGAGGAAGGTCGGGTCGGCAAATCGCATCGTCTTCGGATCGAGGAAGGCGAAGAAATACCAGAACAATGGATCGCTGACCAGCCGGCTGGCACGAACGCTGAAGCGACTGCGGAGGTAGCGTGCCTTCCCGCCGAGATCACCGAGCTCCAGCACGCTCTTCACCTGCACGGCGAGAGCCCGTCCGAATATCCCATGGAGATGGACCTCGAAATCGCGGCGCTCTTCGTCGGTAAGTGGCGCGGCCAGCTCGATCAGGCCGCGGCTGCCCATCATCAGCAGCTTGGCGAATTCGTTCTGAGCAATGATCCCCTGCTGGACGAGCGATATTCGAGTGCGGAGTGCGGACATTTCGTCCCCGATCCTATCGCGGTTTGGAGGCGGCTTGTTTCTGCGAGCCGAACTCGAAGACGGCTAGCACATTGGCCGGGAACCAATGGTCGATGCGATCGGGATCAGGCGTGGTATCGACGATCATGAGTGCGATCGCGCCGCCGGATTCCTCGATGTTTGCTTGCCACCAGGCGCGCGCCGTCGAGGCGTTCTCGTTGAACACCGTGAGGCAATAGCCATCCCGCGGGCCGGAGACGATCAAGGCCAGCGAACCCTCGATGGGCGCGAGCGTCATGCCCATCGGTTCGGCGGCATGCAGTCTGTCCGCCACGGACCAGGCGCGCTCGATCGGGTCGGATACGAGGATGACAGGGATCGACTGACCGTGGTCTTCGAAGGGTTCCCGTGACGGCATGACGAACTGCGAGCGCTTGAAGAGCGCGCGGTACTGGTCCCAGCCGAGGCTCATGAAGGAGACGGTGCTCTCGCCTTCCTCCAGGAGGTCCATCCGGATTTTGCTCATCACCGGCACCAGTCGATCGTCACCGGGGTCGTTGCGCTTCAGAACAGCACGGTACCGGCCGCGCACCCTACCCGGCAACTGGAGCTCGCCAGCGACCTCGATGTCTGTCGGGCCCCCCGCGGCATCGATGTCGACGATCGCTGCCATCGCCAGGGCGAGCAGCCGTCCCGAGAACCGGTCGAGAGGAAGCCAGTTGTCCTCGTCGAGCCTCTGGAAAGAGGATTCCGGATCCCCGAGCTCGGCCATGATGGTCAGGTCCGGGGGTTGGCCAAGTCCAGCCGTGTGCAGCTCACGCATGTCGCGCCATCCCGGAAATACAAACAAGATATGGCTGCCGGCATTGTCGATCGCCTGCGCACAGACCTGGTACCAGGAGCCGGCCTTCAACATCATGAAGACCGCTTGTCCGGCGAGGCGCTCCCAGGGGCGGGCGGCCAGATACTTACGCGCCTGCTCCTGCAGGAACCGGGTGTCCTCGTCGAGGTCGGCCGGACCGGAAACGGCGTAGGCGATGGGCGCAGGATAGCGCAGATTTGTCTGGGATGCAGGACCTGGATGTGCCCCAAGGAAGCCACCAATCCGTCAGTTAAGTACAGAATCGTGCCTTGAATTAGGTACTTTACGTGCAATGAACAGCTTTATTGACCTGGATCGAACCCTGTCCGCTCGGCCCGCGCACTTGGGTGTCTTGTTGCACCGCGCGGACGTCGGGCGCGGTCGAGAGGAGCTGTACCGCAACCAGCTGACGGAGTTGCTGGACTCATTGGCGGAGGAGACGAAGGTGGCCGCTATTACCGCCTCGTCAGCTATCGAGGGTGTGACCGTAGACCCTGGTCGAGGTCAGAAGCTCGCCCTCAGTGCGGAGCCCCCTCGCTTTCGCAACCGGAACGAGCGCGAGTTCGCCGGCTACCGAGACGCCATCGACGAGATCGTGCGAACCCGAGGTGCCGAGGCTCTGTCGGTTCCCTTCATCC
>WNFC01033845.1_pt1 | contig 10855 bp, 7 predicted proteins | sample 5400541 | NCBI WGS metagenome assembly WNFC01 (sample SAMN13153342, study PRJNA577476) | soil metagenome | isolation source: 120 cm saprolite under Douglas fir tree site 2 hole 2 replicate 1 | place: USA:California | collected 2015-04-18
ACGTGATTTTGCAGAAGCGCAGCGACCGCCGCGAGGGCAACCGCAGGCCTGATAGGATGGCCTGCGGCCTCTTACAGAGGGGCGAACAACCAGATCATCGAACGAAATAATATCCGATTGGTGTTGAAAATTCCCGTTATGGATATATATATATATTCCTCGGGAACGCCAGCCGAGGTACTCTTGTTGTGATCCAATTTCCGGCAAACAATCACCAGGCGCAGCGACGACACACCGAATGGGTGTGGGTAGTGTGGGTAGATGGACACCCACCAGATTCTCGTGACAGGAGAGTCGCGACCTCTGCGATACCACCGTCCGCCTGTATTTTTCCTGTTATTAACAGGAGGAGCGCACGTGGACCCTCAGATTTCCACGGTCGCGCCCGAAGACGACTTCGACGATCAGAGCCGAACGGCCGGCCGCCGCACCACCCCAAATGGGTGCGGCGCGAAAGCCGTGCGGCCGCTCAGCCCACCTTCTTCTGATGCCTCAGCCGCTCCAGGGACTGCTCGACGTGGCGCGAGAAGACGAATTCGGCCGGACGTTGATGGTCGAGCGAGATCTCGGGCACCATTTCGCCCTCGGTCGTCGCCCCGTTGAGGGCGACGCGCAGCGCCTTCAGCGGGTGCTTCACCGAATCCATGACGGCGGTCGCCTCGTAGCCGCTATGCACCATGCAGTTGGCGCATTTCTCGTAGTTACCCGTGCCGTAGGCGTCCCAGTCAGTCTCTTCCATCAATTCGGTGAAGGTCTTGGCATAGCCCTCGCCGAGCAGGTAGCACGGGCGCTGCCAGCCGAAGTAGTTGCGGGTCGGGTTGCCCCACGGCGTGCAGTGATATTCCTGGTTGCCGGCAAGGAAGTCGAGGAAGAGCGAGGACTGGCTGAACGTCCATTTGTGACCCTCGCCGCGGCGGAAGAGGTCGCGGAAGAGCTCCTTCGTCTTGCGCCGGCTGAGGAAATGGGCCTGGTCGGGCGCGCGCTCATAGGCATAGCCGGGCGACACGGTGATGCCGTCGAGGCCCATCGCCATCACATCGTCGAAGAACTGCGCATAGCGCTCGGGATCGGCGCCGTCGAACAGGGTGCAGTTGATGTTGACGCGGAAGCCGCGGTTCTTGGCGAGGCGGATCGCCTCGACGGCGCGGTCGTAGACACCCTCCTGGCAAACCGACTTGTCGTGGTCGTGGCGGTCGCCGTCGAGATGGACCGACCAGATGAAGAACGGGTTGGGCTTGAAGAGGTCGATCTTCTTTTCCATCAACAGCGCGTTGGTGCAGAGATAGACGAACTTCCTGCGCGCGATGATGCCTTCGACGACCTGATCGATCTCGCGATGCAGCAACGGCTCGCCGCCGGCGATCGAGACCACCGGCGCCCCGCATTCGTCGACCGCCTCGAGACACTCGGCGACGCTGAGGCGCTGATTGAGGATCTCGGCGGGGTAGTCGATCTTGCCGCAGCCGGCGCAGGCGAGGTTGCAGCGGAACAGCGGCTCGAGCATGAGGACGAGCGGATAGCGCTTGACCCCGAGCAGGTGCTGCTTGGCGACATAGGCGCCGACGCGAACGGATTGGTGCAGAGGAACGCCCACGCAAACTCCCTCAGTTCGAGGCTATGTCAGGAAAGCTCATTGTGCCGCGTCCGCCAACTCGGCCGGCATGCGGAAACGCACGTTCTCGGTAACGCCGGGCAGCTTGACCAGCTCGACCTCGCCGATCTCGCGCAGCCGGGCGATGAGGTCCTGGACCAGCTCGTCCGGCGCCGAAGCGCCGGCGGTGATGCCTACCGATTCGGCTCCGTCGAGCCAGCGCAGATCGAGAGCGCGCGCGTCCTCGATGAGATAGCTCGGGACGCCGTGCTCGGCGGCGATCTCACGCAAGCGGTTGGAGTTGGAGCTGTTCGGCGCCCCGACCACGAGGACGACATCGACGATCTCGGCGAGCTCGCGCGCGGCACGCTGGCGGTTCTGCGTCGCGTAGCAAATGTCCTTGGTGTCGGGGCCGACGATCGAGGGAAAGCGCGCCTTCAGCGCGTCGATCACCGAGCGGGTGTCGTCGACGCTCAAAGTCGTCTGGGTGATGAAGGCCAGTTTGCTGGGGTCGCCGACCGTCAGATGCTCGACTTCGTGGGGCTTGGAGATGAGGTGAACGCGGCCGCTGATGCGGCCCATCGTGCCCTCGATCTCGGGGTGGCCGGCATGGCCGATCAGGATGATCTCGCGGCCCTGATTGGCGTAGCGCTGCCCCTCGCTGTGGACCTTGGAGACCAGCGGGCAGGTCGCGTCGATGACGGGGAGGCCGCGGTCCTCGGCCGCCGTCTCGACCGCGCTGGCGACGCCGTGCGCGCTGAAGATGGTGACGCTGCCGGGCGGGATCTCGTCGAGCTCGTCGACGAATTGGGCGCCCTTGGCGCGCAGGCGCTCGACGACGTGGCGGTTGTGCACGATCTCGTGCCGCACGTAGATCGGTGGTCCGTACTTCTCCAGCGCCCGCTCGACGATCTCGATCGCGCGCTCGACGCCGGCGCAGAAGCCTCGGGGCTGGGCCAACACCACCCGCATGAAACTGCCTTTCGTGATCCCTGCCGGGCTAATCCGACCGATCGGGATCGTTATTATAGCAAATCCCGAAGCCTCGCCAGCGGCTTGATGCCGCTGCTCCATATGGGTGTTGCGGGCCCGCAACATCACCCTGGTCGCGCGGAAAATCCGGCTGCCAAGCATGGCTCTCTTTGCCGGCTTGACCGATCCGGCGGGATTGTGGGATGGGGTGCCATGCTCAATCGGCTGAAAATCGCACCTCTCGTCCTTACCTTGGCCCTTGGCCTCGGATTCGCCCTGCCTGGAGTGACGGCGCGCGCCGAGCAGGCGGCGCCCCAGGCGGTGATCAAGAGTTTCTATGTCGTTCTGCTCGATGTCATGCAGAATGCGGGTAAGCTCGGTTTTGACGGGCGATATCAAAAGCTTAAGCCGGCAATCGAGGCCGCGTACAACCTCCCGTTGATGGCGCGGCTGAGCGTTGGCCCGCAATGGCAATCGCTGACTCCGGCCGAGCAGGAGCAATTGTCGCGGGCCTTCGCCGAATTCACCGTGTCGACCTACGCCAATCGCTTCGACGACTATTCCGGCGAGAAGTTCGAGGTCCAGCCCGACACGGCGCCGGCTAGCGGCGGCGTCATCGTGCAGAGCCGTCTGGTCAAGAGCAATGGTGAGAAGGTGACGCTCAACTACCTGATGCGCGAGGCGGACGGACGCTGGCAAGCCATCGACGTCTTTCTGAGCGGCACGATCAGCGAGCTCGCGACCCGTCGCGCGGAATTCACCTCGATCCTGCGCCGCGACGGCGCGCAAGGGCTGCTCAACGTCCTCAATCGCCGGATCAGCGAGCTTAAGACCTCATGACGGCGCGTCGGCGGGAGCTATTTCTTGAGACCAGGGTCGTCGTAGAAGCCGCCGGGCGTCGAGGGGCCCCCGTCGGGGACGTTGCCGGCGAGCTCGCTCGCCCGGTTCTGGCGCCAGAGGCTACGCAGCTGGGCATAAAAATCGACCGAGCTGCGCTCGATCTCCTCGAGCTCGGGTCCGTGTTGCACCCGTTCGTCGATCCCGGTCATGACGAAGCGCGCGGTATTGATGTACCCGACTCCCTCGCTGCGAAAAATATAGCGGAACGGGTCGAGATAGCCGTCGACTCCCATGCCGATGCCGTCGCGGGGATTGGACGGGCCAAGGACCGGCAGGATGAGGTAGGGACCGCCATCCTCGACACCCCAGCTGTAGAGGGTCTGGCCGAAATCGCCGGTCTGCTCCTTGAGCCCGACTCGGGTCGCGACATCGAAGATGCCGGCGACCCCCGCGGTGCTGTTCACCAGGAAGCGCCCCGCGGTCGTGCCACCGCGCTCGACCTTGGCTTGAAGCACGTTATTGATGAAGACGACCGGCTCGTTGAGATTGGTCATCACGTGGCGAATCGAGGTGCGTATCGCTTCGGGAACCACGATGCGGTAGAACTCCGCGACATTCTTGAAGAGCAGCCCATCGAGAACGCGGTTGAATTCAAAAACATGACGGTTCAGCGGCTCGAGCGGATCATTGGCCTCCTCGAATGCGGCGCGCGCGGCCGGGTCGGTCGGCGGCGTCGCGCAGCCCGCCGCGAGGAGGGTAGCCCCAAGGATCACAGAGGTTCTGCGCAAGAAACTGCTCGTTACGGCCACCGTCGTTATCCCACCTTGTCACGGGTTGCTGTATCGACCGGATGGCCTATAGGAGCGGGCGCTATGGTTGACAAATCGCGCCACGGAAGGCAACACAAAATCCCTAAGGAACCATTCGCCCCGGGTTGGACTTCCCGGCGATGGCGAGCCTCCGCGATGATTGAGTGCCCGTGCCTATGGAAATCGTGACTGCGGCGCTCGCCACGGCCAGTCTCCTCGGTTCAGCTTATGCGGTGTTAGCAGCCTGGGCGGTGCGACGATTTGTCCGACTGCCGGCGCCGTCAGCCGCCGCGTCGCCGCCGGTCACGGTGCTGAAGCCTCTGCACGGCGCCGAGGCCGAGCTTTACGAGAATCTGCGCTCCTTCTGCATGCAGCTTTACCCAGGTTTCCAAATCATCTTCGGCGTGCGCGACGAGGCCGATCCGGCAATTTCCGTGGCTCGCAGGGTCATCGCCGACTTCGCCGATCTCGATCTCTCACTGGTAATCGACCCACGCGTGGTGGGAACCAACCTCAAGATCAGCAATTTGGAAAACATGGTGGCGTTGGCGAAACATGACGTCTTCGTAATCGCCGATAGCGACATGCATGTCGCGCCGGACTATCTGAGGGAGGTTACAGCACCCCTCGCCGATGAGGATGTCGGCCTCGTAACCTGCGTCTATCGCGGCCGCCCGGTTGGTGGCACTTGTGCCCGGCTAGCTGCGATGTTCGTCAATCACGGCTTCCTGCCAAGCGCGCTGATCGGCGAGCGGCTAAGGCCGGGTGACGCGTGTTTCGGCGCGACCATCGCGCTACGCCGTGACATTTATGTCGCAATTGGTGGGTTTGCCCGATTGCGTGACCAGTTGGCCGACGATTACGCCCTCGGCGCCGCAGTTCGTCGAATCGGCAAGCGAGTCGTGCTGTCGCCTTATCTGGTTGATACCGTTAGTTCTGAAGCCAACCTTGGCGTGCTGATCCGCCATGAATTGCGCTGGGCGCGGACGATACGGTCGATCGCGCCGCTCGGCTTTGCCGCTTCGTTCATCATCCATGCGGTAATGCTGGCCTTGATCGCAGCCCTTGTCGGGGGATTGGGTGGCCCCACATTGACCATCCTTGCAATTGCGCTGACGTGTCGACTAGCCATGGTTCGAATTATCGACCGCGCACTCAAACTGCCAGCGACGCCGCTATGGCTCGTGCCGGTTCGCTCGTTCTGGTATCCGACTTGGCTCGCGCAACCCGCCGCGCTCGTTCCCGGTAGCAGGCTGATCGACGCGCCCCCGGCCGGCATCAAGCTCGAGGAGATCCTCCCCCTCGCCAAGGATTATGAGCTGGTCATCATCCATACCTCGACGCCGTCCTTTTCCTCCGATGCCAAGGTGGCGGCGGTGCTGAAGGCGCACAACCCCGATCTGATGATCGGCTTCGTCGGCGCCAAAGTCGCAGTCGAGCCGGCCGAAAGCCTGCACGGAGCCCCGGCAATCGATTTCGTCGCGCGAAACGAGTTCGATTTCACCATCAAGGAGATCGCCGAAGGACGGCCGCTCGACAAGGTCGACGGCATCTCCTATCGCGATGCGTCGGGGTCGATCACGCACAATCTCGATCGTGCGATCCTCGAGGACATGGACAGCCTGCCGTTTGTGACCGAGGTCTACAAGCGCGACCTCAAGATCGAGGATTACTTCATCGGCTATCTCAAGCACCCCTATATCTCGATCTATACTGGGCGCGGCTGCAAGTCGCGCTGTACCTTTTGCCTGTGGCCGCAGACCGTCGGCGGGCATCGGTATCGCACGCGCAGCCCACGTCACGTCGCCGAGGAGATTGCGCTCGCCAAGAAGAACTTTCCGCAGGTCAAGGAGTTTTTCTTCGACGACGATACCTTCACCGACGATCTGCCGCGCGCCGAGGCAATCGCGCGCGAACTCGGCAAGATGGGCGTGACATGGTCCTGCAACGCCAAGGCCAATGTTCCGCGAGCGACGCTGAAGGTACTTAAGGACCACGGGTTGCGCTTGCTTCTCGTCGGTTACGAATCGGGCAATCAGCAGATACTCCATAACATCAAGAAGGGTATGCTGATCGAGGTCGCCAAAAAATTCACCAAGGATTGCCACGAGCTCGGCATCACCATCCATGGCACGTTCATCCTCGGCCTACCCGGCGAAACCAAGCAAACCATCGAGCAGACGATCCAGTTCGCGACGGAGATCAATCCGCACACGATACAAGTCTCGCTGGCAGCGCCCTATCCGGGTACCTTTCTTTACAAGCAAGCAGTCGAGAATGGCTGGCTTGATATCGAGCATGCCGAGCTCATTGACGAGCACGGGGTGCAGATCGCACCGCTCAACTACCCGCATCTCTCGCACGGCGAAATCTTCGACTCGGTCGAGGTCTTCTACAAGCGCTTCTATTTCCGTGCTGGCAAGATCGCGTCGATCGTCAATGAGATGGTACGCAGTCCGACGATGATGAAACGGCGCCTGCGCGAGGGGGTGGAGTTCTTCCATTTCTTGCGCGAACGGCAGATGGCGAGTTGAAGCGACTGATCGTCTGCGCCGACGACTTCGGGCTCGACACCGCAGTCAACGAAGCGGTTGAAACCGCCCATCGCGACGGCATCTTGACTTGCGCCAGTTTGATGGTCGGGGCAATGGCGGCGGAAGACGCCGTGTCGCGCGCTCGACGATTGCCTGGCCTGCGGGTTGGCCTGCATCTCGTGCTGGTTGAGGGCCGCCCGGTTTCCCCGCCTGACTCGGTCCGCGACCTCGTCGACGAAGCCGGCGGCTTCGATAACCGGATGGTTCGGGCGGGATTCCGTTTTTTCTTTCGGCCGCGCGTGCGGCGGCAGCTCGCGCGCGAGATTCGCGCACAGTTCGAAGCTTTCCGCGCGACCGGACTGAGGCTCGACCACGTCAACGCTCACAAGCATATCCACCTTCACCCCACCGTCGCCGGTCTCATCCTGGCCATCGGCCGCGAATACGGGATGACCGCGATGCGCGTGCCGGCCGAGCCTTCCGGACCGCTTCGCCGCGCCGGTGCGGTGCGCCCGACCGCTGAACGCATCGGATCGCGGCTGCTCGCTCTTTGGGTTGCTCTGCTTCGCCGACGGCTGAGGCGCGGCGGCATCGCGGTCAACGATCATCTGTTCGGGCTCTCCTGGAGCGGTGCGATGACGGAGGCACGGTTTCTTAGCCTGCTCCCGTATCTGCCCGACGGGGTTAGCGAGGTCTATTTCCATCCCGCCTCGCGTCCAAGTCGCGCGCTGGCGCGTACAATGCCAGGTTACCGTCACGTCGAAGAACTTGCCGCCTTGCTGAGCGTGGCGGTACGCCGCTCCATCGCCGAATGTGGGATCGGTCTGGTCAGCTACGGTGACTTGGTTGAGGGGGATGCCATGCGCCCATGACCCGTCTTGCCCTGGCGCTTGGTCTCATGGGACTCGCGCTGGCAACGGGGCTGATCGCCTATCAAGGTTTCGCCGTGGTGTTCGCCGCCGTTGCCTCGGCCGGATTTGGGTTACTTTTGGTCGGTTTCTTTCACCTCGCGCCGCTGACGGTGAACGCGCGTGCCTGGCAGATTCTCATTGCTAGCCGACGCCGTCCATCGCTCGCCCGGTTCATCTGGGCAACCTGGCTGCGCGAATCGGTCAACGGTCTCCTACCGGTCGCGCGTATTGGAGGCGAGTTTGTCGCCGTGCGATTCATGATTCAGCACGGTCTACGCACGGCGCCGGTCGTCGCCAGCGTGATCGTCGATATGACGCTGTGCGTTGCTTCCCAATTTGCCTACACTGTGCTCGGACTGGCCTTGCTCGTGCGCTATACGGGCGATCTCGCGATGACGATGTCCGTCGCTCTCGGGCTTCTCGTCGTGGTACCGCTGATCGGCATCTTCATCGTCGCTCAGAATTTTGGGCTCTTCACGCTGCTAGCTCGAATTGTCAATCGTCTCTTTGGCGATCGGTTCGCCGGTTTCGTCGGCGGCGCGGGAGCGCTCGATCGTTCGGTGCGCGTGATCTATCGGCGACCGCGCCGTCTGCTGACCTGCACGCTGTGGCAATTCGCCGCGTGGATCCTTGCTTCTGGCGAGGTCTGGCTCGCATTGAGGTTTCTAGGCCATCCCGTCAGCATCGCCGACGCGCTGCTTGTAGATGCGATCACGCATGCTGCCAGTACCGCCGCGTTCGTCGTGCCGGCAGCGATCGGCGTGCAGGAGGGCGCATTCATGATCGTCGGCGGGCTGCTCGGCTTGTCGCCGGAACTGTCGCTGGCACTGGCGTTGACGAGGCGCGCGCGCGATCTCATCGTCTTCCTGCCTGGATTGCTCGTTTGGCAGGTCCAGGAAGGGCAACGGCTCGTGTCTACCGTTTGACCGGCTTGCCTTGCAAGGCCGGCAGCACGAAGAGCGTGCAGACCAGCACATAGGCGAGTGCAATCGTCAACAATCGTCCCATCTCGGCGGTTCCAGGATGGCTGGATAGCGCCAGACTCCCAAACGCAGTCATGGTGGTCAATGCGCTGAACAGCACGGCACGCGCGGTGCTCGATTGCAGCGGCCCGCTCATGCCGGCTCGCCAGCGCATGACGAAATAGATGTCGAATGCGACGCCGATGCCAAGCAGTAGCGGCAATGTGATGATGTTGGCGTAGTTCAATGGGAGATCGAGTAATACGCTGGTCGCGGCAGTCATCAAGCCGGCCAGCAAGAGCGGCACGAGCACGAGCAGGACGTCGTGAAGGCGTCGAAGGATGACGAGGAGAAGGACGGTAATTGCCGTAATCGCGATTGCGCCGGCCCTAGTGAACGCGGCAACCACGGTACGTCCGGATTCCTGGATGGTGACCGGTGTTCCCGTGGCATCGGGTGCGATGCTACGCACGGCGGCGACGAAGCGCTCGAGGACGATGTTGTCGCGCGGATCGCCTTTTGGAAACACCTCGAGCCGCGAGCGTCCATCGTCCGTCATCCAGGCTCGGCGCAGATCGGCGGGCAGCGTCGCTATCGTGACCTCCTCCGGGGACAGCGACAGGCGTAGGTCGTGCAGCCGCTGGGCAAGACCCGAGATGATGCTCTCATGTAAATCCGGTAGGATCCGAGGACCGATCCGAACGGCGGCATCAAGCGCTCGAGCGAGGCGCGCGGCGGGCCCGGTCTCGCTGTTTCCGACCGCGGCCGCGAGGTCTCTGGCGCAAGCGTGAAGTGCGGCGATATTGGCGTTGTCATCGGGCGGCGCTGCTGTTTGCAGCGGCGAGAGGGTGGGACCCAGCAGCAACTCGGCGTCGCGGAGGATCGCCAGTTTCTCGGGTTGGCTGTCGGGAACATAGCTCGATACGGTGACGACCTGCGTTACCTCCGGCAAGTCCTCGAGCCGATGCGCGAGCTCGTCTGCAACAGCGACCGAGGGCGCGAGCAAATCGATCGTATAAGGCGTCGTCGATGGATCCGACATCAGGTCAAACACAGTCGCCACCGACTCAGTTTTTGGGTCCTTTAGATTGAGCGGATTGAAATCGAAGCGCCAATGCGGAAGAAGGGCAAGGCAAAGAGCGGCGACGACAGCGGTAAACGCAATGACGAGGCGTCGCCGCTGCAGCAAGAAATCATCAATCCCGCTGGCCCAGGCATAACCCAAGGGTTCGGCTTCGCCCGGAGGCCGCAACAGCTTGAGCGCCGCTGGCAGCATGGTGAAGTTCAAGGCGACGGCGATCATCATGCTAGTTCCGGCGATGAGTCCAAGCTCGGAAACGCCGGAATAATCGGTCGGCACGAATGAGAAGAAACCGACTGCCGTAGTCGTTGCGGCGAGCATCAAGGGGCCGGCGATCCCACCACCGGCGCGCCTCAGGGCGAGGTCGAAATCGTCGGCCTGGTGGCGCTCGTCGCGATAGCGAATGCTAAATTGGATGCTGAAGTCGACGGCAATCCCGATAAAGAGAACCGCGAAGGCGACCGAGATGAGGTTCAGCGAACCGAGCGCCGCTGCGGCAAAGGCCGCAGTTGCGGCGAGACCAACGAGGAGAGTGGCAAGAATGGCGACAATGATGCGCCATGAGCGGAGAGCAAGGAAGAGAATGATGGCGACGAGGATAAAAGACACCAACGTTGCGCTGCCGGCTCCCTGCGTGACGGTGCTGAACTCCTCATCGGCGAGGGCGACGGGCCCTGTGAGGCGGACACGGACGCCGTGATCCGGTGTCAAACCGAATTCCTGAGCGGCGATCCGGATCGCGGAACTCGCCTTGGCACCGGGTTCGAGATCGCTGTAATCGAGCGTGGGTTGGACGAGGATAAAGCGCCGCAATTCTTGCGGCTGCGGGGCGCGTCCAGTGAATAGGCTCTCCCACGACAGATGATGCGGTCGCCCCGCGACTGCCGCCTCGACCGGATCTGCCAGCGCCGTGAGCGGCGCGTCGAGTGCCGAAAGTTCGATCTCCCCTTTCTTGACACCTTCCAGCGCTAGGCTGATCGCCGAGAACAGTCCGCGGAGGCTGGGATCGGCGGCGAGAGCGCCGAGCAGAGGTTGCGCCGCAATGAGTTGATCGGCGACATCCTGCACTTCATTGACGGGCAGGAACAGCAAACCGTTGCGGGTAAAGAACTCGCCGCCGTCGGGTCGCCGGACCGTTTTATAAAGTTCGGGGCG
>WNFC01009353.1_pt1 | contig 10854 bp, 11 predicted proteins | sample 5400541 | NCBI WGS metagenome assembly WNFC01 (sample SAMN13153342, study PRJNA577476) | soil metagenome | isolation source: 120 cm saprolite under Douglas fir tree site 2 hole 2 replicate 1 | place: USA:California | collected 2015-04-18
GCGTGCTGCGTGTCGAGGTACTCTCGCACGGCGGCGATCTTCCCATCGCGAAACTCGAGGACAAAGTGGTACTGCTGACGGTACTGGCGACCGTTCTGAAGGTCGCCGCTGGATTGGACCTCGGCGGCGACCTTGTCGCCTTCGGCGATCAGTCCCGTTCCAAACGTCGACTCGGGCATTCATTCGTGTGACTTGCGCCGCAATCCCTCCATCACTCATCCTCAGCAAACGCCGAGCAATCGCCGAGCAATCGCCGAGCAGCGGCAAGCAGCGGCAAGCAGAGGCAAGCAGAGGTACGCTCCCTCCGAGTGCGAGCGCGGTGGCCCGCCGCTTGCTTGGCAAAGGTCAGCAAATGAACCAGGCGGCGCGGGTTTCTGATTCGTGCCGATAAAGGAGAGCAATATGGCAACGCCGACAAAAGCGAGCATCGTATTCGCCCACGGACTCTGGGCCGACGGCTCGTGCTTTAGCAAGGTAATCCCCGCGCTTCAGGCAGAAGGGCACGAGGTGGTGTCCACTCAGAATAGCCTCGACACACTTGCAGGCGACGTCGCCGCGGTCAGGCGCGCGCTGGGGCCGGGTCAGCAGCCCGGCCATCCTCGTCGGCCACTCTTACGGTGGAACCGTCATCACAGCCGCGGGAACCGACGACCGCGTTGCCGGGCTGGTCTACATCGCCGCACTCGCCCCGGACGAAGATGAGACGTCGCAGAGCCTGCAGAAAAAGTTCCCCACCACAGACGTATTCTCGCACATCGAGATCGTGGAGGGGCGCATTTGGCTGCGCCCGGACGGGATCGAGTGCTTCGCGGGAGACCTGTCCGAGCAGGAGCAGAAGGTCGTCTGGGCGACCCAGGGGGTGCCAGCCACGGACCTGTTCGACCAGAAGGTTAAAGGCACCGCCTGGAAGTCGAAGCCGAGCTGGTACATCGTGGGTAAGAACGACCGGACCGTCCAACCCGAGCTGGAGCGGTTCTGTGCGAAGCGCATGGGGGCCACCACCTATGAGGCGGACAGCAGCCACGTCCCGATGCTCTCCAAACCCAGCCTCGTGATCGACGTGATCCTTACGGCCGCGAAATCGGTGAGAAATCAGCGAAGGCCTGGTGCGTGAAGAGCCTCACGCGGCACGGCGTTGTTGCCGGGCGCAGGACACCTGGGTCGGTAATGTCGGTCTTAGCAGAGCCCACCGTCAGCGGCGTGAACGGCACGGGCCGCGCCAAGTCCGCGGGCAGGGGAGTTTTCATGTTGCCCCAGTGCTGCCCTCCAGCGCGGTTTTGGCTCGGAAGCGGTGGTACTGGTTCGGACGGGGCGGGATGAAAACTCCTGTAAGAAAGAGGCGATGTGGGGTAACCGCACGACCTGACAGAAGTTTTTATCGCCTCAAATTGGGTTCGAGTCCCGCCCTGGGCACTCAGATTGGCCCCCAGAATCAGGGGCTTACTTTGGACACTCCCTCATGTTGCCCTCTTGCTGCCTTCGCGAGTCGAGGACCATCACAGCGTTCGCGCTGATCTCGAGGCCTCAGGTGTGAGTACCGCATCGTCATCTCGAGGGTGGCGTGTCCGAGCAGCTCTTGAACGACCTTGAGTGGTCTACCCTTCATGACCAAGTGACTGGCTCGGCATAATGCCGCAGCGTGTGCCATCCGATGGAGCGAAGGCCTGCACGGCGGCATTGGCGGGCGATCGCGTTCTGACCTTATCTGTGCCTTTGGCAGTTCCCGGGTTGCAGCGGGCGCGGCGAGCTTTGCCGTCAGCCTTGCTGACGTGCTTTATGCAGGCAGGCGGTCAGATCCCAGCATGGGCGGCTCGAATGCTCTTTGTTTCAAGACGTCGAACGCTTTGCAACAACGCGATGGGGAGAGGAGCGGTGTGCCACACGCGGCCTCATCACCACCGAGAGGTTCGGCCCTGCTAGCCCGCGATCGACGGCTGGTGTTTGGTGAGCAGTTCTGTCTCATCCTTGCCCGCTGCCTGCTAACGGTCTTTCGGATTGCGGCTTCGGCATTTTTGAAAGTCCTCCCTCGAACTTTGCGATCAATGCAGCCAAGGCCTCCGGCTGCTCATTCGTGGTGAGGTGACCGCCGGGCAAACGCTCGATCCGGAGCCCCTGCTTTCCCAGTCGTTCTTGCGCGAGGTCGACCTGCCGATGTTCAAAGGGATCTTCGTCGCTGCCGCCGACGAGGAACGGGAATTGATCTCGATAAGCTTTGAAGAGGCGGCCGAAGTCGAGCCGGTCGCCTTGCACTTTGTGATCTGCCACGAAGCCTGCTGCGGCCGCGAGGTAGAACAAGCCATCGTGGCGGTCGATGGCGGTATGGAGCTCGCTGACCTCGGCATCCGTAACCTGATAGCCTTTGGACCACATCACCCCCGCCAGCATCTTGAACAGCGTGAAGGAGGCCCCAAGGCGTCGACGGGCCCGGTTGGGGAGGTGGCGCAAAATCGGCGTGGTGTACCATGGGTGGGAGTGCCCGTCCGTGAAGAGCCCGCCATTGAAGATGAAAACACCGCGTATGTCCGGCCCGCCCATAGGTTCGCCCCGCTCGGAGCGCTCAAGCCTGCGTCGCAGATGCTCCAGACGACAAGCGATGAAAAGTCGAAGGCAACCAGCGTTGTCGACTGGATGGAGAGATCCCGCCAGATCGTTTCGACGAGATCGGTGCGTTCGGCGGTGGAATACGCATAGTCCTTGGGCTTGTCGCTATCGCCCATGCCGAGCGCTTGCCTCGCCAGGCGACGATGACCGGCTTGCCCCGCAGTTGCGGATCGTCTCGCTGTTCAACGGACGCATAGAAGGCGGCGATGTCGATGTGGACGATTTTTCCGAGAGGTCATCGCGCGGTCATCTTAGTCCCGGGCTCCCGGTCGACGCGACGGGAGATCTCGGCGTCCTCCGCTCTTTCGGCGCGCGTCGTCGGCACGCGAATCAGAAGCCGTTGACGATTCGCTGCTTCCAATCAGCCGGCCTTACCGGGCGGTGCATGGAGATTCAGCAGAGCTGTCGTCGCCGCGCGTGCCTGGGCGCGAGCCTCTTGGGGCGATGGAGCTTTCTCCGTCCCCAAGAGGAGGGACAGCATCGTGTCTCCCCACAGAAGTCTGAAGAATTCACGCGTCATCGCTTCCACGTCTCCCGGTGCCAGGAGCTTGGCGCGCTGAGCCTGGCGAAGAAATTCGCTGAGCCTCTTCCTGTTCGCCTCCCTGCCCAACGTATTCAACGTGCGGACCACCTGCGGGGACTTCTGCGCCTCCATGACAGCCAGTCGGAACACAGCTACGACGTTCGGTTGGCTCAGCTCCAAAACAAAGGAGGTGCCGAATTCCTCCAGAGCCGACTTCAGCCCGCCCGCCTCCGATACCGACCGCAACTCGAGCGGGCGACGGGCGCGCTCCGCCTTGACCTTGATGCAGTCCGCCAGCATCGCCTGCTTGTCCGGGTACAGCTCGTACAGCTTCTGCTTCGATACTTTCGCACGTGCGGCGATCTCGCGCGTGTTCGTGCCCGCGTAGCCCTTCTCCACGAAGGCTGAGAAAGCTGCCGCTCGGATGCGGTCTCGTACGGCTCGGACGGGATTTGCGGCGCGTGGCATGTGTCAAACCTTAATTCGTTGCAAACGGTACCGCATGGTACTTATACCAGTACCACATGGTACTGAATCAAGTCCAACAGCCGCATCGGCCCGGCGCCGCCAGGTGAGAGCGGCAAGAAGGAGGGAAGGACCCAACATGACGCTGTCGAATGACATCGTATCCGTCGTGCGGTTGCGCGACGTGGCGAAGACCTACCGCGTGGGGACGGTCGACGTCGAGGCCCTTCGGGGCGTCACCCTCGACATCCACCAGAGCCGCTTCTCAGTGGTGATTGGGCCATCGGGCAGCGGCAAAACGACGCTGCTCAACCTCATCGGGGCCATCGACGCACCCACCGCGGGCTCGGTTGAGCTGTGCGGCCAGGACTTGGCAATCTTGAAGGACGACGCGCTCTCCGAGTTCCGGGCCCGCCACATCGGCTTCGTCTTCCAGGGCTTCAGCCTGATGCCCGTGCTCTCCGCGTTCGAGAACGTGGAGTACCCACTCCTGCTCGTGGGTATGCCTGCCTCAGAGCGGAAGGACCGGACGATGGCGATGCTGGAGGCAGTGGCCCTCGCCGACCAGCGTTACCGCCGGCCGAACGAGCTGTCCGGCGGACAAAAGCAGCGGGTCGCTATCGCCCGCGCGCTCGTCAAGCAACCCGACGTCGTCCTGGCGGACGAGCCGACCGCCAACCTGGATACCAAGACGGGAGCTTCGATCATCGAGCTGATGCGGAACGTTCAGACCCAGTTCCGCACCACTTTCATCTTCTCCACGCACGACCCGCAACTCATGTCCCACTCGGACGAGACCTTCGCGGTGAGGGATGGCCGCCTGGTGTCGCCCCAAATGAAGGAGCTCGCCTCATGATGATCTTCCGCATTGGATACCGGAACATTCTTCGAAACCGGCGCCGCTCTGCGATGACCGGTTTGGCCGTCGCCGTTGGCACGCTGGCGGTCCTGCTCTTCGGCGGGTTCCAGCGAAATGTCTTCGCCGGGTTGGAGACGGGGGCCGTGCAGCGCAGCGGTCACCTGACGGCCTTCCGGCAAGGGTACTTTCTTTACGGCGCCGGCAACCCCAGTGCCTACGGAATTGACGACTCCCGAAACATCGTCGAGCTGCTGCAAAACGACCCGGTCCTGCAGCCGCTGGTCAACGTCGTCACCCCGACGCTGTCCCTGGTTGGAATCGCCGGCAACTACTCGGGCCAAAGCTCGGCCGCCAAGACATTTCTAGGCATTGGCTTCGTTCCGTCCGACCACGCTCGCATGCGCCAATGGAATGAGCACCACGTCAGGCTAGCCACTGGGATCGAGCCGGTCTTGAAAGACGACGAGCCCTCGGTAGGTTTCGTGGGCTTGGGCTTGGGTCGCATCTTGGGTTTGTGCGGGCCCTTGAGGATCTCCAATTGCCCGCCTCCACAGGAGCTTGCCTCTGAACGTCCCGCCGTCGATGCGCCGGCCGAGGACTTCAAGGAACTTCACGAGCCCGACCTGGATAAGACCTCGACGGACTCGCACGCGGGCATGCCGCGCTTGGATCTGTTGGGCGCGACGGCCGCCGGGGCTCCGAACGTCGTCGGTTTCTACGTAGCGTCCGCCACGCCCCAAGGCGTCAAGGAGCTCGACGAGAACGTCATCGGCATGCCCCTTCCGTTGGCACAGCAGCTGGTCTACGGGCGCCAGAAGCCCAGGGTCACCGGCATCACTGTTCAATTGCACCGGACTGAAGACTTGGAGAAGGCGCGCGAGCGGCTGACGGGCCTCTTTCACGAGAGAGGAATCAACCTGGAGGTTCACGACTTCGCCGACCTGAATCCCTTCTACGTCCAGGTCAAGGCCTTCTTCGGCTCTCTGTTTTTGTTCATCGCCGCGATCATGGGCGTGATTGTCCTGTTCACCATCGTCAACACCATGACGATGGCCGTGCTCGAGCGAACGACGGAGATCGGCACGACCCGCGCCCTGGGAGTCAAAAGGGGCGGCGTGCGGCGGCAGTTCCTTCTCGAAGGGGGACTGTTGGGGGCGCTCGGGGCGACGGTGGGTGTGGCGGTGGCGGCCCTCGCTACTTTCGCGATCAACCATGCGGGCCTTGAGTGGACGCCTCCCGCGAACGCCCAGGCCACTCCTTTTCAGGTCGAGCTGTGGGGGCGGACCGCATTCATCCTGTCGACGTGGATCGCCTTGACCTTGATCGCCACACTCGCCGCGTGGTTCCCCGCGAACCGAGCGGCCAAACTCCAGATTGTGGACGCGCTCCGCCATGTCTAGTCCAACGAACCGAATGGCTTTTGCTGCGGCGGCCATCGCGGCCTTGGTGTCAGTCACTGCTGACGCGCAGACGGCGGCGGAGATCGTCGTGCGCGCAGATCAGATTCGGAATCCGGACCAACCTTTTCGATTCGTCTCGACTCTGACCGAGTACGTCTCCAGCAAGCCCCAGGCGCAGAACGTCCTTGCCATCTTCTCGAAGAAGGATCCGCGCACCCACCAATTCCGCAACCTTGTCCGGTATGTCGAGCCTCCGCGCGACGCTGGCAAGGCCGTGCTTCTCGACGGGCGCACTTTCTGGTTCTACGACCCGGCCTCCAAATCGAGCGTGCGCATCTCGCCCCAGCAGCGGCTCATCGGCCAGGCAGCCATCGGCGACGTGCTCACCGTCACCATGTCCATCGACTACGTCCCGACCCTGGTGTCGACCGAGTCGATCCAGGACGCGAACCGCCAGGCTCGCGAGTCCTGGCACCTGGACTTGAAGTCGGCCAACGACCTTTCCACGTATGCCCGCATCGAATACTGGGTGGAACAGCAGACATTCCGCCCCGTCAAGGCGAAGTTCTATTCTGACAGCGGTCGGCTCCTGAAAATCCTGTTCTACCGTAGCTTCGAGAACACCCTGGGAGAAGAGCGGCCCACCGAAGCTGTCATACTCGACGCCGTCGACAGCTCGCGGGTAACGACCATCAAGGCGAGCGGGCACAAGCCGGCAGATATCCCTGAGACCTGGTTCCAGCGCGAGTACCTTCCGCGCTTGCAGACGGAATGAGACGATGGCCTTCCGCGCGTGCGCGCTGGTGCTGGCTCTTCTGTGGGCGTCGGCTGCCGGTGCCCAGTCCCCACCCAACCCAGACGACGAGCTCAGCCGCATTCCGGCGGAAGAGCCGAAGCCGCCCCCGGCAGCGCCTCCCGGTGAGTCCCGGCTTGGGCAGCTCCACCGCAAGCTGTATGTAGAGAGCGCGACGGAAACGGCGCTGTTGCGATCCAGCCTGGACGTTCCCCTTCCGTCGCCCAACCCGCCAACCATCGAAGCGCGCCTCTTCGCCGATGCGCTCCTCGAGTGGATTCCACGCCGTGACTTGAGCGTCCACTTCAGCGCGCGCGCAGGCCTTAGGGCTGGGGACGATATCCCATTTGCGACGCACGAGAACATTCGCGTCGACTTCCGAGAATTGTACTTGAGCTGGCAACCGCTCGGCGGGGCCTTCCTTGACGTCGGTCGAATCAACCTGAAGAGCGGGGTCGCGCTTGGCTTCAATCCCACGGATTTTTTCAAGACGCGCGCGGTGGTCGAGCCGTTGTCCGTGGACCCTGCGGTCTTGCGGGAAGACCGTCTGGGCTCGCTCATGTTGCGCGGCCAGTACACGTGGAGCTTTGGATCCATCAGCGCGGCGTACGCCCCGCGGCTGACCTCCGTCACGCCGGTCTACACGAATTCCAACCTGCCCAGCGTAGACCCGATGTTCGACCGGACGAATGCCCACCATCGGCTCTTGGTCAAAGGCAACGTGGATCTGATCGCGGATTTCAGCCCGGAGGTGCTCTTTTACGACGAAGACGGCAACGTGCGCGTCGGCGCCAACATTGCCCAGAGCTTGGGTAAGAAGGTAGTGGCCTACGCCGAGTGGGCGGGCGGGAAAGAGCCGAGGCTTGCGAACGAAGCGCTTTCCTACGGCGTGCGAACCGGCAGTCTTCCTTCCGCGGCGGCCTCCGCCCTTGGGGCGACCTCCAGCGAGCAATTTCAGAACGACGTGTCCGCAGGGCTGTCCTATGCGAACGAATCCAAGATGACCTTCTGGCTGGAGTACCACCTGCACCAGGCGGCATTCTCGCGCCAGGATTGGAGCACATGGTTCGCGGACGGGAACGGCCTTGCCGGATCCTTTCTGGCTTCGACGCTGTGGTACATCCGGGGGTACGCGCAAGAACAGCAGGCACCCATGTCCAAGCACGCACTCTTTCTTCGCGCGGACTGGACTGACGCTTTCGTTTTCAATCTGGAGCTGACGGCGTTTGCCAACATCAACCTGTACGACGGCTCGACGCTCGCTCAGGTGACGGCCTCCTATTCAGTAACGGACTTCTGGAGCGTGGCGGCGATCGGCGCGGCGTACATCGGCACGCGTCAATCGGAGTTCGGAAGCCTTCCCAGTGTGCTTTCGGGGCTATTCACCGTGAGACGCCATTTCTAACGCGTTGTGCGGTGTTCCCTATTCCTCGACACGGACGAGCTCGTCATGTTGGTAGGTGGCGAGGTCGAGCTCGATGCTCTGCTCTAGCAGGTGATCGCCATGGGGCCGACGATGCCGAAGACGCGCAGTATCCTCTGCACGCTATCGGAATCTGCTGCCGTGAGGAACTCCAAATAGGAGAGGCGACTTTTTGCGAGCTTTGGCAACGCGGTCTTCCTGCGAGTCCGAGTGCGGCGCTCAGTCTCATCAATCCAGTTCTCGATCAAGCTTGTATCGCTCCGGTCAAAGAGCTTCGGCGGCACGACCCCGAGCTTGTCGTGATAGCGCCGCACGAGATCGAGACTGAAGGCATGGAATCGACCGAAGATTACCGCAGTTGTTGGTTTAGAAACTCGCTTGTCCGCCCGTTGGCGAGCGCTGCCGCCACGGCATTGTAGTGTGCTCCATTATGCCGCGTGAAGGCGTGACACTGACCCGGATAGCTGTAGACGGACGCGTTGGGCTTGCTGGCGAGTGCCGCCTTGATCTCGGCTTGTGCAGACTTGGGAATGAACTCGTCCTCCTCGGCCAGATGCATCAGGAGGGGCGCATGGAGGCCGTCGACCTCGCCCAGATACTTCTCAGTGTCACCACCGTGATAGGCGACCGCAGCGTCGACGCCGTAGCGCACAGCCGTCAAGAAGGTCATCAGCGCCCCGAGGCAGTAGCCAAGTACGGCAACCTTGCCGGTGCACTCGGGCAGCTTGGCCACGGTTTCGGCGGTGTCCTTGACATCCCTGGCACCGGCATCTCGGTCATAGGCTTGATAGAGGCGGAGACCGTGTTGCCAGTCTGGCTCTGAAGTGACGCTGAGGTCGACGCCCGGCTCTTGACGCCAGAACAGGTCTGGCGCGACCGCGATGAAGCCTTGCTCGGCCAATTTGTCGCATTTCTTGCGGATGTCGGCGTTCACCCCGAGCAACTCTTGTAGAACGACGACGGCGGGAGCCGGCAAGGTCTTCGGCCGCGCGATATAAGCGCCAAACGCGCCGGCCTGTCCTTCGATGGTGATGCGATCCTTCATGGTGGTCTCCTCAGGCGGCTACGTTGATCCGGACCTCCGCCAGCTCTGATCGAGATCGGCGGATGCCTCCTTTCGATTTGGATCGTAGCCATCCGTGCCCTGGCGCTCTTGATAGGCGCGCCGACGCGGCTCGCGTCGATCACTAGTCGAGGCTAGAGAGCGTGGGAACATGGCTTTTGTTCTCCTTGGCTATGGCTACTCATTGACGGGTGCGGAGGTGGCAGCCTCTTCGATGAGCTTGGCTGTTTCCTTGGGGTGAGACATGTAGGCCACATGGCTGGAATTCACTTCGATCGTCTTGGCATTGGCGCGCTTCGCCATCATGCGTTCCTGGTCCGGATTGATTGACCGGTCCGCGGTGGCCACCATGTACCAGGTGGGCTTGGTCTTCCAGGCGGGCGACGTCACCTTGTGGGTGAACGAGTCGGCGGAGATCAAGACCTGCGACTCAGCCATGAACGTCGCCTTAGCCGCCGGAAGGTCCGCTGCGAAGTCGGCATGGTAGACGGCCGGGTCAATGTAGAAGTAGCCATCGTCGGTGGACTTGATCCCTTTGGTGGCCGGCGGTAAGGCTTGCTCGATCGTGGCGCAGCTTTCCCCAGTGTCCAGCGCGAATGCGGCAATATAGACAAGCGCCGCAACCCTTGGATGATTGCCGGCTTCGGTGATGACTGCCCCGCCGTAGCTGTGGCCCACCAGAACCACCGGGCCGGACTGCCGGTCGATCACGGCCTTTGTGAACTTGATGTCTTCGGCGTACGAGGTCTCCGGATGCTGCACCACCGCCACCTTGTACCCGTCATTCTTGAGGATGTTAGCGACGGCTTCCCAGCCGGACCCGTCGGCGAAAGCGCCATGCACCAAGACCACGTTCTTAATAGGCTGTTTCATGACCATTCTCCTTTGCAGTTACAGTCCAAACCTGGGGGGAGCACAAATCCGCCTGCCGTCTTGAGCGGCACAACCTTAGTCTTGCGCTGCGGGAGCCTTCAATCGTCCTTTAGTGCGGTCGGCTACGACTTTGGGACGCGGATACTAAGCCTGTCAGCCATCCTCACTAGCCCGGCGAGGGAATCGGCGCCCATCTTTTCCATGACGCGATGGCGGTGAATTTTCACGGTCGTTTCGCTCATCCCCAGCTCGGCCGCTATCTGCTTGTTGAGCAGACCCGCCACCACGTAAGCCATGACCTCGCGCTCGCGCGGTGTCAATGAGTGATATCGGTTTTGCGACTCCTGACTGGCCGCCCGCTGCGCACGAGCGTCGCGATCACGTTCCAGCCCCAGGTGGGTCGCGTCGAGCAACTCCTGGTCCCGAAAGGGTTTCGTCAAAAACTCCACTGCGCCAGCTTTCATCGCCCGTACCGTCATCGGGATGTCGCCGTGCGCCGTGATGAACACAATCGGAATTTCTAGATTGGCCTCGGCCATCCGCCGCTGCAGATCTAGCCCGCTTAGGCCCGGAAGCCGCACATCAAGCACCAGGCAGCCTGGGAGATTCGGGGGGGTGCAGCGCAGGAAGTCCTGAGCGGAAGCAAAGATCTCGACGCGTAGTCCAACCGAACGAAACAGACTCTCCAGCGAACGGCGCATCGCCGCATCGTCATCGACGATGAACACCACACCGTGGGCTTCCATCATGGCACCGACCTCTTAAATTAAGCGCCGGGTAGCGGCAGGATGAACTGAAAGATTGCTCCCTGGCCGAAATCGCGCGAGGCCCAAATCCGTCCCCCATGAACTTCG
>WNFC01009354.1_pt1 | contig 10853 bp, 11 predicted proteins | sample 5400541 | NCBI WGS metagenome assembly WNFC01 (sample SAMN13153342, study PRJNA577476) | soil metagenome | isolation source: 120 cm saprolite under Douglas fir tree site 2 hole 2 replicate 1 | place: USA:California | collected 2015-04-18
GCCATGTCTGTTGGCAAGGAAGGTAGAGTGCAGTGACTTGGCTGCAATTCCTGAAAGTTAGCAAAAAAAAGAAAGAGAAAAAGAGAAAACATACCAGCAGTGTAGCAGTACACCACCTTCTGTCTGACCCACCCAATGTGATGTCTTGTAGGGTCCCAGAAGCTGCTATGAGGAAAGGTGGTTGGCAGCGGACGAGAAGATGTGAAAGATGGTGTGATTCTGAAGTTGCCAGGAAGAAAATGCTGATGAAACATGGCTGAAAGTGTTGACAACAAAGGGCAATCTAAAAGTGATCCACCAATTTGAGACATATGTGTGGAGATTTAAAATTACCTGTATGTGTGAAAAAACCCGGACAACCTGAGGCACAGGCATGGGTGGTGCTTGGGTGGCGATATCTTGGCCTAAGGCTGTGGCCATGACCACCTGGACTATAAACCCATATGGGCTGGCCTACCCATGCAGATCTCTAAATACTACTCATGGTCCTTAGCAAGTGTTGGTGGGAAGAAGAAGCACCATGCCATGAGTGTAAACTTGGTGTGGCTGTTGATTAAGGTAGAGGTGAGCAAGAGTGCATACAGCCTGCTGCTGCTGCTATTGGTGGTGGTGGTGGCAGTGATGGATTTGGGGCAACGGAGGTGCATAGAGAGTAAGGGGAGGATGTGTAGGCAGTTGTGTTGAGAGAGTGGATAAGCAGACCAGCAGAAGACTTTTATCATTCTGTTGGTGGTATATTGAATGCATTGAGCACATTGAGCACCTATTAATATGGTTGTGAAAGTTGAGAGTATGAAGGTGCAGAAGGGGCATAGTATGGGTTAAGTAGGATAGGTTGAATGGCAGGAGGCAGTAGTAGAGTGTAATATCCTTAAGCACAGGCATATGCTCAAGGGCATTAAGAGACTTGTTAAGTGGTGGGAGGATAAGCTTGGTGTGCTTTGTGGCCTAGTATAGGTCAGGTGCAAAGACATTCAGGCATATGAGTGCTGTAAGTGGCAGATGCCAGGGCTGACTGCCCAGCTAGAGAGAAGTGCACTGTCAACGGTGAGGTGGCAGAGGTGTGGGTGCATTACAGAGATGAGGAAGCTTTTTAATTTCTTGATGCAAGAATTTATTGCAGCTAAAATAAAGTATGTTAAATCATTGCATTGCTAAGGATAGGTTGTAGTATTTCCTGGCAAGATGGATGGTTGACTCAAAAGTGAAAGCTGATCACAATACCTTCCTTTACCTGAGCTTAGGGTACAGGTAATGTTCAGGTAGGGAGAAGCCTACTCTGACCTCTATCTAGAAATACCCTACCTGCTTAGGTGCCAGGTATGCCATACAGTATCTATGCCAATCACTATGCTATATATAGTACCACCTTCAATGCATTAGATGTAAGGATACTTGACCAAGGTCATGGATGTGCAAGGCCTGCATGTTGACAAAGAAGTCCCAGCAGCAATAGCAACTCAATCCATCTGGTCCTTATTTCATTTTATAATGTTTTATGCATATTCTTGTCTCACATTAAGAGGGCATGTTTCTTTCTTTTATTAGTCTGAGTTGCTACAAATACTATCTTATATAATCAACCTATATATGGTAATGACACTTTCCATATATAGTAATACCCTTGATTATATACTTAGTTAGTCCAGTCTAAAATGCCACTAAAAAAAACAGACCCACAGTCTTTTTGTTTTTCTCAGTCCCTCTTGAGTAAACCCATTATCATTTGCTATTAAATTTCACTCACTGTATTTGCTTACTGTACTCCCACAATAGAATTTTGGTCCAATTTTACAGAATGTGTCAGATTAGATGCCTACAATATTACATTTTTGGTATGCAAACTCATGGAAACAATTTCTTAAGTGTGGGAACAATCCTCAGATACCATGTGAACTTACTGTGGGAACAAACCCAAGAGGGTGGGAACTTTCTTAGAGCATGTGAACTTACACAACACAACTGTCCTATTATACTTATCACACTTCTAACCATAAAATTCTTTTTTTCCTTTCCATTTTCTTTATTTTATCTAATCTCTAATCTCTAATCTCAACTGTTGATTGTTGATCTAGACTGATAGTCTCTTATTCTACCTTTCTCTTTTCTAATCTTCTTATTTTCACTTTTCTTATCTTATCTGTAGTCTCTGATTAATGGCTACATATAAAATTAGCTTTTGCCATCACTGATTAATGGCAATTCATTTGTTTATCTTTCCTATTTTATGTTAGCCCCTATAAGGCACTGGCAGAGGTACTAGTGGGACTAGTAGGGGTATTTGGTTAAAGGTATAAAAACCTGTACTTTAGGAAGCTAAGCTTTAAGCTTGGTGTAATCTGCAATATACAGCCATATTTTTTATCTTATCTTATCTCTTGAAATCTTGACCAGTGTTAGCAATTCTCTGACACTGTCTTCATTATTAGCAGTCCCTTTAGAGCTATATAGCTCTAATTAGTATCTAACAATCTATTATAACAATATACTGGGAACTGTTCCCTCTCTGAGGCAGTTTGCATCACTTGCTATAATTCAAACCTTATTTCAACATCAGCTAATCCGAGATTACCTTAAATGGGAATACCTTAGCCAACAATGCATGTGACAAACTGCTTAGTTAGCCTCTGCACATGAAGATTTACTAAAGGCTCACTGTGGCCTTGATACAAGCTAAGCTTCCCTTATACAATTATAATAACAAACAGCTGAAGGAATTATTGGACTTAGAAAAAGATATATTTGTGACTTTCTCTGGTGTGAACAAACCCATTGAAGTTGTACCTCAAACAAAGCCTAATCTCCCCCTTGTGCTTATTAGAAGAGTTGCCATTTAGGTAGAATCAGAACTACCTAGGGCCAGCACATATCACATGTGCTATCTATACAACAACAAAAGTTTCCCCACAGTTGAACACATTAATAGCAAGTGGTTCTACTTAGATTGGAGCCTCAGAAAATACTACACCAAACCTCTATCCTAAATCACTACTCCCCTAAGTTTTGGACTAAAAACCTATCATGCCCCTTTGATAGATGCCTTCAATCTCCCCAATGACTCCATATTTCCCAATGGATAGTGATATCTTGAAAAGCACTAAGAGCCTATTTAATAATAGAGAAAAGTCAGTGCATGCACTCAGCTAAGAAATTAAACTTATGACCCCAGTAATTGAAACTGCTGGAAACCACAAGAATAGCATCACTTTGGGATTTGATAAGACCCATCTTTCTAGAATGGCAACCAGTACCCTCTAGGAGATTATGATAACCAAAGGAACCTTGCAGAAAGGAGAAGCAGAAATATATTGAGCTTTTATGCAAATGGGAGCAGGAGGTAAGCCAAATGTTAAAGGAGGCTACAGCTTTAAGGCTGAAGGCTGCAGTGTGCTGCCTGGAGGTGTGGGCCAGCCATATTAAGAAGGTGGCTATGGGGGCCCACTGGGAGGTCTGCTAGAAGGCAGTTATGGGGGCCTGCAGGGAGGTCTGCCAGGAGGTCTATCAGAAGGTAGCAGAGGGGGAAATGAGGGAGCAAACCCAGTTCCCACATTATAGGCTGCACAGCCACCACCATTTGTGAGTGGGGGATTAAAGGGGACTGCACTAGCAATTTTTGATGGAAACAGAAAGAATACCAAGCAGTTCACCTAGGAATTCTCCCTATACTGCATGATTAACCAGAATGCTACAACAATGAGGAATGCTTACACTAGGATGGCTCTAGCTGTCATAACCTTTGACACCCCACTTATATTTCTTACCTAATATTCCTTTTATTATCTCTTTATTTTACTTACTTCCCTTTTGGAATATAGTCTGGTCTCCTATCACTGATTAATGGGAGCAGGTTTATTAATTCTACAAAAACAAAAGCTCACCCATCACTAATTGATGGATGGCACTCTTTTTACAAAAGATAGGTTTCTGCTTTATTAGTGACTCCCCAGACTGTTAGGGGGAAAGAGCTTAGGAGTGACTGGGGTACTTCCGAATTCTTATAAATAGTCTGTAGCAAAGCCTCAAAAGAGCCTTAAGCTTGACTTGGTTTTGTAATCACAGCAATAATCTTATCTCTTTAAATCTCTATATAGTGTCAGATCTTCAACTGGCACTACCTTCCACTACAGAAGAGTTTTATAACTCTTCTTCTAATCTAACTTGGTATTGTGATGACATAGAGGGAACTGTATTCTCTTTGAGACAGTTCTCTATCTTTGTTGTGGCAAACACCTTATTGAGAAATCAGGTGATTCAAGATCACTTATCTCGAGAATATCCTTCTCAAAAACACCCTCGGAGAGTCACTTAGTCAGCAACTCTCACAGAGACTTCTTAAGGCCTGCTGTGGCCTTAACAAGTAGGGCAGCAAAGTAGCAAGTGCAGCAGCAGGGCATATAGTGATACAGTGCATGTGCTAACAAGGGCATGGTGAGGTGGTGAGTATAATGAGGAAGAGGCATGGCAAGGTAGCAGAGTGTGCAATGGGCAAGTAGGGATCAGCAGGGGTAACCCTGGGGTATTCTAGAGCTACCCCTACCCTACCCTTCAAATACCCGTACCCATCACAAGGGTACAGGTATTTGAGGGTTAGGGTCATGGGTTAAGCTAAAACCTGTACCTTTATTCTGGGTACAGATTTCAGAGGGGTAGCATCATGGGTTAGGCTAATACCCATATCTAGGCAGGAATGCCAGACAACCACACTATACTGTACTACAATGTCCATCACACAGACTATCACACAACGCTCCTTCACCTTATGTGTGCTGCCCCTAGCATGCACATCTTCCTCAACACTACCATGCACGGTGCATAGCCTGACCCGACAGTCACAGGTGGCTTAAGCATCACCTTTGCATGCAGCAAGGTGCTCCATGCAGATGTTATCGTCAGCACAGACAGCATGAAGAGCATGCTCCAGAAGGCCATCACAGGCCTTGACGACAAGCTGACACCCACAGGCAATGTGGTGTATCATGCAGTCATGCACACCAATTTCATGCTTGCAGACCCCAAGCTCTGCCCATTTGTTGAGGTGCCCGAGAGCACCATATGGATGTGCCTCAATGCTCTATTGGCCTCCACCTGTCCACCACTGCTTGACCTTGGCATACATGTCATAGTCAAACCAGACACGGCTCTTCAATCGGTCCACCCACTGGTTCAAGTTCCTGTCTTCAGCTTAGATTGGCTTGTCCTCGAGCTTAGCCACCATTGCGGTGCACATTGTATTGTCGTGCATGTGCTGTGTGGGCCCATCGGACAGGTGGAAGATCTTCTAGTTCAGCCAGGAGGAGTCTTGCATTGCCATTGCATGCAGCAACCTTCTTTATTGGGAGCATCCAGTGATTATGTAAGTGGCTTCAAGTTTGGGAAAGGAGAGTAAATGCACACTGAAATTGTGTTTGACTGTATTGTATATGGTGGAGAGGTAGTTTGTGAATGTGGGAAACTCAGTTGCAACCATATTGATCTGCTTAATGAATGGGAAGATGCTGTGTTTCTCACCCAGGCGGCACACAGTGAGTTTGTTGGTGCCAAGACAAATGGCAAGCTGGCAGTCTGAGAAGCTGAGCTGCATGTTGTCATGGTCATAGCTGTCACACCACATGTGGTGTCACAGTAACAGTCATCGCACTGTGTGATGTTGCAGTCATGGTGGCTGTCATCGCACTGTGTAGTGCCATAGCTGCAGTCATCGTCATCATATCCTCATGGCCACATCACCATCATGCCATTGGAGCACGGCGACTGACTGCAAAAGAGGAAGTTAGTAGAAAAAGGAAAAAAGAAAGTGTACAAGCAAATAATAAGCTAGTGGAAGGAGCATGGCAATGTGGTGCACGCAGCCACAAGGGGCACGAGCTATGGTGATGTGATGTGTGCAGCTGTGAGAGGAAAGGTGACATGGTGCATGCAGCAGCAAGGGGCACAGGCCACAGCAATGTGGTGCATGCAGTTGCAAAGGGCAAGGTGACACGGTGCATGCAGTCGTGAGAGGCAGAGCAATGTGATGCGTGCAGCTGTGAGAGGCAAGGCAACACAGTGCACACAGCTACGAGGGGCATGGCGACACAGCACATGTGGTAACAAAGGCCTAGCAATGTGCAGTGGGCAAGGAGCACAGTGATATGGCATGTGTGGGTGCAAGGATATGGCAAGGTAAGAGTATCAACATATCCTATCCTTGCCATGCATTGTTGCTATTGTTGCCATCAGTTGTGGGGCCTAGTGAGCCCTTAAGAGAGAGGGTAGCCATGTCGGTTGGAAAGGAGGATAGAGCACAGCATCGACATGTCCTGTCTTTGCCACGTGTGTCACTATTATCACCATCAGTTGTAGGGCCTGGTGTGCCCTTGAGGGAGAGGGCAGCCATGTTTGTCAGGCAAGAAGGATAGAGCATGGCGTCAACATATCCTATCTTCACTGTGCGTCATCACCATTGTGGCCATTGGTTGTGGGGCCTGGTGCAGCTGTATACATCAGCAAGGAAGGTGGAGTGCAGTTACATGGCTGCAAAAGAGGAAGTTGGAAAAAAAAAAATGAAAGAGAAAATGAGAAAAAATACCAGAAAACCTGCTCTACCTGTGCTTAGGGTAGGGGTATTGACTGGGTGGTAAAAACGTACCCTGACCCCTACCCAGGCTGGGTATACCTGGCCAGGTCATGGGTATCACATACCCATGCCAATCCCTATAGGCAAGGGGAATGCAAGGGGGCCATGAGGGGCATAGGGGCAGAGGCAAGCAAGGTGGTATATGCATAGCTACAAGAGGCATAGGGAGGTGGTCCTCAATGAGAGAGAATTGAGTGAGTTGGATTCTGCATAGAAGAGACTAGATACCTTGCCTTTTTCCAGCCTTAAAGATTGAGGCTTAAAGCTTAAAGAGAAAAAAAAAAAAGGGTTGTTGAATAAGATGAGGTGGACAGAAATTTCAAAGTTCAACATTTAACCATGGCATTACTGTGCTAAGTTAGGTTGAGTTGCACTTTATTTGTCCCTAGTTCAGTTTTTTTTTTGCCAAGTTGTGCAGCATCCCTACTGTTGCCATTACCTCTGCATCATGCATTGGCTCACCCTCTTGCTGGTATACTGCTGGTAAGTTTTCTCTTTCTTTTCTTTTTTGCTAACTTCCTCTTTTTCAGCCTAGTCATTGCACTCTACTACCTGTCTTGCTGATGGACATGACCCTTTCTCTCAAGGGCCCACCATGGCCCACCACTGACCACATCGATAGCAATAACACCTGGCAAGGACTACCATGCCCCTTATGGCTGTCGCTATGCTCCTCGCATCAGCTTACCCTCTGGTGTATTTCTTTTTTTCTTTTTTTTGCTTACCTGCTCTTTTGCAGTCTAATCACCCTCACTACCCTCCTTGCTAACAGACATGCAGCCGTTCTCTCCCTCTAGGGCCTACAACCACCCTACCACTATGATAACAAAGGCATAATGGTGATAACATGCAGCAATAGTGACTACAACTGTGACTACAGCATCATATAGTGTAATGTCAGTCACCATAACACCATGCCACATGATGATAGCCACCATGACCACAACACCACAAGGCACAACAGCCATAACTACAACACCACACATGGCACAACCACTATGACACTACACTAGCACAACCACTGCAACACTGTACCAGCATAACCATCACAACACCATACTAGCATGACCACTATGACACCACATGCAGTGTGACCACTGCAAAAATTGCATGTAGCATGACCACCACAAAATTGCATATAGCATAACCACCACAAAATTGCATATGGTGTAACCACCACAAAACTGCACATGGTGCAACTACCATAAAACTGCATATGGTATGACTACTATAACACCATGCACACAACAACTGCAATGTGACACCATGTGGCTCAATGACTATAATGACTGTAACTAACTAGTGTGCTTAGGATCTTGTAGAGATTGTAGATTAGCTTAGAGATATTTGCTGGGCTTGCAAGGGCTTGCACAGAAAAATGATAACTTATAGTACCTACCTAAGCCTTGCAATATAAGTTTTGTCTTATATGTCTTGTGAGTGCCTTGTGAGTGCTTACAAACTATCTGAGAAAAGTGTTGTCTAGAATGTCTGTGTTATATATAGAAATCCTATTGTCTTACTAGTTTTGATAGGTCTTATAGAAATTTATTTCCTTAATCACCTTAAATGTACTTACTATTGATATAATATGGCATCTGCAAGGTAGAAATCCTATAAGGCATGGCAAGGAGTGTTCTGTTTTGCTGATGTAAGCCAAGGCCAAAGCAGTTTGGTCCCTTTGAAATATTGGAGGAACTGAGTCCAGTGACCTATTGATTGGCTTTGCCTTTAAGTTGGAAGGTCTATAATGTGTTTCATGCAGCCTTACTGTCTCTATACAAGGAAACAACTGTGCATGGAAGGAATTACCTTCAACCAACCCCTAAATTAATCAATGGGGAGCTGGAGTGAAAGATTGAATCTATACTTGCCTTCTATCTTCACAGATGCAAACATAAACTCTAATACTTAATTAAATGGGTAGGCTACCCTAAAGTGGATAATTTATGGGAATTGGTGGACAATATGCACACTCCAAAGATAGTGCACCAATTTTACAAGGAAAATCCAACCACTGTGAGAAGTAAGAAACTTAGACAGGATTCGGTGCATGAAGGGGGAACTAACTCAACTTGACCATACACAGAGATAATAAAACCTTCTCCTCCATGTCCAACAAGTCTAACCTTCTGAGCTTTTTTGAGCTCATGTACTCCAACAATGACAGCATTGTTGAAGTTGCATCACCCCTGCTAATGTCACCCATCAATTATGAGGACACCCCCTTGTTTAACATTGACTCTGAAAGATATGAGTATTTGCTATCCATCACTAGGCTCAAGGCCTATAACAACCTCTACCTGGTGGGACACCAACCAACTCATTACACTGATGAAAACAATAAGGAGCATTTAGATTTACCTGAGAATGGAGTTGTCAATGATGCAGCCACTAGTCACCCAGAACCCCCTTGGTTCTACTAGAAGTCCAACATGGAACCCTATTCAAGATAGGCATGGAAGGAAATTGGCATTAACAATTTGCGTGAGAAATCTTTGCAGACCAATATAACCTGGTGGTTGTTCTAGGAGTTAAAGATAAAGACCTCAAAATCTTCAATCAAGGCATACTGTTCAACTTTGTGGTGGAATAGGCCCTAGATAGGCTCAAAGACCTAGGAGCTCTAGCCAAGGTGGCCAGGTTCCAGATGCTCAGCACTTGTATCCCCCTCCTGTCAGAACTTGTACAGATGGTCCAAGAATTGTTCAACATGATGCACAAATTTCATAAGACCTTCAACAACAGAGCTTGCAACTTAGTCTTGCAACTGGAAGCCACTAAAAGGCACATGGAGGGGGCAAGACTTTGCTCTCAAGTCTAAAACACCCTCCTCAACCTTGCATTCATGGGCAAACTTCAGGGGAGATTCTACTGGTCCAGCCTTCCAAAACTACTTGAGCACCCCAACTAACACTACCTTCTGTCATTATATGATGCCCACACCATCACGGTCCAAGGAGTGGAAGAACCACACTCTAGAGTGACTCAACATGCAAGCAATTACTATTGCTTCTGTGACAAAGAAGGTCATTGGCAAAGGGAGTGTGAGGAACCATATAACAGATGTGACAGACCCTACTATCAGTTGCAATGCAACCATTGAAACTTCAACAAACAACAGTGTACATTCCTAAAGTGGCAGGTAGGACAGAGGGGGCATAGAAAATGTAAGCGAGAAGATAAAGACAAGAGGCCTAGCAAATGATGGAATGGATGCATTGATGCCATTGATGTCAACATGTTGATTGATAATAGAGCATGCCTGGTTATCTCCAACTAAAACACCTTGATGGAACAAGGCAACTAAGAGAGGGGGTGGTGTCACACTCCTAACCCTAAAATTCTTTTTTTCCTTTCCATTTTCTTTATTTTATCTAATCTCTGATCTCTAATCTCAACTGTTGATTGTTGATCTGGACTGATAGTCTCTTATTCTACCTTTCTCTTTTCTAATCTTCTTATTTTCACTTTTCTTATCTTATCTGTAATCTCTGATTGATGGCTATATATAAAATTAGCTTTTGCCATCACTGATTGATGGCAACTCATTTGTTTATCTTTTCTATTTTATGTCAGCCCCTATAAGGCACTGGCAGGGGTACTAGTGGGACTGGCAGGGGTATTTAGTTAAAGGTATAAAAACCTGTACTTTAGGAAGCCAAGCTTTAAGCTTGGCTTGATCTGCAATACACAGCCGCATTTTTTATCTTATCTTATCTCTTGAAATCTCGACCAGTGTCAGCCAATTCTCTGACACTGTCTGTTCTTTGTGTATTTTCTCTAGGCTGTATACTGCCTCCATCAGCTACATTTCATCCGCGCTCGCATTCATATCGCCTGTTCACTCATCGACTCACCGCTCGTCTCAACTTTAATTAACCCTCTTTCTCCAATTGTCCTGATCACCTTACGTAATTGTACTTACGATGTTCCTTCCGTCCTTACGCTTGTCATCTTGACACATTTAACATACTTGCTCTCTTCTTGTTGCGTTAATTGAGACGTTCTTTACTGTGAATCCATATAACCCCTACGTTTTCATGTGTCGTACCTGGGCTTTGTCGACTCGTCCCACAAGAGTTGTGGGTGGCGGCGCCCCCCCGGATGTCATATTTGTACGTCTGGACCACGTGTGGCCATACTGGTCGCTGGCGAAGTTCTGAATAGGTCCGGTTGTCAAATGGTGAATTCCTTCAGTGTAAGCAGACCCACAATAATGGCAAGTCTCGAATTC
>WNFC01010537.1_pt1 | contig 10853 bp, 9 predicted proteins | sample 5400541 | NCBI WGS metagenome assembly WNFC01 (sample SAMN13153342, study PRJNA577476) | soil metagenome | isolation source: 120 cm saprolite under Douglas fir tree site 2 hole 2 replicate 1 | place: USA:California | collected 2015-04-18
CGCCCGGCGAAGCCACCTCGGTCCTGGTGCCCGCCGGGGGCATCACGCTTGGCCAGCAGCAGACGCTGTTCCTCACCGGCCCGTCTCCCCGGGTGGTGCTCCAGCGCCTCACCCGCACCCTGAACGGCGGCCAGTGGGTCCTGCTGAACCTGCAGTTCCAGAACGCCGGCTTTGTGTCCATGCGGGTCCCGGTGATGCCACGGACGGAGTCGTACGGCACCTTCTCACCCGCGCCGCTGTTCCTGCGCCCGCACGCCACTCTGACCCCGGCGGCGCCCGGCACCCCGTCCCCGACGCCCAGCTCTTAACGGGCCGCTACGCACCCCGTGCCACCGTGGCACCCGGCCGCGCAGGCCCCCGTGGTGCCCCGGCCGCACCGGCCGTGCACCGCGCAGGCGGGGCCGGACCGGCGGGCTCAGTCGCCGGGCTCGAACTTGTAGCCAAGCCCGCGCACCGTGATGATGTGCCGCGGGTTGCCCGGATCGGTCTCGATCTTGGCCCGGAGCCGCTTGATGTGCACGTCCAGGGTCTTGGTGTCACCCACGTAGTCCGCGCCCCAGACACGGTCGATGAGCTGCATCCTGGCCAGCACCCGGCCGACGTTGCGGAGCAGGACCTCAAGCAGCTCGAACTCCTTGAGCGGTACCTGGACCTGCTGACCGCGCACGGTCACCACATGCCGGTCCACGTCCATCCGGACCGGGCCCGACTCCATGACCGAGCCACCCGGCTCGTCCGGCTCGCCACGGCGCCGGAGCACCGCGCGCATCCGGGCGACCAGTTCCCGTGAGGAGAAGGGCTTGGTGACGTAGTCGTCGGCGCCGAGTTCCAGGCCGACGACCTTGTCGATCTCGCTGTCCTTGGCGGTGAGCATGATCACCGGAACGTTGGAGCGCTCGCGCAGCGTCCGGCACACCTCGCTGCCGGGCAGGCCGGGGAGCATGAGGTCGAGCAGCACCAGGTCGGCGCCGTGCCGGTCGAAAGCCTCGATCGCATCCGGCCCGGTCGGGCAGACCGCCACCTCGAAACCCTCACGGCGCAGCATGTAGGACAGCGCGTCGCTGAAGGACTCCTCGTCTTCGACCACCAGCACTCGGGTCACTTGGTCGCCTCCCTGACATGCTTCGGGGGACCGCCGGCCGACTTGGTGCCCGCGGTCGGGGGCTTGCTCACGACAGGCATCTGCAGGGTGAAGGTGGACCCGACGCCTTCCTGGCTCCACACCGTGACCTTGCCGCGGTGCGCGGCCATCACGTGCTTCACGATCGCCAGCCCGAGGCCGGTTCCCCCGGTCGCCCTCGACCGTGCCGGATCCACACGGTAGAACCGCTCGAAGATCCGTTCAAGATCACGCTCGGGGATCCCGATCCCCTGGTCGGCGACGCTGATCTGGGCGGTACGGGTGCCGTCCCGGGACACCGACGCCACCACCCTGGTCCTTTCCGGGCTGTAGGCGATCGCGTTCTCCAGCAGGTTGCGCAGCGCGGTCACCAGGAGATCTTCGTCGCCGAGCACGAAAATGCGCTCCTCGCAGGCGGCGAGAAGCTCGATGCCGTCGGCGCTCGCCTTCATCCGGACCCGGTCCACGGCCTCCGCGACGATCGCGCTCAGATCCACGGCTCTCGGGTCGGGCATGGGCTCGGCCGCCTGGATCCGCGACAGCGTGATCAGGTCCTGGACCAGGTAGGTCAGCCGGGAGGCCTCCTGGCGCATCCGGCCGGCGAAGCGCCGCACGGCCTCGGGGTCGTCGGCCGCGTCCTCCATGGTCTCGGCGAGCAGGGCGAGCGCACCGACCGGCGTCTTCAGTTCGTGGCTGATGTTGGCTACGAAGTCCCGCCGGACCTCCTCCACCCGCCGGCTCTCGGTCTGGTCCTCGGCGAGCAGCAGGATGAGGCCTTCGGTGCCGAGCGGGGCGACCCGCACGGCGAAACTGGTCCGCCGCCCGCCGAACGAACTGCCGGACAGATCGACCTCGCCCTCGCGGGTCTGCCCGTCCCGCCGGACCTGCCGCACCAGGGCGAGCAGTTCCCCGACCATGAGCTGGCCCTCCTTGACCAGGCCGAACGTGCGCGCGGCCTGGCTGGCCATGAGCACCGTGTCGGCGTGGTCGAGCACGACCGCAGAGGAGGAAAGCACGGAGAGGACGGACGCCACGCCCGAGGGCAGCCTGGTAGCGCGTGGCCGCTCCGTGGCGGGCTCAAGATCAGCGACGCGCCCGCGGGCGGTCACCAGCCGGCCCTTGCCGTGGCGGGGCGAACTGCTGGCGCCAGGTGGTTGACACCAGCCGTCACGTGCACGCTCACGTTTCGATGGTATGCGGAGAACGCCCCGGCTGCCGCAGACCGTCTCCCCCACGCGAGCGTGTTCTTCAGGTATTCATAAAAAAGTCACTAGCCGGTAATGGCAGATCTTCCCGGACATAACGCACCGTGGCGCTGCCTTTACTGGCGCCGGCCGGTCACCGCCCCTGGGCACGCACTGCTTCGGCGGCGACCGCGGCCGCCTCGGGGTCGAGGTAGCGGCCGCCGGGCAGCACCGGCCGGAAGCTCTTGTCCAGCTCGTAGACGAGCGGGATGCCGGTGGGGATGTTCAGCCCGGCGATCTCGGCATCGCCGATCTCGTCGAGGTGCTTGACCAGGGCGCGCAGCGAGTTGCCGTGGGCAACCACAAGGACCGCGCGGTCCGCCGCCAGATCGGGCACGATCGCGTCGTACCAATACGGCAGCATCCGGTCCAGCACGTCGGCGAGGCACTCGGTGCGGGGAAGCAACTCGGGCGGCAGGTCCGCGTAGCGAGGGTCCCCGGCCTGGGAGAGCGGGTGATCGTCGGGCAGCGGCGGTGGCGGAACGTCATAGGACCTGCGCCACACCATGAACCGCTCGTCGCCGAACTCCTGCCTGGTCTGCGCCTTGTTCTTGCCTTGCAGCGCACCGTAATGGCGCTCGTTCAGCCGCCACGACCTGGCCACCGGCAGCCAGAGCAGGCCGGCCTCCTCCAGCGCCAGGTTGGCCGTCTGGATGGCACGGGTCAGCACCGAGGTATGCACCATCTGCGGGCGGAGCCCGTGGTCGCGGAGCAGCTTGCCGCCGGCGACCGCTTCCCGGGCACCCGAGGCGGAGAGCCCGACATCCACCCAGCCGGTAAACAGGCCCTGCGCGTTCCACTCGCTTTCGCCGTGCCGCAGCAGCACCAGTGTGGACATGCCCGAGAGCCTATCCATCCCGGGAACACGCGGTGCGGCTGCGTGGTTGCCGTTGGCGGACACACGTGATGCGGCCCTCGCGGCCGCTGTTGGCGGGAACACGTGACGCGGCCGCGTGGTCGCCTGTCGGGAGGTGGATGCCGTGCCGCGACGCGTCCCCAGGCGGATCGCGACCATCAGCGTGCACACCTCTCCCCTCGAGCAGCCGGGCACCGGCGACGCGGGGGGCCTCAACGTCTACGTGGTCGAGGTCGCCAAGCGCATGGCTGACCGTGGGGTGGAGGTGGAGATCTTCACCCGGGCGGTGTCCCGGGACGCCGCTCCGGTGCACGAACTGGTGCCGGGAGTCCTGGTCCGGCACGTGCCGGCCGGCCCCTTCGAGGAGCTGGACAAGGCCGATCTGCCCGCCCAGCTCTGCGAGTTCACCCTGGGGGTGCTGCGCACCGAGGCCGCGTACGCCCCGGGCCGGTACGACCTGGTGCACGGGCACTACTGGCTCTCGGGCCACGTCGGGGCGGTCGCCAAGGAACGCTGGGGCGTGCCCCTGGTGCAGTCCATGCACACCCTCGGCCGGGTGAAGAACGCCGCGCTGGCGCGCGGGGACGTGCGGGAGCCGGAGATCCGGCTACGCGGCGAGTCGGACGTGGTTGCTGCCGCCGACCGGCTGGTGGCGAACACCGACGAGGAGGCCCGCCAGCTGGCCGGGCTGTATGGCGCGGACCCGGCCAAGATCTGGACCATCAACCCCGGCGTGGACCTGTCGATCTTCCGGCCCGGGCCGGCCGGAGGAGCCAGGCGGCGCCTGGGCCTGCCCGCTGACGGCCAGGTCATCGTCTTCGCGGGCCGCATCCAGCCGCTGAAGGCCCCGGACGTGGTGCTGCACGCGGCGGCGGAACTCGTCCGCGCGGACCCGGCGCTGGCCCAGACGCTCACGGTGGCCTTTGTCGGCGGCCCCAGCGGAACCGGCCGGGCCGACCCGGACCAGCTCACCGAGGCCTCGCACGCGCTCGGGATCGGGGACCTGGTGCGGGTGGAGCCGCCCTGCCCGCAGCCGGAACTGGCCGACTGGTACCGGGCCGCCACGGTGGTCATGGTGCCGTCCTACTCGGAGTCGTTCGGCCTGGTCGCGGTCGAGGCGCAGGCCTGCGGCACCCCGGTGATCGCGGCCTCGGTGGGCGGCCTGCGCACGGCCGTCCAGGACGGCGTCTCCGGCATCCTCGTCGAGGGACACGACCCGGCCGGCTACGCGGCCGCGCTGCGCACGCTGTTCGGCTCGCCCGCGCTGCGGGACAGGCTGGCGCGCGGCGCGGTCGAGCACGCCAGCCGGTTCGGCTGGGGGAGCACGGTCGACCGCCTGCTCAACGTCTACAGCGCGGCGATGAGCACCCCGGTGCCGGCCGCGAGCTACCTGCACGCGGGGTGACCCGGCACGGCCACCGGCGCGACGGCCAGCCACGGCGCGGGCTGGCAGGATGGGCGCATGAGGGACGCGGCGGGCCACCGGTGACCCACGACGACGCCGTGGCGTCAGTCGAGGCGGCCCTGGACGCGCTGGGCCTGGTGCCGGAAAGCCCGGAGCCGGGGAGCTACCTGGTCCGGCTCGAAGGCCAGCGCAAGCTCGCGACCATGACCTGGCTCCTCGTCGGCGCGCACAGCCTGCATGTGGAGTCGTTCTTCTGCCGCCAGCCCGACGAGAACCATGCCCGCTTCTACCGGTTCCTGCTGGAGCGCAACGGCAAGATGTACGGGGTCCATTTCGCCGTGGACCAGCAGGGTGACGTGTACCTGACCGGCCGGCTGCCGCTGGCGGCGGTGTCCACCGAGGAGATCGACCGGGTGCTCGGCTGCGTGCTCAGCTACTCCGACGACAACTTCAACCCGGCCCTGGCCATCGGCTTCGAATCCTCGATCCGCCGGGAGTGGGCGTGGCGGATCAAGCGCGGCGAGAGCACGGCGAACCTGACCGCCTTCGCCCGCTTCGGCCCCGCCAGCCTCGACCCTAGCTAGCGTTCGCCGTCACGTTAACCTCGTACGTGGAATCAGGGTTTGCCTGGTTACCAGGGCAACCTAGGACCTTACTAGCCGGGTGATGGCCGCAGCGGCTTCGCGGACCGACTCCTCGCCCTCGTCGCCGCCCTTGCGCACCGCCTCCGCGACGCAGGCGCCGAGGTGGTCTTCGAGCAGCCCGAGCGCGACCGCCTGGAGGGCCCTGGTGACCGCCGACACCTGAGTCAGCACGTCGATGCAGTAGACGTCCTCGTCGACCATGCGCGCAATCCCGCGCACCTGGCCCTCGATGCGGCGCAGTCGCTTCAGGTAGGCGTCCTTGTCCTGGGTGTATCCGCGCATGCTGTGACACTACGCGGCCGGCCGGCGTTACCCACCACGGCGCCCGGCGGACGAGCCGAGACCCGGCGGCCGGGAATTGTCCGGCATGGCAGGCTAGCGGCGTGGAGAGACGGACAGGCCCCCTGGACGGGGTCAAGGTGATCGAGGTGGCGAGCCTGGCACCGGCGCCGTTCGGCTGTATGGTCCTGGCCGACCTGGGGGCGGACGTGGTGCGGATCGACCGTCCGGATCGCTCGGGCCGGCAACAGTTGCCGCCGGTGGACCCGTTGTGCCGCAGCCGGCGGTCGATCCAGCTCGACCTCAAGAACCCGGCGGGCGTGGACATCCTGCTCCGCCTGGCGGCGGACGCGGACGTGCTGGTGGAGGCGTTCCGGCCGGGCGTCGCCGAACGGCTCGGCTTCGGGCCGGAGGTCTGCACCGAGCGGAACCCACGTCTGATCTTCGCCCGGATGACCGGCTGGGGCCAGGACGGCCCGCTCGCCGAGACGGCCGGCCACGACATCGACTACATCGCGGTGTCCGGGAGCCTGGAGCCGATCGGCCGGGCCGGCGAGCGCCCGGTCCCGCCGCTGAACCTGATCGGGGACTTCGGCGGCGGCGGCATGCTGCTGGTGGTCGGGGTGCTGGCCGCGCTCCTGGAGCGGGAGCGGTCCGGCTTGGGCCAGGTCATCGACGTCGCGATGGTGGACGGGTCGGCGATGCTCGCCTCGTTCCTCTACGGGCTGCTGGCGGCGGGCGCCTGGCAGGACGGGCGGGGCACCAACGTGCTGGACGGCGGGGCGCCGTTCTACGACACCTACACCACGGCCGACGGGCGGCACATGGCGGTGGGCGCGCTGGAGCCGAAGTTCTACGCCGAGTTGCTGGCCCGCCTGGGGCTGGACGCGGCTGGCCTGCCCGCGCAGTACGACCGGTCGGGCTGGCCGGAACTGCGGGCGCGGTTCACCGAGGCGTTCGCCGGGCGCACCCAGGCGCAGTGGGTGGAAGCGTTCGCCGGCTCGGACGCCTGCGTGGCTCCCGTGGTCAGCCCGCGGAACGCCCCGGCCCACCCGCACAACGCCGCCCGCGGCACCTTCATCGACGTGGGCGGCGTGATCCAGCCGGCCCCCGCGCCCCGGTTCGCCCGCACTCCCGCCGGCCCGCCGTCCCCACCGGTCCGGCCGGGCAGCGATACCCGCGATGTCCTGGCCGAGCTTGGCCTGACCCCGGCCGAGATCACCGACCTCCGCGACCGCGGCGCGGTGAGCTGACCGGCGATCGCGCACCCTCAGTTTCGTTACTCAGCGTGCTGCGTTTAACCTTGATCTCGCAACCGACATGAGGGAGGTGCGGTCGTGCTCGGCGATCCTTGCAGTACAACCACGGCGGGCGCGGCTAGCAACAGGAGCCGGGCCGCCAGACGCTGCCCGTTCCGATCCCTACGCCTGCCGGGCCCGCCCGGGTAGTCCACCCGGCTTGGCCGGCGGTCCAGGAGGTTGCTGTGCCCGACCGGCGTTTCCTCTCCTGGCCCCGAGGCCCTGCCGCACGGGACCGCGACGGTGGCCACCGCGCTGTCCCCTCCCACCTGTTCGAGGCCTACTCGCAGCGGCTGACCACGTCACGCCATGTCCGGCAGAACATCATCTCGCTCGTCGGCCTGGATGGCTGCCCGGTCCTGAACCCAGCGGGCGAGGAGGTGGGCCACCTCGTCGACCTGGTGGCCAGGGTGCGTGGCGGCGACGACTACCCGGCGGTTACCGGGATCGTGGTCCGGATCGGGCGCAGGCGCGCTTACCTCGATGCCTCGGTCATCGGCCACATCGACCGGCGCTCGGTCACGCTGCGGACCGCGCGGATGGACCTGCGCGAGTTCCAGCGCCGTGAGGGCGAGGTGCTGCTGGCCAGGGACATCCTCGACCACCAGCTGGTAGACACCGACGAGGTCCAGGTGATCCGCGCGGCCGACCTCTACCTGGCCCAGGTCGGCGACCAGGTCCGGCTGGTCGGCGTGGACGTGAGCCTGCAGACCCTGCTGCGCCGGCTCGGCCCGAAGCGCTTCCGCTGGCACCCCACCCCGGACCGGGTGATCGACTGGGCGGCGATCGAGTCGTTCGGCGAGGACACACCCGAGGAACCGGCGGCGATGAAGCTACGGACGCCGAGTTCCGCGCTGCGCCGGCTGCGCCCGGCGGAACTGGCCGACGTGCTGGAGGGCCTGGGCCGGTCCGGGCGGAAGGAACTGCTCGCCAGCCTGGACCACGACCTGGCCGCCGACGCCTTGGAGGAGATGGAGCCGGACGAGCTGACCGCGCTGCTGCGGGAGATGGAGCCCGAGCACGCCGCCAGCCTGGTCGCGGCGATGGAGCCTGACGAGGCCGCGGAGGCGCTGCGCGAGCTTCCCGAAGAAGAGCAGGCACAGTTGCTCGCCCGGATGCCGACAGCCACCCAGCGGGAACTGGCCCGGCTGCTCGGCTACGCGCCCGACGAGGCAGGCGGGGTGATGACCACGGTGCTCGCCTGCGCCGAGCCGACCGAGACGGTTGAGGAGGTGCGGCGCAGGCTGGTCAAGCTGGCCAAGCACCAGACCGAGATCGACTCGGTGGCCGTGCTCGACGCCGACGGCCGGGTCATCGGGGACGTGTCCGCCTTCGACCTGCTGGTCAACAAGAGCGGCAAGCAGCTCGCGGACCTTATCGATACGGAAAACCCGCCGGTCACGCTGCGCCCCGACGCCGACATCGACGCCGTGGCCACCGAATTGGTGGAGTCCCGGCGTTCGTCGCTGCTGGTGGTGGACGACGAGGGCAAGCCGCTGGGCCGGATCCTGTCCGACGACGTGCTCGATGCGCTCGTGCCCGGCCACGGCCGCCTGCACTTCCCGAGGCTCTTGCAGTGAGCAGCGGGCGCGAGGAGTCCGGGCAGGCCCCGAGCGGCGCCACCGCGCCACCGGAGCCGGCGGCCGCCGACGGCACGGCGGCGCCGGAACGAACGGCGGCGCGGGAGCGGAGGACGGCGGCGCGGGAGCGGAGAACGGCGGCCGTCCGAGCGGCACGCGCGCGGCAGGAGGCTGGCGCCCGGGCGGCCGGCACCCAGGCCGCCCGGTCGTGGGCGGGCCGGACCACGCTCACCCGGATCCGCATCGGCGGGATCCGGCTGACCCGGGTGCGCAAGAGCCGGATCTTCCTGTTCCTGGCGATTCTGGGCCCGGGGGTGGTCGCCGCCAACGCCGGGAACGACGCGGCCGGGATCGCCACCTACGCCTCCGCGGGGTCCCAGTTCGTCTACAAGACCCTGTTCTTCATGGTGCTGGTCACAGTGGCGCTCGTGCTGGTGCAGGAGATGGCGGTGCGGCTGGGCACCTACACCGGCAAGGGGCTCGCGGCGCTGATCCGGGAGCAGTTCAGCCTGCGGTTCACCGCGCTGGCGCTCGGCTGCGTGCTGCTGGCCAACACCGGGCTTGTAGTCTCGGAGTTCGCCGGTATCGGTGCGGCGTTCGGGCTGCTCGGGGTCAGCCGGTACGTCATCATCCCGATCGCCGCCGTCGCCATCTGGGCGCTTGTGCTCTTCGGCTCCTACCGGTACGCCGAGCGCATCTTCCTGGTCATGTCGCTGGCCTTTCTCGCCTACCCGATCGCGGCGATCCTCGGCCACCCGGACTGGGCACAGGTCGGGCAGAACCTGGTGATACCGCACTTCGAATTCACCAGGGCCTTCCTGCTGCTCGGGGTGGCGCTGATCGGGACCACGGTGAGCCCGTACATGCAGCTGTACGCCGCGGCCGGCGTGGTCGATAAGGGGGCCGACGCGGCCGACTACCCGCGGGCACGGATCGACGCGATCTCGGGCGCGATCTTCGCCTGCATCATCTCCGTGACCATCATCATCGCGACCGCCGCGGCCATCGGCGGGACAGGGCCGCTGACCTCGGCCTCGGAAGCAGCCCAGGCGCTGAAGCCGGTCGCGGGAGCCGGGGCCGAGGCGCTGTTCGCATTCGGGCTCATCGGCGCGTCCGCGCTCGCCGGGGCGGTGGTCCCGCTGTCGAGCGCCTACGCCATCAGCGAGGCGGTCGGCGTGGAACGCTCGGTGTCCCGCCGGTTCACCGAGGCGCGGCTGTTCCTGGGGCTGTTCACGGTGCAGGTCATCATCGGCTCGGCGCTGGCACTCACCCGGATCAACCTGATCACGCTGCTGATCGGGACCCAGGTGCTGCAGGGCATCGTCACCCCGGTGATCCTGATCTACATCCTGATCCTGACCAACCGGCGCAGCGTGCTGGGCAAGGCCGCCAATAAGACGTGGTTCCGTATCGCCGCCGGGATATGCGTGATAGGCATCTCAGCGATGAGCCTGACGCTGCTTATCTTCACCATTCTCGGGTTCTTCGGCATCGGATAATCCGAAATCGTAAGAATGGCGGACGCCACCGTCCGGTTCCGGGTCGCTCCCCCCGGGTCAGCGCTAAGCCGAAGTTACTTGCCCCTGGCATGCGGAACTGTACCATGACCTGCGGAGACGTTGGGCCGGGCAGATGCCATTCTGGCTACGAGAAGCCGCTGGTCCTTCAGCCCTATCACCTCCAACCCAGTTGTGGGTTTTTGTCTACATCAGGAGGCCCATCTTGGGGAGTTTCCCCAGCTCAAAGGCCATTTGTGGCCGACCCGCCGACGTAACTCCGGACTAAGGATCGAAGCGGTAGCCCATGCCTGACTCGGTCAGCAGATAGCGCGGCCCTTGCGCCGTAGCTGGGCGACGTACACGCGCAGGTAGTTGCTCTCGGTCTCGTACGCCGGGCCCCATACCTCCTGGAGCAACTGCCGCTGGGAGACCAGGCGGCCGCGGTTACGCACCAGAACCTCAAGCAACTGCCACTCGGTGGGCGTCAGCCGCACGTCACTGCCGTCGGCGCGGGTGACCCGCTTGGCCGCGAGATCGACGGTGAAATCCTCCGTCTTCACGACCGGCTCGTCCGGGGCCGGGGAGGCGCGGCGGATGGCGGCGCGGAGCCGGGCCAGCAGCTCGTCCATGCCGAACGGCTTGGTCACGTAGTCGTCCGCGCCCGCGTCCAGGGCGGCCACCTTCTGGCTTTCGTGCCCCCAGACCGACAGCACGATGATCGGCGTCGAGGCCCAGCCCCGGACGCCGCGGATCACCTCGGTGCCGTCCATGTCGGGCAGCCCGAGGTCGAGGATCATCACGTCGGGGCGCTCGCGGGCCATGGCGGCGAGCCCGGACGCCCCGTCACTGGCGGTGCTGACCTGGTAGTTCCGCGCGGCCAGGTTGATCCGCAGCGCCCGCAGGATCGACGGCTCGTCGTCGACGACCA